>Ga0209881_1000165_pt1 | contig 19157 bp, 14 predicted proteins | sample PersoiDNA2013193_FD_185804 | JGI IMG/M metagenome (GOLD analysis project Ga0209881, IMG submission 185804) | Permafrost soil microbial communities from the Arctic, to analyse light accelerated degradation of dissolved organic matter (DOM) -... | ecosystem: Environmental > Terrestrial > Soil >... | reverse complement strand
AGCGATCACGTCCGCCGCTCGGGGATCACCGTCGCGCCCGTCGAGCACGCGCTGTTCTCGCTCGAGGGCGGGCAGGCGGCCACCACCAGGATGCTGCGCCAGGGCGTCACCGGCGTCATCTGCGGCAGCGACGTCCTCGCGCTCGGCGCGATCAGGGCGGTGCGCCGCGCGGGCCTGACGGTCCCCGGTGACGTCTCGGTGGTCGGCTACGACGACTCCGCCTGGCTGAACTGCACCGATCCCCCGCTCACCACGGTCAGGCAGCCCATCGAGTCGATGGGCAAGTCCGCCGTCGCCCTGCTCGTCAACCAGATGGACGCCGCGGACGCGCACGCCGAGGAACTCCTCTTCGAGCCCGAGCTAGTCGTCCGCGGCTCAACCGGCCCCGCCCCCATCCACTCCTAACCGCCAGGAATTTCAGTCGTAGAACGCGAACATCCGGATCTCGATGGAGGCACGGGGCGGCGCGCCGGGCGGGCACGCCTCGTTCACGAACGCGCTGTGCGGTACCTGCTCCGCGCGGGCCGGGTCGGAGTCGAACGACCGGAACACGTGCGCCTCGTCGCGCGTCATGTCAGGGCAGCACCACCAGCTGTGCTCGGCGCTGTGCAAGTAGGCGATGTTCTCCCAGCTCGCCGTCTCGCCGCCGGCCGTCTTCATGGTGATCGAGCAGTACTGCTTGTCCCGCACGGGCGACACGCTCCTGGCGTCGCACAGCGCGAGCGGCACGTCCTGCGGCGGTCCCGAGAACGTCCGCCAGACGTTGAAGACCGAGTAGCGGCTGGCGAGCCGGAGCGGAACCTCCGATGGCGGCACGGACTGGCGGAGCATCTGCCTGGCCGCCGCGGCGCTGAAGTCCGCGTGCGCGAAGTCGCCGGTGAACGTCGCCCCGGCGGGGCGCGCGGGCCCGGCCCGGTCGCTGACCCGGATCACGGGACTCTTCAGCACCGCGGTCGCCGTGCAGCCGGTGAGGTCGCGCAGCAGCGCGCCGACCTCGCGGGCGTAGGTCGAAGCGACCTCGCCGCGGTCGTAAAAGTCGGCGACGCCGGTCGGCGCGGTGACGAGGGCGAACCCCTCGCGGTCGAGCGAGAACCAGCCGGGGCGCGCGCGCATGTCACCGACGTGCACCCGCTGGCCGGCCAGCGGGAGGGCGGTGAAATCGGGGCGGACGCCGGGCGCTGGCCGTGCTTCCGGCTCGTAGTAGGCGATCGTGGCCTGCATGGCGCGGGTCAGCTCTGACCGGGAAACGCGCTCACCGCATGCTCCTTCGCATGGTTCGAGACTCGCAAACCATGGCGAATCAGGCAATGGTGTCACGCCCTTGATCGCGGGGCGTTCCTGGCGGAGATAGCCACACACGACCCGCGATCAAGGCAACGGCAACGGCAACGGCAGCGCTATCCGGCGGCGACGGCCGCGGCGACCGCAGTCGAGAGCGGGTGCCCGATGGACTCGCCGCTGATCGGGTCGAAGAAGTGCAGCGCGCTCGTGTCGACGGCGAGTTCGAGTGGCTGTCCCGGGCGGACGACGGACCGCGACGATACGCGCGCGGTCCACAGGGACTTGCCGCCGGCCAGCGCGGTGACGGTCTCGTCTTCCTCGGAGCTGCCTTCGGCGGCGCTGGCGATCGAGGCGTGCTCGACGGGCGGCGCGTCGATGGGGAAGATGGCGTGGATCTCGGTGCCCAGTTCCTCGGTGACGCTGACGGTGACGGGCATCCGCGCCCAGGAGGGGTCGCCGTACGCGGCGTCCTCGAAGTGGGAGGGGCGGACGCCGAGGATGACCTTGCGGCCGAGGTAGCCGGCCAGGCCGGGCTTGGCGTCGAGCAGCGCCTGGGAGACGGGGAGCTTGCAGCCGGCGAAGGTGACGCAGGGCCCGTCCTCGCGCTCGAGGCTGGCCTCGACGAAGTTCATCGCGGGCGAGCCGATGAAGCCGGCCACGAACAGGTTCACCGGCGACTCGAACAACCGCTGCGGCGTGTCGGCCTGCTGGATCTTGCCGTCCCGCATCACGCAGACCCGGTCGCCGAGCGTCATGGCCTCGACCTGGTCGTGGGTCACGTAGACGGTGGTGATGCCGAGGCGCTCGTGCAGCTGGTTCAGCGCGGCGCGCATCGAGACGCGCAGCTTGGCATCCAGGTTGGACAGCGGCTCGTCCATCAGGAACGCCTGCGGCTCGCGGACGATGGCCCGGCCCATCGCGACGCGCTGCCGCTGGCCGCCGGACAGGGCGGCGGGCTTGCGGGCGAGGTAGGGCTCGAGGCCGAGCATCTTCGCGGCGTCGTTGACCCGCCGCTTGATCTCGGCCTTGGGGGTCTTGCGGAGCTTGAGGCCGAACGCGAGGTTCTCTTCCACGGTCATGTGCGGGTAGAGCGCGTAGTTCTGGAAGACCATGGCGATGTCGCGGTCCTTGGGCGGCAGGTCGTTGACGACCCGGTCCCCGATGGAGATGGTGCCCCCGGTGATCTCCTCAAGGCCGGCGATGGACCGCAGCGCGGTCGACTTCCCGCATCCTGAGGGACCGACGAGCACCATGAACTCGCCCTCCCTCACCTCAAGGTTCAGGTCGTCGAGCGCCTTGACGCCGCCCGGGTAAACCTTGTCCACGTGATCGAGGACGATCTGTGCCATTCGGCGCTCCCTTATGTCTGTCAGCGCTGTGTGTCTGTGTTCAGAGCCTAATGAATTAGTTTGCCCCGGCAAGGCCTGCTGCGACAGGCTTAGCCTGGAATGTCTAGCTGGGGATTTCATGAACGGTCGCCGGGGTGTCAAGTACGCGATCAGTGCCGACCGTCCGCACCGGTCCTGCCAGCTTGAACGACGCGGCGAGCGGCAGGTTGTCCGACGCGCCGCCGACTCCGACCCCGATCTCGCCAGGTTCCACGATCCGCGCGCCGGCCAGCCCGGTGAACGAGGTCCTGTCGGCGTGCAGCCGGAACGCGACGCGGCTGGCCTGCCCCGGCGACAGCGGCACCCGCGCGTACCCGGCGAGCCAGCGGACGGGCCGCACCACCTGCGCGACCGGGTCGCTCAGGTACAGCTGCACGACCTCGGTTCCTGACATCGTCCCAGTGTTACGCACGGTGCAGGAAATTTCTACGGTGCCATCGGTGGATATTTCCGTCGCCGACAGGCCAAGGTCGGCGTACTCGAACGTCGTGTACGAGAGCCCGTGGCCGAACGCGAACAGCGGCGTCGGGTCGACCGAGCTGCCGCTATGCCGGCCCGCGTTCCGCGGCCGAAGGTAGGTCGACGTCTGCGACCCCGCGGACCCCAGCATCTCCACCGGGAGCTTCCCGCTCGGCACCACCCGGCCGGTCAGCACCCCGGCGATCGCGTGCCCGCCCTCCTCGCCTGGGAAGAACGCCTGTACCACGGACGCGAGCCCGCCCGCCACGTCACCGATCGCGTACGGCCGGCCGGTGACGAGCACCGCCACGACCGGCTTGCCCGTGTCGGCGAGCGCCTGCAGCAGCTCCTCCTGTACCCCGGGCAGCTTCAGGTCGGTCGCGTCGCAGCCCTCGCCCGAGGTCCCGCGCCCGAACAGGCCCGCCTCGTCCCCGACAACCGCGACAATCAATTCTGCGGAACGGGCCGTTGCGACTGCCTCAGCGAAACCCGACTGATCCGCGCCGCGGACGTCGCAGCCGCGCGCGTACACCGCGTCGGGCAGTTCCTCGCGCAGCGCGGCGAGCAAGGTGGTGACCTCTACGCCGGCACCGTCGGTGCGCGTGGCCAGGTGCCTTGGCATGGTGTAGCAGCCGAAGAACGCCAGCTGGTCGTCGGCGAGCGCGCCGACCACCGCGACCTTCGCGGGTTTCGCGATCGGCAGCGTGCCGTCGTTGGCGAGCAGCACGATGGACTCCTCGGCGAGGCGGCGGGCGAGCGCACGCTGCGCGGGCGGGTCCATGTCGGTCTCGTCCTGCTCGTCGGGGATAACGTCGCCGGGAATGACGGACCAGCCGGGGTCGAGCATGCCGAGATCGAACTTCTGCCTGAGCACCCGCGCCGCGGCGCGGTCGACGGCCTCCGCGGTGACGTCTCCCGCGATGATGGCCGTCCGCAGCGGCTCGCCGTAGCAGCGCACGCTTGGCAGCTCGACATCGACGCCTGCGGTGAGCGCGAGCACGGCGGCGCCCGCGGGGGAGGCGGCGATCGCGTGCTGCAGCTCAAGGAAGGAGACGGCGTAGTAGTCGGAGACGACCAGGCCGTCGAAGCCGAGCTCGTCGCGGAGCAGCGTCCGCAGCAGCCGGGGGTCGGCGCTCGCGGCCACGCCGTCGATGTCGGTGTAGGACGGCATCACAGAGCGGGCACCGCCGACGCTGATGGCCATCTCGAACGGGGGCAGGATGACGTCGGCGAACTCACGCGGGCCCATCGAGACCGGCGCCATGTTGCGCGCCGCGTGGGAGGCGGAGTACCCGGCGAAGTGCTTGAGCGTGGCCTGCACGCCGGCCGACTGCAGCCCCTGCACGTAGCCGGTGCCCACGGTCGCGACCAGGTAGGGGTCCTCGCCGATGGTCTCCTCCGTCCGGCCCCAGCGCGGGTCGCGGGTGACGTCGAGGACGGGCGCGAGGCCCTGGTGGATGCCGACCGCGCGCATGGTCGCGCCGAAGGACCGCGCCATCTCGCGGACGAGGCCGGGGTCGAAGGACGCGCCCCAGGCGAGCGGCGTCGGGTAGATCGTGGCGGTCCAGGCGGCGAACCCGGTCAGGCACTCCTCGTGCGCGACCGCGGGGATGCCGAACCGGCTCGCGGCCACGATGCGCGCCTGGAGCGACGACAGCGAGCGCATGCCGACGGCCGGCGTCACCGGACGGGTGCCGAACACCCGGGTGAGCTGCCCCATGCCGTTCTTGATGAGCTCGTCGAGCGGCGGCAGCTCGCCGCTGAACTGGTCCTGCATGGGGGCGACACCGCCGGAGTCGTCGGAGGCACCCTGCCAGATGCTGCCGAGCTGGGCGAGCTTCTCCTCCAGGGTCATCCTGGCGAGCAGGCTGGCCACTCGATCGGCCACCGGCCGCGACGGATCTCGCCAGGCTTCCTGATCGATCTCGGTCTCGGTGTCGGTCTCAATCCGTTCCACGGGACTGGTCACTTCTTGCGGCTCCATCGTCTTGGGGGCGACTGTGCTGGGGACGGCTGCCTTGGGGACGGCGGTCGACTCGCGCACGATGAGTTCGGTGGACAGCTCAAGACGGTTGGACCGCAGCGGCAGTCCCTCGATCAGCTCGCCGAGCATCTGGGCGGCGGCGCTGCCCATCTCGGCGAGCGGCTGCCGCACGGTGGTCAGCGGCGGCGAGGCCCAGCGGGTGACGGGCAGCTCGTCGAAGCCGACGACGGACAGGTCCTCGGGGATCCGCAGGCCGTGCCGCCTGGCCGCCTCGTAGACGCCGAAGGCCTGCTGGTCGCTGCCGGCGAAGATGGCCGTCGGCGGCTCGGAGAGGCCGAGCAGTTCGACCGCGCGCGCGAAACCGCCCTCGTGCTGGAAGTCGCCGTAGCCCACGAGCGCCTGGTCGAACGCGACACCCGCCCGCTCGAGGGCCGATCGGTAGCCGTCGAGCCTGGCCAGGCTGCACAGGACCTCGATCGGCCCGGTGATCGCGCCGATCCGCCGGTGCCCGAGGCCCAGCAGGTGCCCGGTCGCGGCGAGGCCGCCCGCCCAGTTGGTCGCGCCGACGCTCGGGATCTCCTGCGGCGGCGTGTTGGCCGGGTCGATGACGACAAGCGGGATGCCCGCGCTGCGAAGCTGGCGGAGCTGGAGGTCGGTCAGCTCGCTCGTCACCAGGATCACACCGTCGGTCTGATGACTGGTCAGCGCGCTCGTCCAGCTAGCCGGGCGGGCATCGCCGTGCCGGACGGCGGAGACCGCGATGGCGGACTCGTGCAGCGCGCCCCACTCCTCGACGCCGCGCAGGATCTCCACCGCCCACGGGCTGTCGAGTCCGTTGAACACGAGATCGATGAGCCCGAAGCGCCGGTGCTTGCGCAGCCCGCTCCTCGTGTAGTTGTGCTGTTCAAGTAGCTGCTCGACCCGGGCGCGGGTGTCCGGGGCGACATCCGGACGGCCGTTCACCACCTTCGACACGGTGGGCAGCGAAACCCCTGCCTCGGCGGCGATGCTGGCGAGCGTGGTCTTCCGCACGGGCTCACCTTTCGGTATGACTCGAAATATTTCGATGGCGGTGATCGGCATAACTGGCCGGTGAACGGCCCTGTTCTCGCAGCATCGTACGCGAATCGGCAGAACAAGAAAATCGGTAACACCGACGAAATGAGGGCTTGACCGGAGTATCCGCCGTATTTACGATGTCGACACATCGAAATTATCTAGAAAACTTTCGAAAACTATCGGCCACCAATCCCCCTCAGGAGATGACCATCATGCGAAGCAGGCGGGCATGTGCCGCGGTCGCGCTCGCGGTGGCGACAGCAACCGCGGTCGCCGCGTGTAGCAGCGGCAGTTCAAGCAGTTCAAGCACCTCAACCAGCACCGGGGCAAGCAGCTCAAGCAGCCCGAGCGCGAGCACCGCCGCTAAGGTCACGCTGACCTGGTGGAACAACGCCACCGCCCAGCCGCTGCTCGGCGTGTGGCAGAGCGTCATCAAGTCCTTCGAGGCAACGCACCCGAACATCACGATCCAGAACGTCCCGATCCAGAACGAGCAGTTCACCACGAAGATCCCGCTCGCGCTCCAGTCGGGCAGCCCGCCGGATATCTACCAGCAGTGGGGCGGCGGCCAGGAGGCCACCCAGGTCACCTCGGGCAAGCTGACGAACCTCACCTCGTCGGTGTCAAGCTGGATCGGCGAGCTCGGCAGCGCCGCCGCCGGCTGGCAGGTCAAGGGCCAGCAGTACGGCGTGCCGTTCGACCTGCACGTGGTCGGGTTCTGGTACCGCAAGGACCTCTTCGCCACGGCCGGGATCACCTCCCCGCCGACGACCATCGCCCAGCTCGAGTCGGACGACGCCAAGCTGAAGGCCAAGGGCATCGCGCCGATCGCCATCGGCAGCAAGGACCGCTGGCCAGACGCGTTCTATTGGGAGTACTTCGCGGTCAGGGAGTGCCCGAGCGCCACCATTAAGACGGCCATGACCTCGGTCAGCCTCACCCCGGCCTGCTTCACCAAGGCGAGCGCGGACCTGACCGCGTTCCTTAAGACCAACCCGTTCCAGGCGGCCTTCCTCGGCACGCCCGCACAGCAGGGCGCGGGCAGCTCGGCGGGCCTGGTCGCGAACGGCAAGGCGGCGATGGAACTGCAGGGCGACTGGGACCCGAGCGTGATGGCCGGTGTCACCACCAACAAGAAGCTCAGCTCCGAGCTCGGCTGGTTCCCGTTCCCCGCGGTGACCGGCGCGCAGGGCGACGCGACCGCGGTGCTCGGCGGCGGAGACGGGATGTCCTGCACCACCGGCGCGGCCGAGCCGGCCTGCGCCGAGTTCCTGCAATACCTCGACAGCACCCCCGTCCAGGAGCAGCTCATCAAGGTGGCGTCGCCAGGCCTGCCGGCGAACCCGGCCGCGGTCAGCGCCATCTCCCTGCCGGCCGAGCAGACCGCCGCGGCCGCGGACAAGGCCGCCAGCTACGTGGCGACCTACTTCGACACCGCCATGCCGACACAGCCGGGTCAGAACCTGGACAACGCGGTGGCGAACTTCTTCGCCGGCCAGGGATCGTCGACGGCGATCATCTCGTCGGTCACCGGCCCGGCGTAACCCATGGCGCGAAGCACTACGGCTGACGCCACGGTGCGCAAGAAGATCGAGCTGACCATCCTGCTGGCCCCGGCGCTCGTGCTGTTCGTCGGGTTCGTGCTGCTGCCGATCGTGATAGCCGCCTACTACAGCCTCTTCAACTGGACCGGATACGGTCCGCTCAGCGACTTCGTCGGGATGCGCAACTATACGTTCGCGTTCGGCGATCCCGTGTTCGTGCAGGCGATCGAGCACACCCTCATCCTCACCGTGCTTGCCCTCGTCGTGCAGGGACCGCTCAGCCTGGGCATCGCCCTGCTGCTCAACAGGAAGTTCCGCGGCCGCGGGTTCCTGCGCCTGATCATCTTCGCGCCCTATGTGCTGCCGCCGGCGGTCACCGCGGTCATGTGGTCGCTGATGCTGTACCCGGGCGGCTTCGTTGACCAGCTGCTGAAGTCGGTCGGCCTCGGCGGCCTCATCCAGGAGTGGCTCGCCAACCTCCACATCGTGCTCTACACCAACTTCGTGGTGCTCACCTGGCAGTACATCGGCTTCGGCATCGTGCTGCTGCTCGCCGGGCTGCAGGGCATCCCCGTCGAGCTGAAGGAGGCCGCGGCCATCGACGGGGCGACGCCCTGGCAGGTGACGAGGCGGGTCACCATTCCGCTGCTCGCGCCGACGATCAGGATCTGGGTCTTCATCACCGTCATCGGCTCGCTTCAGGTCTTCGACGTGGTGTGGATCCTCACCGGCGGCGGCCCGGCGAACGCCTCGACCACGATGGCGACGTACATGTTCCTCGACGGGTTCCGCAGCCTCGAGTTCGGCTACGGCACCGCGATCGCGGTGATCTTGTTCGCCTTCTGCTTCGTGTTCTCGCTCGTTTACCAGAGGTTCGCGCTGCGCCGTGACACGGCCGGCGCCCTGACCAGGGCGGTGGGGTAGTTGACCGCGCTTTCCGCACGGTTGCCTGCCCGCAGGGACCGGTACACGATCCTGCCGCTCACCTACCTGGTGGCGATCGTGATCCTCGGCGTCACGATCGTGCCGCTGCTGTTCGTCTTCGTGGACGGCTTCCGTACCACCGGGGACATCAGCAACTCGCCCACCGGGCTGCCGCACCCGTGGGTCTGGGCGAACTACGGCTCCATCTTGACAACGGCGCCGTTCTGGGAGTTCCTCGGCAACAGCGCGCTGATCGCCACGGTGGCGACCGTGCTCGCGGTGGCGTTCGGCTCGATGGCGGCGTTCGCCCTGTCCAGGTATGTCTTCCGCTGCAGGGAGGCGCTGTTCACGCTGTTCGTGAGCGGCCTGCTCTTCCCCATCGGGGTGGCGGCGCTGCCGCTTTACCTGCTGCTCGAACGGGTCGGCCTGCTTGACAACCAGTTCGGCGTGGCGCTCCCCGAGGCGGCGTTCGCGCTGCCCATGACGATGTTCATCCTGCGGCCTTTCATGCGCGCCATCCCCGGCGAGCTCGAGGACGCGGCCATGGTGGACGGCGCGGGCAAGCTCAGGTTCTTCGTGCAGATCCTGCTGCCGCTCGCCAAGCCGGCGATGGTCACCGTCACGCTGCTGTCCTTCGTCACGAGCTGGAACCAGTACCTGCTGCCGCTGCTCGTCTTCACCACCTCGTCGCACTTCACCCTGCCGCTCGGCGTGGCCACCTACCAGTCGCAGTACTCGCAGAACACCGGGGCGATCCTGGCGTTCACCGCGCTCGCCGCGGTCCCTGCCCTCGGCGTGTTCATGTTCGCCGAGCGATATCTGGTGGCGGGCGCGGCGGGCGCGGTTAAGGGGTAAACGTCTCCAACATGGATAGGACTTAACGGTGACTACAGACTCGTATGTGCCTTCGCGCGAAGACCACTTCTCGTTCGGACTATGGACTGTTGGCTGGCAGGGAGTGGACGTGTTCGGCGGCGCGGTGCGGCCGCCGATGGCCGCCGACCGTGCGGTCCGCAAGCTTGCCGAGCTCGGTGCCTATGGCGTGAACTTCCACGACAACGACGTGTTCGACTTTGACGCGACACCCGCCGAGCGGGACGAGAAGCTCGCCGCGTTCCGCAAGGCCCTTGATGAGACCGGGCTGGTGGTGACCACGGCCACCACGAACCTGTTCGGCCACCCGATATTCAAGGATGGCGCGTTCACCGCGAACGAGCGCGAGGTCCGCAGGTTCGCGCTGGCCAAGACGATGCGCAACCTGGATCTCGCGGCCGAGCTCGGCGCGGAGACCTACGTCTTCTGGGGCGGCCGCGAGGGCGCCGAGTCCGGCGCGGCCAAGGACATCAGGGTGGCGCTCGACCGGTACGCCGAGGGCCTCAACCTGCTGTCGCAGTACGTGCTCGACCAGGGCTACAACCTCAGGTTCGCGATCGAGCCCAAGCCGAACGAGCCGCGCGGCGACATCCTGCTGCCGAGCATCGGGCACGCGCTCGCCTTCATCAACGCCCTCGAGCACCCGGACCTCGTGGGGGTCAACCCGGAGATCGGCCACGAGGAGATGGCCAGCCTGAACTACTCGCACGGCATCGCGCAGGCGATGTGGCACGGCAAGCTCTACCACATCGACCTGAACGGCCAGCATGGTCCCCGGTACGACCAGGACCTGCGGTTCGGCGCGGGGAACGCGCGGGGCGCGTTCTGGGTGGTGGACACGCTGCTGCAGGGCGGCTATTCGGGCCCGATCCACTTCGACTACAAGCCGCCGCGCACCGAGGACGACGAGGGCGTGTGGGCCTCGGCCCGGGCCTGCATGCGGAACTACCTGATCCTGCGGGAGAAGGCCAGGGCGTTCCGCGCCGACCCCGAGGTCCAGGCGGCGCTGGCCGCGGCGCGGGTGGCCGAGCTCACGGAGCCGACCCTCGCCTCCGGCGAGACCTGGCGCGACGTGCGTGACGTGACGGTCGACACCGAGGCGCTTGGCGCGCGCGGCATGGGTTACGAGCACCTGGACCAGCTCGCCATGGAGCATCTGTACGGCGTGCGCTGACCCGCTGGCCGCTGGCTGGCTGACCGGCTGGAAAGGCTCCGCGTGGCACCCGGGAGCGGGCGCCACGCGGAAGTCTTTACCGGGTCTTGTTGCCGGGTGTGCCCGGCTTGGGCTTCACGCGGAGCGCTGGCGTGCCTCCACGGCCCGGCGGTACTCGGCGATCACAATGTCGTTGAGCTCGCCCACCGAGGTGTCCTTGCTCGCCTTGTCCAGCGTGATCTCGCCCTGCTGCAGCAGGTTGATCCGGTCGCAGATCTCAAGAGCCTGGCCGTAGTTGTGCGCGATGATGATGATCGACACGTCGCCCTTGCTCTTCAGGTCGCGGATGACGTCCAGGATGATCGCCACCTCCTTCGCGCCCATCGCGGCGAACGGCTCGTCGAGCAGCAGGATCTTCGCGTCCGTGTAGACGGCGCGCGCGATCGCGATCGCCTGCCGCTGGCCGCCTGACAGGCTGGCGACGGGGACATCCACGGACGGGATGCTGATGCCCATCGCGTCAAGCTGCTTGCGGGCCGTTTCGCGCATCGACCGGTTGTTCAGCAGCGGTCCCCAGACGCGCTCCTTCTTCAGGAACATGTTGTGATACACGCTGAGCTGGTTGATGAGCGCGAGGTCCTGGAACACGCACTCGATGCCGAGCGACCTCGCGTGGTCCACGGACTTGAGCAGCATCTCCTCGCCGTTGACGAGGATCCGGCCGGTGCTCTGCTGCTGGAAGCCGCAGAGGATCTTGAGCAGCGTGGACTTGCCCGCGCCGTTGTCGCCGAGCAGGCCGAGCGCCTCGCCGCGGCCGAGCCGGAGGTTGATGTCCGAGAGGGCCGTCACCGCGCCGAACCGCTTGCCGATGTGCTCGGCGCGCAGCGCGTCGACGCCTGGTTCTGGTGCCTGCGCTTCCGGTGTCTGCGACGTCATCAGGCACTCCCTCTCTCCCGCAGCCGGGCTATCTGCACGTTCGCGATCATTGAGATGAGGATCGCGCCGCCGAAGACGATCTGGACCGTGTTCGCGTTGATCCCCACGATGTTGAAGCCGTCGATCAGGGTGGACAGCGCGATGGCGCCGAGGAAGGCGCCCAGGATCGTGCCTGAGCCGCCGAGCATCGCGGTCCCGCCGATGACCGCCGCGGTGACGCTGTAGAACATCGGCTGGTACCCGCCGGCCAGCGGGTCGATGCTGGTGAGGTAGAAGGCGGTCTGGACGCCGACAAGCGCGCCGAGCACCCCGGTGATCATGAAGTTGCCGTACTTGATCCTCGCCACGTTGATACCGGCCTCGCGCGCCCCGAGCTGATTGCCGCCCGTCGAGATCGTGTGCAGGCCCCACCTGGTCCTGGTCAGCACGACGTGGAAGATCGCGACGAGAGCGACGGCCCAGATGAACTGGGACCACGGAGACGCGCCGATCCAGTTCCCTGTGCCCCTCATGTCGAGTGGCATGATCTTCGGCTCGGCGTGCGAGAAGTACAGCGCCATCCCGGCAAGGATGAACCCCGTGCCAAGCGTGGTGATGAACGAGGGCAGCCCGAGCGTGACCGTGAGGAAGCCGTTGATCAGGCCGCAGATCAGCCCGAATACCAGGGCGGTGATGAACGCGACCAGGACAGGCATGCCCCAGTAGGCGTGCGCGAAAAACATGATGAACGGCGCGAAGGTAAAGATGAAACCGACCGACAGGTCGATCTCACCGCAGATCAGCAGGAACACCTCGCCGACGGCGATGATGGCGATCGGCGCCGCGGTCTCCGAGAACAGGTTGACGGCGTTGCTGCTTGAGACGAAGGTCGTGGGGTTGGTAAGGCCGAAGTACAGCAGCAGCGCCACCGTGACGACAGCGATGGTGGTCTCGCGCTGGCGTCCGGCCGCGCCGAGCCCGCGCAGGAGTGCGGCAGTCGTCCCGCCGCCGCGTGGACTCTTGTCCGGCAGGCCGGTGAGCATGCCGCTCTGGTCGGTCATCTCGCTCACGTCCGCCTCTTCAATCTAGTCATCTGGCCAATCCGGTCCGGAACGTCCCGTAGGCGGGTGGCTGGGCCGAGTCCTTCGGCCCAGCCACCCGCCCGGGGCTCTGTCAGATTCTTCTGGTCGTCAAGTGCTGCTTGATCAGGTGCTCGTGGTCGCGAGCGGGTTCTGGATCGCGCCGGACGGACGGGTCACGTACTTCTCCGCGGTCGCCGAGCCCTGGTACCGGCTGGCCACGTTGTAGTTGCCGAGGTTGCTCTTCGTGATGAAGCTCAGGCCCGTGTCGGTGTCCGGCGGGACGATGGTGCCGCCGGAGATGTTGTACAGGTAGAGGAACAGCGTCGGCAGGAACCCCTGGAGGTAGGGGTCCTGGAAGATGGCGAATTGGGTGGCACCCGAGGAGATGTTGGAGAGCGTCTGCGGCTCGGTGTCGAAGCCGCCGTTGGGAAGCGACTTCAGGTTGACTTCCGCGAGCGCCTGGCCGAGGAACGATGACGAGGTGCCGTCCACGGCGAACGCGCCCTTCACGGTCCGGTGGCCGAGCAGGTACGCCTTCATGGCGGGCAGCACGAGGGCCGTGCTCGCGTTGGTCGCCTGCTCGGCCACCTTGTAGCCGAGCGGCGTGAGCACATCGGCGGCGCCGTCGTAGCGAGGCTGGATGTTCGCCTGGCCGGGGGTGGCGATGAAGATGACGACCTCGCCCGGGGTGGGGACAAGCTGCTTGATCCGCTCGCCCAGCTGCTGGCCGGAGGTGTACAGCGCCTGGCCGACATAGCAGAGCCGGTTGGTCCCGATGTCCGGCACGCCCTTGGTGACGCTGCCGTCAGCGTTGTAGCTGATCACGGGGATGCCCGCGTTCATCGCATTGGCGACAGGCGTGGTGAACGAGGTGGAGTCGGTCAGCACCGTCGCGATCCCGGCCGCCTTGGCCGATACCGCCGCGTTGATCTGGGCTACCATCTGCCCGGCGATCGAGTTCGTCGAGCCGACCCACTTCGGGGTCGGGATGCCCAGCAGCTTGGCGGCGTCCTGCAGGCCGTACTGGGTGGGCACGAAGAAGGGGTTCGTCGTGACGTGGTTGACGAACCAGAACTGCCATGAGGGCACGCTCGGGAAGGCCCCAGAGCCGCCCGACGCTGCCGCCGCCGCCGTGCTGCTTGACGAGCTGCAGGCGGTGAGCAGCGCCGACGCGGCAGCAGTCGCGCTGACAAGCCCTGCGCCGGCGATCAGTCGCCGCCGCGTGGGGCTGTCCCTCATGTTGAGGGTTTCAATAGCTTCATCGACCTTCGGGGCGACCTTGCCCATGCGGACCTCCAGTTACCCTTCGATATTCATACATGTGAACGTTCACATCTAGCTTCTCTCCCGAGCAAGTTAGACCGGTGACGCGGCTTCGTCAATGGGTCGAAAGTTTTTCGAATCGCATTTTTCTCAGCACGATTGGTTTTGGCTTATGTACACAGTGTGACATATATCCGAAAACGGGAACTATACCTGGCCTCAGACCAGGCGGGTGGGTATACGGCGCCCCGAGTCCGACTAGGTTCTACCTTGAGTGGTACCGTGCTGCCCGCACTGCTCGCCACGCGATCGAGGGACAGGTGCCTGCAACGGAGCGTGCTGCCGGGACGCCGGCCGCCCTTGAGCCGCCGGCCTCCCGGCGATCATGGGCGCTCTTCGCCGCCGTGCTGATGCTGGCCTACTTCGGCACGTCCGTGGCGCTCTTCGCCCCGGTGCAGAATGTCCTGCCGCGGCTGATCGAGTCGGCGGTCGGCACTCACCACAAGGCGGTCTACCTCGGGCTCGTGACCGGTCTCGGCGCGGTCGCCGCGCTGGTATTCAACCCGCTCTCCGGTTACTTCTCCGACCGCTGGGTGACCGCGGACAACCGGTCGACGGTCGTGGCGGCTGGCCTGGTGACCGGGGCCCTGTCGCTTGGCCTGCTCGGCACTCAGCGGTCGGTGGTTGGCCTGGCGATCTGCTGGACGCTCTGCCAGGCCACGATCAACATCGCCTACTCGTCGATGGCGGCCTCCGTATACGACCATGTGCCCAGGCGGGACTGGGGGTTCGCCGGCGGCCTCATCGCGGTCGCCCAGTCTGTCGGCCTGATCGCCGGTTTCGCCACGGTGGTCCTGCTCTTTCCCGCGGCGACCGCCGGGATGACCGCTGTCACCTGCTGCTACGCCGCCTGCCTGCTCCCGCTCGTGGTGGTCCTTCGCCGACTGCCACGGGTGGAGCGCGAGCCAGGTCCCGGCTGGTCCACGCGGGCTGGCCTGCAGGCGCTGCTCACCGGCGGTACCGGTTTCAGCGCGGTGTGGATCGGCGAGTTCCTCGTGACCCTGGCGAACTCGATCGCCCTGCTTTACCTCTATTACTACCTCCAGGACGTCATCCACTACAGGAGGCCGGGGACCGGCCAGTTCATCCTGGTCGCGGTGGCGACAACCGCGGCGATCCTCGCCACGGTGGCGGTGGGCCGCCTGGCCGACCGGTCGGCCAGTTACCGCAGGTACGCCGTCTTCGCCACCACGCTGCTTGCCGCCACCGGGTTCGTGCTCGCCGTCATCAGCTCGTGGGGCCCGGCGATCGCCTGCGCGTTCGCCCTGGGAGTTGGCTACGGCGCCTTCCAGTCGGTCACCCAGGCACTGTCCATGAGCGTGCTCCCGGCCCCGTCAAACGCCGCCCGCGACCTCGGCATCATCAACATCGCGACCGCGATCCCCCAGGTCATCGGCCCATCCGTAGCCGCCGTCGTGATCGCCACCGGCGCCGGCTACCGAGGCTTGTTCGCCTTCGCCGGCCTGCTCGCCGTAGCCGCCGCAGTCGTCTACTCCCGCGTCCCCGCCTAACCCGCCCCCGCCCACGCCGGCATTAGACCATGATCGCGAACAGGAACAAAGGGCTAGCTCACCTGCCAGGCGGCTGCGTCGTCTCGCAGCGCGGCGTACTGCTCGCGTACCTCGACAGCCGCGTCCGCCTCGTACGTAACGGCCAATCGCGCCGGCCATGCCGGTGGCGAGGCGGCACCGGATAGCGCCCAGGCGGCCTGCCGCGCCGTCCCGAGCGCCACGTACTCCGCCGGCTCGGGAACCGCCACCGGCAGGCCGAAGATCGCCGGCGCGATCTGCCGGATGGCCGCCGACTTCGCCGCGCCGCCGGTGAGCACGACCCGGCCAGGCGTGATCCCGCGGGGCCGCAGGTAGTCGATCGCGTCGGCCAGCGAGCAGAGCACCGCCTCGACCGCCGCACGCGCCAGGTTCTCGGCCGTCGCGTTGGCCGAGGTCAGGCCGCGCAGCACGCCGTTCGCCGACGGCCTGTTCGGGGTCCGCTCGCCGTCCAGGTAGGGAAGCAGCGTCACGCCGCCGGCCCCGGCCGGCGCGGCGAGCGCCAGCTCGGAAAGCACGGAAGCGGAAACGCCGAGCATGCGGGCGGTCACGTCGAGCACCCGGGCGGCGTTGATGGTGCAGGCCAGCGGCAGGAAGCGGCCGGTCGCGTCGGCGAACCCGCTGACGAGCCCGGACGGGTCGGCCGACGGCTTGGCCGCGGAAGCGTACGCCGTCCCCGAGGTGCCGATGGAGACCGCGACGTCGCCGTCGAGCAGGCTGAGCCCGAGCGCCGCGCCCATGTTGTCACCGGTCCCGGCCGACAGCGCCGCGCCCCACGCGGTCCGCCCCACGATCTCGGACGGCGCGGCGATCCGGGGCAGCGCGACCGGGTGGCCGAGCGCCCGGGCGGCGTAGTCGGGGAGCCAGGTGCCCTCGGCGGGGGAGAAGTAGCCGGTTCCCGAGGCATCGCCCCGGTCCGTCGTCGGCTCGACGCCGAGGTGGCCGCCGAAGCCGCCGTCGGCCAGCTTCCAGGTCAGCCAGTCGTGCGGCAGCAGCACCTGGTGCACCCGGGCCGCGTTGTCCGGCTCGTTCTCAAGGAGCCAGCGCAGCTTGGTGATGGTGAACGACATCGACGGCACGGAACCGGTGCGCGCCGCCCACTCTTCCGGGCCGCCGAACTCGGCCACGAGCGCCGCGGCCTGCGGCGCGGACTTCACGTCGTTCCACAGCATCGCGGGCCTGATCACCTCGCCGGTCTCGTCGAGCACCACCATGCCGTGCTGCTGCGCCGCGACGCCGATCGCATCCGCTTGCTCAAGCAGGCCGAGCCCGGCCGAGGTCAGCGCCTCCCACCAGCGATCCGGGTGGCACTCGGTGCCATCAGGATGCGGCGCGCTCGACGACTCGACGACCGTCCCGTCCTCGGCACGGCACAGGAGCACCTTGGTGGACTGCGTGGAGGAATCGACCCCTGCGACCAGACTCATGATCGCGATGCTAACCTCCCTGCTCGCCGCAGACGACCCCGGATCCCGGCGTTATCGTTTCGGCCAGCGCCAGGCCGGCCCGTCGAGCGGATCCCGGCCGGCCACGCAGGTTTCGCCGAAGTCCTTGATCAGCTCAATGGTGCTTGCGGGGATTCCCGCTTCCTCCGTCGCGCGATGCAGCGCGCTGATCAGTGTCTGGGAGTGCGACACCGCGATGATCTGCGACCGCGCCGCCGCGGCCGTGATCAGCTGGGCCAGCGGGGCGAGCAGTTGCCAGTGCAGGCTGGTCTCCGGCTCGTTGAGCACGAGGAGGCTGGCAGGCCGGGGCGCGAGCAGCGCCGCCGCCCACAGCAGGTAGCGCAGCGTGCCATCGGAAAGCTCCGCCGCGGCAAGCGGCCTGAGCAGGCCATGCTGGTGCAGCCGCAGCCCGAGCCGTCCCCCGCCTTCGCTTTCGACGCTGACGCGGCTGCCGGGGAAGGCCAGTTCGATGGCCTGGTCCAGGCCGACGGCGTCGCCATTCTCGCGGATCGTCTGCAGTGCGGCGGCGAGGTCTGCCCCGTCGTGGCTCAGCACCGGCGTCCGCGTGCCGATCTGGCTGCCGCGGGCTTGTGCTGCGGCGTCGGTCCTGATGTGATCGTAGAACCGCCAGGACCTGACCTGCTCGCGCATCCGGATCACCTCGGGAGCCCGGTAGGGATCGGCGAACTCGCTCAGCTTCCAGGGCGAAAGCACTCTGGCCGCCTACCGCCGGGAGGCCGAAGTCAATGGCGTAGCCGAAGTCATCCGCGCCGAAGCCGAGCCGCAGGGAGACCGGTCCGGTGCGGGCAGTGCCCTGCACGGGATAGCTGCCCTCCCGTACCGCGCGCCCGATCTTCTCCGGACCCGCCCATAGCGTCGACGACAGGCCGCCCTCCCTGGCAAGCGCGGCGACCGCCCCGTTGCGCGCCGCGTCGGCAAGCAGCCGCAGCGCCCGGTACAGGCCCGGCTTGCCGGTGCCGTTGGCCCCGGTCACCACGGTGAGGGAAGCGAGCGGCACGAAGAGGCGCCGCAGCGACCGGTAGTTCTCCACCGCCAGCGTGGCTATCACGCGCTCGACGCTACCAACGCCCTCTGACAGTCCTGCTGGCCACGGCCAAGAGGCCAAGAGCTAGCGCGAGCTTGGGGTGGTTCGAAGCTGCGGGTTCGTTCCTTACGGGAATCTTTTGAATTTTGCCTAACGGTCCCGTGGTTCCAGGGCAAGGCCCGCTGATCGCACTGGCCTGTCGGCCGTCATCGGGGCTAGGGTCCTCCTGCAATCGATTTCATCTCGCACGCAGGAGGAACGCCGATGTCGCTGCAGGAGTTCGCGTCCACGCCGAAGCTCGCGGAGTACAGCGAGCGGTTCAAGGACTTCTTCCATTTCACCAGGCGCGAGGACGGCGTGCTGCTCGTCGAGGCGCACACGAACGGCGGGCCGATCCAGCTCTCGGTGCAGAACCACCGGGCGCTCGGCCAGATGCTCAAGACGGTCGGCGCGGACCCGGAGAACGAGATCCTCATCCTGACCGGCTCGGGGGATGAGTTCATGATGCGGTCCGATCCATCCGGGTTCGCTCTCGAGGAGGAGGACCTGGAGTACTGGGCCTACGAGTACGCGTACAAGGACGGCAGGATCAACGTGTCCGCGCTGGTCAACGATCTGGAGATTCCGACGATCGGGCTGCTGAACGGGCCGGGGTTCCACTCCGAGATCGTGCTGATGTGCGATATCTCGATCGCGGCCGAGGGGGCGACCATCTTCGACCTGCACTACGACATCGGCTCGGTACCCGCCGACGGCATCCACAACTGCTTCCAGGAGCTGCTCGGCGTCAAGCGCGCCGCCTACGCGCTGCTCACCGGCGAGGCGATCACCGCGGAGCAGGCGCTCGACTGGGGGATGGTCAACGAGGTGGTGCCCCGCTCCGAGCTGATCGCCCGGGCCTACGCGATCGCGGACCACATCATGACCCAGCCGCGCACGGTGCGCCGGCTGACCACGCAGATCGTCAGGCGGCCGTGGAAGCAGCGCGTCATGAACGACCTGGACGGCGGGTTCGGCATCCAGATGTTCGGCCACATCGCCAAGAAGAAGGCGGTGCACGGGGAGGGGCACATCAGGTCGGCCGTGGACTACGTGCGCGAGGGCAGGAAGAACAACTTCGACTAACCCCTGGCGC
>Ga0209881_1000164_pt1 | contig 19188 bp, 20 predicted proteins | sample PersoiDNA2013193_FD_185804 | JGI IMG/M metagenome (GOLD analysis project Ga0209881, IMG submission 185804) | Permafrost soil microbial communities from the Arctic, to analyse light accelerated degradation of dissolved organic matter (DOM) -... | ecosystem: Environmental > Terrestrial > Soil >... | reverse complement strand
CGGCGGATGCGGTCGCCGATGGCCTCCAGCCAGGGCGCGCGGTCCTGGTCGGTCAGCGGGATTCCCTCGGTCATCTTCGTGACGTTGCCCGCCGGGTGGAATGCGTCGGCCTCGGCGTAGGGGACGCCGAGGCGGCCGGCCAGCAGCCGGCCGATGGTGGTCTTGCCGCAGCCGGCCACCCCCATGACGACGATAGGACCGGGCGCGGATCCTGTGGCGGAAGACAGCGGCGTCATGAAGCTCCTGCCTCCGCGGTCTTGATGGCCGCCCTGACTACCTTCTCGAACTGTTCCCAGCTCCTCTCGCCGTCATCCATGGACCTGCGGTCGAGCTGGGAGAGCGCGTCCTCAAGCGCTCCCTGCTCGACGGCAGTCGCCAGGCCGCGGTGCAGCCACAGTGCGAGCGGCGCCGGGTTCTTCGGGAAGCGCTTGTTCCCCCCGGCCCCGGAGCCGAGGCCAGAGCGCCCCTCCCAGTCCGGTGAGATCCGGTAGTCCAGCGCCCTCTCGACCGGGTTCGCCAGGGCATAGAACATCTCGTTCTGGGATCCCTTCAGGAGGGTCCGGCGGAACTCCGCGTCAACATCCGGGCAGGTTCCCGCGGGCGGCGAGCCACGGTTAACGGCGAGCCGCCGCCCCCGCAGGCACCAGGTCTCCTGTTATACCCATTCTGGCGCACGGTCACCGGTACCCTCGGTGGCCGGAACCCGCCTGCGGCCATCGAACGCGTAAGGACAGAAGATGACAGGATCTGTCAGCTCGCACACGTGGATCGTGGCGGCGGTCTACCTCGCGGCAGGAGTCATCGGTACTCTCGCGCTCCGGGGCGTCCTGGCCCGCCTGCACCGCAAGACAGAGCAGACCCGCTGGCGCGGCGGCGACGTCGCGGTCGCGTTCCTGCGCCTGGTCACCCCCTGGTGCCTCGGGGTCGGCTGTGCCTGGGCCGCGGTCCTGGCCCTGCCGCTGCGCAGCGCCTACCGTTACGACCTGGACCACGCGCTGCTCGCGGTCATCGTGGTGGTCGTCTCCCTGGGCAGCGCGAAGGTGGCCGGGGCGGCCGTGCATGCCGGGGCGACCTCGCATGCGGGCACCTCGGGCTCGGCCACCATCTTCGTGAGCATCACCAGGGTGATCGTGTGGACGATCGGCGGACTGATCCTGCTCAGCAGCCTTGGCGTGGCCATCACGCCGCTGCTCACCGCCCTGGGCGTCGGCGGCCTGGCGGTTGCCCTCGCCCTGCAGGACACGCTGAGCAACCTGTTCGCCGGGGTCCACATCCTCGCCTCGCGCAAGGTGCAGCCGGGCGACTTCATCCAGCTTGACAACGGGATGCAGGGATACGTCGAGGACACGAACTGGCGCAACACGATCATTCGCCAGCTCCCGAACAATATCCTCGTCGTCCCGAACGCCACGGTGGCATCCTCCATCGTCACCAACTACCACCTGCCCGAGCACGAGATATCCGTGACCGTCCCGTGCAGCGTCAGCTACGACAGCGACCTCGACCACGTCGAGCTGGTCACCATCGAGGTAGGCCAGCAGGTGATGCAGGAGGTCAAGGGCGCCGTCCCCGAGTACGAGCCCACGGTACGGTACAACACCTTCGGCGCCTGTGGCATCAGCTTCAACGTCGGCCTGCGCGCCGTCGACATCAGCGCGCAAGCCCTGATCATCCACGAGTTCATCAAGTGCCTGCACGCCCGCTACCAGAAGGAAGGCATCGACAACTCATCACCAACGGAGACGATCGTCTACATGAGCCCTGAAGAACCCGCAACCGCGCCCCGTCCCTGATCACCGAGCGCCGTCCGGGTCTTCAGCCAGCGGCCGCGTACTCCCGGCGGAGTACGCCCGTTGAGTACCCGCCCGCTTAGGTGCCTCCCTGGGTATGACGCTCTTGGCGCCTGCGAGCGCGAGAATCGAGAGCGATAACCGCTCCTCGGCATCGGCGCGGGCCTGTCGCTGATCGGGCTGCTCGGCCACCTCTTCCCCGCGCCGTCGTTCTCCCCGATCATCGCCGGGCTGATCGGCCTCGGGGTCGGCATTGACTACGCGCTGTTCATCGTCACCCGGTTCCGGGAAGGGCTGCGGGCAGGCACCGCTCCCGAGGCCGCCGCCGTGACGGCGATGCGCACCGCCGGCCGGTCGGTGCTCGTGGCGGGCGTCACGGTGGTGATCGGGATGCTCGGCCTTCTCATCCTGCGCCAGTCACTGCTGAACGGGGTTGCCGTCGCCGCCGCCGCGACGGTCGCCATGGTGCTGCTCGCCTCGCTTACCCTGCTGCCCGCCCTGCCCGGCTTCAGCGGCACCCGGCTGGCCAGGCCATCCCGGGTCAAGCCGCCGAAGTGGATGCGCGGAGCTACGGTCCGTTCGGGCAAACCGGGACTGCCTGCCGCCGAGCGGTGGGCCGGGGTCATCCAGCGCCGCCCGGTAGCCGCCGCCGTGTCCGGTGCCTTCATCCTGGTGCTCGCCGCGCCGGCGCTCGGCATGAAGCTGAGCTTCCCCGACGAGTCGGCGCAGGCGCGCGGCACCATGGGCTACGCGAGCTACGCGACGATGGCGCAGGGGTTCGGCCCCGGGTTCGACGCGCCCGTGATCATCGCCGCGAAACTGCCTGGCCCGCACGCCGGCACCGCGCGGCTGGCCGCCGCGATCGCCGCGACCCCGGGCGTCGCGGCGCTGACTCCCGTGGTCGTGAGCAGGGACGGCCAGGCGGCCATGCTGATCGCCTACCCCGCCACCGGGGAGCAGGACCCGGCCACGGACACCCTGGTGAACCGGATCCACGACACGGTGCTGCCGCAGGCGACCGCGGGCACCGGCATCAGCGCCTACGTCACGGGGCCGAACGCCGGCAACGTGAGCTTCGCCAATCTCATCGGGCAGCGGCTGCCGTGGCTGATCGGCGTGGTGTTCCTGCTCTCCCGTATCCGTGAGGAGTACGACTCCTGCGGCGACAACGCCGCGGCTGTGGCCCGAGGGCTCTCCCGGACCGCGCGGGTGATCACGGCGGCGGCGGCCATCATGGTGGCGGTGTTCCTGTCCATCGTGATCGCGCCGAACGTCTCGACCAAGCAGATCGGGCTCGGGCTGGCGGTCGCGATCCTGATCGACGCGACAGTAGTGCGCCTGGTGCTAGTGCCCGCCGTGATGGAGCTGCTCGGGCGGGCCAACTGGTGGCTGCCGGGGTGGCTGGACCGCTTGCTGCCGAAGACCTCCCTCAGTGAGGACGAGCCCCCGGCCGGGCCGCCTGCCGCCGTCCCGGCGACCCGCTAGCACCGTCCCGGCCGAGGCCTCGCCTGGGAGGCACGGGCACCCGGCGGGCACCCCCTGCTGCTGACATCGCTGGATAACGGCGATCAATCAGCCGCAGGACGAACGCGCCCTCGGCGCGGAAGCCGTCCCGTACAGGGCGAGAGCGCTCGCTGACCCCGGCATCGACGTGGGCCTGGGCCGCATTGTCCCAGCGGCCGTAGAAGAACGGCATGTATGCGCCGGTTGTCCATCGACTCGTCCCCGGCCTCTGCCTTTTCCATCGCAGCCAGCGCCGCTCGATAACACGGCTCCGCCGATCTGCGCGCGAGCGCCGCGCGCCATTGCTCGTCAGTCTCCTCCACGCCGACCGCATCCAGGCCAGTCGTCAGCAGGATCAGGTGCGCCACACGCTGCGGGAAGGCAGCCGCGTACAGCGTGGCCAGGTCGCCCGCGGCGGAGTGTCCCAGCAGATCCATGCGGTCCACAGGCCGAGGTGTGCGCGCAGCGCTTCCACGTCGCCGGCGAGCCGGTCACAGCGGTAGCTGAGCGGGTCGCTCGCATCTGCTGATTCCCCGGTGCCCTGGGTGTCCGGCATGATCAGCTTCCGGGACCGGCTCAGGCCGCCCAGGTCACCGAGGTACTCGCACGTCCGGCCCGGGCCGGCAGGCAAGCAGCCGACAGCAGCTCGGAATCGTCGGCGGCACCCAGCTCGGCGAGCTTTCGGCTAGCGGCGTCTCCCAGGTCCGCGGGGCGGTCTCATGTTCAGCGAGAACGAGTTCCGCGGCAGGATTCCCGGTGAAACGTTTGCGTACCAGGGCCCGCAGTCGCTGATCGGCGGTGCCGGCCGCGTCCTTCGCGCCGCCTTGCAGCACGGATGCGGCACCTGTGGCCGCACCGGCTGACAGTGCCGTCACGATCAGAGTGACCGGATCCATCCATCCCCCAAGTCGCCAGATACGCACAACAGCAGGCGGTAGTCTCTCGCCGTACAGCGGCAGGACGGTGGGGACGCGTCATCCCGCGACGCCGTGCCGTCCACAGATGCTCCCCGGCCGTCAGGGCGGTTGAGGCCGCCCTGACGGCCGGGCCAGGTCTCACGAGCTTGAGGCGATGTACCAGTTCCCGTTGATCTTGGTCAGCGGCTCCAGTGAGTATTTGGGGCTCGAAGGCGTTATCGCGTTCTTCCACAGCGCGCTGAAGGTGTGCAGGGCCGTGAAGACCGCGGCCGGGTCGTTGTTCCTGATGCAGCCCGTCTGACCCACCGCGCACAGCGTTCCGGTAATGCCCGCGACCGCCTTGTCACCGTCGATGACGACGTAGCCGGGCGTGCCGTTCTTAGCGGAGGGGAATTGGCTGGCGGGCGTCTGGGAGAGCCCTGATTTGCACTGTGCCTGGACGGCGGGCTCGGCGTATCCGCAGTCCTCGGTGGCGCTCTTGTCCTTGAGCGCCAGAAAAAGGCCGGCCAGGACCGCGCTAGGCGAACCGTGGCCCGGTGCCGCGGTCCCCGGCGGGACCACGGTCACCCCGGGTCCGAGCGCGGCCGCCCAGGACGGCGCGGTACTCGACGGTGTGGCGGCCGCCGGCGCGCTCGCCGCAGCTGACGCGCCGGAGCCGCCGGCTGAACTCGATGCGCTGCCAGAGGAACAGCCTGTCACGACGAGCAGCCCGGCCGCCCCGCAGGCCAGCAGCGCCGGGCCGACGCCCGCGCGCTTCAGTTTCACATTCATAGACATGTAACGCTCCGTGTCTTTTTGGGGGATTCAGTCCTCTTCTTAGGAGGCGTAATCGTGGTGGCAGGCGGCGCCCGTGCGCGGGAAATCCCAGACGTCAAGGCTTAGGGCGCGGGCGCGGGCGCGGACAGCCACAGGATTGGGCGGTCCCTCGGTGTCGCGGAATGTTTGAAAGACGTCGATCGTCGGGGGTCCTGGGCTCAGCCCGTGCTGTCGCTAGGCTGGGGCCGCACCTGCGTCAGCAGATTTCGCTTCCGGGTTCTTCGATTCGGGGATCAGCGGGATCGTGAAGACGAATGGTCATGTATCCCACTCCACGCGCCCGGCAGTCACCCAACGGTAGAGGAGAAGGTCCCGCGGTGCCGGGCCCGGCATCCCCGGCGATCGCCCCGCAGGCCGGGACTGGCACGGCAGTACGGCTCACTCCTTCTACAGATGACCCAGTTATGGGCGGCCTGCCGATCATTGGCGCTCCCTTTCGAAACCGCCCAGAACGGCGGATATTTCGCGTGCCCGGCTCGGGCTAGCAGTGCAGAGCGTGACTGCCGGCGGTCACCGAAGGGGGTCGCCATCCAGGCGCAGCGCACACCGGGCGGCCAGGGAGGGGGAGTTTTCAGTCGTTGCCAACAAGGAGACGTTTGCGCTAACTACGATGCCAAGCGCGGCCTCCACCGTGCCGACCGGTGTCTTACAGCGCCGCCCATGACGGCGGCAGATCTGGGCGATCCGGGTGCCTGGGTGCTCCAGTGGCTAACGTCTGCTCGTGCCGTTAGCGATTCTGCGCCGCGTGCGTTGGCCAGCTGCAGGTCCCGGTCTCGGCGCTCTTCTGGGCGCGGGCTTATCCGCACGGTCGCTTTGTGCCGCGTTAGGCGCGCGAACAGCCGAGCCGCTGCCGCACGCTGACCATCCGAGCTGGCTGACTCTCCGTGACCTGTCAGGCCGTCGCCTGCCTGAAGGGTGAGCGAGCCCTCGCCGGCGAGGAGAGCAAGCCCGCTCGCACTGCATGAAGCCAGGCCGTCAGGCATCTGTTCCCTGCGCGGAGGGACGCGCTGCGCCAAGGCCGGCGTCTGGTTCAGCGTTCCAGGAGGCGAGGATGCGCAGCCGCTCGTGGGAGGGCGTGCCGGGCTCGGCGGTGAGGACCATGAGGCGCTGGCCGCTACCGTCGGGGCTGTCCCAGGTGTCGCAGTCGAGGGTGAGGTCGCCGACCAGCGGGTGCCGGTAGTGCTTGGTGCCGTAGCCGGTGCCGGTGAGCTGATGGGTAGCCCACCATGTGCGGAAGTCGGCGTCCTGCACCGACAGCTCGCCGACCAGGACAGCGAGTTCCTGGTTGCCGGGGTCTTTGGCGGCCTCCATGCGCAGGGACGGGACGACGGTGCGCGCGTCGTGCTCCCAGTCGGCGTGCAGCGCGCGTACGGCCGGGTCGGCGAACAGCAGGCGGACGTAGTTACGGCGCCGCGCGGGGAGGCGGGCGAAGTCGGTGTACAGGGCTGTGGCGCCGGCGTTCCAGGCGAGGATGTCCAGGCGGCGGCCGAGCACGACGGCGGGCGTCTGGGTGAGCTGGTCGAGCAGGCGGCGCATCGCCGGCCTGGCCTTCTGAGCCGGGCGGCGCCTGGGCAGCGGGGTCTTGCCGGCCAGTTCGTATGCGCACCCTGGAATTCTTCCCGCAGGCAAAACAGCTTCGGAAGGCCAGGGAATCGCTCGATATCTTCGTCCCGGCCGCGTCCCTGCTCAGCATGGGCACAGTTGAGGCGGAGCTGAAAACGCTCGCGCATGCCACGATGAAGCGGAACCGGCACGCGCACTCGGCATCCGGCCGCCTGCTCGCCGCGGCGGCCGCGCTGCTCCCTGCGGCCACCCGCACCCGGTGGTGCGAGGAATGGCTCGGCGAACTGCACACGCTGCCCGCCCGCCGCGACCGGGCCAGCTTCGCGGTCCACACCGCGGTCGGCATCCCGCGGCTGGCGCTCACGGTCCGCATGCCCGCCACGGGCCGCAGGCGGGCAGGCTAGTGACGCGCGCGCTCCCGCGAGCAGAACCGCACCCGGCCGCCGGACTGCCCCGTCACCGGGCGTCGTCGCTCTGGATATCGAGCGTTCGACCAGCCGGCCCGATCCGGTGAAGGCCGAGCTCCGCAGCAAGCTGTACGAGTTCTTCGATACGGCGCTGCTCGCGGCCGGCATCCGCCGGCGGTACCGCGACCGGTTCACCGACCGCGGCGACGGCATCCTCGCACTCATACACCCGGTGGACCAAGCCCCCAAGGCGGCCCTGCTGCAAACCGCCATCCCCGCCCTCAGCCAGCTGCTGACCAATTGCAACGCGAGCCTGCCAGGCGCCAGCCGGCCGCAACGGCAACTGCGGGTCCGCGCCGTCGTGCACGCGGGCGAAGTCCACTACGACGCCAACGGATGCTTCGGAGAGGCACTGGATATCGCATTCAGGCTGCTCGACGCCGCCCACGTCAAGAAAGCGCTCCAGGCGGCAGCCGATCCGCTGATCCTGGTGATCTCGGGCGACATCTACCGGGCCATCGTGCGCCACGGATATGACGGCATCGACCAGTGTGCCTTCCAACCGCTCGTCCGCGTGCACATCGCCGACAACCGCTACCCAGGCTGGATCCACATCCCCGAGCAACCCATCCACCACCAGGTGACCGAAATAGCCAGCTACCGGCAACCCGCCTGACGGCCACCGGAAACTGCACGCACCGTACTCCCCTGGCCAGACCACCAATCCAGAACGGAACCAGGAAATCCCAGATCGCCGATTCCGCGCGGGCGCGAACGTATCTTTCCGACAGGGCTGACCCGCGCGGATCACCTGGTAATACAACAAGTGCGCGGTCCGATGGTATCGATATGAGGTACTTGCCCTTTGGCCAGGCAGAGGGCATACCCTTGCGGGGAAGATCCAGCAGCGCGGAGGTGCCTATGAGTCCTGACAGCAGCGGGATCCCCGGCTGGTTCATCGCGTTCCTTGTATTCGCGGCGATTTTCACGGTCGTTGGCATCGGCATCTCCATCTGGAAATTTTCCGTACTGCGATCGGGAGGGCTGAACCCGCTTATCGCCAGGGAGCAGCTGGCGGCCAAACTGAGCCAGAGCCAGCTGGGGGCACCCCCGGCGGCTGGGAAATCGATCGAGCAGCGACTTGCTGAACTTGAGGACCTGTACGAGCGTGGCGTGATCAGCGATGCGGAACTGACCGCAGCCCGCGCGAAGATCATCGCCGGAGGCTAGCGCGCATCGGCAGCGGTGCCGAGTACGGCCGTGCCGTCCAAGCGATCGGTCGCCCGGCCGCAGCCCGGACCGATCCTGGCGCGCCAGATCAAACTGATCTGCACGCTCCGACTCGATGGATGCCGAGGCTCCCACGGCCGCGCATTAGGCGGTTCTGGTGAGTCAATGCTGGGGTTCCGAGCGGGGAGGGCGATCATGCAGCGATCTCGGCCGCGAGCAGCGCGCCAAGTTCCCGGCAGTCTTGCAGGTCCTGCCTGCCGGGGGTCCCGGTGACGCAGACTGGCGGCCGGATCGCCCGCCACCGCAGGCCGGCGGTGATCGACTCCACCGCGCGGACCGCGCCGCCGGTGTCCGAGGCGCCGTGCACGTACAGGCCGTAGGGCCGCCGCCGGGTCGCCTCCAGGCACGGGTAGTAGATGCCATCGAAGAAATGCTTCAGCGCGCCGGACATGTACCCGATGTTGGCCGGGGTGCCGAGCAGGTAGCCGTCGGCTTCCAGGACATCGGCGGCTGCCGCGGTCAGCGCCGGCCTGATGACCACTTCGACGCCCTCGATCTCGTCGGTACGTGATCCGCTGGCCGCCGCCTCGAACATTGCCTGCACGGCAGGTGACGGAGTGTGGTGAACGATCAGCAGTCTCGGCATGACCGCTGAGGCTATACCAAGCGCCCGCACCGGTTCCACAGCCGGCCTGATCCAGTCAGGGCACCGCCGGTCCCCGATCGAGATACCACCGCGGACGACTGCCTCACGCAAGATCATCGCCATCCGTTGCGCTACAGAGCGCATTACTGCGGATGCCTCGCTGGGCCTGCCGATTCTGGATGCGTCGGAAGACCGGGCGCATTACCCGCGATTCAGCGCAGAACATCCATTCCGGTTACGCTAAGCGCAAGGAACTTTGGTACTCGGCAGGCCCAGATCCTGAACGCTTACCCGCCGACCACTGGAGAATGACAGGGCGCCGTGGATGACTTGGACGGTCTGCGCGACATAGCACTGATCCAGTCGGCCCTGCGAGGTGACTTCGAGTTCATCGCCCACTATGGCGCGGAGCACCCAGGGGCCTGGGCGGGGGCGTGGTTCGAGAACGAGCCGACCGTGCGTATCGTCGCCGCGTTCACCGGCGATGCCGCCCAGCACGATGCCGCGCTGCGCCCGAGGCTCCAGCATCCTGACCGGCTCGTCGTGGAGAGCAGGCAGCAATCGCTCACTGATCTGCGGCGGGTACGAGAAGAGATCGAGCGCACCCTCCGTCAGCGCCAAACACAGACCGGCCGCCGGATCCTCACCTCCATAGGAAACGGAAAGGCAGTCATCTGCGTGGCCTTGCGAGCCGACCAGGAGAACCTGGCCAGCGAGCTCGCCTCCCGCTACGGGAGCGCTGTCGAGCTGCGGGTGGGACACTTCGCCTTCCCGGATCGTCGGCGCAGACATCCGCGGCCGCCCGCCGGCCCGGCGCTGGAGGAGCAGACCTTCGAAGGGCTCGAGATGAGCGTCGAGGTTAACCAGAAGGTCCTTGAAGCCGGCGACGACGGCCACGGCCGGCTCGTCTTGCGCAACGGCAGCTCGGAAAGGATCGGTCCGCTCGACTCCGGACAGCCGCTAGTCGGCTCCCTGCTGAACTCCTCCCTTGAGACCGTCGGCGGCTACAGCGGCGCGGTCGCCGGCACGGGACTAACCATCGATCTCGCGCCGGGAGGATCAGCCGGCGTCCGGTTCATTTTCGGAACCGCCAGCACCCGCGAGGACCTCGGTTACGTCGTGCCGCCCGGCCGGTACTGGCTCAAGGTCCAGATGCGCCTCCACCACGGCCGCGGCGTCCCTCTAACAAACGCGCCCGCCGCGCCGCTGACGCAGATCACGATCATCCCCCGAGACCAGGAACTCAGGGATGATCAGGCTGGGCGCCACAGAGGATGAGTGCGCAGATCTACTCATCTGCGTTCTCTGTGGAGCGTTTGTCTGCACGGTTACAACCATGCAGAGCGGCGGTTATTTTGCTCGTTCTAGTCCGGCAGTCGTAACGTTCAGTGACAAGTGGCCGTGCCGCTCGGAGTGGGTCAGTTAGCGCCGGGCCTGCGGGCCTCGCAACGTCTCGCCTGCTGCTGGGTTGCGGCGGGCAAGCGGATGAACCGCGCCGGAATCGTCTGCCTTGCGGATGACCGGCGAACTGCTCCGGGCCCAGGCCGGCACCCGTACAGCTGCCGCATCGCCGGGCGGGCTCCGCGACGGCATGCCCGGCACCGCTGCCGGGCCGCTACGCATGTAATACGAATCGTGTTACGCTCGGGCTATGGAAGTCGTGACCGTACGCGTGGACGAAAAGACGCGCAAAGAACTTGACCAGGTGGTCGAAGAGCTCGGCGGGTCGACATCTGAGGTGATCCGCAAGGCCATCCACCTTGCCTGGTTCACCACCATGCAGGACCGGATGCGCCGGGAGTCGGCCGAGATCGCCAGCGATCCCGCGGAGCGAGAGGAAGCCGAGCAGCTCCGCGAATGGGCCCGCTACCTTGCCTCGTAAGGGCTCCATCTACCTCACCACCTTGCCGGCCCGTACCGGTGATCACACGCAAGAAAGACGGCGCTACGCCGTCGTCGTGACCGCCGCGAACTTCATCGGCTCAGTCGTGACCGTCGCCCCTGCCTCCGCCTCGGCCCGGCCCAGCCTCACCCGGCCAGAAGCCGAGATCGACGGCAGGAAATGCCGCATACTCCTCGAGCAGACGCTCGGCGTCGACATCACCAAGCTGAGCAACTGGATCGGCGTGCTCGACGACGACGAAATGGACACGCTCGACGACGCCCTGCGCCTCTACCACGGCCTCCTCTAGCGCGGCACGGGAGACAAGCACGGCGGCCCGGCCCGGCCCGGCAGCGGTCTACGTCCACCTCGCCCGGTCCGGTACTCCGGGAAGGGGCTCCGCCCCAAGACGAAGCGCGGCATGCAGGCTCATCTCTCCCCAGACCCAAGAACTCGGGCCGACTCCGTAAAGCTGCACGACCAGCGCGAGGCCGAGGGCAACGAGGACTATGACCTTCCGCTTCCAGAGCGGCAGGTCTGCACCGCTCCCCGAGCCGACGGGTAGCACGGCTCCCCGCCAATCTCGCCGCATCTGCAACACCAGCCGCACCCGTGCGGCTGAAAGCCTCGGCGCGAAGCGCCAGGACCGCAGCGAAGACCAAGATCCCCACAAGTCCCACAGAAAAATCTGCGCGCAGCATGTGAGCACTGCGACCATCGGCACATAACCGCAGCTCAGAGGGATATCCGAAGCGCCCCGATTGCGACTCGAACGCGGGACCTACCGCTTAGGAGGCGGAGATGCCAAGTCGAGATGCTACCCGGCGGAAATCCATGCGTCAACGTGTTCGTAGATTTGCGAAATGCTAGCGAGCGGTGTCTGTAGCGCGTTCGAAGCGGTATCTCTAGCAGCAGGACTTCCGGGTTGAGTATCCAGCAGACCGCGGTCCCATCCCTGGCGTCGGCTCCCGCAGGCCGCCATGGCGGCCGTCACCTAGAGTGAACGAATGTTGACAGCACTTTTCGCGGAGAGGGCGCCGAACGCTTAATACGAGTGGCGGCGGCCAGAGGATCTCCAAGCGCAGCCGGTGCCGATGAGCCATTCAGGCGCGGACCTCATCCATCTTGGAAGGGTTCACTGGCCCTGCGGACCGGCGGTTGCGCGAGGCAAGGCGACGGGTTTACAGAGTGCATACACCCCAGCCGGTAACCATGACTTGGCCTGCTGCAGCGTCAGCAGCCACGCGACTGGCGGCCACTGCAGGCTGTTCGCCCTTGGATGATGTCTGGTGTGGCTGGTTATGGTGCGAGCAGGGCGGCGGGGATGACGGCGATGCCGTCTGCGCGCCGGTAGGCGTGGCGCCCGGTGTAAATGACTGCGGCGTCGATCAGGTCGTCGCCGATCTCCCGGCGCAGCCAGTGGAGGTGCGTGACGTCTGGGTCACCGACGTTCGCGGCGAGCTTGACCTCCAGTGCGAGCACCCGGTGGTCGTCTCGCTCGATGATGAAGTCGACCTCGTGGTCGCCGTTCTGCGTGCGCAGGTGGTATACCTCGGCCTCCGCGGCCTGGGCGTAGACGCGCAGGCTCAGCGCGATGAGGGACTCGAAGAGCCTGCCAAGGAGCGTCCCGTCCCGGCCGATGACCGGGCCGGGCTGCTTGCCTGAGAGCAGCGACTGGGCTGTGGCGCCGAGCAGCCGGGCGGCCAGCGCGGGGTCGGCGAGGTGATGCTTGGGCGCCTGCGCGAGCCTGCTGAACTGATTGCGGACGGGAAGCCAGCCGGGAAGCGGGTCAAGCAGCCAGATCTGGCTGAGCACATCCCGGTAGGCGATCGTGGTGCTCTTCGCCGGCTTCTCGCCGTCGCCCGGGGTCGCGGCGTTGAGGATCGCACTGTAGGAGGCCGTCGTCGCGGTCGCGGCGGCGTACGCGGTAAGCCAGGCCCGCAAGGTCGCTGGCCGGCGGACCAGATGGCCCTGCTCGGGGAAGTCATGCTCGACGATCCGGGCCAGGTAGCCGTCAAGCTGAGCCCGAAGCGCCCTGGGCGGCATTTCCCTGATAGCGGGGAAGCCCGACCGGATGATCTCCTCCGTGTACTGCACGGCATCCATCCCCGTGCTGCCGTCAAGGATCCCTTTCCCGCCGGCCAGCAGAGCACGCATGCTGACCGCCGCCTGCGACGGCAGGCGCTCGGCCAGGGACATCGGCCGCATCCGGACACGGACGATCCGCCCGGCACCCGAGTGCGTGGGCGCGGTGACCGGGGACGCGCTTCCCGTCAGCAGGAACCGGCCGGGACTGGCGTCGCGGTCCACGCTGCGGCGCACCAGGTCCCAGACCGCCGGATAACGCTGCCACTCGTCGATGAGCACCGGCGCAGGTGAGCGTTCCAGCCGTCCAGGATCGGCCGCGAAGAGCTCCTGCTGGGCGAGATCGTCGAGCGCGAAGACAGTGCCTGCACGCCGCTGGGCGGTTTCCGTCTTCCCGACGCCCTTGGGGCCTTCAATGCTGATGGCAGGCAGGCCCTGCACCAAGTCGTCCAGCTCATCATCGACAGTCCGCGGAATGTAGCTGACCATGACTTCTACACTACCGTTCGCAGCTCAGCGAAACTACCATTCGCATAATAAATAAGATCCCATTCGCAGGATCAGTAGGATACCGTTCGCAGCACCGAGCCCGACCCTGCCGCTAGGGCCGTCTCTCCAGGAGAGACGGCGACGCCGTCCAGCCGATACTGCCCGATCTCGGCGTGGCGGCGATGCGGTTCGCCACGGACCGGACAGCTGCAACGGCGTAACCAAGCCGAAGACCTTCGACTACCTGGACCACGGTACGCCGGTACCAACCGGCACCAAGGCCAAGAACCGGCCGGTCATCTACGCCGAGAGCGACACGCTCAACCAGTTCATCTTCGCCGAGAACGGCCAGATGCCGAATCCGCAGCTCACCGCGACCGCAACCGTGTCTGGTGCTGGCTCAGTCAGCCTGACCCTGGCGCCGGAGGCTCTCTTGACACGCGGTTGCGCACCTGTCCCTGCTGGCCACGTCCGCCGTGTCCCGCCCGACGGCGGCGACCCTCAAGCCTTACTGGCCGCCCCTCAGTTACGGTCACCGAAAATGACCACAGGCCGGTCGACTTGGTCGCAGAAGGCGCGCCGATTCTGAATTACCAAGAGCCTGTTCGTCCCGGAACGATCGGAGCAAGCAGATCATCTGGTTATTCGCATGCTCAGAGATGCTACTAGAATAGCTGGCTAGTGACCAAGAAAATGACGATTTCTGGTCTGGGTAAATCGAAATCTCAGTTGTCTAGGTTGAACGCGCAGGGTCGAGGTTAGCTATGAGCCTTCGTGTTCGCGTAGCGTGATCTCGACCTGGTGAGAGTTGAGTGATCTGATCTGTTTGTAGATAACTAGGGCCTGATGCAGCAGTGCTTTGCCCTGCTCGACCTGCCCATTTCGTAGGTCGCATCGACCGAGGCCCTCTAGCGCTTGCGCTTCTTCTAGCGGTGACACTCCAGCGGTAATGGCAAGCGCACGTTCATGGCAGGCGCGCGCGTCGGCAAAGGTGCCGGCCGACAACTTTAGCGCGCCCATGTTATTAAGTGCTTCCGCCTCACCGACCTGGTCGCCGACTTGCTGGTATAGCGCCAGTGCTTGGATCAGGTTTCCGGCGGCCGCCACATAATCTGCGGTCGCACGCTGGATATTACCCAGGTCATTTAGGGCGTTAGCCTCCCCATGCCTGCTACCGAGTTCACGGTATAGCTGTAGGGCTCGTTCCTGGCTCGCGGCCGCCCCCGCGTAGTTTCCCATCGAGTACTGCACGCTGCCCAGGTAGTTGAGAGCGTTTGCCTCCCCTATCTTGTTCCCCACTCTGCGGGATAGCTCCAGGGCCTCGCCGAGGTTTGTGCTGGCCTGCCGGTAGTCCGCGCCTGCCCACTGAACGAGGCCCAGGCCAGAAAGGGCGGTGGCCTCCCCGTTCGCGTGGCCGAGACTGCGGTACAGATCCAGGGCTTGTTCGTGGCTGGCGGCGGCCGCTGTGTAATCGCCGGTCATATACAGCCCGGGCGATGAGCTTGGCTCGCTCGCCTTGCCGCCCGAAGAGCACGAGCACCTCGATCGGATCGTGGTCGGCGTGTCCCATCCGGTGCGGCACAAACTCGGGCCGACTCCGTAAAGCTGCACGACCGGCGCGAGGTCGAGGGCAACGAGGACTATGGCCTTCCGCTTCCAGAGCGGCAGGTCTGCACCACTCCCCGAGCCGACGGGTAGCACGGCCCCCGCCAATCTCGCCACATCTGTAACATCAACCGCACCCGTGCGGCTGAAAGCCTCAGACGCGAAGCACCAGGACCGCAGCGAAGACCAAAATCCCCACAAGTCCCCACAGAAAAATCTGCGCGCAGCATGTGAGCACTGCGACCATCGGCACATAACCGCAGCTCAGAGGGATATCCGAAGCGCCCCGACCGCGACTCGAACGCGGGACCTACCGCTTAGGAGGCGGTCGCTCTATCCACTGAGCTATCAGGGCTCGCTGGACGTGCCAGCACCCCTAGCTTACCTGGGATGGAGCGGTCTCGCTGCCCCCTGCGTGACGCCCGATGTCCGAGCATCCTGGCGCTAGGCCTATAGCTTCGCCGCTTGAAAGTAGGTCTAGCCGCCGTAACGCTTAAACGGAGGGTCCCGCCACATGACCTGCGTCACCCGCACGCGGCCGCCACTCCCCCGGCCGCGTGCTCAAGAGCCCACTCGCCGTTCCCGGTGCCGAATCCGTCTCCGCCGGCTCGGCTTCCGGATCACTCGCGCTCACCCTCGGGCCTGCCGCGCTAACCGAAAGAGAGGCCACGCTCGCGGAATTCCAGGGCTATCTCCGCACCGTGAACAACCGGGCCGGAAGGCCTTTCGAGGAAAAGACGATCACCGCCTACTCGGACCCCGTGAAGAGCCTGGACCGGTGGATGACCGCGACCGGGATCGACGGGGACTTTACCGTCGTGGACACCGCCCTGCTGAACCGCTACTTCCGGGAGTACTACCTGGAGCACGGGCAGGGCGGGACGCACACGCAGCAGCGCAACCTCATCCAGCTGTTCAACTTCCTGGAGCGCGAGCGGGGATTCGCGACCCCTTACGCCGACGGGCTCAACCGGTACGCGACAGTCAAGGGCCGGCCCAAGACGCTGTACGGCCAGTTGATCGACGACCTGCTCGAGGTCACCGGGAACGGGCGGGCGCGGGACTTCGAGACAGCGCGCGATCACGCCATCATCCGCATCCTGCGCAGCGAGGGCATCCGCCGGATGGAACTGCTCGGCATGGTCATGCACACCATGCCCGCGGACGTGACCCAGAACCCGATGTTCCGGCTGGTGCCGCTGAAGGGCGCGAGGGCGGCGGTGAGGCCGAACCGGCCGATCAGCGCGTCCAGGTCCGCCTCCGGATCACGGGGGCAGCGAGAAGATGGTAAGACTGATCCCGCCATGCCGGCCAGCAGTCTGGCTGGTTCCTGGCATGCGCCGTCCGTCCCCCGGCTCGGGTTGGGGGATACGGTGGCGAAGAATGCAATAGGGCTAGGCGAGGAGGCGACGTGCGGGACAACGGGCGTCGGGCCCGCATCCTGGCGGCGGTCATCGAAAAGGACACCGCGGCCGGTGCGGGCGAGCTGATAGCGGGGCTCTGCCGGTTCGCGGTGGATGAGATGGCGTTGTCCGGGTGTGCGCTCGTGCTGATGTCAGGGGCGGAGTCGGCGGGCATGCTGGCCGGGGCCGGGCGGCACGCCTCCACGGTTACCGGGCTGCAGATGGACCTGGGTGAGGGCCCGTGCCTGCAGGCTTGCGCGTCCGGGGTTCCGGTGCTGCTGCCGGACCTGGCGGCGGAGACCGCGAACCGCTGGCCGGCATTCGCGGCAGCGGCCCTGGCGGCTGGCGTGCACGCCGAGTTCTCCCTGCCGCTGACCGTGGGGCGGGGCGGGATCGGCACGTTCGACCTGTGCCGGGACAGGCCGGGGATGCTGAGCGATGAGCACCTGGCGGACGCCCTGGTTGCCGCGGACATCGCCCGTGATGCCGTGCTGTTCCAGCAGTACGCACCGGGAGGGCGGAGCCTGGCGGAGTTGCTGGATACGGGCGACACCGACCGGATCGTGGTTCATCAGGCGACCGGGATGATCGCCGCGCAGCTGAATGAGACCACGTCCAACGCGCTCGCCCGGCTGCGTGCTGCGGCTTTCGCGAGCGGGCGCCCGATGTACGACATCGCGCAGGATGTCGTTGAACGGCGGGTGCGGTTCGATGAGTGAGACCGGCGGCACGGCCGCCCAGCCTGGAGACCATCGCCGGGCTGACGGGGGGAGCCGCGAGGCCGCGCTGGCCCGGGTCTTCGTCCGCCTGGCGGACACGCTGGCCAGCGACTTTGACATCGTCGATTTCCTGCATGGCCTGTCCGCCGATGCGGTTGAGGTCCTGGGAGCCGAGGCGGCCGGGGTCATGCTGGCCGACGCGCGCGGCGGGCTGCGGCTGATCGCATCCTCCGATGAGCGGATGCGGCTCCTTGAGCTCTTCGAGCTCCAGGGAGCGCAGGGCCCGTGCCTGGACGCGTTCTCCACGGGCCGGCCCCTGCAGGCGAACGCGCAAAGCAGCAGCATCCGCTGGCCGGTCTTCGCCCAACGTGCATCCGACTCTGGCTTCCAGATGATGTGCGCGGTCCCGCTGCGCGTACGAACGAACGTCATCGGCGCAATGAACCTGTTCCGGGCCACTGACGAGACGTTCACCGATGACGAGATGGACATAGCGCAGGCCATGGCGGAAATGGCAGCAATCGGGCTGATCCAGGAAAAGGCGCTCCGGGAACACAGCCTGCTGACCGAGCAGCTCCAAGCCGCCCTGAATAGCCGGGTGATCATCGAGCAGGCCAAGGGAATGCTCGCCGAGTACCTGCAGATGAACGTGGACGACGCCTTCAAACTGCTGCGGAACTACGCGCGTAGCCGTAACCGCAAGCTCTCCGACGTCGCCCGCGCCGTGATCGACCGCGAGATCCCGAGTACCGCGCTGATCACATAACCCGGTCAGGAACCCTAGCGCTGCAGCGCGGTCCCTGCGCGACCCTCGACACGCCGAACACGGCCATGCGCTGGCAGTAACCTGGCCGGGAACCACACTGCCAGATTCCCATTTCGTGATGGCGCGATCACTAACACCGGGCTGCCTCGCGAACTCGCGAACGCTCATCCGTAGCGCCTCGCGGATCGGCCCGGAGCGCCGCAATGCCCCTGATGGCATTCCCCTGCTTCGCGTGCGTGATTGTCTCATTGTCTCGTCCCATCCGCGAGTGGCCCAACGTGCCCCGCGCCTGCGCCTCCCGTTCGAGCAGGCAGGGGCACAGAACTCGCGGGGTGGCGATCGAGCCGGTCAGGGGATGCCGGCGGAGTGCCTGGGCCTGGACCATGGGGCAGGCGTTCGAGCTGCTGCGTGGCCAGGTGCGGGTGCAGAACGGGCGGCTGGCCGATCCGGCGAGCGCGGCGGCCGGCGGTTCGGGAGATATGACCGGCTGGGAAGTCGTCCGCAGTTCCCGCTCCGGGCTGATCCCGCGGCCAGGCGGTGTTAGCTGCGCCATATTGACAACGGCCAGCTCAGGAGAAGACTCTTATAAACACGTGTGTGCCGCTCCGGACCCCGACGGTGCGCCCGATAGGAATCGGGTGTAGCGAAGGGAACGTGAGCGTGGATGAACGCGCGTGGTGTCATCCCGGAAGGTTCCGGGTTGCCGGTCCGCTGGACCGGCGGGTTCGCGGTCCTAGAGCTGCCGGCAGGCGGGGGTTTTCTCAGTCCCGCTGCTCTTGCCGGTGAGCTGTGCGCGGTTCTGGGCGCGGGTGCTGCGGGGCTGATCGTTGACTTGCCCGGCGCGGGCGTGTGTGATTCCGCGTGCCTGGACGCCTTGATGCGGGCGGCTCGGCGGGCGCGGGGCTGGGGGTCGTGGCTGCGGCTGGTCATCCCGGACCCGGGTGTGCGCAAGGTGGTCCGGCTGGTGGCGCTGGATGCGGTCATGCCGGTGCACGCGTCGGTAGCCGGGGCGGTCGCGGCGGCGGCCCGGGAGGCGGCCATGGTCGCGGCGGGCGGCGGCTGGCCATGCGCCAGCTACCGGCCGCACGCCGGCCCGTGCCCGTGCCGGGGCCGGGCGGTGCCGTGGACCTGCTGACGGTCTCGGTGTCGGCCCGGCAGGGTTACACGCTTGTGAGCCTGGGCGGCGAGGGCGACGTGACGGTTCGCGGCCGGCTGCGAACCGCCCTGGCGGCGCCGGTAGCGGCGGGAAGCCCGTATCTAGTCGTGGACCTATCCGGGCTGGCTTACATCGACTGCTCGTGCCTGCAGGTGCTGTGGCAGGTGTCGCGGATGGCGGAGGAGGCCGGGGGCACGCTGGAGCTGGCGGC
>Ga0209881_1000162_pt1 | contig 19362 bp, 16 predicted proteins | sample PersoiDNA2013193_FD_185804 | JGI IMG/M metagenome (GOLD analysis project Ga0209881, IMG submission 185804) | Permafrost soil microbial communities from the Arctic, to analyse light accelerated degradation of dissolved organic matter (DOM) -... | ecosystem: Environmental > Terrestrial > Soil >... | reverse complement strand
GGAGTAGTGTACGGCGATGGCGGAGGCGAGGTTGGCCAGGTGGACCGCCTCGGTCAGCCCCATGACGGGGAGCTCGATGCGGACCAGGTTGGCCATCTGGCTGGCGAAAGGAGTGACCGCTCGAAGGCGCAGGAAGAAGCTCATCTTGCTGCTGCCGCTGCTTTCCTTGTAGCGGATCTCGAAGATCGGGGTGCGTTCGGCGGTTTTGAGGCTGAGCACCGTGGCAAACTGCTCGCGCTGGAGGTAGGCCTCCTGGACGTTCTTGATGATGCCCGCCAACTTGCCGGTCCCGGCGGCCAGACGGTGTTCGTAGGGGATGGGACCGTCTGTCACGACTGCCTGCACGTCCGGGCGGTCCACTTCTTTCTGCGCGACATCGTGTTCCAGCTCCTGCATGAGGTTGTTGAGTTCCTGGCCGAAGTCGCCCGGGTCATGACTTGCAGCGCTGCGAATCTCATATTCGACGTCGAATGGACACGACGCGTCGCTCGCCAGCTTGAGCGTCTTCATGTCCGGGTCCGGCGCGTTGGTCACGAAGTAGTGCCGTACGGCCTCGTCGCACAGCGCCTCGGTGACGTCGTGGGCGCGGGAGCCGCACATCTGCATGCAGCCCGCCGCCACAGAACCGAAGACACCATAGTATGGCGGATTGCCGTCGATGATGCCGTGCATGTCGATGCGGCGCACACCGTCGACGAATGCGACGCGGACCGTGTCGACTTCCGCGAACGCCGCGTCGGGCACCCGGACGGCCGCCCAGTGGTCGAGGTCGCGGCATTCGGTGGTCGGCACCACCACATAGGAACGTTTCTGATCTGTCAATGAGACCTCCGTAGAACCGGTGTAGACGCTCTGCCAGTAGTCGGGACGGATATTCATCATGCCATCTCCCGACGCGCGATGTGTGCCGAACCACTCTGGTTTGTGACCTCGAGGACGGTTTCGAACCGCTCCACGAGGTCCGCTCTATGGGTGATGATGCCAACGAGCGAGCCGTCTCGGCGCAGGGACTCCAGAACGTCGGCGACGCCTTGGACAGTGGTCTCGTCCAGTGTCCCGAAGCCCTCGTCGATGAAGAAGCTGTCCAGATCCACGCTCGTCGATAGCAGGTCCTTGACGGCCAGAGCCAGCGCAAGAGAAGCGAGGAAGGTTTCCCCCCCGGACAACGTTGCGACATCGCGCGGTCCAGAGGCGCTGAACGCGTCCTGCACCATCATCTGGTCGTCCTCGTCGAGCAGCAGTTCGAAGCGTCCCTTGCTCAGGATGCGCAGGTGGTCGTTTGCCGTCACCAGCAACTGTTCGAGGATGCCGCTGCTGACGAACGCCACCATGCCCTTGCTGCCGAAGTCACGAGCGACCTGCTGGTAGGTGGATAGCAGGCGCGTCGCCTGTTCCTTGCGCGCAAGACGGTCGGCCAGGAATGCACGGCGGGCGAGGAGGTCGTCCTTGCTGCGGCGGGCGGTTGCCAGGTTCTCCTGTGCGCGGGCGAAGTCCGTGGCGGCAGTCTCACGTGTGGCACGCGCTGTTTCGAGGTCCGCCTCCGATGGCAGATCGGGGCCGAGCTCCTGCTCCAGCATTTCCACCTGTGCAGCAGCAGCAGCGGTGTCATGGTCGTATTGCCTCACCGACGCCTGAAGTGTGGCCAGCTCACCCTCTGGGAGGACGGCTGCTTTCATCGACGCGATGGAGTCGAACCCATGCGTGCCGGCTTGCGCCAGCAGGTCACGCTGCAGCGTTTCATATTGGACTTCCGCCTGTCTGCGCTGCCCCTCCAGTGTTGCGGCCTTTGTCTGGGACCCGGTCAGCTTCGTGCGGATGTCTTCTTCCTTTCGGCGCTGTTCTTCGAGTTGGAGGGCGATCGTTTTCTGCGCCGTGCGGGTCGTCGTCTCCTGCCCTCGCAGCTGCGTGAGCCGCGCATGGAGGAACGCCACCGGATTGTTGCTGCCCTCGCGGGCGACCGTCGGGTCCATGAGCAGGCGCAGGGTCAGTTCGTGCGCTTCGTGCCGGTCATCCTTGTCTTCGGTCTTCAGAGCGGTCAGCTGTCTGGCCAGTTCCTCGAGCCGGACTCGGTCCGCTTCGGACTTCTTCTCATGCTCCGTGAGGTCGTCCTGGCAGTGCTCGACATGTTTGCGCGTCTCGTCACGAACTGTCTTGAGGCGAGCGAAGTCCAGGTGTTCGGCATGCGCGACCAGTTCTTCTACCACATGGCCGCACACCGGGCAGGTGTCACCTGGCCTGAGACCCTGCTGGACGACGACTGCGGCGTTGTCCGAGCGTGCTCGTTCGAACGCATCTTCAGTTTGCATTGAAGCGTCGCGCGCCCTGGTGAGCGCTTCCTGGAGCTGGATCCGACGCTCGTTCTGGAGCTTCATGGCCTCATTCAATTGTGTGATGCTGTGTTCGAGTCCCTTGGCTTTGTCCGTGGCAGCATCGGTCCTGTGCTGGAGTTCCTCCAGTCGGGCGGCAAAGAGCTGGAGGTCACTCAGGCGCCCGATCGCAGAAGAGATCTCATCCAGTTTCTCGGCAAATGCGGCCTCACCAGCGCGCAGGGACGTATCGGCACGGACGGCCTGCGCAGTCTCGAGAGCTTGCTGTGCGGCTATCACAGCAGCAGATGCCTTGTCGCGCTCGTCCGTCAGCCGTTCCAGTTCAGCAGCCAGACGCGCCCAGTTGGCCAGTGATGGCTGCAGCGATGCGAGAGCGAGGCCGGTGGCAAGGTGCGCGCGGTCGCCGTTGATCTCGTCCGCCTTGGCGCGAAGGGCCGCAAGCAATCCCTGAAGCTTCGCCAGCTGCCGTGCCTTTGACGCCCGCTGTTCCATCATGGCCAATATCAGCTCACGTGCTTTGAGCTGTTCCTGGAATAGCGCAACCTGATGTCCGGCGTCTGTGACGGCATCGTCCAGGAAACCCATGGCTTCAATGGTGATGGCGTCCTGGTCGATGCCCGCCAGGTCATGGTCCAGGCCACCCAGTTCGCCCACCAGCATTCCCGCATGGGCGCCGGCCGCCTTGCCGATGTGCTCGTAGATGTCCAGGCTGAGCAGTGAGATGAGGATATCTCTGCGCGCGCGCGGCGTGTCGGGTTTCAGAAAGCGGTCGAACTGGCCCTGCGGCAGGACGATGATGCGCGTGAAGACGTCGAAGTTCATGTGCAGCAACGTCTCTTCGATGTAGCGGTCGGCATCCTTCTTCTTCAGGAGCTGGGTGAGCTGGTCACCGTCCTTGAAGACCTGAACGTCCTCTCGCATGGCTGTTCCCTGCCGGATGATCCTGTACGTCGCGCCGCCAAGGTCGAACGTGAGGGCGATGTGAAACTGCTTGGCGCCGCGGCTGATGATATTCTCGCGCTGCCCGTTTTCTGTGCGGATGCGGGGGATGCGTCCATAGAGAGCATAGCAGATCGCGTCGACGATCGAGGACTTGCCCGAACCAGTTTCTCCTACGATGGCGAACAGTGACAGGTCGCGGAAGTCCAGGGTGACCGGGTCGCGGTAGGGCATGAAGTTCTCGACTTCAAGCGTCTGTATCCGCATGGGTCACCTCCTGGAACAATTCACCGACCACCTTTATGACGTCTTCTGTGGCGTCCCTGTTGTATGCCCGGTACATCGACTGCACGGTCTCGAAGCTTGTACTTGCCAGTGCCTCAATGGTCGGACGGGTCGTCGCCTCAGCTTCGGAACGCAGGAACTCCACCTTGACGACCCACGGGCAGACAGCGCGTATCTCGCCTTGCAGGTTGAACGGCGGGTCGTCGGCGTGGATGCGCGCCTTCGTGTACCCGCGGTCCCTGTATGGCTCAAGGCGGGTGGCCCAGTCATCGACGGCGCACTCGACATTGTGCAGCTCGATGGCGGATTTCAGCTCACAGAACTGCACGGTAAGGTTGCCTTTCGTGTCCGCGTCCACAAGGTTGAACCCCTTCGGCGTTCCCTCCTCGCTGAAGTTGACGCGGAAGATACTGCCGGAGTATTCCGAGCGTGCGGGCGCCTTCACCAGCTGCTGGTGGCGGTGGACGTGGCCAAGGGCGTTGTACATCGTCGAAGACGGCAGACTTTGCGCAGGGACGGCAAAGAACGGGCTGACCGACATGGGGCGTTCCGTATCCGTCAGCTGAGCACCAGCGATCATGAGGTGGGCGGCAAAGACGTTGAGGTTCGACGCATCCATACGGCCGGCCAGCCACCGGATGAACGTGCTGACACTGCCGGCGTAGTCGCCATGGACGTCGTCACTTGCTCCGTTCAGCTTCATGACCACGCGTTCGTGGGGGTACGGGAGTGCCGTCACGACGACGGGCTCGTCGGCGCGCGAACGGAACCCGACTTGATATTGCTCACCAGACGGCTTCTCGAACACCGATGCTGTCCCAAGGCTCAGCAGGCTCTTGCTGGGGACGAACACCTGTCCGTCGTGGTTGCCGGCCAGGACGACCGAGCGGATCCCCGCGCCGCTGAGCCGGGCAAAGAAGTCGAACACGAGTTTCTGGCTGATGTTGCCGGGCATCGGGTTGTCGAAGACGTCACCCGCGACGATCACCGCGTCCACCTTCTCGGTCTGCGCGGCGGCAAACAGTTCGTCCAGCAGGTTCCCTGTTTCGTCAACCCTGTCCAGCCCAGCCAGTGTGCTTCCAACGTGCCAGTCGGCGGTATGCAGCAGTCTCATGGGCTTAGTATACTGCCGATTGTGGAGACTCCACCTCCTGGCCTGTCATTCCCGCAAGAGTATGCTAATCGTGACACCTGGCTCGTTGAACAAGTCTGACTGGCAGCTAGAATATCAGGCAATCAGCATGGTGGAGGTCTGAGATGATACTTGAGGCGATCAAGAAGCGCTACAGTGTACGACACTACAAGGACCAGCCGGTCGAAGAAGACAAGCTGGCTGAGGTCCTGGAGGCAGCGAGACTGGCTCCCTCGGGCTGCAACCTGCAGCCGTGGAAGCTGGTCGTTGTACGTGACCGTGCGACCATACAGTCGATGGTGCATGCCATCGGCGGACAGCAGTTTGTGGAGCAGGCGCCGGTGCTCATTGTCGCCTGCATGAACGGTGTGGGATACAACATCGGGCACCGGTACGACGGGGCTGTCATCGACATCACCATCGCCCTGGACCACATGACCCTGCAGGCTGCGTCGATGGGTCTGGGGACGTGCTGGCTTGGCAACTACGATGGCAACGAGGTCCGTGCGCTGCTTGGCATACCATCGGAGAACCCCGTCGTCATCATCCTTGGTTTGGGGTACCCCGACGAGAGTCATCCGCGCCGGCCAGGTCCACGCAAGCCCCTGGACGAACTCGTCTGCTGGGAGAAGTTCACAGGCTGACAGACGACTAATGGTTGCCCACGGGAACGACGAGCAAGGATCGCCGCTGTTGCGTGTCCTGGGGACGGTGCTACCTTGTGCTGGTGTGAGTGGAACTCACGAAAACGGTACAGGGGGAGTAGGTGGATATATCGAAACGCGAGGAATCTGTTGCGTATCTTGTCCAGAGGGCAATGTATCCAATGTGGTCCAAAGCGGGGACCTGGTTCCGTGATGCAGACGGCGGGCGGGTAGAAGAGCCGCAAGAGCTCGCCATCGTGCAGGCATTGGACCTCGTCAGCAAGGAGGCCTGCACTGCTGTCCGCAAGGAAGTCCTGTCGCGCGTCAACGCTGAACGCACGTACGTTCGGATCAAAGACTGGGCGATCGACGAACGTCCCCGCGAGCAGCTGGCGAAGCGTGGAGCCGACACGATGAGCAACGCACGCCTGTTGGCCATTCTGTTCAGGACGGGCAGCCACGGCAAGAGCGCCGAGGAGCTGGGTCGCGACGTGTTCAACCGGTTTGGCGGTTGGAGCCAGTTGGATCAGGCCAGCATCGAGGACCTCTGCGACGTGCGCGGCGTCGGTCTCGCCAAGGCGGTCGAACTCAAGGCGGCCATCGAAATCGGCAAGCGCCTGCAGCAGGGCCCCGCGTCCACGATGAAGCGGGTCACCAGCGCCGAGGATGCCATCGACTACGTCTGTGACCGGTTCACGCCGCAACTGCGCGACGCCGGCAAGGAGTTCTTCTATGTCGTCCTGCTGGACATCCGCAACAAGGTCATCAAAGACGCCGAGGTCAGTCGGGGCAGTATCAGCGCCAGCGTCGTGGACCCTGCCGACATTGTCCGCGAAGCCTGCATCCACCACGCCAGCCGTGTCGTGCTCGTGCACAACCACCCAAGCGGAGAGTGTGATCCTTCCAAGGAGGACATCGACACGACCAACAAGATCACCCAGGCCCTCAAGTACGTGGGCGTCCGCGTCCTGGACCATATCATCGTCGGCCGCGCCCGCCAGGACTACTTCAGCTTCGCAAGAGCCGGGATGGTGTAGAACTGATGAAGACGGTACAATGAATATGGCAATCGATGAATGTAAATTGACAAGAGGATGGATGTGAAGTGAAGATGGAATACAAGAATAGCATAGGCGTAGAAGCTCTCATTGCGCTGAATAAGTGTTTTAAGAGGCCAATTCATCCATTCAATCTCGAAGATGAAGGGAAGGAAACATTTGCAGAATGGGAATTTGAGCAGTCAAAGAGGTTAAATAGGTATTACCTCCCTGAAATAGATTTGCTTAAAGAGATACAGGGCAAAACCATTCTTGATATCGGAGCTGGTAGTGGCGGGAAAACCACATTTTATGCTCTCAATGGAGCGAAAAGACTGACAGGGATAGATACAGAAGAAAGGTTCATAATGCAGGCAAGAGATTTTGCGTCTTCCAAAAATGCAAGAGATATAGATTTCATAGTTGCTAATGCAGAAGTGATGCCTTTTCAGAATGCTTCTTTTGATATGTGTGTAATGAACGATGTTTTTGAACACCTTTCAAAGCCTGAAGTCGTCTTGAAAGAAGTAAATAGAGTATTAAAGCCTCATGGTAAAGTATTCATTAATTCTCCACCTTATTTTCATCCATATGGGGCTCATCTCACCGATCTTATTGGGATTCCGTATGTTCATCTTCTTTTTCCTGAGCCCGTTTTAATCAATGCTTATAAGAAACTTGCTTTAGAAACAAAATCGGCTGAAAAGAGAATCAATCTCCGTTTTGGTATAGTGGATAATAGAGAACAAATCACCTATATCAATAAAATGACGATTGCTCGTTTTGAGGAAATTATACGCAATCAAGACCGGTTTAAGACAACTCTTTACAAACTCATTCCTCTTAAAAAGCAGGTTGGATTTTCATTGAAAACACCTTTTCGAGAATTCTTTACAAAGATGCTTGTATATGTAGGGGAAAAGAATTAGCTGCAAAATGCTTGTCTATTCAAAATATCTTTGATTAATAAAATCTTAGTATCAAGGAGATCCGTGAGAGAAAAATCTATAGAAGGATCCTCCAGGACCTCAAGTATGTCGGCGCCTCGACCACCCTGTGCTACAAGGGAACGTACATCTATACCCCAAGTCGGCAGTTGGTCACGTGTCTCGTCGTGCCACAGTAGCGGGGGCCTGGACGAGTTCCGGTCCGCCCAGGATAGTCAGGACGGCGCATCATGCCTTGTCTCCGACCGTCGAGGTGCACCGTCTTAATCTGTTCTTAGGGCATGCTGGTACAATGACGGGTGTGAGAGGAGAAACGAATGCACATTCTTGTCGTTGAGGACCAGCAGGACTTTGCCCAGAACATCAGACGGTACCTGGAAACAGAGACCTACAGCGTCGACCTTGCCTTTGACGGCGAGACGGGGCTGCACCAGGGGCTGACCCAGGAGTACGCTCTCGTCGTTCTCGACCTCAACCTTCCACGCATGGACGGGCTGGAAGTCTGCCGGCAGCTGCGGCAAGCAGGGCGGACCATGCCCATTCTCATGCTGACAGCCAGGATTGGACACAAGAATGCCGTGGCCGGCCTGGACAGCGGGGCCGACGACTACCTTACCAAGCCGTTCGACCTCGAGGAGCTGCTCGCGCGCATGCGCGCGCTGCTTCGCCGTGGCGGTGAGACCCGCAGCCCGGTCATAGAGCTCGGTGACATCTCGGTCGACACCAATACGCACGAAGTCCGCAAGGATGGCAAGCTGGTGGCACTTGCGCCACGCGAGTATGCCCTCCTGGAGTTTCTTGCCCTCAACCGCGGCATCGCCAAGACACGTCTCGAGATCATTGAGCTTGTCTGGGGAGAATACGACGAGCTGATGTTTTCTCAGACCGTGGACGTCCACGTGGCCTATCTGAGACGCAAGCTTGGCCGGGAGAGCATCGTGACGGTGCCCGGCAAAGGGTACATGATAGGAGACTAGCCATGTGGCATTCACTCAAGGAGCGGCGTCGCGATCTCGAGGAGAGACTCAGCGCGAGGTTCAGTGTAGAACAGCGGCTAGCGATGAAGTTCACCCGCCTCGTATGCGTTCTCATTCTGGCAAGCGGCCTCATTCTTATGACGTGTGATACAGTCATTTTCTACTACCGCATGATGCACGGGCTCAACGTACAGGTCGACCAGATTTTGTCAGACAACCAGGTTTCCGCGAATCCAGCGACGGCTGGACAAGGTCTCAACCCGTCTGTGCGTCCGTTCGTGCGAATCCTTGCGTCGGATGGGACCGTTCTCTATCAAGGAGAGATGTTTGCCGGTTCCGCGTCTGGGCACGCCGATCCCTTTGCTCCACCCAAGATGGGCGGCGATTCCTATTCAGTGGTGACCCGCGCTATCCACAGAGAAGGGAGTATCGTTGGATTCGTGCAATTCGCGGGACACGTACGACAGGGGCCGAACGAATTCGGGTGGAAAACCCTGGAACTGCTGGTCGTCACAGTCCTGATGGGTGCCCTATCTTATGTTCTCGGCCTGCGTTTCTCCCGGCACACACTGCAACCAGTGCATGAATCGCAGGCGCGTCTGGAGCAGTTTACGCAGGATGCCAGCCACGAACTGCGGACTCCGTTGGCCAGCATATCGTCCTCGCTGGACGTCGCGATGAAGACGGGCGAATACCAGGACGGGATCATGGCTGCCAAAGGACAGGTCAAGTACGCGTCGCTCCTCGTTGAACGGCTGCTCGAGGTTGCCCAGCTGGACCGGGCGGAGGTCGACCTCGGACAAGTCGATTTGACCGCCCTTGTGACTGCAGTGGCTAGTCAGAACGTGGAAAGCTGCAAAGAGCACGAATTGACGATGCAGGCGACAATCTGCGAAGGGGTGACGGTCGAGGGGGACAGCCTGCTGTTGCGCCAGCTCGTCAACAATCTCATCGAAAACGCTGTCAAATTCAATGCGCCGGGTGGCACGGTGAGAGTTGTGCTCAATGCAGCTGATCTGCAGGTCGGGAATTCCCGCGGGTTCATAGCCCTCGACGATCTGTCGCATGTTTTTGAGCCGTTCTATCAGGTCGATACGTCGCGTACGCAACGTGGATTTGGGCTAGGATTGGCGATTGTGAAGAAAATTGCAGACCTTCATGGATGGCATGTAGTCGTCACCAGCAGCGCCGAAGCCGGCACGGACTTCATTGTCAGATTCACCTGATCGCCGGGACCGGGCGTGCTTCTTAATCCATCCTTAAATCTCGGTTGTTACAGTACATGACGAATCCAACGTGGTCACGCTGCGCAGTGAGCGCGTTGGTCAATAGATGCGGGCGCAGGCGCCCAGTGGAGGAAACATGAGCAAAAAGAGTCGGCGAATCATTGTCTCGGTCGTGTCACTGATTGTCGTTGCGGCAATTGTCGTGGTAGGACTGAAAGTGCTGGCTGCCAAGAAAACAGCCGCGGCATTCGCAGCGAGGAGGGCCGGAGTATCGTCCATGTATGTCGTGGCGCCACAGGACGTTGCTACCCTTACGACCGTCTCTGGAACCGTGGCTCCCTTACGTTACGCAACGCTGACGGCACAGGCTCAGGGGGCCATCACCGCAGTCTACAAGAAGGAAGGGGACTCGGTCAAGAAGGGAGAGATCATCGTTCGCATTGACTCGACGTCCCAGGACAACCAGCTGGCCCAGGCTGAGTCGAGGTATCGCGTCGCAGTCACAACCTTTAAGACCGCCCAGATGACAGATCTTGAACAAACGAAGGAACAGCTTGAGAGTGCAGTCAGTCAGGCACTTGCTCAGCAGCTGTCGGCGGAGGTCAATCTGCGAAACTTCACCGACAAGGACACGAGCGACCAGACGATTGCCGGTCTGCAGCAACAGATCAAGACGGCCCAATTCGGCCTGATCAACGCACAGAACAGCCTGAAGAGCCTTCAGCAGGACTCTGACACATCTGCTCAGCAACAGACGTTGTCGGATTTGTCCGTCACCCAGGCCCAGCTTAATCTGAGTAACGCCGAAGCGCGTCTTGTGGCCCTAACGACTCAGCAGGACCCGGCGGCAACCCAGAGCGAGATCGATGCGCAGCTCGCATCCATTGACGCGTCCAGGTTGTCCCTGCAGAATGCCAATGTGCAGAATCAGGAAACGGCGGCGACAATCGCGGCGACAATCGGGCAGAAGAAGATCCAGATCGACAACGCCACGCTTGCGGTCGAGCAAGCTCAAGACTCAGTGACTGCAGCCAACAACAATCTGGCAATGACACAAAAGACCATCGGTGCACGGGCAAATGATCTCGAGGTCCTCCAGTCCAATGTGGAGCAGGCGAAGTCGTCGGTTACACTCGCGCGCGCGAGTCTGGCTGCATTCGCTGACACGCAGAAGAAAAGTGATCTTCAACTCCAATCGGCCAAAGAACAGGAGAACCAGGCCCTGTTGACACTGCAAGCACAACAACTCACCTCCGACAACTATGTGGTGAAGGCTCCGTGGAATGGTGTCATCACGTCGCTCAACGTCCAGGTCGGCGATCAGGCGACCAGTGCGACCAGTGCGACCAGTGCGACCAGTGCGACCAGTGCGACCAGTGCGACCAGTGCGACCAGTGCGACGGTGATTTCCGACACAAGCGGATGGAATGTCCAGGCATATGTTGATGAACTCGACGTTCTGCACGTCAAAACTGGGCAGGATGCATCGGTGACAATGGATGCCTACCCCAACCAGACATTCAAGGCCAAGGTCACGTATGTTGGGCATACGTTGGTGACGACTTCGAATAGTGTCAGCGCATATGCCATCAAGATCCAGTTCACCAATCCCCCCACTACGCCGGTTGCCGGCATGACTGCCGATGCGTCGATTACGACGTCGTCTGCAAAAGGAGTTCTTGCTGTCCCGGTCGAATCGATCCTGTCAGAAAACGGTAAGAACTATGTGACAGTAATAACGACGAGTGCTGACAAAAAGACAACGATCACGAAGACAGAGGTGAAGACAGGCATTGAGGGCGACGAGTATGTTCAGATTACCTCGGGCCTCAAAGCGGGAGACCGTATCCTGCGCACGGCGAGTACCACTGGTACGTCGTCCTCTGCACCTTCTTCGCCATCGTCAACAGACACGAGAGGCGGCTTCGGTGGCTTCCCAGGCGGTATGTAATCTATGAACCTGATCGAGTTCAGCGACATCCGCAAGACCTACACGATCGGTAGCGTTACGATCGATGCTCTTGCCGGCGTATCTTTTGACATCGGCGAACATGAATTTGTTGCTATCATGGGGCCATCCGGTTCGGGAAAATCGACACTGATGCATATACTCGGATGTCTGGACACCCCGACCTCGGGTGCGTATCGTCTCGAGGACCATGATGTTTCCGAGCTCCGATCGAATGATCTTGCCCGTATTCGCAATCGGGACATAGGATTCGTGTTTCAGGCATACAACTTGCTGCCGCAACTGACTGCTCTGGAGAATGTTCTTCTTCCATGCACCTATTCCACACATGTGATCAGCGGAAGAGACGAACGAGCTCGTGCCCATGAATTGCTGGAGCGTATTGGACTCAAGGATCGCATGAACAATCGTCCTGTTGAAATGTCGGGTGGAGAACAGCAACGTGTCGCTATTGCTCGGGCCCTGATGATGAATCCACCAGTTATTCTTGCCGACGAGCCGACCGGCAACCTCAACTCCAAGGGCGCCCGTGAAATCATAGACATCATGAAGGAGTTGCACGCAGACGGGAAGACGATTGTCTACGTCACTCACGACGATACCATCGGGGCAGAGGCGGAACGCGTGATTCGTATCCAGGACGGCTGCGTTGTGGCCGATGAGAGGAATTAGAATGGACCTCAGGGACAGTTTTCGGAATGCAACGCGCGCAATCTTCGCGGCGAAAATGCGTTCGTTTCTTACCATGCTGGGGATCATCATCGGTATTGCTGCCGTTGTCATGCTCATGGCAGTCGGCAGCGGAACAAAGCAGAGCATCCTCAGCAGAATGCAGAGTTCTGGCTCCGGCAATCTGTATCTGACAGCTGGTGCCAGGTCGAATGTCCTCATGGGTGGTGGTGGCCCCGGTGGCCCCGGAGAAAGGTCGGGAGCATCATCCGGCGCCAAAATCACGGCGGAAGACCTGACGTATATCGAGGCAAGAATAACCTACCCGATTGTTGTATCGCCGACGAACCAGACCAATATTACGATCAAGAACGGGGACACCACCATGTCGGGCACCGGGATCTTCGCGACACCGACGTACTTTGAAGTCGAGAATGTAACGATTGCCGATGGCCGTATGATCTCTACGAGTGATATCGACAATCGGACGCGTAATGTTGTCATCGGTGCCACCGTCCAGACAACCCTGTTCCCTAATGAATCTGCAGTGGGACAGCCGATCCGGATAAACGGCGCGAGTTACAAGGTTGTCGGCGTCGCTGTGGCAAAAGGTGAGACAGTGGGAAGCTCTGTTGATACTGCAATCGTCCTGCCGTTCTCAGTCGGAGAGAAGTCGTTCGGTGTCGTCCACAAGGTTATTCAACGAACGACGATCAAGTGCGTCGATCCTACTCAGAGTTCAGCAGTCACAACTGAGATTACCGATATCCTGACCCGCAAACACAAGAAAGTGGACTTTTCCATCCAGGATGTCGCAGCCATGACAGAACTGGTGACGTCGGCCATGACGATACTGACAACGTTACTCGCGGCTATCGGAGGTCTCTCTCTCCTGGTCGGCGGTATCGGTATCATGAATATCATGCTCGTTTCCGTAACGGAACGAACCCGTGAGATCGGCATCCGTAAGGCACTTGGAGCCCGTGAACGCGATATTCTCGTCCAGTTCCTTATTGAATCCTCCCTGTTGAGCATTGCAGGAGGCGTCTTGGGGATTGTGGTCAGCGTTCTTGGCTCGGATTTTATCGTTTCCCGATTTACGACGACAGTGGTAACTGGTTCCTCAATCCTTCTTGCTGTCGGTTTCTCCATTGCTGTCGGAGTCTTCTTCGGAGTCTACCCGGCTCGCACAGCAGCCCGGATGAAACCCGTCGACGCATTGCGGTATGAATAGGAGGCCGCCCGGAACAGGAAAAGCTACGTCTGGCAGTGCGGGCAGATGAACGACGCCGTGCTGCCGGTCCGGATCTTCTGAACGAGTGTGCCACACGTCGGGCATGGTTTGCCTTCGCGGTACCCGACCAGGAAGTCTGTGAACCGCCCCGGCTGACCATACAGGTCCTTCTCGAAGGCCAGGCCACCCAACTCCAGTGCATGCCCAAGCTGTGAGCGGATCGCGGCATAGAGTGCGCGACGCTCGGACGCAGTGACGTCGGCGGTCTTGCGCAGGGGATGCAGTCCGGCGGCGAACAGGATGTCCTGGATGTAGACGTTGCCGATGCCCGCAATATTCTTCTGGTCCATGAGAACCGTCTTGATTGCGCTCCGTTTCCTCTGTTCCAGCATCTTTTCGAACGCATTTAGTGTGAACTCAGCGTCGTCCACCGGGTCGAGACCCAGCGAGCCTGTCATGGCATGGGAGGCCAGGTCGGCGGTCTTGACCGCATGGACGTAGCCGAACCACCAGAAGTGCTGGCTGAGGGCACTGCCGTCTTCGAACAGGACGGCCGACTGGCGATTCCCCGGCAAGGGCTCACCCTTGCGGTGGAAGAGGACTTCCCCACCCATGCCGAGGTTGAGCAGGAGCGTCGCTCCCGGCTCGAGGCTGATGAAGATCCATTTCCCTCTCGACGTCACACGGTTCACCTGCGTATGGAAAAGCATTCCCCCGAATTCCTCGGGCGGTACGTTCAAACATCTGGGCTGGACGACGTCGACCTCGACCACACGCCTGTTGCGGAGTTCCCGGTCCATTTGTCGTGCCAGGCTGGCCACTTCGGGTAGTTCGGGCATGGTGTCCTCCTCGTGCCTGGGACCAGCTATAGCGAGCGCACGACCTGGGCCAGGGTTCTGACTCCTTCGTCGATCTCCTGGGTGGTCAGCGCGCAGAACGGCAGCCGGACGAAGGTGTCTCCTCTCCCGTCAGCGAAGAAGTCACGTCCGTTTGTGAGCTGGATACCTTTCGCCAGGCCCATGGCGATGAGGGCTTCGGCCTTGACACTCTTGCTGAGCGTGACGCCCACGAAGAAACCACCCTCAGGTCTGGCCCATGTTCCCAGGTCGGCCATTTCCGTGTCGAGCGCGGCAAGAAGTTTGGACAGGCGCGGGCCGTAGAGGTTGTGTAACTTCTCGATCTGAGCGGGCAGCAGGCCCCTGTCGATGAATTCGAAGACCGTAGCCTGTGGCAGAAGGGCTGGTGTGATGTACGTATCCTGTGCGGTCTTGCCAAGGCGGTCCATGTATTGCTGGGGGCCGAACGCGACGCCGACGCGCAGGCCGGGCGACAGCAGCTTGCTGAAGCTGCTCAACTGGATAGTGCGATGCGGGATCATGGACTGGATCGTGGGAACGTCATCACCGGCATATCGCAGGCGGCGATAGGGGACATCCTCCAGGACGAGCAGTTCGTACTGCTCTGCCAGGGCGGCGAAGGCCCGGCGCTTGGCCTCTGACATCGTTGTACCCGAAGGATTCTGGAAATCGCTGATGACATATGTCATCAGCGGATGGTGTTCGTGGATGAGTTCCTCACAGGAGGTGAGGTCCATGCCGTCTTCCTGCATGGGAACGCCGATGACTGTGGCACCCGCCCGGCGCAGGACCTTGATGACACGGTCATACGAGGGCTGCTCGACCAGGACGGTGGTGCCCGCGGTGATGAGGGAACGAGCCACGAAATCGACGATCTGCAGGGCTCCCTGGCTCAGCAGAACCTGGTCGGGCTGGAGCCCGTGGCCGGCTGCGATGAACTCACGCAGTGGGCCGAATCCCCTGAAGGAGCCATATTGCAAAATCTGTGAGCTGTACTTGGTGAGAGCCGACGCGGCGCACTCCCCCAGGGCCTCCACCGGAAACGCTTCTGTTGCGGGAACACCTCTCGTGAATGCAATCATGTTACGTGCCTCCTGGATGTGTCTGATACGTTCATGATGCTTCCTACAGGACCATGAAGACGGCCGAGATGAGCAGTACTGCGTAGATGAGCTGGGTGAAGCGTTCGCCGCTGATGCGGTGATGCAAAATGTTTCCCAACAGGGCGCCGAGCGCAAGGAACGGCAGAGACGTCAGGACAAGCTTCCCTGGCACACCGGCCAGCTTGTGGCGCACGACAATATCTGCGATGATGAACACGTTGAGTGTCGTCCAGATGGCGACCAGTGTGGCGCGGAACGAAGCTTTATCCTTCAACTTCTGAGTCGCGTAGATAATGACAGGCGGACCTCCCGATGTGAACGCCCCATGCATGGCGCCGCCGATGAAGAGCAGGCTGTCGAGAAGCCACGCAGGCCATGTTCGCGGCGCACCTCTGCCCGGCCGGAACTGCGTCAGCAGTCCCTGGATGCCGACGACCACCATGAAGATGGCGAGAATATGCATCAACGTCGTACGTGGCAGAACATTATAGGCGACCATGCCAATGGGAAGTCCCGGCAGGACAAATGCAAGGATGCGCAGGTACTGCCGCCAGTCGACGTGGTTCCACGAGACGACCAGGAGGTAGACGTCCAGAACAAGTGCCAGGACGGTGAGGACGGGACGAGCGGTGTCGATGCCGGTCAGAAGGATACAGAACGGCATGGCCAGCACGGTGCAACCGAAGCCGGTGATCCCCTGGATGAAATGGGTCGCCAGGACGATGAGGCCAAACAGAACAGCAGTCAGGGCAAAGGGCACATCTTCCTCCACGCGTCCTCTCGGGGCGCACCCGAACAGTATACGCGGAATACGGCGGCTGGCTTGCCGACGCGGGCTGAAACCAGCGCTCCTGTGCGCGTTTGCGTGCGCGCAAGGACGAATCATACTGTGTTGGAGCATCAGCGCCGTTCGGCGAGATGACAGCAGAGGGGAGGAACCATGAGACTGAAGAGAGCAGTGGCAATCGTGCTGACGGCAGGAGTGGTGGTGGCGTGCGCAGGATGCCGCCCGAAGATAGTGAGCACGCCCGGGAATGGGCTGCCGTCCATCGTCGTTCAGACCGTGCGCGAGGAGGACGGAACGCTTCGTTACTCCATAAGGGCCGGCTATCCGCAGTTGCGGAATAGGCTGCCTGCGGGCGCCCTCGAAAAGGTCAACAAGGCTATCAGTACCATGGTGCTTCCGGACATTGCGGGTCTGAAGCAGAATGCAGCTGATGACGCGGCATGGGCCGCGAAGAATCCCTCTGAGGCTGGCCAGCTGCCTGTTGACCAGAGCAGCTTCTTGAACACCGAGTATGAGATTCCCTATCTGACGAACGACCTCGTCAGTGTCCGCATCCGGTTCGAGACGTACTCCGCTGGTGCGGCTCATGGCATGTCGTTCACACGCGTCCTCAACGCGAGGCTCAGCGATGGTGAGATCCTCGACACCGAGGGCCTGTTCCTCGACGGGAAGCAAGGCCTGCAGTGGCTTTCGCAGTACTGCGCGACAGACCTGCAGAGCCAGTATGGGGCAGACTACGAAGCGCTGAGCAGTTTCGTGGAATATGGAACGGCGCCTGTGGCGGACAACTTTAAGAGCGTGTCGCTGGAGCCAGGCGGTCTGGCCATCTCATTCGACCCGTACCAGGTTGGTCCGTATGCCGCTGGTCCACAAGAGGTCCACATTCCTGCCAAGGATGTCCAGCCGATGCTGGCCGTCACTCTGTCGCCGGACGCGTTCAGCCTGGTGCTGGGACCGGGTGACTGAGGTCCAGAACGCTTGGCCGGTCATCCACCTTGCCCATACCGTGTGTGTCAGCACCTTGTGCTGAGCGGGTTCCGTCCGTAGCAGCGTTCTTCGTGTGGAAACGCGTCGCTGCCTGAATATGGAATCGGGACAATCACCGCTCTCTTTCCATAGCACGGTGAAGGAAGACTCCCGAAGCACACCGTCCGAGTCCCGGCGTTGGCTCTCTACCACCTAGCACTACGCAGTCTATAGCATCAGGCGCTTATTGTGAAATTCTGGTCGGGACCATGCGAGCTGACTGATATCGTCAATATCTGCTCCATGTACAGCCTCCTCTTTTTTAGTTTTCCTTCAACTCTTATCCTATGGTCTTTTCTAAGAATTGAAGGAAATTTCCACCGATAAGTTTAACCATATCAGCTTCACTATATCCCCTGGCCAGGAGTTCTGCGGAAAATTCTACCGAATGGGAGTGCCCCTTTATGCAATCGTAATTCCGATGGGGCCCGGGCTTCGTGAAATCTCTCATCTCGTCGCAAAAATCAAAACCAAACCCCACGTAGTCAGTCCCTACCAGATCGCGAATATGATCTATATGATCGGCCAAATCTTTCTCGTCTAGTTTTTTTAGGTCCGGGTTACCCACAAAGGTACTACATACATTTATTCCCATAACCCCACCACTCGACGCCAATTTACGAATCAAATCGTCCGTGAGATTTCTCATGGAGGGGACCAGGGCTCTGCAATTAGAATGAGAAGCCATGACAGGCCCCTGGTAAGAATGGAACAGGTCCTCCACTCCTTCATCATTGAGATGGCTTATATCGAGATACATACCTAAACGGGCGGCTTCCCGCGCCACCTTGACGCCAAACTCCGTCAACCCGCCCTTCTGCCCCTCCTCCACCGGACTAAAGAAACTGCCGTCCGCTGCATAATTTCGGCGGCTCCACGTCATCCCAATGCCCCGCACTCCCAGCTCGTAGAAGATGCGCAACAAGGCAAGATCGTTCCCGATAGGCTCAAGACCCTCAAACGAAAGAAGAATAGCAAGTTGCCCCTTCTGCCAGGCGTTCCGTATCTCCTGCGTGCTACGGCACAAGGTGAAAAGACCGGGACTCTCCTCCATCTCCGCATGGAGAGCGCTCACTAGATCCAGGGCTCGACGAAGCCCCATCTCGGGTAGGTACTCGTTGGGGACAAACAGAGAGGAAACCACAAGGCCGATGCCCCCCTCCCTCAGAGACGGGAGATAATCCCGTTCAATGACCCTGGTCTCTCCTCTCAACCGTTTTCCCAGCACCAAAGGCAGAAGATCGAAGTGGGCATCAACAACCAGGTGTTTCTGGTGAAGTTCGCGAGCTTTTTCGTAATAAGGAAGAGACGTATTGCTCTTATCGTTCATAAAGAGCGCCCCCATGAATGAAAGTTGGTATCACTGGTTTCGACAATCGAAAGGATTTCCTTCCCATGACGCACCTTAACTCTATAGAGAGTGGCCCCCTTTGTCAAAACAGAAAGCGTCAATGCTTAAGCTATATTGCAAGAATATTGCACGCATCTTTTGTCAACTCATATCGTCTCGTTAAACCTCCTGCATAAACCTGAGCTGGCGTCTTGTACCTCAGCGCCCGGTGCGGACGGCGATGATATAGTGCTCCATGTACTCCGCCGTCGAGCGCGGACATGCCCGAGGGCTTTCATAGTCTTTCAAATGCACCTTCTTGTACTTGCAACTAATAAACTTGAGTATAGGGCCTCCCAAGATACAACAGGGGGCGGTTCTTCAGCTTCAAGAGCAGAACTGCCCCGCTTCTTTCCTGTCTAAATCGCGCGTACCGCCGTCAAGACGATCCAGTTCGCACGCCCCACATCGTAGTTGAGGAGATGCCGATCGGCCCTGTAGACGCCTAACTCCTCACTCCTGAGGGGGCCTCGACTCATCCAACTTGGAGGTGAACTGGCTCCTTCCCAGCCAGAAGCTCGTGCACAACGTCAGGACCGGGAGTCACTCTTCCTCTGTCAGGAACAACTGAATGAAATCACTAAAAGGAAACAACCTCTAGTGATCAAGAAACGTGGTAACTACGCCTCCATTTCTGGTGAGTTCACGACCTGATGGTTCACGTACATTCTTAGTGAGTTGACACGCATATCACACGAAATGTAGATGTTCATTACAAAGCCTCCTGATTGGCAAAATGATGACGATACTCGTCGTTGAGCTCCACTCCCAGGCCAGGGCGATCAGGGACTGTCAGCTGGTCTCCTTGTATCT
>Ga0209881_1000157_pt1 | contig 19586 bp, 17 predicted proteins | sample PersoiDNA2013193_FD_185804 | JGI IMG/M metagenome (GOLD analysis project Ga0209881, IMG submission 185804) | Permafrost soil microbial communities from the Arctic, to analyse light accelerated degradation of dissolved organic matter (DOM) -... | ecosystem: Environmental > Terrestrial > Soil >... | reverse complement strand
TGTGAACGGTCCCGATGCTATCCGCAAGCCCCTTGAACTCGCTGGCATTTCGCGATAGGCAAAGAGTTGCCAAATTGACTGAAACAGCTGTGACTACTGAGACATGAGACATCGGCGCGCTAAATAAAACGAAATAATAACTTAAGGTGTTTGACCTTTGGCTATCAAGGTGAAGTGTGCGACGAATCCCCTGGTCGCACTGCTCTCGCGGCAGCAGGCTGGGCACCCGAATAGCGGCGCACCGACCACCGGCGAGATCGCCGCCGCGGAAATCATTGCGATCACGTTTCCGATTCCACCGGAGGATGGAATTCATCGGTGGCCGGCCTGGCCGAGACCGATTTCGCCGCGTCTCTTTCCTTGGTCGAAGTGGCGTCGATGACGTCATAGAAAATGCGCGTCAGCAGGGTTGCCAGCACGAAGAAGACACCACAGCACAAGAAGACCCGCAGCGCGGTGCTGTCGGGAATCAGGTCGGCGAGGACCATGATCGTAATCGCTATCGAGACCATGACGACCACGGCGACCGTGAGTATGTGCGCACGGACACGGGGCTTTGTCCAGAAACGGACTCCGTCCTGGTCGTGGCGGCGGGACACGCGACGCTGGCCGCGCAGCCGGTCCAGGTAGGCAGAGTCCCAGATGAGGGCCAGCAGCAGTACCGGCAGCACCTGGGCCATCGTGTCATAGAAGTCGCGTGTCACCGCTGGCCCGCTTCCCACGTTCGCGTCGCGCCAGCACAATCGTCGCGCGCAAGCGCCTGGCGCCCCGGACTATTATCGCGGCGCCAGGCGCTTGCCTTCTGCTTAGTCGCCGTCTACGCGGTCGTGGTGAGGGCGGTGTCGTCGTTGAGTCGGGCGAGCGCCGGGCGCTCGATGAGCTCATTCAGGTGCTCATCGAGGCGCAGTCCGTCCGCGGTCCCCACCGCGTGCAGATAGGTATCCGGCTGACGAAGCTCCCACAGGCCCGGTTCCGCCCCGTTGATGCCGTCGCCATCGAGCGCGCGGGCCAGGCCCGCGCGCGCGGCCACCGTGCGAAGCACGACGGAGCTCATCCGGGTGAGGCTGGCGAGCGGCTGGTGCCTGTTCTGCCTGGTGCCCAGGTCGACCTGGGCCATGCCGGCCAGGCCGATCTGCTCGTAGACGTCGACGAGCATGCCGATCTCCACGCCGTAGCCGGTGAAGAAGGGGATGTTGGCGAGGACGTCCCGGCGAGCGGCGAACTCGCCGGCGAGCGGCTGAACGAACCCGGCGAGCTCGGGGTGGAAGAGGTTGAGCAGCGGCTTGGCCATCAGCTCGGTGACCCGGCCGCCGCCGTCGGGGATCTTGTCGTCGCCCTGCTTGAACGGCCTGCGGTAGGCCGCCTTGACGAATTGGATCTTGGGATCGGCGAGCAGCGGCCCGAGCGTGCCGTAGACGAAGTGCTCCTCGAAGTCGGTGGTGTCGGCGTCGGCGAACATGACGATGTCCCCGCGTGCCACCGACAGGGCGCGCCACATCGCGTCGCCCTTGCCCTGACCCGGGCCATAGCCCGGCATGAGCTCGTTTTCTGAGTAGACCTCAGCCCCGTGGGCGCGCGCGATGTCCGCCGTACCATCCGGCGAGTCGGCGTCGACCACGATGACCTGATCGGGAAGCCCTGTCCTGATCCTCAGGTCTTCCACCACGGTAAGGATGGTCCCTATGGTGCCTGCGACGTTGCGGGCCGGGAAGATCAGGGTTATGGAGGGTCGCTCCGCCCTGGTGTCGCTCGATTGTGCGAGACCCTCAAAGTCCCTGTGATGATACGAGCGTTGCTCAAACCATTCCCAGACTGTCATGTTCATATAACGACGTCCTAGTCCGTTTAGTTGCAGCGTAGTGGCACAGGTCCGCCCGCCGGTCCTTGTCGCTAGGGGCTACCCGGAAGGGGCTCGGGTATGCGGAAGGGTCAATCGAGGGCTGCCAAAGAATGGCAGCCTGCGGTTTTATGTGCCAACAAAAAGCAACAGATTACCACCCATTGGGGGGTAGACCAGTGGAATCAGACGGGGCCTTGGGAGCCCACTGGGGTGAAAGCGTAGTGGCAGGCTGCTTGGTGGGATGGGTCACCCGGGGCCGCGGTGAGCGCCGGGTCCGCGGCGATCAGCCCGCGGGTATAAGGGTGGGCGGGCTCGCGCAGCAGCGTGTCGGCCGACCCGGATTCGACGATCCGGCCCAGGTACATCACGGCGACCGTGTCGCACAGGTGGCGGACCACGGCGAGGTTGTGCGAGATCAGCACCATGGTCAGCCCGAGCGACGCGCGCAGCTCCGACAGCAGGTTCAAGATCGTGGCCTGCACGCTGACGTCGAGCGCGGACACCGGCTCGTCCGCGACGAGCACGTCGGGCGCGAGCGCGAGCGCGCGGGCGATCGCGACCCGCTGCCGCTGCCCGCCGGAGAACTCGTGCGGGTATGCGGCGAACCGCCGCTCCGGGTCGGGGATGACCTTCCCGGGCGGAGCAAATCGGTGAGACCGTCACCGAGCAGCGATAGCGCGAGGCCCGTGACGACGACCGCGATGCCGGGGATCGTGGTGAGCTCCCAGTGCGTGAACCTCACCCTCGGGTCGAGCACCGCGTAGGAGACGTCGGTCAGCAGGTTGACGAGCACGCCGAGCACGCCGAAGACCAGCGTGACGGCCTGCGCCACGGGGAAGTCGCGGGCGAAGATGGACTGCACCATGAGGTCTCCGATGCCGGGCAGCGCGAACACGTCCTCGACGATCACCGCCCCGCCGATGACCCAGGCGATGTTGACGCCGAGCACCGTGATCGCCGGGATCACCGCGTTGCGCAGCACGTGCCTGACCAGCAGGCGCAGCCCCGCCACGCCCTTGGACCGAGCCGTCGTGATGTAGTCAGCGCCGAGCACCTCGAGCATCGAGGCGCGCAGCGCGCGGATCACCACCGGGCACAATCCCAGAGCGTGACCGGCAGCCTGGTGGTGATCAGGCCGCCGACCGAGGTGCCGTAGTACAGGCTCGTGCCGAGGTTGCCGTGCACCAGCCGGTGGAGGAACAGCCAGTACTGGCTGATGAGCGGACGGTTGAGCCCCCATTGCTCGTGCAGGATCGCGATCGCCCGCGGGGTGGCGTGGATGCCAAGGATGGTCCTGGCCGGGTCGCCGGGGATCAGGTGGATCATGAAGAACACGACCACCGTCACCCCGACCGCGACCGGGATCAGCAGCAGCAAGCGGTGGAGTACGAAACTCATCCGTGCCATGTGCTAGCCCGCCTGTTGGGTGCCTGCCTGTCTGGCCTTACTTGCTCAGCCAGACGTTTTCCAGGTGGTAGTTGCCGAGCGGCGTCACGTAGAACCCGCTGACGGTGCTGCTCGCGGCGTAGGCGTAGGGCGAGTGGTAGAAGTCCACCATGAAGGCGTCGGCCGCCGCGTCGTCCTGGATGGTGTTGTAAAGGGACTGCCGCGCCGTCGTGGAGAGGGTCTGCTCGGCCGCGTGCGTGTCCTTCACCACGGTCGGGTTGCTGTAGTCGGTGAAGAACGATTTCGAGCCCGCGGACGGGTCGACCGCGAACGTCACGAGCTCGTCCGGGTCGTGCACAAGGCCAGGGCCGACATGCCTCGGGGGGTACGGGGGGTCACCCCCCGGGAGGCAACTGCGCGACGAGCGCCGCGATCTGCACCCGGGACGCATAGCACAGCTTGGCCCGGATGTGCTCAATGTGCGCGTCGATGGTCCGCTTCGACACGAAAAGCCGGGCCGCGATGGCCTTGTTCGTCAGGCCCGTGGCGACGAGCGCGGCCACCTCGCGCTCGCGTTCGGTCAGGAGCTGCCAGCGGCCGGAATCGTCGCGCGCCTCCGGGTCCCCGCTGGCGCCGGTCATCGGGCGCCGCCCGGAGCCGGGCGGCCTGGTCCCCGGCTGCCCCGGTGACGGCCGGCCATTCGGCGACTGCGCGGGCAGCTCGCCGAGCGCGTACCGCAGCGCGTCCTGCGCGCTCAGCGCCACGCCTTCGGCATGCGCTTGCGCGTATCCCGCGGGCCCGAGAGCGTCCCTGGACATCCGCTCGGCACGGTCGCGTTCCGCGTGCAGCAGCGCGACGCCGAACCTTGGCACGCGGACGGAGGCGCGGTCGGTCAACCGCCGCCACCGCAGGTCCGCCGCGCCCTGCAGCCAGCCGGTCCGCTGATAATCCCCGCGTGCCGCGGCGAGCCACGCGAGCACCTCAAGGTGCTGCGCGAACGACAGATCATCGCCGAACGGGGCATGCGCCTTGAGCCCCTCGCACAGCCATCGGCTGGCCGCCGCCAGGTCTCCGCTGAGCCGGCCGGTTGCGCCCATGATCCACGCCGCCCAGCCGCGTACCCAGCGCTCGCCGTCGGGCAGCGCGGACATCAGCGCGGCGCAGCCGTCCGCGCACTCGTCGAACGCGCCGCGGGTCAGCGCCGCGAACGCGGAGGCAAGGCGGGCCACCAGGTCCGCTATCAGGTACGACGCCCTGTTCGCGGACGTCGCGGCTACCGGCTCGTCGGCCAGGAACGCGGCGGCCGCCGCCGCGTCGCCCAGGGCGACGAGCAGCCATCCGGCCAGCCGACGCGCGAGGGCGCGCGGCTCCGGCCGGTCGCCGAGCGGGGTGGCGGCCCGGCTGGAACCACGGGACCGTTCGAGCTGATGGCCTGGATTCTCCGCATTTTCCGCGGAGAAACCTGAGAACCACAGGCTGGCCTCGGTGAGCTGGCCCGTGCAGGCCCACCATGGCAGGCACGCGATGGCGAGCTCCATGCCCGGGGCAAGCTCCTCGGCGGCGTGCTGCCCGGTGGCCAGCGACCATTCGAGCGCCTGCCGCAGGTTAGCCGCGTCCTGTGCCAGCAGGGAAACCAGGCGGACCTGATCGGGGCCGACGAACGAGGCGGAGAAGCGCCGCGCGACGCCGAGGTAATAGTCGCGGTGGCGCGCGGCGCACTCGGCGGCGTCAGCATGGTCCGCCTGCGCCGCGCCGTGCTCCCTGACCACCTCGAGCAGCCGGTACCGCGCATCGCCGACGGCCACGTCGGTGCGCAACGCGATCGACTTGTCCACGAGGCCGACGAGCGTCTCGAGGACCTCGCCGACGGCGAGGTCACCCCCCGCGCACACCGACTCCACCGCCGCCAGGCTGAACCCGCCGCCGAAGACCGACAGCCTAGCCCACAGCAGGCGCTCGGCCGGCGTGCACAGGTCATAGCTCCAGTTGATGGAGGCCCGCATGGACTGCTGCCGGTCGTCCGCCCGGCGCCCGCCCGCGAGCAGCCCCAAACGTCCTGGCAGCCGGTTCGTCAGCTCGTTGAGGCCGACGGCGCGCAACCGGAGCGCGGCTATCTCGATCTCGAGCGGGATTCCGTCCAGGGCGCGGCAGAGCCACACGGCCTTCGGCAGCACGTCGTCCGTCATGACGAAACCGGGCATCGCGGCGTCGGCCCGGTCGGCGAACAGGGCAACCGCGTCACCGCCGTCGTCCGCCACTTCGAGCGGCTGTATCCGGAAGACCGCCTCGCCTGGCAGGCCAAGCGGCTGGCGGCTCGTCACCAGGATGACCGGTCCGTCCGCGCCGCTCAGCACGGCGTCGGCGAACGCCGCGCACGCATCCACCAGGTGCTCGCAGGTGTCAAGTATGAGCAGCATGCGGCCGCTGTGCAGCGCGCTCGTCAGCCGGCCGACCTGCTCGGCCAACGCTGCCGGCTCGGCCAACGCTGCCGGCTCGGCCAACGCTGCCGGCTCGGCCAACGCTGCCGGCTCGGTGAGCGCATCCGACGCGCCGGTCTCGGCGGGCAGGCCGAGCGCGGCCGCTAGCGCCTGCGCCAGTCCGTCCGTGTCGCGTGCCGCGAACAGCTGCACCAGGCGGACGCCGTCTGGAAACGCATCCGCAAGACCGTCGGCCACCCGCAGTGCGAGCCGCGTCTTTCCGACGCCGCCAGGACCGGTCAGCGTGATCAGCCGCGACCGGGACAGCGCGTCCGTGATAGCGGCAATTTCCGTGGACCGCCCGAAGAACCTCGAGGTCTCCGCGGGCAGCCTTCCCCCATGCGATAGCAAATTATTTGACCCTTCCCCCGTAACGACAGTAATACGCCCGCTTGGGCGGTGTCAGAAACTTGGGGAGTATCGGCGTGGCGATATGCGCGACTTGCCGAGATGATAAACAAAGTGTCTGATATGTCGGCCGTAATGGCCGCCATGGCACCAGGAATTTGCTCAGGCACCCAGGGCCACGAGTTGCTCGCGGCGATGACAAGCTCGTCCGACGGACTCATGCGCCGAACGCCCCGATGAAATCCATAGCTCAACGATTCTACCCAGGACCCAACGGCGGTGCTCGGGATTATTCGCCGCGCGCGCTGATTTCGGCCCAGAGGTCGCGATAGGCCCTGGCCGCGGGGCTGTTCGGCGCGAAGACGGTGACCGGGGCACGTTCCACCGACATCGTCTCGATGACCGACAGAGATGGGATGGCGGTCTTAGCCACGTCGGCCCGTTCGACGGAAAGCTTTTCTGCTATTTCTCTGTGCAGTTTCTTTCTGCGATCGACCATCGAAAAGAATGCGAACAACTCAGGACGGCGACCCTGGAACTCACCGACGAAATCAGACAACTGATCAAGAGTCCGCACCGAAAGCGTCGTCGGGATCAGCGGCACGAGGATGACATCGGCGGCGTGCAGCACGTTCTCCGACACCAGGGAGACCGACGGCGGGCAGTCGAGGAAAACCACGTCGTACTCGTCTGCCAGCGGCGCGAGCAGCTTGGCGAGCTTGCGGGCCGGCTTGCCACCCGGAGAACCGCCGCCTGAGCCGCCGCCTGAGCCGCCGTCCCCGCTGTCGAGCAGCAGGTCCATGTTCCGGTAGGTGAAATCCGCTGGAATAAGGTCGAGATTGTCGAAATCTGTTCCCTTGATCGTCTCATCGAGCGGCCGCTTGCCAAGGATGAGCGCCTTCCCGCCGCCCTTGACCCGTGGCTTCACCCGGAACATGAACGACGCCGCGCCCTGCGGGTCCAGGTCCCACAAGACGGTGCGCAGCCCGCTTTCCGCCGCCAGGTAGGCGAGGTTGACCGCCGTGGTGGTCTTCCCGACACCGCCCTTGATGTTATATGTCGCATATATACGCATTTATGGGTACCTCCCGGCCTCTCCCTGACGCCCCCGTAGCAGCGCGGACATCCTGCGCTGCCCGTCAACGTCGGCGAACGCCGCGAACCGCCGCTCGAAGTCGGCCCGGGCCGCGCGCTGACGCACCACCAGCCCAGCCGTTACCTCCCCCATCGCGAGCAGTGTCTCCGCCGGCGCCTCGCCGGCCGCCAGCATCGCCGAGGCCAGCGCCCGGATCTCCCCGATCTGTACCTCAGTGTCCTGGAACTCCCCCAGACAGTCCTGGAGTCGCTTGAGGTCTCCAACCACCTTCCCGTACCCGGCGGGGTCGTGCAAGGGGGCGAAGAACTCCAGCGCGTACCGCAGCTCCTTGCATCGTTTACGCAGGTCATGCAGAGACTCGGGGGGCGAGCCCGCGCCGATCGCCGCACCTCGCCTGGCGACCTTGACAAAGGAAACCCGGGTCCGCTCGGCGGCGAGAGTGCCGACAGTGCCGGTCTCCGCCGGCGCTCTCGTGGATTTTCCCGAACGGACCGCGCCGGCTCCGGCACCGCCCGAGTGATTCTGTTGGATCGTGGTGAGTTTCTCTCGCCAGCTCTGGGTCGCGGCGGCGAAGCGCGGCGAGCGCAGGGCACGGGTAAGCGCGCGAAACTCCCTGCGTCGCCGCTGCTCCAGATAGCCGCGGAAAGGCTCAAGGTCATCCGGCTTGGCGGCGGCCAGGCCGAAGGCCATCTGCGCGAAGTCGAGTAGATGAACGTCCAGATCTCTGGTCGGCGTGGTCACGTCGCCGACCCATTTGAACTCGGCGGTGAAGAACGCGAGGTCTTCCCTGGTGAGCCATCCGCAGTCGCTGCCCGCCTTGGCCGTCTTATCCGCCTTGGCCGACTGGTCCGCGCCGCTTCTGTTCGCGCCGCTTCTGTTCGCGCCGCTCGCCGCCGGGGCGGTGAGCACGTCACCGAAGAGCTTGAGCGCTGACCTGGTGCGCCGCACGGAGACGCGCAGGTCGTGCAGGAACTCGGTGTCGGTGTCCCTGAGTACCCCGCCGACGTTCGCATCGATGGTGTCAAGCAGCCGGAGCAAGATGCCATCGGCCGCCTGGGGAGCAGGCATGGCGGCGGTGATGCGCGCGTCGACCTTGTTCGAGTAGTCGCCGGGGCGGCGGCCGATGGCGCGGAGCACGGCAGGGAACGTCGCCTCCACCGCGTTCGTGACGCCAGGCACGGCCGCCACGAGACGGCCGGCGCGGCGGGCCGGGCCCTGGTAGCCGCGGACCTCGGTGATCGTCAGCCGGGGGGCGAGCACGACGTCACCGCCCGGCAGCGTCAGGCGCTCGACGATCAACCGGGCGACCGTCTTCTCATCGTCGTTGAGCAGCCGGTACACCGCGGTCGTGCTTGCGGCGGAGGCCACGGGAAGCAGCGCGCGCGGCGCGATGAGAGTGGCGATGCGGGTTGCCACCGGTCCGTCCGGCAGGTCAGACAGCAGACGCGGACGGGTCGCCACCCAGCCGGTCCCCGGCTGGACGATGCTGGTCCCGCCGCCTGCGGTGGCGGTGGTTGCAGCGGTTGCGGTGGTTGCGGTGGTTGCGGCGGTTGTCGCCCCAGTGGCAGCGGACGGGGTGGCGGCACGGGCCGGGGCGGTGCGGGCGGCGGTGGCCGAGGCGGCGGAGACGAGCCGAAGCTCGCCGGACCGGTACCCGGCGACGTATTCGAGCGTCAAGCCGGCCTTGTGCAGCCGCCAATCGAAGGTATCAAGCCAGGTCAGACGGTGCGCGCCAGGCAGATCCTCGGTGCCAGGGCCGATGCCGGGCTCGCCGGCTCGCTCCCGGATCACGGCGAACTCCGTCGCGATGGCCGCGAGCACAGCCTCGACCGAGTCTTCCCAAGTTTGCCTGTCGTCTCCGATGGCAATGAAATCCGCCAGGCTTGGGGTCATCGCGCAACTCCTCTCCCAGCGATCGCCGTCCGATGTTGATTTAAGCATAAATTCGGATAAATGTGGTAATTGCATTCACCTTCTATTCACCTCTTGTTAACCTACATGGGTAGAGAAGTTGGTTTAGAGCGGCAGCCGGGTCCTATGCCAGCGCCGTCGAGGGCCGGTCGCGGCAAATGCCAACGCCCGCGACTGGGCTCATTCCGCAGGCGGAACGGGCCACTGGTGGGCGGTTGCGGCGAGGATGTCGGCAGGACGCGGCATGCCCGACTGAGTGCCCTGCCGGGTGGCCGCCGTGGCACCGGCCGCTGCGGCCGCGGTGACCGCGTCTGACGGCCGGACTCCGGCGGCGAGGGCGACCGCGAGCGCGCCGACGAACGTGTCGCCCGCGCCCACGCTGTCCACAGCGCGGACCTTGAATCCTGGAACCGTCAGTTCGGTGTACCGCTCGCCGCCTCGCTTCCGGGCGGCATCGCCGCTGGGCTCAGCGTCGCCCGTGTCGCCTGTGTTGCCCGTGTCGCCTGTGTCTCGCGGGCCGTAGTAGGCGGCACCTGCGGCGCCCGCGGTGACCACCGCGTTACGCGCCCCGGCCGCCACCAGGTCGGCCGCCGCACGGACCGCGTCGGCCAGTCCGGCCACCGGCCTGCCAAGCACCGCGGCGGCCTCCGACTCGTTCACCACCAGCCAGTGCGGGTGCGCGGCGATAAGCTCGGCAGCCTCAGGCGGGGCCGGCGCGAGGTTAAGGACCCGGATAACAGTGGGCAGGCCAGCGACGAGGCCGGGGTCAAGCGCGGCGCGGATCGCCGGTACGGGGACTTCCGCGCTGATGACCAGCACCTCCGCGGAACCCTCGCTCGCCGCGTTGACCTCGGCGGTACCAACCTCGCGGTTCGCGCCAGGGGCAACCGTGATGGTGTTCTCCCCCGCCTGGTCGACCGTGATCATGGCGATCCCGGTGGGCACGCCGGCCACGGTGCGGACCGCGCCATCGTCGATTCCTTCGGCGCGGAGGGTATCGCGGAGCGTCCTGCCGAAGTCGTCATCGCCAACGCAGCCGACCATCCGCACGGACAAGCCAGCCTCAGCGCCCAGCCGAGCCGCGGCCACCGCCTGGTTAGCGCCCTTGCCACCGGGAGCGAAGGCGGCCGCGCCGCCGAGCACCGTCTCGCCAGGCACGGGAAGAGAAGACACCGTGACCGAGATGTCCATGTTCAGGCTGCCAAGGACGGTCAGCCGCGCTGCATTGACCACGACCGCACCGTACCCCACACCGCACCGCCAGGTGCTACCTGGCACCGGGGGCCACAACCCCGGTCTAGCTGCCATGCGCGGAACTTACAGGGCCCGGTATGTCGTTTTTGGTGGCCGGGCCGACTGGCCGGAATGTTCCAGGATGGCCGGCGCCGCGGGCGGCCGCCGGCCGCCGGCCTGGGCAGGCGCCCGGTCCCACCAGGTCGGGGTGCGCATGATGCCCCGGTGTGCTGCCGTGGCCGCTGTTGTCCTTCGTCAGCGCAGTTCACCGCCTGTGCGGCGTCGGCAGGTGCCCCGTACGGATGGATGACCCGGGCGGGCCGGCCGCTAGTTTCCTCATCGGATCCAGCAGGCAACGGCACTCAACCCAAGAACGGCGATCATGGCCTGCATGGAAGTCCCCGACATGGAATGCGCGACGGGGCGCCCCCGTGCACGTCCCCGGTAAAAATACGGCGCGTTGCGATTGAGCCGAATCCTTCTACCGCACGTATTCCGCTATAGGAACGTTATGTGACTACTCGGTCACCTCTTGCATAAGTTCCGGGCGCTGGACAGGGAGCGGGCATGGGAGACGCGGCATACCACAACGGTCGGCGGGTTCAGGGATTCGCGGCACGCTTCGTGGACGCCGCGGAAGGAGGCAGGGCGGCACGCGACGACGATCGCGAACCTGACGCGACGCGAGGGCTGCCCACGTACCGGAGGCATCGCCCGGACAGCATCAGGTATGCGAGCAGCGGAGCGATCAGCGGGATGATCCCGACAGGAACGGGCCGAGCGACCGAAGCGACCAGCGGTCGCGGAGTGCCCTTCTGCATGGAGACGTCCGGCACGGGCGGAGGCGCGATCGGTGGCTGGACGCCAAGCGGGAGCGGAGCACTTCTCCATCGCGGGGCGCCCGGCGGCAGCGAGCCCGCGAACCGCCAAGCACAGAATGCGGTCCCGAGCTGGGCAGACATGCCTGCAGACGAATACGGAATGCCGGGCAGGCCCAGCAGGGCGAGCCAGTACGGGGCCTGGGGTCAAGACGAGACGCCGGAGCAGTACACCTTTCCCGGCCGAGACGAACCGCCGGGCCAGTTCGGCATGCCCACAGGCGAATACCGAACACCTGACCACTATGAAGAGCCTGCGGACGGGTCAGGTTGGCCAGCTGACCAGGCTGGCTCGGCCTGGCCGTTGCCCGAGCCTCAGCCAGGGTGGTTCGGCAGGCACAATCCTGATCTGTGGATTCTCGGTGCCGGTGTCTTCGTGGCCGGCGCCGCTTTGGTCGCGGCCTTCGCCGCCGCCAGCGGCGCTACGGCAACGGGCTATGCGCCGGCGCCGCACGCCACCGCGACACACGCTACGGCTAGCAATCCTCAGGCGACGCGGCCGGGAGCGGCACCGGTCGCTCGACCCGCGTGCGTCTCCCCCGCCATCACGGCTGCCGGCCGCTAAGGTCCGCCGGCCGGAGCACGCTGGCCTGGCGGCGCGCGAAAAGGACCGCCGCGCCCGGCACGCCGCCGTCGAGGTCAAGCAGCAACATAGCTGACCGCGACCGTGTCATAGGAGGTTCTGGTGTCTGCCAGCCAGCCATCCGCGTTCATGCCCAGGCACAGTAGCCCAGCGATCAAGACCTCGGCACAGCGGAACTGACCGTGGCCCGGGCGTGGCGGGCCGCTTGCCATGAGACCGTGGTTGCGGCGAGGGCGGCACCGGGCTGTAGCCCCCGGATGGCAGCCGGGTCAAGGCGGTAAAGCCGACGGCCGTGACCGCCCCAGCGACGACGAGCAGGCGGCGGATGCCAAGCCGCCCCGCGATTCTCGGGTCGAAGATGCCCATGCTGAATCCGGCCACGCCCTGTGGCGCGATGACCGCGCCCGCCGCGAGCGGGGACGTCCAGCCGAGCACATCGCCCTGGGACATGCTGTACACCGCGAGCGTCACCGCCGCCGGGGAGCCAGGAACGCAGCGGCGAGGCCAACGGGCACGTTGACCAGGAAAACCGCGCGCCAGCTCATCCATTCCACCAGCATGCCGGCGCGCCCGCCGAGAATCAGCGGCCCGCTGAACGCGATGGCGTACCCGGTGACGACCCACTGCACGACCGACATGGTGACACCGAAGTCGCGCTCCATCGACGGGAGCGCGATGTTCACGATGGTGAAGTCAAGGACGACCACGAGCGACGCGACGAGGATGAGCGCGAGCCGCAGCAACGACCGGACGTCCGCGTGGTGAATATCACCGGTGCCGGGGGTAGGGATAGTGGGTGAATCGGGCGCGGAAGGGCGTTCTGCGGCATGACACCAATCGGGGACGTAATACACCAGATGCCGACGGCGATTGGTTACAACCCTGCGAGTCAACGGCGCCATGCCTCGCGGGGATGTTCCGCTCGTCACATCCCCTGTCAGGGCGGTAAGCCGCACCCGACTGGACGAGTGGCCATGACACGATATATCTTGTTATCAGGAGGCAATCATGAATGAGATCGAGCGCAAGATCCGGCAGCTGCTCAGCCCGCTTAGCACGCGCCTGTCGCAGTGGTGGGGCAACTCCGCCAAGGCCACCGGGCGCAAGCGGATCGAAGGTGCCACCGCCCTCCGCCACGAGGCGGCCGTGCGGGCACAGCAGGCCGCGGCCAAGGCACGCGACCTGCGCGGCACCGAAACCGCCAAGAAGGCCGCGAGCGCGCTGCACGACCTGCGCGAGCACGAGGCGACCAAGAAGGCCGAGGCCAAGCTCAACGACCTGCGCGGCACCGAAACCGCCAAGAAGGCCGAAAGCGCCATCGCGGACCTGCGCCAGCGCGAGCCGGTCAAGAAGGCAGAAGAGGGTGCGCGCAAGGTGCTGCACGACCTGTTCGCCGGTGGCCGGGGCAGCGACCACAGCTGACCGGAGCCCCACGCGGAAATTCGGTTGCGGCGGATCACAGCGAGGTGAGACGCCGCACGAGCACTAGGTAAATGTCGGCCATACGGTCGGCCATGCGGAAAGACGGACATGATGTCCATGCCCGTCGCGGGCTTCGCCCAGCAGTACGACGACCAGGACACCTTCGCCAAACGAGACAGGCATGCCGAGTGCCGTGACGAAGCGTCGCGGTAAGCCTCAGCGAGGGAGCGCTAGATCCGCCGATGTGCACGGGAGCCGGTGGATGACAGGAGCGTGCGATGTCTGCGGCGAGCTGGCCGATCTGGGCGTCATCGGGGCACTGCGGACGCTAACCTCACCGGTCCCGACCTGCAGATTGCCGTTTGGGTTGGCCCGGGCATACGCAGTCGTGACGCGAGCTTACGAGCGCGAAGCAGCACCGTGGCGTTACGCCACGGTGCTGCTTCGCGCTCTGCTTGGCTAGCGCAAGAGCAGGGTTAGGACATCGTCGAGTGGAATCTGTAGGTCCCCGATCCGACCTGCAGCTGCAGGCACGAGCCCTGCATGCCGATGACGGTGACGCCGCTGGCGCTGGCAACCGGGTGCCCGCTCTCCGTCACTGACTGGGCGCTGGCGGTCGGGACGCACACCGATGCCCGCGAGCCCACCGGGACCTGGGCCGTGAGAGCGAAGCTTGTCCCGTAGTCAGTCCACTTCGAGCTCACGCGTCCCAACGGCGTGGTCTCGTAGCCCGACGCGTGGGTGAGGCCGCCAACCGGGGACGGATCGATTTGAACCGTACGGAAACCGGGGGAGGTGGACTGGATCCCGGCTACATGGGCGAACAGCCAGTCATCCACCGTTCCCATGAAGGCATGGTCACGAGAGCGGGCCGTATCGCACGTGCTATCCTCCCACCCCTCCCACATGGTGGTGGCGCCGCACTGCAGGAACCACTGCCCCCAGCCTGGGGCGGTCGGGTTGGTGGCGGCCAGGTAGGCGAGGTTGCCGTACCCATAGTCGGTCAGCATCGGGAGGATGTACTTCGATCCGTTGGCCCCGGTGGCCAGATGGTTCCCCTGCGCGGTGACGTTGGCAGCCAGGCCATCCGCGATCGCCTGCTGGTCCCCTTGCGGAGCCAGGCCGAACGCGAGGCCGTACACGTTGGCCGTCTGGTCGTAGGCGGTGGAGGTGATGACGCCGTTCGGGCCGCCGAGCGCGTGGGAGTTAAGCCCGACCGGGTCGCCGTACGTGTGGTCGGTGGCGTCGTAGAACTCGTTGTTGACGGCCGTGCGGATGTCCGCCGCGAGGCTGCCATACGTGCTCGCTCCGGCGGTGTTGCCGATCGCCTGTGCCATGACGGCCAGATCCTCGGTCTCCCGGTAGAGGAACATGCTGCCAAGCAGCTCGCTTGAGGGCGGGTTGGCGTTGCCTGGCACCGACCAGTCACCGAACGTCGTGCCCTGGTAGATGTAGCCGCTCGGCGCGATCAGGCTCGCCATGTCGTCGACGTAGGCCGCCAGGTGGCTGTAGTCGCGGCGGATCACGGAGAGATCGTCGTAGTTCTGGTACATGTTGTATTCGATCAGCAGGAACGAGCCTCCCCACATCGGGTCGACGTTGTCGCCACCGGGCTGCGTCGGGACGAGCCACCCGATGTTGCCCGACGAGTCCTGTGAATCGTCGAAGTTCTGCATCATGTGGGAGTAGTAGGCCTCGGCGTCGAAGTTAGCCAGCTCCGAGGTCGAGTAGTCGCCGTTGTCGTTGGTCCAGCCTCCCTTCTCATACACCGGGGTGTCGCTACCGTAGGAGTACTGGTTGTTGAGGATGCTGTTCGCCATCGCGGTGTGCATCTCGTTCAGCAGGCTGCTTGAGCTGGTGAAGTCACCCGACGTTGCCAGGTTCGTATGCGCTATGACCCCGGTGATCGACAGGATCTTGGGCAGCGGCAGCGTGCATGGGGTCGCGACGCCCGTCGGGCAGGAGTTGGTGGTCACCTCCACGTATCGGTAGCCCTTCCAGCCGTACTGCGGCTCAAACGTCACCCGGCCGCTTCCATCGAAGGTGTAGCTATCCACCTGTCCGGCCTGCCCGTTGCCCTCGGCCTGCACGGTTCCGTCCGAGTTGAGCTTCTCTGAGTAGGCGATGGCGACCGAGGTGCCGGGAACGCCCTGCATGGTGATCCGGGTCCATCCCGACGTGGTGATCCCGAAGTCGTACACCTCCGTGTCCGCGATCGGCTCGGTGACCGTCACCGGCTTGACCGTCCTTGTCACCTGGACCGGCGGAATCATCTGCGCCTGCAGCGTTCCTGTCGGCGCTGCCAGCGACGCGGCGTTGACCCATCCGGCGTCGCTGCCGCCCGCCTTCATCCACCCGGGCTTCTCCTGGTAGGAGTCGTACTCCTCTGCCGCCGGCGAGTTGAAGCTGGTGGCGCCAGTCGCGACCTGCCACGTGGGGTCGCTCACCACCTGCGCGGAGGTGCCGTTGGCGTACTGGACGTCGAGTTCGAGCTTGAGCTTGGGCTGGGCCGGCTGCCACGCTTCGCCGCTGGTCGGATAGTCGTCCGCGCCGCCGGCGTAGAAGCCGCTGCCGAGACTCACGGCGATCTCATTGCCCGAAGAGCGCACCAGCTTCGTAACGTCGTAGGTTGAATAGTCGACGGTCTTGTCGTAAGAGGTAAACGCGGTGGCGAGCTTGTCATCGCTCACCGTCCGCCCGTTGATGTACATGTACGGGTAGCTGAGGCCCGAGACGTACAGGCGCGCCCCGGTGATCGGCCCCTTCCCCAGCGCGAAGCTCTTGCGCAGCAGCAGTTCACTGCCCACGCTGACGCCGGTGCCCCACGGGCCGCTGCCGTAGGGAGCGACGCTCTGCGCCTGGACCCAGGCGGAGTCGTCAAAGCCGGGGTTCTGCCAGCCTTGCGGATCTGTTTGCGACGCCTTCCAGGTGCCGTCGGTCACCAGGTCGGACGCCGTCCCGTCGGTGTATCCCAGGTGGAGCCTGCCGATCCAGCTTCCCGGGCCTCCCGCGTTGGTCGCCGCGACGGCGATCGTGTTAGCGCCAGGGTGGAGCTTGCTGGTGATGTCAAGCTCCTGGGCTTGCGTCCACGAGCTTGTCTGGCCGCTTGATTGCCCGACCTCTTGTCCGTTGACGTACATCGTCCACTGATCGTCGGCGGTGACCAGGAAGTTCGCCCGGGCCAGGGTCTCACCCGCCGGAATATCGACCTCCTGCCGGAAGTAGCGCGTCGCGGTCGGCGCGAGGCTGGCAGGGCTGCCCTCCGGGTACCAGATCCAGTTGGCGCCGGTGAGCGACTCCGGATCCGGGTCTCCGATCCAGTCGCCCTTGAACTGGCTCGGGTTAAGGAACGCGGTCTCGAACCAGGCTGGCTCGCTCCAGCCGGAGGCGCTGCCCTCGCTGCCCCATACGCGGACCTGCCAGTAGTAGCGGGTGCGAGACGAAAGCGCCGGGCCGCCGTAGGGGATGTCGAATGACTGCCCGGAGTTCACGACTTGCGAGTCCCAGAACAGGTTTCGGCCACTGAACAGGTTGTTCTCGTTCTGGGCGACGCGAACCTCGTACTTGCTCTGCGAGACTCCGCGTGCCGCCGAGGTGATGATCCAGCCAAGCAGGGGCTGGCTGGAGTCAATTCCGAGCGGGTCGGTCATGTCCGCGGTGGTGAGCGAGCTGACCACGGGCGCCGGCGAGCCGGCCTGAGCCGCCGAACTCGCTTGCGCGGATGATTGAGCGCCGAACGCGGAGGCGCCGGTGAGCCCCAGCATCAAAAGGGCCAGCGGAAGCACAGCTGCGGCGCCGACCCGCAGACTGCGTGTCACCACCACCTTGCTGGCAGGACCGGATCGATGCGATGAAGGCATACTGCGGCGTAGCCTCTCTATCACCCTGTCACTCCTGTCTCTCGTCCTGTCGCTCCTGCCCCGGATACGTCGGCGCGGAGTTCCGTTCACTACTGCGGCACTCACGATGCGCCAGCATTGAAACGGTCTAATCACCACCAATATGGATGCTGTTCAGCATTAATCAATGATCCTGACCGGATCCGGCCAAGAGCGCTCAAGACGCATCAGAAACGGCTACCTGCCGCGCGGCAGCGCAGCTGGACATGCCGCCTCATCTGCCGCCGTCAGGGCATCGATCAGAGCGCGGTTGAGCGGCGGAAATAGACGGTCAGGGAGTGTCAGTCGCCATCTTCGGTTACCTCGGTGTGCATCTCGAGCTCTCGAATCTCGACCCGGACTCGGCACTTGCCAAATACACCCCAGGGGTATGCCAGGCGCACCAATATTCGGTTGCCTGCGGCTGTCACCTCATGGGATAGTGCGATCGAATCAGGTCCGGTGCCGACTCCAGCGAGGCTGATCTGCCTTCGCCTGAAGTCGGCTGTGTGGAAGGGAGGCGTCTGTGATGTCTGTGCCCGTTGCGGGCTTTGCCTCGTTTGCCCTGACCACTGCCCACCTGAGGAGCACCACCCGTGCGCGACAGCGCAGATTCATCCGACCCCGCGTTCGGCAGGGTCCGCCGCACCAACAGTAAGCGGCAGCGCAAGCAGTACGACGACCAGGACACCTTCGCCAAGCGAGACAGGCACGTCGAGCGCCTAACTGCGGAAGAAGCCGCCGCCGACGAAACCGACGGCCTGCCAGACGGCGTCCGCTGGTCCACCTGGGATCAGTCAACGCACACCGAGCGCGGCCCGGTGCCGCACCCAGAGTGGCTGGTCACCGACCTCGGCGCCATCGATACCGAACTTGGCATCCTCAAGACGGGCAAGGAAGCCGACGTCTTCCTCGTCCGCCGGGGCGTGCCCCGCACGGATGAGCCGTTCCCCAGCGGGTCAGGCACGGGGAGCAGGTCATGCCTGCTTGCCGCGAAACGGTACCGCGACGCGGAGCACCGGCTGTTCCATCGGGACGCCGGGTACTTGGAGGGCCGTCGCACCAGGGACACCCGGGTGAGCCGAGCCGCCGCCAACAGGACATCGTTCGGCAAGCAGGCGATCGCGGGGATGTGGGCCAACGCCGAGTTCACCTCGCTCTGCCAGCTTTACAGCGCGGGTGTCCCCGTCCCCTACCCGGTGCAGATCACCGGTACCGAGGTGCTGCTCGAGTTCATCGGCGACGCGGACGGCACCGCGGCGCCCCGGCTCGCCGAGACCCGCCCCGACGACGGCGCGCTGGCCGACCTGTGGGCGCAGCTCATCGAGGCGCTCATCACGCTCGCCCGCCATGGGCTGGCGCACGGCGACCTGTCGCCTTACAACCTGCTTGTCCACTCCGGAAGGCTGGTGATGATCGATCTGCCCCAGGTGGTTGATGTCATCGCGCATCCGAACGGACGGTGCTTTCTCGAAAGGGATGCCAAGAACGTGGCCGCGTGGTTCGCCGCCCGCGGGCTGCGAGCCGCAGACCCGGACGGGCTGGCGGGCCTCCTGGTCGAGGAGGCCCGCCTCACCTGAAGGCGTCCAGCGGGCCAAGCCGGGGGCTTGGCCCGCTAGACGGTCTCGTCGACGGCCCTTAGACCGTCTGCTTTACCGTCAGCTTGCCATTGCGCATCGTGCCAAGACGCTGGGCGCGGCGCGCGACGGCGCTGTCGTGCGTGACGACGACCATGGACAGGCCCTTGTCCTGCCACAGCTTCTCTAGCAGGCCGATGATCTCGTCTCGGGTGTCCTCGTCGAGGTTGCCCGTCGGCTCGTCGGCGAGCAGCACCTTGGGCTCCTTTACCAGCGCGCGGGCGATCGCCACACGCTGCTGCTGGCCGCCGGACAGCTCCGACGGCAGGTGGCGAGCCCGGTCGGCGAGCCCGACCGAGGCAAGTGCCTCGGCCGCCCTCGCCCTCCGTGAGGCGTTGCTGACCCCGAGCGGGACAAGTGCGGTCTCCACGTTCTCCTGCGCCGACAGCGTCGGGATCAGGTTGAACGTCTGGAAGATGAAGCCGATCGATTGTGCGCGGACCGTTGTCATCGCGCCCTCGCCGAGCTTGGTGAGGTCGCGACCGTCGAAGTCAACGGTGCCTGAGGTAGCCCGGTCGAGGCCGCCGAGGATCTGCAGCAGCGTGGACTTGCCGTGCCCGGTCGGTCCCTGGATGGCTAGCCACTCGCCGTCAGGGATCTCAAGATCGACGCCCTGCAGTGCCTTCACGGTGCCCCGGCCCTTGGGATATTCCTTGGTGACCTTCGTGAGCGTGTACATAGCTGGTTTCTCCCTTGTCAGGCCTGCTCAGGCGACCTTGGCCAGTGCGTCGGCCGGGCGCAGCCGCGCCGCCCGCCAGCCGCCGAACGACCCGGCGATAAGACCGCCGAGGATCGCGAGGACCACCGCGGCGACGACCGCGCCGATCGTGACCGGCGCGGACAGGTGCACCGCGACGGAGGAAGCGGCAGAGGCCGCGCGGCCGAAGCCCCCTGTGA
>Ga0209881_1000156_pt1 | contig 19678 bp, 20 predicted proteins | sample PersoiDNA2013193_FD_185804 | JGI IMG/M metagenome (GOLD analysis project Ga0209881, IMG submission 185804) | Permafrost soil microbial communities from the Arctic, to analyse light accelerated degradation of dissolved organic matter (DOM) -... | ecosystem: Environmental > Terrestrial > Soil >... | reverse complement strand
GGGCGGGGCCGCGCGAGCTGGCATCACCTCGACGGAGGCGAGCAGCGTTCGCTCCGCGGTCACCGTGGTGAGCAGCCCGGACTCCCGGTCCGGGCCGGGAAGCAGCCAGACCGACGGGGACCGGCCGGCCACCGCGATGGCCAGCCGCAGGTTATACAGGGCCGCGCCGCAGCTGATCACTACCTCACGGGCAGCCTCTCGCCAAGGATCGCGTTCGGGCGGAATAGAGCTCCACCCGGTCATCGGCGACGAGGCGAAGCTCCCACGGACGCTGGTTGAAGATGGACGGCGCGCTGTCCATCGCCTTGCACAGGCGCGGCATCTCCTGCCTGAGGTTCCACGACATTGCAGGCCACCTCGCTTCCCGGGAAGGCCCAGCTCCCCTTATCCAAGGAGACTCGCCGCAGTCGGCCGGGCACAGGGGGCGAAGGCCCCGTGCCTGCCCGGTGCAGGTCACCTGCCCGCTGTACGTCCATGGCAAGCGCCAGGCGGGACCTCTGCGGCCAGTGTCTCGCGGACCGCCGACCATTTCCGCTACTTCGCCGCGTGCATCCGCGCCGAGGAAGGCGAGATCAGCGAGGTCGAGGGAGTGGGTGACAAGCGGCGCCTGGTCGCCTACCACTACCGTGAGCCGCTCGGCGTCGTCGGGCAGATCATCCCGTTCAACTTCCCGCTGCTGATGGCGGCATGGAAGCTGGCGCCGGCGCTGGCCGCCGGCAACTGCTCGGTCATCAAGCCGGCCTCGGGGCCGGCGTGTGGAGCCGCAACTACGACCTCGCCTACAAGGCCGGCCGGGCCATCAAGGCGGGCCGGGTGTGGACCAACTGCTACCACCAGTACCCGGCGGGTGCCGCGTTCGGCGGTTACAAGATCTCCGGCATCGGCCGCGAGACCCACAAGATGATGCTCGACCACTACAGCCAGACCAAGAACCTCCTGGTCGACTACAGCCCCAAGCCGCTCGGCTTCTTCTAGCGACTCTGTGGCCGCATCGGTGATCGGCCTTCCGTGTACATCGCTAGGCACGAAGTTCCGCCGCGTGCTGTTGTCTCAGTAACTCATGCGCTCTCACTCCCATTGTTTCCCTCGAGCGCGGAGATCCGCGCCTCATGATCGCTGAGCATGGCGGCGTGGGCGTGGATCACGTCTCCGGCAGGCGTAGCGTCGGAGGGCGCGCCGCTGGGCGTAGGTCGAGACGCGAGCAGGCGCCTCACCTTCTCGGCCTGCCCGCCGGTGTTGTAGCCGTCGCTCATCCGTGGTTCCGCCCGACTGGACAGAGATTCTCCCGAACGTGCTTCCTGTCTCGCCACCGCTGGAAACCTCGGCGCTCACGCCGTCTCCGGCCTGCCCTCCCGACGGAGCCGTACCGGGCGGAGCACCGACCCGCTGGTCGAATCCGTGTGGCGAATCAGGCGTCCGGCCGCGGAAACCGGGACTATCGTAATTGCCCATTTTCTGTGTCCTCCGTTTCTGTGCGCTGCACGCGACCGGGAAACGGGGAAACCCACCACGTGCAGCCCATGTACACAGGATAAGCCTTTTACCAGGGACGCCCCTTGTCGGAATCCGGCCCCGTAGAAGGCACGGGGTTGACTTCGACGGCCTTTTCTCCGGCTCGGTGAATTTTGGGGCAGGCTCATTCGCGGCTATAGCACGCTGCACCGCGTCAAACTCGGCGATACTGCTTGCGCGCCCGGCGGGCTTCCTTAGCGTCAAGTTCGGTCTGCCGCGCAGGCGACCGCGCCGCACGAGCCGCAGCAGCACGACCACGCACGTTCCATATCGGCTTTTTACACAGAGAGCACAGCGATCCCTCGACGAACGCAGCGAGGAGAGCGGCACGGAGCCGTGTGCGTTCGTGTGAGTAACCCACAGAACTCAGGATAACCGGCGGTTCAGGAGGCGCTTTCCAGTTTTTTAGAGTCGTATAATTGGATTCTGCGGCCCGTCCATGAGGGCGACGATAGCCACGTGTGGAACGGCCGGGCCGCTACCAATTTCAGGCGAGTTGAGGCAACTTATGGAATTTCAGGGCGATTTCAGCGACTTCCAGGCGAGTCCAGCACAGCTCCTGCGGAACACGTTCGCCTTCCGGGTGGCCGTCAACCGGAACCACCGGACCTTCACCGACTAGCACGCAGCGTTAACCGGAGCGATTACCGGCTCGTCATCGGGATTCTGTTGTCCAGCCGGACACAGAGCAGACTACGGGGCAGACAGGAAACTAATGAAGAGAAAGAGCCTCGCCCTGGCGGCGGCCGGAGTAGTCGTTGCCTGCCCCCTGTTCTTGGCGGGGGGTACCGCTAGGGCCTCCGCACCGCCGGTTCCCCTCCCGCCAGCTGGCTACCACTTGTCTTACAGTCACAACTTCACCGCGTCAGGCCTGAGCGGCTGGAACGTCTGGCCCGGATCGACCGCTCCCGTGAAAACGGGCAAGGACGGCGTTGCCGTCACGGTGACGAAAGCCGACCAGACAGCCGAGGTCGTCAGCAACGGCGCCGTAGTCACGCCGGAGTCGTTCATCCAGGCGCGCGCGTACCTGCCCGCGATCAAAGGGCAGATCACGAACTTCCCGGCATTCTGGACGCTATCCGCTAACTACCAGGCGCTGTGGAACAAGCACGTGAAACCCGGCGAGATCGACCTGGTGGAGGGCCTGCACGGGCAGGCGTGCGCGCACACGCACTATGCGGGCCAGGCCTCAGGGCCAGCGGGAGTGTGCGCCCCCAAGGGCACCATCGCAGGCTGGCACACGTTCTCCGCGCTGTGGCGGAACAACCGGGTGTCGTTCTGGTATGACAGCACGTACGTGGGCGCGCTGCCCCTCCCGGTCTCTCTCGCAAGCGGGAATGAGCTACTGCTGTTCCAGAACCGGTCCTACGGCTCGTTCTGCACGGAATGCTACGGCCCGCCGCAGTACCCGGCGTCTGCATGGCTTTCGTGGGTGAAGATCTGGCGCAAGTCCTGAACTATTTCTGAGCACTGGCGACCGCAAGCCCCCGTATAAGGCACAGCCTTGACTAACTAAACCTCGGGGCGACGACACTGACCGCGGACATGACCGCGACCATCTCCTGCGACCATCTCCTGCGACCACGCCGGCGCCGATGCCGTGGTCCGGGCCTGGCGGCTGGCCGGCCCCGGCGGGTCGGCCAGCCCCAGGGCGGCACCGGGAGGGCCTCGATCCTGCCGGGAGGGCTGCTCGAGGCGCTGCAGGACGGGGCGGGCAGCGGCGGACGGCGACGGCGTGATCGTGGCGGCCAGCGCCCGGCTTGAGGACATGTTCGGCTATGGTCTCGGCGAACTGCTCGGCCTGACGGCCGAGTCCCTCGTGCCCGCCGCCCTGCAGGAAGCGCACCGAGGGCACAGGTCCGCCTGGGCGCGGTCGCCGTCGGTGCGGCCGATGGGCGATCCGCGACACCGCGTTCGCCGACTGCACCCGGCCCGCTCCCGCTCCCGCCCCCGATCCCCGGTAGCACCCGCGGGCACGTCGATCGCGGTTACTCTGCCGCCTGCGGCTGTGCGGACTGTGCAGTCATTGCGGACGGCTGAACCTCGCCGAACTTGTCCACGATGTCCACCACCCCGTCGACGTCCCACATCAGCCGGATCGCGACAGGTAGCAGGTTCTCGTGGCGGCCCGGTGCGAGCTGCGGCGTGCCGGTCAGCGTCACCACGCCGTTCCGGACGGTCACCTCAGTGTCCCCGGGCTCTGCAAGGAGGAAGTCATCGAGCACTCGGCGGACGTCCGCGGCGATCTCCTCGTCAGGGCGCAGGAACACGCTCAGCAGGTCGCGGCGGCTGACGATGCCGGCCAGTTTGCCGCCGGAGTCGACAACCGGCAGCCTGCGAACGTGGTGATCGTCCATCAGCCGCGCGGCGGCGGGGACAGTGGCATCGGGGCCGATCGTGATGGCGGGAGACGTCATCAGCTCAGCGGCGGAGAGCGCCGAGTGCGGCTGTCTGCGAGGCAGCCAGGACCGGCTGGTCGCAGAACGAAGGCGGCGTGCCGTCTTAACCTCCGCGGCGAGCAGGTCGGCCTCCGTGACCACCCCGGCCACCTGGCGGCCCATCGTCAGGACTGGCAGCCCGCTGATCCGGTGCTCGGCAAGCAAGCGGGCGATCTCCTTGTACGGGGTGATCCGGTCAACGGTCACCACGGAGGTCGTCATCACGTCCCTGACCCGACGAGCCCATCCGCCAGGGCGCCGCAGCCGGTCCCCGTGCTGATCCGCTCCGTCCCCGTGCGCACTGCCCTGGGCTCCCGCTGCCCTGGCGGGCGCAGGATGCTGTGCCTGCTCGTTCAGGTGCTCCTCGACGGTGTCCAGGGCCCTGGTCACGTCGACGCGGGTTGCCCTGCCGTGCAGGGACTCGTAGTAGGCGGCGCCAAGATGGCGGAGCATCGCATCAAGGTGAACATCGGTACGTGGCATCGTCGATCGCCTCCTTGTTCCGTACGTCCCCTTCCCCGCCCCATGCGGAGCCTGGGTTAACGTCCGGACTCGTCTGGCATTCTCAAGTCTCCCGCCGCGGTGACCAGCCCCCCACGGCCGAACGTCACCTGCCGGCAGGACCTGCGTCGCAAGCGCTGTGCCCGGCTAGTCCGAAGTTACGGCTGGCTTTGATGCCGAGAGTGCCGCTGGCCTGCTGTTTCGCTGGTCCTGGCGATGCCTGTCCTGGCTACTTCCGCATCGGGCTAGCGGGATCCGCTCTCCCGAGACGGGAGGGCCAGCAGGGCGATCACCATGCCGGCCACCGCTACCGCGGCGCCGGTCTCCAGGCCCAGGTCCATCCCGCTGACGAAGGCGGTCTTCGCCAGGTGCGCGAGTTCTGTGCCCAAGAGCCCGCCGACGTGCCCGGCAACGCCGAGGGCGCCCCCGATGGAGCCGAGGACGGGCTGCATGACCGAATGCGGGAGGTGGTAAGGCGCGAGCGTGCCCGACATGTGGTCCTGGTAGCGCGTGTTCAGCAGGCTGCCAATGATCGCCACCCCGAGCGCGCCGCCCACCTGCAGGAACGCGCCGTTGGCCGCGGATCCGACGCCAGTGTGCCCGCCGGGCAGCGAGCCCATCACGGACTCCGTGGCCGACGGGATGACCAGCCCGGCCCCGACGCCCAGCAGGATGACGCCAGCCAGGATGCCGGTGAACGTGGTCGCCGCCGATGCCATCGACACCTGCCACAGCCCGCCGGCAATGACGAGCAGGCCGGCCGCCACCGTGATCTTGGTCCCGATCACCCGGACGAGCACAGTCGACAGCGGCGCGACGACGGCGATGGCGCCGGCCGCTGGCAGCACCCGGAGGCCGGCCTGCAGCGCCGAGTAGCCCAGGCTGAACTGCAGGAACTGGGTGAGCACGAACAGCGCGCCGAACAGCCCGAACGTGACCAGGCCCACCGAGGAGACCGCGGCGGAGAACCGTCTGTCGCGGAAGAACTGCATGTCAAGCATCGGATGGGAGCTGGCCCGCTCCCAGGCGGCGAACAGCACCAGCGCCGCCAGCCCGCCCGCACCGGCCGCGAGCACCAGCGGCGAAGCCCAGCCGCGCACCGGCGCCTCGATCAACGACCACAGCACCAGCCCCAGCCCGGCGATCGACATCAGAGCTCCGGCGAAGTCCGGCGCCAGCGCCGCCGGATTCCTGGACTCGGGGATCAGCCGCACCGCGAACGCCGCGCCGAGCACGGCGACCGGCACGTTGATCAGGAACACCGACCCCCACCAGAACCGGGCAAGCAACAGGCCGCCGACGATCGGGCCGAGCGCAATGCCCACCCCGGTCGTGCCGGCCCAGATGCCGATCGCCCGCTGCCGCTCGGCGCTGTCGCTGAACAGGTTCGTGATGATCGCGAGCGTGGAGGGCATCATCATCGCGCCGCCGATGCCCATGCTCGCCCTCGCGGCGATCAGCATGCCCACCGAACCGGAGAACGCCGCCCAGGTGGAGCCCGCCGCGAACGCGGCGAGGCCGGCGATGAACACCCGCTTGCGGCCGATCCGGTCCGCAACGCTACCCGCCACCAGCAGCAGGCCGGCGAACACGATCACGTAAGCGTCGACGATCCACTGGAGCTGGGTGGTGGTCGCGTGCAGGTCGCGCACCAGGGTCGGCAGCGCGACGTTGAGCACCAGGTTGTCGAGGTTGACCATCAGCAGCGAGACGCACAGCACGGCGAGCGCGAGCCAGCGCGCGGGCGGCGGCGCACCGCCGGACGGGCGGGCCGCCGGTATTTGATAGGTACGCGTAGTCATACCCCAAGCCCAGCCCGCTGCCACCGGAACCGCCAGAGGGCCAAGGACCTCTGGCAACCGACCAAAGGCGAGGTGGTTGCGGGCCTTGCGGACCTGTGGCCACGAGGGGCGCTGTGGCCACGCTGAAGTGGCATCTGGTCCTGTAGCCGGGCTGTCTCGTCCCTATCCATGTGCCGCGTTAGTCTTTGTCGGCCGAGATGACCGCAACGGGGCAGCAGGCGTGGTGGGTGACCTGGGTGCTGACCGAGCCCATCAGCAGCCGCTTGAATCCGCCGGCTCCGCGGGAGCCGACGACGAGCAGATCCGCGTCGGCGGCCGCCTTAAGGAGTGCCTCGGCGGGCAGGCCGCTGACGGCCTGGACGGTGACTGACGAGGGCCGGGATTCGGGGCCGACCTTCTCGAGCGTTCTGTCCGTCTCTTCCTGTGCCATCTCGCGGGCCTGCTTGGCCAGGTCCTGGTCGCCCGGGTAGAAGACCGTACCGCCCCAGTACCCGGCGGCGGCCTGCTTGACGGTGAGCACGGTGAGCGGTGCGTGGTGGACCGCCGCTTCCCTTGGTGGCGATCAGGCAGTTCTCGCCGGTCCGCCCTCCGGCTGGGTAGGCGACCGCGTTTGCGAGGAAGGTGCCAGCTCGCCGGTCGCGGGGTTTGCCGCCGCCAGACGCCATCCGTCCAGCGGCAGTTTCGCGGACGTAATTTTGCAGGGCACAAGGTCAACGTCAGATCGGTATTGGTCCCAAGAGTGCTCCCGCTCATACTGTGGGTGCCGATAACCCTTGCTTGAGGCGGTTCAAGAGCCGTTTCCGTCCGAGTTGCGGCTGGCCGGCGGCGGAACCGCGGTCACCAAGGAGCCCGGGCGCCGTGCAGGCGGTCACTCCTGTTCCGCGCCCCGCGGGTACTTGGCAAGGATCTCCTGGAGCCTGGCGATGAACGCGAGCGATTCGCGGTGCTCACGCTGCCAGACGTTGCGGCCCCAGATCAGCCCGGTTGCGCCGGCCTCCATCGACTGCTGCGCCTTGTGCAGCATCGCATCATCACCGGCCTGTGCTCCTCCGGAGACAAGCAGCAGGGTGCGGTTAGCCGAGCGCACTACCGCGTCGATGGCCTGCTGGGAGGAGAACTCGGCATCGTAGGCGTTCGGCACCGCGGACCGCTTTTCCGGGTGCGGGAAGTTCACCTTCACCACGTCGGCGCCCAGTTCGCTGGCCGTCCGCGCCGCGTAGTCGACGGCGTAGAAGGAATCCCTGCCGCCCTTGGCCTCGATCGCGGCGCCGCGCGGGTAGGCCCACACGATCAGCGGCATGCCGAGCCGCCTGGCGTCCGCGCGGACCTGCCGGTACTGCGCGAAGTCGGCCTCCGCCGCGGGTGTCCCGGCATACAGGGTGTACCCGACCGCGTCCGCGCCGAGCCGCACCGCTTCCTCGACCGTCGCGTGCAGCGGCGACAGTGCCCGGTCATCCGCCGGTATGTCGGTCTTCCCGTTCAGCTTCAGGATCAGCGGTACCTCGCCCGCATACTCCCAGTAGAACTTCTCCGCCAGGCCGACCTGGAGGGCGATGCCGTTGAAGCCGCCGTCGACGGCGAGCCTGGCGATATACGCCGGGTCGCTGGCCGCGGGGTTGGCGAAGAAATCGCGAGGGCCGTGCTCCAGGCCCTGGTCGTAGGGAAGGAACAGGGCCGTCCCGTTTCGCAGGCCGTGCTGGTAGAGAATCCGGTGCAGCCTGGTCTTCTTGCCCGCATCGAGCCCCAGCTCACCGAGATCCGACCACATCCGCATCCGAGCTCACCTCCTGTATCCGGTGGCCGCGAAGGCGCGGTGCGCCGTGCCGCCGCCGGGAACCTGCCTGCTTCCAGGCTGCACGCACGCGAGGCTGCACGGTAGAGCCCTACCGCCCCAACTGGCAGGCCTGAAGGCCCGGCCCGACCCCGGTAACCTGGGTCGGCCCGGGGACGACGGCGTCGGGCAAGACTGCTGAATTTCGCCGGGCAGCGGAATGCCTGCTCGTGTCTGATGGGGAGGGGGCTACCTAGCCTGCCGTCTGCCGGGCCGCCGCCGCATCCGCAGGGCACCAAGGAGAAGGGCGCCGCGGAACACGACAACGCCGATAATCAGCAGGTACAGCAGCCCCTTCGCGACGACGCCCACGATGCCCAGCGCGATCGCCACGATTATCAGCAGCAGGAAGAGGGCAATCATCTGATCCGCCGCTCAGTCGGGCGGCTCAGCGGCGGGCCAGCCGCCGCTCACCGCCGGCGCCTGGCTCGTACGCCAGGCCGTAGTGCTTGAAGATCGCCTCTTCATCGCCCGCAGGCAGCTCGTCGTCGGAGTCAATCGACGGGGCGTCCTTCACCTGCTTTTTGTCGTAGGTGACCTTGACGTACCCGGGACCCACGGTCGCGTGGTGGCACTACCCACCGGACCGGATCACCGCGCTACCGAACATGTGCGCAGTCGGCAGATGCGCAGTCGGCAGATCGCGATGGGGACCCTTCGCCATCTGCCGTGAGGACCTAGAGCCCTGGCCGGGCGGCTGCGGCCGGCGTGCAGTAGGAGAAACGGCGTTCGCCGGGTTTGGCCGAGAGCGGCCAGTGTGAAAACCCGGTGATCACCGTGCCCGGCAGCGAACTGGGCCGGGGCCGCGGCGGGCTGCGCTGCATGACCTCCCCCCACCGAACGCGGCCCCGCATACAAGCCGGCGAGGAGCACCGCGTGAACGGGTCAGATCGAGGACTCATGACAGAACCCGTGGCCGCCCGTAACGGGGACGGGCCGGGAACTCCGGGCACCGTCGGCAGCAGGCGGGGCGCCGCCGCGGGTCCCGGCGTTCCTGACCGGCCTGCTGACCCGCTTGAGCCGATGGCGCAGTTGTTCCGGGACCTGCGGGCCGTGCCGGCCGGCTTGTCGGGCCGTGAGGCGGCGCGGCGGCTGGAGGTGTCCGGTCCGAACGAGCTGGCCCGGCGCGGGGGCCGGCGCTGGCCGGGCGAGCTTGCCGCGCAGTTCACCCAGCCGCTGGCGGTCCTGCTCGCGGTGGCCGCCGTGCTGGCCTGGGCTAGCGGGACACCGCGGCTGGCGATCGCGATCGCCGCGGTGATCCTGCTGAACGCGGGCTTCGCGTTCGCGCAGGAGATGCAGGCGGAAAAGGCGGTTGAGGCTCTGGCGGCGTTCCTTCCCGAGCATGCCAGGGTGCTGCGCGACGGCACCCGCCAGGAAATCCAGGCGCGGCTGCTCGTACCTGGCGATGTCCTGCTGGTCGAGGAGGGGGAAAGCGTCTGCGCGGATGCCCGCCTGATGACCGGCACCCTAGAGGTGGACATGTCGACGCTCACCGGCGAGTCGGTGCCGGTGACCCGCTCCGCCGGCCCGGCCGACACGGGCGTGCCGCTGCTGCAGGCGCCCGACGTGATCTTCAGCGGCACTGCCTGCACCGGCGGCGAGGCCGAGGCCCTGGTGACCGCCACGGGGATGCACACCGAGCTCGGCCGGATCGCCGCTCTCAGCCAGCGCGGCGGGCGCAGCGACAGTCCGCTTGAGCACCAGGTCAAGCGGGCCACCATGCTGATCGCGTTCGTTGCCGTCGGGGCCGGGATCGCGTTCCTGCCGATCGGGCTGGCCGCCGGGCTGGGCGTGTCAGCCGCCGCCAGCTTCGCGATCGGGCTGCTGGTGGCCAACGTCCCGGAAGGGCTGCTGCCCACGATCACCCTCGCGCTCGCCGTCGGCGTGCGCGAGATGGCCCGCCGCGGCGCCCTCGTCAAGCGGCTGTCGGCGGTGGAGACCCTCGGGTCCACCTCGGTCATCTGCACCGACAAGACCGGCACGCTGACCGAGAACCGGATGCGCGTCACCACCGTGTGGACCCCCGACGGCGAGATCAGCGTGCCAGCCGCGGCACCCGCCGCCAGTCCGGCGACGGACGGCCCGGACGGCGTCTCCAGCCTGTTCGCGCAGGGAGCGGCCGCCTGTAACAACGCCGACCTGCACGGCCCCGGCGGGAAGCCGGCCGGCGACCCCACCGAGATCGCACTACTCGAACTAGCTGCCGGGTACGGCACCGACGTCTTGCTGGCCGGCCGGCAAGCGCGCCGCCGCCAGCTGTTCCGGTTCGACCCCCGGCTCAAGCTGATGACCACAGTCGATGACCAAGACGGGCACCTGGTGGTGAGCACCAAGGGCGCGCTCGAGGAGGTCCTGGCCCGGGTCACCCGGATTCACCGCGGCGACCGCGACGTGTCGATCACCGCCGCCGACCGCGACGAGGCCGCGCGCGTCATGACCGATTACGCGCAACGCGGCCTGCGGGTGCTGGCCGTTGCCCGCCGGGTGCTGCCCGCCGGGTCCGCGGCCCCCGCCCAGCGCCAGGACGCCGAGCAGGACATGTGCCTGACCGGGATGGCAGCCATGCTCGACCCGCTGCGGCCGCAGGTTCCCGCCGCGATCGCCCGGCTGCACCGGGCCGGCATCCGCGTCAACGTGGTCACCGGAGACAACGGGCTGACCGCCGCCGCCATCGCCCGCCACGCCGGCATCGGCGGCGGACCCGGCGGCATGAAAGTGGTCACCGGCACCGCGCTGGACGCGATGACAGAAACCCAGCTCGACGACCTGCTCGGCTCCGGCACGGAAGTGGTCTTCGCGCGAAGCTCCCCCGAAGCCAAGCTGCGCATCGCCGACGCGCTCCGCGCCGCCGGCCAGGTCGTCGCGATGACCGGCGACGGGGTCAACGACGCCCCCGCGCTGCGCCGCGCCGACATCGGCGTCGCGATGGGAGCCTCCGGGACCGACGTCGCCCGCGAGGCCGCCACGATGATCCTCACCGACGACAACTTCGCCACCATCGCCGCGGCCGTCGAATCCGGCCGCCGGATCTATGACAACGTCCGCAAGTTCATCTGCTACATCTTCGCCCACGCCGTCCCCGAGGTCGTACCGTTCCTCGTCTTCGCCCTCGCAGGCGGGGCGATCCCGCTGCCCCTGACCGTCATGCAGATCCTCGCCATCGACCTGGGCACCGACACCCTTCCGGCGCTGGCGCTCAGCCGCGAGCCCGCCGAGCCTGGCCTGATGGACCGCCCGCCGCGGCCCCGTACCCAGGGCGTGATCAGCCGCCCGATGCTCGCCCGCGCCTGGGGATTCCTCGGCCTGATCTCCGCCGCCCTCGTCATGACCGGCTTCTACCTCACCCTCCGCCACGCCGGATGGCACCCAGGCGCCGCCACCGGGCCCGGCAGCCCGCTGAACCACGCCTACCGCCAGGCCACCACCGTCACCTGGCTCGGCATCGTCGCCTGCCAGGCCGGCACCGCGTTCGCGGTCCGCACCAGCCACGCCTCACTCCGCTCAGTGGGCGTGTTCTCTAACAGGTACCTGCTCGGCGCTATCGCCATCGCCCTGGCCTTCGCCGCCGCGCTGATCTACGCTCCCGCCCTGAACAGCTTCTTCGGCACCGCACCGCTCACCGGCACCCAGCTCGCCACCGTCGCCCCGTTCCCCTTCATCATCTGGGGAGCCGACGAACTCCGCCGCCTCCTGCTGCGCCGATACAGGGCCAGGCACGGCACAAGAAACCCCCAGCCTGGCGCCACCACGCCAGCACAGGCCATGCTTCCTGGCCAACGCCGCAAGCTTCGCGGCGGTCCTGGCGGCCCTGGCCAGTATCCGGACCTCAGCGCTGCACCCGGCGGCGTCGGCCGGACGTAAGCCAGGGCAACAACTCGACTGGGCCGCCTACCGGCAAGCCCAGGCGAGCAGTTGACAGACCCCAGTTGACCGGCCGGCGCGGACCGATGACCTATGTCCCTGGCACACGCGGTAGTTATGGTGGACCTTAAAGTGAACTGCCGACGGCAACCCTAGGAGGCTGTCATGTACCCAGGTGTGGACTCAGCGCTGCAGCCGTCTTGCGAGGCTGTGGTGGTCGATGCCGGCGGGCTTCCCGCGTTGTTCGACGCGCTGCGCGGCCGTGGCTATACCGTGGTCGGCCCGACCGTCCGGGACGGCGCGATCGTGGTGGCGGAGCTAGCGTCGGCCGCTGAGCTGCCGTTCGGGTGGGGGGTGGAAGCCGAAGCGGGCAGGTACCGGCTGCGGGAACGGGCCGATACCGCCGCGTTCGGGCACTCCGCCGGCCCGCAGTCATGGAAGAGCGTGCTGCACCCGGCGCGAGCAAGGCTGTGGTCGGCGGACCGGGCCACCGGCAGCGTGGAGGCCAGCGAGGCCGCGGAGCCGCCCAGGTACGCCCTGCTCGGCGTGCGCCCGTGTGATGTGCGCGCGATCGGCATCCTGGACCAGGTGCTGACCGGCGGCAAGCATGCCGACCCGGTCTACCGCGGGCGGCGCGATGGCGCGTTCATCATCGCGGTCGAGTGCACGGAGCCGGGCGCGACGTGCTTCTGCACGTCGATGGGCTGCGGCCCCGGTACCGAGTCCGGGTTCGACCTGGCCATGACGGAGCTGGTCGACTCCGAGGGTCACCGCTTCGTCGTACGGGCCGGCACGCCTGCCGGCGCCGACGTGCTGGCGGACGTGCCGAGCCGGGCAGCCGACGAGGCGACGATCCGGCGCGCAAGCACGGCGGTAGACGAAGCGGCCGACCATATGGGCCGCACCATGCCGACCCAGGGCCTGCCGCAGCTGCTGGCCGACAGCCGCGAGTCCCCGCACTGGGACGACGTCGCCTCCCGCTGCCTGACGTGCGGCAACTGCACCATGGTCTGCCCCACCTGTTTCTGCACGACGACCGAGGACGTCACCGACCTGACCGGCGATCACGCCGAGCGGTGGCGGGTCTGGGACTCCTGCTACTCGCTGGACTTCTCCTACCTGCACGGCGGCAGCGTGCGCACCAGCGGGCAGAGCCGGTACCGGCAGTGGATCAGCCACAAGCTAGGCACCTGGCACGACCAGTTTGGCTCATCGGGGTGCGTGGGCTGCGGGCGGTGCATCGCATGGTGCCCGACCGGCATTGACATCACCCAAGAGGTGTCCGCACTGGCCAGCCTGCGGGACGCGGCGACCGCGGAGGAAGACCAGCGATGACGGGCACGGTTGCCGCGCGGATCTCGGCTCACCCGTTCTTCGCCGCGCTCACCGATGAGCAGCGCGCGGCGCTGGCCGAGGACGGCAAAACGGTGACGTTCGCGGCCGGCGAGCGCCTCTTCGATGAGGGCGGCAGCGCCGACAAGTTCTGGCTGATCGAGGACGGCGGCATCGCCCTGGACATGCGGGTGCCCGGCCGCGGTGATCAGATCGTCGAGACGCTGACCTCCGGCACGGTGCTCGGCTGGTCGTGGCTGCATCCGCCCTGCCGTTGGCATTTCGGTGCGGTGGCCCGCGTGTCCACCACCGCGATCGAGTTCGATGCCCCCTCGGTACGCCGTCGCTGCGACGCTGATCCGGCTTTCGGATACGCGGTCCTCCGCTCGTTCACGCCGGTCATCACCGAACGGCTGCAGGCGACCCGGCTGCGGCTGCTTGACCTGTATGCCACCCCGTCCCAGATCAGGCAGCACGAGACCCGGCAGGCGGACACATGACCGGCCTGGATACGGCCAGGCCGGCGCTCACTGACCCAGCGCCCGCGGTGCCCTGCTTTTACCTGGTGGCTTCGCGCCGGGAGGACACCGGTGACACGGTCACCCTGGAGCTGACGGAACCCGGCAGCCTGGTCCCGGCCTTCGCGCCTGGACAGTTCGCCATGCTGACCGCGCTTGGCGTCGGCGAGGTGCCCATCTCGGTGAGCGGCCTTGGTGACAGCGGCGGCGGGCGGGCCCGCCGCCTGCAGCACACGCTGCGCGCGGTGGGCGCGGTCACCCGCGCGCTGTGCGCCGCCCAGCCCGGCGGCCTTATCGGCGTGCGCGGCCCGTTCGGCACCGGCTGGGATGTGGCGTCCGCCACCGGGCGGGACCTCGTGATCGTGGCGGGCGGCATCGGGCTCGCGCCACTGCGCCCCGTGGTGCTCACCGCGCTCGCCGACCGATCCAGGTATGGGCGGATCGTGCTGCTGGCCGGCACGCGAACCCCCGGTGACCTGCTCTACGCCGACGAGCTTGACCGGTGGCGCCGCGCCGGGGTCGAGGTGGCGGTCACGGTCGACCAGGCGGACAGCGGCTGGAGCGGTGAGGTCGGACTGGTGACGGCGCTCATCAAGCCGGCCGGACTCGCGCCTGGCAACAGCGTGGCGTTTATCTGCGGTCCGGACATCATGATGCGGGTCACCGCCGACGCGCTCGCGGCACTGGGCATTCCCGCGGACCGGATACGGGTGTCACTGGAACGCAACATGCGCTGCGGTGCAGCCTGGTGCGGGCACTGCCAGCTCGGGCCGCTGCTGGTCTGCCGGGACGGCCCGGTGGTCGGCTACGATCGGGCGGCTGGACTGATGAGAGTGCGGGAGCTGTGATGGGCGTGCCTACCTTGGCGGTGTGGAAGTTCGCTTCCTGCGACGGCTGCCAGCTCACGTTGCTTGATTGCGAGGATGAGCTGCTGGCGATCGCCGGCCAGGTGAAGATCGCCCACTTTACTGAGGCCTCAAGCGAGATCCAGCCGGGCCCGTACGATGTGTCCCTGGTGGAAGGGTCGATCACGACGGCGGCCGACGCGGAACGGATCCGGCGGGTACGCGAAATGTCGCGGACGCTGGTGACGATCGGGGCGTGCGCGAGCGCGGGCGGCGTGCAGGCCCTGCGTAACTTCGCCGACGTCCGGGAGTTCACCTCGGTCGTGTACGCCCGGCCTGACTACATCTCCGCGCTGGCCACGTCGACCCCGATCGCGGCGCACGTGGACGTCGACTTCGAGCTGCACGGCTGCCCGATCGACCGGCACCAGCTGCTTGAGGTCATCATGGCCCTGCTCGCAGGCCGCAAGCCGAACATCCCGGCCCACAGCGTGTGCTTCGAGTGCAAGCAGCGCGGCAACGTGTGCGTGGTCGTCGCGCACGGCACGCCGTGCCTCGGACCGGTGACCCACGCCGGATGCGGTGCCCTGTGCCCGGCGCACTATCGCGGCTGCTACGGCTGTTTCGGGCCGATGGAGACACCCAACGCGGGCGCCCAGGTGGGACTGCTGCGGGCCGCGGGCATGGACGAGGCCGATGTGCTGCGGGCCTTCCGCACGTTCAACGCCGGTGCGCCCGCGTTCATCGAACTGTCCCAGGTCACCACCGGGCCGCCGCCGGGACTCGGGCCGCGCGACATCTCAGAGGGGTGACACGGTGAGTCACAAGTCCGACCGCACGCTTACGGTCCACGCGCTGGCCCGAGTGGAGGGCGAGGGCGCGATGCACGTGCGGGTGCGTGACGGCGCCGTCGAGGACGTGCGGCTGGAGATCTATGAGCCGCCCCGGTTCTTCGAGGCGCTGCTGCGCGGGCGGCGGCACACCGAGCCGCCCGACATCACCGCGCGCATCTGCGGGATCTGCCCGGTGGCCTACCAGATGAGCGCATGCCTGGCGATCGAGGCGGCCTGCGGTATCGAGGTCTCCGCCGCGGTTACCGATCTTCGGCGGCTGCTCTACTGCGGTGAATGGATCGAAAGTCACGCACTGCACATCTACCTGCTGCACGCGCCCGACTTCCTCGGCTACGCCAGCGCGCTCGACCTCGCGCGGGACCACCCCGGCCTGGTCGAGCGGGGGCTGGCGCTGAAGAAGGCCGGAAACGCGATCATGGAACTGGTCGGCGGCCGGGCGATCCATCCGGTCAACGTCCGGGTGGGCGGCTTCTACCGGGCGCCGGCCAGGACCGACATGGCGGCCCTGGCCGAGAAGCTGCGCGTCGCGCTTGACCTGGCACTGGACACCGCGGCCTGGGCGGCCGGGTTTGAGTTCCCCGACTTCCATCACGACCACGAGATGCTGGCCCTCGTCACGCCGGGGCAGTACGCCATCGACCGGGGCACGGTCGCCTCCACCGGCGGGCTGAGCTTCGCCCCGGCGGAGTTCGAGGACTACGTGATCGAAGAGCAGGTACCGCACTCGACCGCGCTGCACGCCCGGCTGGCGGGCCGAGGCCGCTACCTGACGGGCCCGGCTGCCCGCTACAACCTGAGCGGGCAGTGGCTGTCCCCCGTGGCACGGCAGGCCGCCGACGCGGTGGGCCTCGGCGCCGAGTGCCGCAACCCGTACCGCAGCATCCTGGTCCGCGCCGTCGAGGTGGTGTACGCCGTGGATGAGGCGCTGCGGCTGATCGGGCGGTACGAACCGCCCGCCCCGTGCTATCTGGAGGTGCCGCCGCGTGCCGCCGTCGGGCACGGCGCCACGGAAGCGCCGCGTGGCGTGCTGTTCCACCGGTACGCCATCGACGCGGAAGGCCTCATCACCTCCGCCCGGATCGTGCCGCCCACCTCGCAGAATCAGGCCAGCATCGAAGACGACCTGCGCCGGTTCGTCGCCGGCCGGCTCGATCTCGACGACCAGCAGCTGACCCGGCAGTGCGAGCAGGCGATCCGCAACTACGACCCGTGCATCTCCTGCGCCACCCACTTCCTCGATCTCACCGTGGATCGAGGATGACCAGGCAGGACAATCGCGGCCAGCGCACGGTGGTGGTGGGCGTGGGCAACGAGTTCCGTCGTGATGACGGCGCCGGGCCCGAGGTGATCGCCAGGCTGCGTGCCCTCCAGCCGGATGACGCCAGCCTGTCTTGTGTGACCCTGGCGCTCAGCGACGGTGAGCCGGGCGCGATGATCGACCTGTGGGAAGGCGCCAGGCTCGCGGTGGTGGTCGACGCGGTGCGGGACTCCCGGCTGCCTCCCGGGCACCGCTGCCAGCTCGCGGCCGACGCGCTGACCGGCGCCCTGACCGGCAGATTCGGCAGCGCGGCCAGCTCACACGGCATCGGCCTCGGCGACACCGTGGAGCTGGCCCGGGTCCTCGGGCGCCTGCCCGCGAGGCTTACCGTCCTTGCCGTGGTCGGCCGCGACTTCGGCTTCGGCACCGAGATGACCGCCGAGGTGGCGGCCGCGGTAGCGGAGCTGGTCGAGCAGGTACGCGAGATCGTGCGCTGACCCGACCGCGGGAGATCCTGGGCACGCGAGTCGCCACCGTCCGTTCGGGACAAGGATTTTAGACCTTCTTCAGAACGGACCGCGGTTTCACCAGTCCGCTGGGCAGAACCGGCAGCAGGCGTCGACTTTCGGCCCATGGAGCCGACCGGGAAGATCTCCACCGTGATCGCCGTCGAGCTCCCCGCAAGCGCACGCAGGGGCGCATCGAGCCTGCCGTCCTGGTAACAGCAAGAAGTAGCAGGCCGGAACGGCGGAGTTGCGGGACCGTTCGAGCTCCCGGTTGTGCATTTTCTTGCAAGGTCCTGGAAATTATTGTAACCAGCCGGTTGCTTTCTGGACGGATCTCCCAGCTGAGCGCCCCGTCGGGGTGCGGTTCTAGTTACAACCGTTGCCGAGGTGTTTCCTACTTTCCTGGCCTGGTATATAGTACATATCAACCTAGTAAACCGATAGGGAATGGAAGATATATGCGAGCCATCTTGGCCGGTACCGCCGCCGTCGTAGGCGGAACCCTCCTCATTGCCGGCTGCTCCTCCAGTAGCTCAAGCAGCTCGAGCAGCGCGAGCGCCTCGGGCGGGACGACTGCTTCTGCTTCGGCGGCTGCCGCGGCGCCGGTGACCGTGCGGCTTGGCATCCTCGCCAACATCACGCACGCGCCCGGGCTGATCGCGATCAAGGACGGCTACTTTACGAAGGCGCTTGGCAGCGCGGGTTCGGTGAACCCCACCGTGTTCAGCAGCGGCACCCAGGAGACGACCGCGATCCTGGCCGGCCAGCTTGACGCCGCCTACGTGGGGCCGAACCCGGCGATCAACGCCTGGCAGAAGTCCGGCGGGACCGCGATCAAGATTATTTCCGGCGTGGCGACCGGCGGCGCTTCGATCGTCGTCAAGTCGTCCATCAGCGCGGCGGCGGGGCTCAAGGGCCAGTCGCTCGCCACCCCGTCGCTCGGCAACACCCAGGACGTGGCGGTTCGGTACTGGCTGCAGCAGAACGGCCTGAAGACGACAGAGACCGGCGGCGGGGACGTGGCGATCAAGCCGACCACCCCGAACTCGGCGGCCGTCCTTGAGTTCAAGTCGGGCCAGATCGCCGGCGCGTCAGAGCCCGCGCCGTACGACATTGAGATGGTGAAGGACGGCGGCAAGGTGCTGCTCTCCGAGCCGGGCGTGACGACCGAGCTGATGGTCACCCAGACGTTCCTCAGCGCTCACCCGGCGGTCGTGGCCGACCTGCTCAAGGCGAACCTCGACGCGGTCAACTTCATCAAGTCGTCCCCGGCCGCGGCCGAGACGGCCGCGGCCGGCGAGCTCGCCGCCCTGAGCGGCAAGGCAATGAAGGCGTCCCTGGTAGCCGCGTCGTTCAAGGAGATCACCTTCACGGTCGACCCGGACGCCGCGTCCCTCACCACGGACTCGAAGCAGGCCGTGAGCCTCGGGCTGCTCAAGCCGGCGGACCTGACGGGCATCTTCGACCTCACCCCGCTGAACGCGCTGCTGAGCGCCGCTGGCCAGCCGGCCGTGAGCTCGTGACGGACCGATGAGCACCACCACGGTGACGGAAGCGCCGGCCGGGGTCACCCTGGCCGGCGTCTCCAAGGTGTACGGGCGCGGCGGCAGCGCCGTCCGCGCCCTCGACAAGGTGTCACTCTCCGTCGCTCCAGGGGAGTTCACCTGCCTGATCGGCGCCTCAGGCTGCGGCAAGTCCACCATGCTCAACCTGGTGGCCGGGCTAGACAAGCCGTCGGGCGGCACGATCTCCGTCAACGGGCGGGTCGCGATGATGTTCCAGGAGCCCGGGCTGTTTCCCTGGCTCAGCGCGGCCGGCAATATCGAGCTCGCGCTGCGCGCCAGGGGCGTGGGGCGCGCCGAGCGCAAGAGCCGTGCGCTCGAACTGCTCGACACGGTTCACCTGAGCGGCTTCGGCGGCAAGCAGCCGCATGAGCTGTCCGGCGGCATGCGCCAGCGGGTCGCGCTCGCCCGCGCGCTGGCGCAGGAGGCCGACGTACTGCTGATGGACGAGCCGTTCGGCGCGCTCGACGCCATGACGAGGGACCTGCTCCACGACGAGCTTGACCGGGTCTGCGCGGGCCGGAACCTGACTGTCCTGTTCGTCACGCATAACGTCCGCGAGGCGGCCCGCCTTGGCGACCGCGTCGTCCTCCTGAGCAGCCGCCCCGGCAGGGTCATCGCCGAGTACCCGGTGCCCATCCAGCGACCGCGCAGGATCGACTCCGCGCCGGTCTCCGAACTCGCCGGCGCGATCACCGACCGCCTGCGCGAGGAGGTTAGCCGCCATGCCAAATGAATTTGACATGTCCCCCGTCGTCACCCCGAGCCCGCGGGTAGTGGCGGCGGAGGCGTCCGCGCAGTTGGCCGGGCTCGACGCGCTCGACCTGTCGGACGGGGGGCGGGGCCGCGGGGGAAGCC
>Ga0209881_1000155_pt1 | contig 19688 bp, 19 predicted proteins | sample PersoiDNA2013193_FD_185804 | JGI IMG/M metagenome (GOLD analysis project Ga0209881, IMG submission 185804) | Permafrost soil microbial communities from the Arctic, to analyse light accelerated degradation of dissolved organic matter (DOM) -... | ecosystem: Environmental > Terrestrial > Soil >... | reverse complement strand
CGACAGCGGGATCGAACAACATCAGCGAGCGCGGCGTCCGCCCCCTGAAAACCCAGCAGAAAATCTCCGGCCGCCTCACCAGCGACGACACCACCCAGGACCGCCTCGACATCCGCGGCTACATCGACACCGCCCGCAAGCACGGCAAGAACGCCTACGCCGTCCTGTGCGACCTCATGACCGGCAGCCCCTGGCGACCGCCCGCACAGGCGTCCTCCCCGTAACCGCCATCGAAAACCGCGCTACCCATCACCAAGCGTGCATGGGCTGAATGTTTACCTTGCCAGGTCGCGGCGAATCGGCCCCGAGGATGATTGGCCGCCATGCGTTGGGCGTATACGAGTGCCCGGGCCATAAGGCGCATTCGACCTGGGTGTCCGTACTCATGACCGCGCAGTTCGCGGTCTCTAGCGTGGGGACATGAGCACCTCACGCAGTGCGGGCTGGCATCGCCTCGCCTCGCGCGCCGCCGTGTGTCATCCGCGGGACTATGGGCCGGGGAGGCGCTGCGATGGCGGTTCCGCAGCCGCCACGCGGGCGTTGATCCCCACGCGCGACCCGGCTCGGACATCGTGGCCGAGCAGCCAGGGAGCGTGCGCACCGGCAGGACGTGGCAAGACCTGGCAAATGAGTAACCCAGTCGCCCTTCGGCGCGCTGGGTCTGCCGGACGATGCCCAAGTCCTAGCCTGGGAGTGTGGTCTTCAGTATCGACGACAGCACGCTGCTGTACCGGGTGGAGTTTCACCCCGTCTTGGGTGGGACGAGCTGGGTGGGCTAGCGCATGAAGCGGCGGGCGAGGTGATTGCCGAAGGCGAACTTGATGGTGGATTCAAGGGCTTTGACAGTCTTATCGGCGTAGGGATACCAGATGTTTTCCTTCTTCAGGCCCCAGCGGTCGATCAGAATCGGCAGCGCGTGCGTGTAGCCCCGGATCGCGTTCCGGCCGTTGACCTGTCCCAGCCCGCTGTCCTTGCGGCCGCCGAACGGCGCCTCGGGGACGCCGTAGATCACCGCCGCGTCGTTGTGCACCACCGATCCGGTCTTGAGCTGCTTGCCGATCCGCATGGCCTTTTTCGGGTCCTTGGTGAAGACGCTGCCGCTCAGGCCGTACTTGGAGTCGTTGGCCAGTCGCACGGCCTCGTCCTCGTCCGTGACCCGCATGATGGCGACCACCGGGCCGAAGGTTTCCTCGCTCATCAGGTCCATGTCGTGGGTCAGGTCGACGACGACGGTGGGCCGGTAGAACAGGCCCTTGCCGGTGTCGGCCTCGCCACCGACCAGGATGGTCGCGCCCTTGGCCTTGGCGTCCTCGACGTGGCGGCTGACGATGTCGAGCTGGCGGTCCCAGAACAGCGGGCCGACGTCGTTACCCGCGCCGTAGGTCACTGTCGCGGCCTTTTCCTTGACCAGCTTGATGAACTCGTCGGCGACGCTGTCCACCACGTAGATGCGCTCGACGCCCACGCAGACCTGGCCGCTGTTAAACATCGACAGATACACCGCGCCGTTGGCGGCGCGTTCCAGGTCGGCGTCCGAGCACACGATCATCGCGTCCTTGCCACCCAGCTCCAGTGAGCATGGAATGAGCCGCTCGGCGCAGGCCGCGGCGATCTTCTTGCCAGTGCCGACGCTGCCGGTAAACGAGATCTTGTCGATGTCGCCGTTGACCAGCGCCGCGCCCGACTCGCCGTCGCCCTGCACCAGCTGCAGCACGTCCTTGGGCACGCCCGCCTCCCACAGGATCTTCGCGGCCCAGCCACCGGAGTGCGGGGTGACTTCCGATGGCTTGAGCACCACCGCGTTGCCCGCAAGCAGCGCCTGAATGACCGGGTTAAGCGACAGGACGAACGGGCCGTTCCAGGGCGTGATCACGCCGACGACGCCGAGCGGCTGGTAGTGGATGTAGAGCTTCTTCAGCGGCTTCAGGTAGCCGTGCAGGCCGATCCGCTCATCAGCGAGATCTTTGGCGGCGCGGCCAGCCCAGTAGTTGATGAAGTCGCAGGACGGCACGATCTCGATGGCCAGCGCCTCGACCAGCGGCTTGCCGGATTCCCCCTGGACCGTCGCGCAGATCTCGTCCTTGCGTGCCAGCAGCACGTCCAGCGCCCCGGCGATGATCGCGGCCCGTCCTCCCGCCGGGAGCGCCGCCCAGGCGGGCTGCGCCGCGCGAGCCCGCGCGATCGCGGCGGCGACCTCGTCCGGCGTGCTCACGGTGATCTCGCCGACCGGTTCGCCCGTCGCCGGGCTGGCCAGGCCGAGCCGGCGGTGACCGTCCGAGGTGGGGGACAAGGCTTGCACGATGGCCATGGCAATTCTCCTCAGACCCGTGACCGGATGTGGAACACGTTCTAGTTTTTGAGCGTAGCGCATGCGCGATCGCCCCGCGAGATCGCGGCGCCGTCGCCACGGCGCCGACATCAGGCGCCTGCGGTCCGTGTCCGGGCGCGAGACTGGCTCAGGTAACAGGTCAAGATCACGACGAGTGGCCACACTGCCTCTATCCCGGCGAGGACGCGCTCGGCCAGGCCGAGATGCCGGCTCCCCGTGGCCAGTTCCACGTAGAACCACACGAGCAGGCCGATCATCATTGCGGTGGCGCTGACGCAGGCAGCGGGCCGCAGCCCGTACGGCAGTGAGGGCCCCCTGCCGATGCTGAAAGCAGGCCAGACCGCCAAGGCTATGAAGGCGGTCGCCGCCCAGACCGTATGCGGCAGCGAGCCGCTCCCGGCAGGCTCGGGGTTCGCCGCGACGAGCATGGTGGCCGCGCCGCCTATCGTGAGGACGAGACGCCCTGGTGTGGTCCCCGGCCTGAGCGCCAGCGCCGTCGTGACGTAGCAGGCTCCCAGTCCCAGCAGCGCGAATGTCATTACCCACCGGTCAGCGGCGTCCTCCGCCGCCAGGGCGCTGATGGTGTCGGCTACCGGGTTGAATGATCGCGGCTGCAGCCCGGCCGCAACGGTCCACCCGCCGATCAGCAGCACCGGAGCCGCAGCCGACGAGATCACGCCCCACCACGGCACCCCCCGCACGGCCATCACCATAACCGAAGCATTGCACCCAACGGTCGCCCGCGGTCCGCGGGCGCAGGCCGATCGCCTGACCGGGGCATGTGCTTCATGCCGGTGACGGACCTGAAGACGGTCAAGAACCGCGTTCATCTCGACCTCACCAGCGGGGCTGAGGACCGGGAAGCGGAGATCGAGCGCCTTCTCGCGCTCGGCGCCCGCCGGGTCGACGTCGGCAGACCGGCAGGGGGCCACCGCCCGGACCACGCTTGGCTGCACCATACTGGGATGGTGATCCGGCTGGGAGTGCCTGCCGACCTTGCTGCCGTGGCCGGGGTCTACCGCAGCGCGTCGCTGTCCAACGCGCGCGACCGCGACAATCTGCTGGCGCATCCTGAGTACCTCATCATGGGTCCCGAGGGGCTGGCGGAGGGCCGCACGCACGTTGCGGAGGAAGACGGCTCGGTCGTCGGCTTCGCCACCTGGGCCTGGGTCGGCGGTACCGCGGAGCTTGCGGACCTGTTCGTGGATCCGGGGTGGATGCGGCGGGGGATTGCCACCGCGCTCGTCGGCCGGATCGCGGACGTCGTGCGGTCACGGGGCCTGGCGTACCTGGAAGTGACCGCCAACCCGCTTGCGCGTGGATTCTACCGGGCGGCTGGCTTCATCGAGTGCGGCGTCGCCGAGACCGCCTTCGGCAGCGCGCCCCGCATGCTGCTGGCGATCCGCTTACCGACCTTTCCCGCGTCGGGTCGGTCAGGCGTCGTCATCGGCGCCGTCGGGCTGGTCGGGCTGGTGGGCTTCGGCCGCGGCGCGGGATGCGCTGATGATGGCCTGCAGCGGGCATCGGGGCGCACGACACGCACCCCGCGTCCCGCAGCCGGCCTACTACGGTCACCGGATCAGCGACTGGCTCCGCTCGAACGCCAGCCTGAGCCCGGCCGGCATGCCGTCCACGACCTCCTGCGGGTACTCAACCCGGTGCCCGTTGACGCGCAGCGCCATCGCGGGCGGCCGGCGCGCGAAGCACGCGTCGCACCGCCCGGCCGTCCCGGTCGGAAGGAACCTGGCGCAGTCTGAGCAGCGGTCGCGTGCCGCGAGCGGCAGCCGTACCGGGTTCCGCCGGTAGACGACGAGGCGGTCCTGCAGCCCTGGCCAGTTCGGCAGCAGCACCTGCTCGACCGGGTGCCAGTTCAGCGCCAGTTCCCGGTGGAAGCGCACCGTTCCCGTCGGCCCGGCTGGCCCGCCGCCCGCGTACGCGAACACGTCGCCCCGGTACGCGCGCAGCGCCGCGTAGCTCGCGCCGTCGTCGTCGCAGGGCGGCCAGCACAGGAAGAGGGTGCGCCCCGGGTTGGCCCGCAGCGCGGTGACCGCGCTCGCCGCCTGCACCGGAACCCATGGCTGGCGGTCGGCGTCGTGGTACCTGTTGCCATCTCGTGGCGTGCGGCCCGGCGGGGCCAGGTCGCACGCCACGACTCTGGCGCCGAGCGCCCGCAGCAGCGCCGCCCAGTAGCCGGTCCCCGCCCCGCATTCGATGAAGGGCGCGTACCGCGCGAGCACCGCGAGCGCGCCCGTGTCGGGAATCGCCCAGGCGAACAGCGAGACTAGCTCACGCCGCCTGGTCGCCAGGTCGAGCACGCTGGCGAGCCCGCCGGGTACCTCGAACCGGGACCCGGGGTTGTGACCGCCGGCCAGCACCTGGACGAGGTCCAGATAGGGGTTATCGCCCGCGTCCAGCACGCGCCGCCGCCTGGCGATGGTCAGCATGGCGTGATATTCGCGAAGCCGGTGCAGGCCCTCCCGCCAGTCGGCCTCGGAGGTGATGGCGCCGCCGCACAGCTCGGGCCGGACCGTCCACGGATACCGGGCGATGAACTCGCGATAGGTACGCAGGTCGCGCAGGACCGGCCAGCTGACCGGCGTGAACCACCGGGACCTGCGGGGGAACGCCCGGCCAGCAGGCACGTGCTCCCACCGGTCAGCCGGTGCGGGCACGACAGCGTCGCCGCACACCACGCAGATCGGGTGCGCGTCCACCATGACCAGCCGGCCGCGGACGAGCAGCGGGCCGATGTCATGCGGGCCGATGTCATGCGGGCTGATGCCGTGCGGGCTGATGCCGTGCGCGGTCATGCCCGGTGCTGCATCCCGCCGGAGTGCACCACGCTGCCGCCGAGCACGGTCAGCACCGAGTGCAGCTTCTTCAGGTCCTCGTCGGCGACCGCGAGGTAGTCGTCGCTCAGCAGCGTCCGGCGTGATACTCCTGTGCTTTTACCCTTGCCGAGCTTGTCGCTGTCCATCTGCCCGTCCACCTCCGTTGGTGTCAAGGCGCGTGAATGGTTCATGCGCGAATTGAGCCTAGGTAGGTGAATAAGCAGGGTCAATGGCGCGCAAGCGAAGTATCAGGGATACGGCCGGCGACCCCAATGCGGGGGGTCCGGCCACCGTGGCTCCCGCAAATGGCGAACCGCCGCACGCGGGGCGGGGACGGCTGAGTCGACTGAGCAGGCGCATGTACGTTCGCCACCGTCGGGGCGTCGCACACGGTTGCGGTCGATCCGTGCACCGGTGACGTGCGGGTCCCGGAGGACGAGGGCGCGGTCGGCAGCTACGCGCCCGTCCGCTAACGATCAGGGCCGGGCGCCGCGACATTCGAGCGGCTCCCGGCCCCCGGATCGCGCGGTGGCCGGCACCGCGGGTACGGTGCGTCCGTGGAGATCATGACCAGTAGCGGACCCGCGCACGTGGTGCTCGACAGGCCAGCGGGTGAGCCGGCCTTCCTGATCGCGCTCACCCACGGCGCTGGCGGCACGCCCGACACGCCCGACCTGCTCGTCGTCCGTGACACCGCGAGCACGCACGGCGCGGCAACGGCGCTCGTCACCCAGCCGTACCGGGTCAAGGGAGCCCGCGCTCCCGGATCGGCCGTACGGCAGGACGAGGCATGGATAGAGATCATCGCCGAACTCACGGCGAGGACAGGGCTAGCTAACGTGCCGCTCGTCCAGGGCGGGAGGTCCAACGGCGCCCGGGTCGTCTGCCGGACCGCGAAGGCGGTCGGCGCGGCTGGCGTTATCGCGCTCGCGTTCCCGCTGCACCCGCCGGGCGATCCGGCCAGGTCACGGAACGCCGAGCTGCGCGACGCAGGAACAAGCGTGCTTGTCGTCAACGGGGAGCGCGACCCCTTCGGCGTTCCCGAGCCCGATGCGTCGACCAGGGTCGTCGTCCTCCCGGGGGAGGCACACGCCCTCTCGAGGAATCCGGCGACGATCGGAGAAGCTGTCGCCGGATGGCTGGCCACGATCGGCCTGTTAACCGCCTAGGTCAGGCGGCTGGTGCATGGTAATCGGTAGGCCGATGCGGTGCGATCGTCGCGCCGTTCGGCAGTAGCTCGCCGGTGTCATCGAACATCACGACCCCGTTGCAGAGCAGTGACCAGCCCTGCTCCGGGTGGCACGCAATCGTGTGCGCGGCCTCGCGGTCTGGTGCCGATGAGTCCGGGCACCTCGGTATGTGCGGGCACATGTCAGTGCCTCCTGGCTTTCCTCAGCAGTCCACGGCCTAGACACTTGGCCACGCGATTACGCTCAGCGACGAGTCGTAACTGCACCCCTACCAAATGGCCTAGACCACTTAACACAACTTTGCCCCGCTGGGCCGGTAAGCGCAAGCGACTTGCCGACTCGTTAAGCAGAGATTTCCTAAATGTTGATACGGCCATGCGGGTCTCTTGGTTCAGGCCTTCCGCAGGCTCCTAGCGTAAGAGAGTACTACCAAGAAAAAGTTCTAGGATCATATGGAACGAACCGGGCCGTCTTTCTCAGGCAACGTCTTGGCCCTGCGGGCACGGGCACGGGCACGCTTGCCTGAGCCCGCCAGCCTTCTCGTGCGCTGGCTCGGTATCCATTCCATAACGCATGGGCGCGGACGCAACGTTCGCACCCCTTTGGGGGTCCAAGTACCGAGGGAGCACAGCCGCCTCTCAGCGCAGGAGAGCAAAGGGGACGCCCGTATGTCACGAAGCAAGCTAGCAGTCCTTGCCGCCGCCGCCGTGCCGGCCATCGTCGCCGGTACCGTGCTGGCTGCGACGCCGGCCAGTGGCGCGATTGCGGCCCGCGGGGCCCATAGTGGCCGCGCGGCCCCGTCGGCCCCATACCTGGGGCCGGAACTCAAGCTGGTGCCGGCGCAGAACAGCATCACGGCGTATGGCTTCCCGGTGAAAAAGGGCAGCAAGAAGGATTACGTCTACGTAGACCCCGGTATCTGGATGACCTCGCTCGGGGCGGCCCTGCAGTTCGACGTCAGCCGGGCGAGCTACCAGACACCGGTAACCCTCACGCAGATCATCGCCAGGTCGGGGCACTCCCCGCACACCAGGCTGCTCCCCGCTAGCATGCTGGACGGCTGGAATGGCCTGAAGGACATGGTGCGGCTCACCGTGCGTGATCGCGCTGGCAAGCTCGTCGGTTCTACGCGGTTCACGGTCTGCCCGGATGCCTACGACACGGAGCGGGCGACCCCGGACAGCCCGGACACCTCGCCGTATCCCCAGACGGGGTGCTACACCGCGGACCCGTTCCCGCTCAGTCAGGTCTGGGGCATCGCGAAGGGCTGGGGCATCGACCCAGGTACCGCGCAGTTCACGCTCACCGCGGGCAGCACCTACAAGGTAACGGAGACCATCACGCCGCGCTACGTCGGGTGGCTGCACGTTCCGGCCAGGGACGCATCCGCCTCCGTGACGATGACCGTCGTTACAGGGTCTGGCTTCAAGCCAGCACAGTCGCTCAGCACTGCCCTGCCGGCGCTTCCGGCCGTGCCTTACCTGAAGAACCCGCCGAAGTCCGTGCGGCCGGACCTGGTGCCGCTGCCCGCCTTCGGTGTCAGCACGACCCGCAACTCCGGTCGCGACTGGCTCAACTTCTCCGCCACGGTGTGGGTAGGCGGCAACGCCCCGCTCGACGTCGAGGCCTTCCGGTCGGGCGGCTCCCCGGTCATGCCCGCTTACCAGTACTTCTACCGGGACGGCAAGGTAATCGGCCGGGTTCGTGCCGGGACGATGGGGTTTGACTCGGCCAAGGGACATACCCACTGGCACTTCGAGCAGTTCGCCGCCTACCGGCTGCTCGGCGCGAGCGGCAAGCTCGTGGTACGCAGCCAGAAGGTTGGCTTCTGCATCGCGCCAACGGACGCGGTCAACCTGCTGCTATCCAAGGCCGTCTGGCAGCCGTCCTTCATCGGGCTGAGCGGCCAGTGCGGCTCGACGACCGCGCTGTGGGTGCGCGAGATGATGCCCGTCGGCTGGGGCGACACGTACCAGCAGTCCCTGGCGGGACAGGCGTTTGACATCACCAACGTGCCGAACGGCACGTACTACATCGAGGTGATCGCCAACCCAGAGCGCCTGCTGCGCGAAACGTCGTACCAGAACGACATCTCACTGCGCTCGATCATCATCACCGGTACCAAGGCCCACCGCCACGTCCGCGTCCCTGCCTGGCACGGCATCGACCCGGAGGGCTAGAGCCTAGTCCGGCAGCCTGTGGTGCAGGTGAGTACCTGCACCACAGGCTGGCCGCGAGGATGTCAGAGTACCGGAACCCGGGGGACCTCGGGGATCCGGTTGAGCCGGTGGTTCTCGCGCAGCGTCAGCAGCCGCTCGGCCTCGGCGGTGAGCGCGTGGACGGCGGGCTTGGCCTTGGCCTTGCGCAGGAAGATCCGGTCCTCGTAACCGCGCGGGCCGATCTCGGCGCGCTGCGCGGCGAAGGCCGCCTGCATGGCCTCGGTCAGCGCCGCGTCGAGCTCCTTGGCCAGCCGATGCCGCTCGGTCACGGTGGCGTGGCGGGCTTCCGCCTCCCGGAGCGCAGCGTCGGCCGCGCGCGCCGCGTCGAGCAGCTTGCCGCGCCCGGCAGCCGCGGTCATGTCCGCCGCATGCTTGTCGAGCGACTCCTGGCTAGGCTTGTACATCCTGTGTCCGTCCTCCGCTTCGGTCCGCACCGTAGATTACGCCACCGCAAAGCCTACGCCCCGCCCGGCTCCCCGATTTCCGTGACGGGCATCGGCAGCGCTGATTGCTCTGCATTCACGGCCGAGGCCCAGAGGCAGGTCCTAGTCGGTGTGCACCGGTTCCCGCGGCCAGTCAGCGAGCATTCGCCGCATCCACGTGATGTCCCGCACTTCGCCGCCGCCGTCCCGGTCACCCAGGTACAGGGCGAACAATTCGTCGGCGCATTCATCCACCCAGACCGCAGCCTCGGCGAAATCCTCAAGCACCAGCGCCTCGTCTCGCGCCATCGCCAGCTCAATGAGCTGCGATGGCGAATACCCAGCCGCGACGAACGCCGCCACGTCCAGGGGGTCGCGCAATTCTCGTCGCCCTGCGAACGCAGCCGTCTTAAATCCGCCGAGGTCATCCAGCGACAGGACCGGTCCGATCGGGCTAAGCACCGCCGATGCGTAGTCGAAGTGCGCGATCTCCACCTCCACCAGCACCGGGGGATCATCGTCCGGATGCGACACGATGAGCTGTGCCAGCTCGTCGTCGGTATCCTCGAATCCGAGAGCCGCGATTCCGCTGGCCTTATCGCGCCTGTCTACCGCGTACCCGGCGTTTTCGAGGGCCGCGATGACCGCATCGACAGCGCGCCTCACGTTCCGCTGCCGACTTACGAAGAAGTCCAGGTCCTGAGTCTCACGGGCGATGCCTGTAGCGTCGTGGATCAACTGCTCGTGAATGTTAAGTGCGTTGCCGCCCGCGAGCGCGACCCCGTACCTGCGCCCCGTGGCAGCGAGAGTCCTCTTGGCGACATCGAGCTGCCGGGGGGTGATAGCCACTAGGCGGCTGCGGCTGCGGCTGCGGCTGCGGTGGCAGGACGCAGCTCAGCGAACCTGGCCTGCCAGGGGAGGCGCTTCGCCCTGGTGAGGTGCAGATCGGGCCACAACTCCACCAGAAGCTTCCCGTTCAGGTAACTGGCCAGCTCATCGACGGTGCCTCTGTCGAGGACTGCCAGGTACATGTCGGTCGCCTGGTAGCGGTCATCTAGGTTGAACTTCCGGTCGAGCCGGGACCAGAACAGCGTAATCGGCAGCTCCACGACGCCGGAGCGCGGTCCCTTCAGATCGTCCAGGCTGTCGGGGACCGCCACCTGGCGCAGATGCCGCGGCGGCACTGTAATAGAAGCCGACTTCCTGGACGAGATCCCGAACAGGCCGCGCAGCTGCGCCCATGCGAGACTCAGGGGACGGTGTGTCACCCTGGCCGTCCATGGCCGGAACGCGGATTCTCCAACCGGGATCATGAACAACAGTTTAGCCGGGAGTCGTGCGACCTGTCACGCATCGAGCACAGAGGGAGTGTCTCGGTAAGCGCATGCTGGTAGTCAGTGGGCCGTCGGGGACGGGACGCGCGGCCTCATGCTCGTGAGGTGCCCCAGATTTTCCGGACAAAGGCAGTTTTCTCCAGGTCACGGGCCCGCCGCTCGGCAAGCCCGGATGGGCATTCCGTCATCCAACACTGTGGGAAGGCTTCGCCTGCTGGCTGCCAGCCCTGGCACACCTGCTAACCGTCGTTCTCGCCCGCCTGACTGCGCACTATCAGGGACGTCATGACGCCCCGGTTTGCCTGAATTCGGCAGATAGGTCTGCGACATGCCTAGACATCCTTGCCGCCGAGTTTGGCAGCCTGCAATTGGTCTAGGTTCGGCCGGAGCGCCTCGAGTTCCGGGTACACCGAGCCGAAGTCGCTGGCTGCCCCGCCGGTGAAGTGATCACGTGCCAGGTCCCAGAAGACTGTGAACGCCCCGGCGCTGTCCCCGGCCGGTCATGAGAAGGCGTGCCTGCTGTCGGCGGTATGTGATGCCGTGCCCGGGGAAATTTGCCTCGTCGAGCGCTTCGGCGAGGATGCCGAACAGGCGGGCCGATTCAGCCGCGTCGGTGCTCTCACGTGCCTTGGCGTCTTCGGCCAGCGCGCCGAGGTTCTTCAGCACTTGGACCGGGTTCTCCACTAGGCCAAGACCGACCGGGTCGGCAGGATCTGGCCCTCGGTGAGGTCGTGGTAGACGCCGGCCAGCGGCCTGGGCGGGCCTGGTACGGAGCGAGATGCGCGGCGGCGGTGCGCGGCTCGGCGGGCTGATGTCTCACATCGTGAGACATCAGCCCGCCGAGCCACTGAGCCACTGAGCCAATTGCGCTTTTGGGCTCACTCTTACGTGCCCAAATGCGCGCTTGGCACGTTGGCCGCCGACCGGGGCTCGGCGGCTTTATCCCGAAATATGAGACATTTGGCGGATTCAGCAACAGCCTCCTTGGTGCCTTTATCTGGATAAATCCGGCATGAGAACCCGCCGTGCGGCGTGAGAACCAGCCGTGGTGACATGAGAAGCGGTCAGGTGAGGCTGGCGGCCCAGCGGGCGTGCAGGTCGGCGTACTCGCCGCCGTCGGCGGTGAGCAGGTCGGCGGGGGAGCCGTCCTCGATCACGTGCCCCGCGCGCAGCACGAGGACCCGGTCGGCGATCGCGACCGTGGACAGCCGGTGGGCGATGATCATGGCGGTACGGCCGGCCAGGACGGTCCGCAGCGCCCCCTGGACGAGGCGCTCCGAGGGGATGTCGAGCAGCGCCGTGGCCTCGTCGAGCACGAGCACCGACGGCGCCGCGATGAACGCGCGGCAGAACGACAGGAGCTGCCGCTGGCCCGCCGACAGCCTGCCGCCGCGCTTGCCGACCTTGGTCGCGTATCCCTCGGGCAGGGCGGCGATGAACGTGTGGGCGCCGATCGCCCGCGCCGCGGCCTCAACCTCGGCATCCGACGCGGATGGCCGCCCGAGCCTGATGTTCTCCGCGACCGTGCCCTCGAAGAGAAAGCTCTCCTGGGTGATCAAGACGATCTCCTGCCTGAGCACGGCGTCGGGCACGGAGCGCAGGTCGACGCCGTCCAGCAGGACGTTCCCCTCGCCCGGGTCGTAGAACCTGGCGAGGAGCCTGGCGACGGTGGTCTTGCCCGCACCGGTCTCGCCGACGATAGCGACCGTCTGCCCGGCGGGGATGTCAAGGTCGAGCCCGGGCAACACGATCGACTTCCGGTAGCCGAACGTGACGGCGCGGAACTGCACCCGTCGCCCGCGCGCTGCCCCGGGCAGCTCAGACAGTTCCGGCAGCACCTCAGGCACGGCGGGCTCGGCCACCGACGGCTCCTCCTCGAGAACGCCCGAGATCTTCTCAAGTGCCGAGGCGGCGCCCTGGAAGGAGTTGTAGAACTGCGACACGTCCTGCAGCGGGTCGAAGAACCGCTGCAGGTACAGCAGGAACGTGGCGAGAACGCCGACCCGGATGTCGCCGTCGAGCACGCGGAGCCCGCCGTAGCAGAGCACCACGCCGGTGATCACGTTCCCTACCATCGCGATGCCCGGCGCGAAGATCGCGTTGAGGTGCGCGGACCGCTTGCTCGCCCGGGCGTAGTCCTGCGAAAGCTCGTCGAAGATCTCCTCGTTCCGCTGCTCCCGACGGAACGCCTGGACCGCGCGCAGACCGCCGAACGTCTCGACGAAGTGCACGATGACCAGCGAGTTCGCGTCCCTGATCCAGCGGTAGGCGATCGCCGACTCACGGCGGAACCAGGAGCTGAGCCACGTCAGCGGAATGAACCCGGACAGCACGACGAGCGCCAGCGGCCAGTCGAGCAGCAGCATGCCGGTGCCGACGAGGACGCAGGAAAGCACCGCGCTGATGAGCCCGTCCAGGCCCTCGTTGAACAGATCGGAGATCGCGTCGACGTCCGAAGTCTGCCGGGAGATGACACGCCCCGAGGTGTACGACTCGTGGAACGACACCGGGAGCCTGAGCATGTGCGCGAACAGCCGGCGCCGCAGTTCGAGCACCACCCTCTGGCCAAACCGCCCGGTCATCGTCACGAACGTCCTGGTGGCCGCCGCCTGCAGCACGACCGTCACCGCGAAGAGCGCGGCGATCCGCAGCAGCGGCAGCGCGTCCCCCGACTTCACCAGGGGCGGGATGCCGCTGTCGATCGCGATGCCGATCAGCCACGGCCCGGCGAGGGCGGCGAGCGATGCGACGATGACCGCGCCAGCCGTCCATCCCACTGCCCGCCGGTGCGGTCGCAGCAGGTCCGACAGCAGTCGCCTGCTTCGCTTCCGCAGCAGCGCCTCTAGCGGTGCCGAGATCTCGTCGAGCTTCTCGGCGGCGATGCCGCGCCAGGACTGCGGTGCCGCCCCCTGTTTATCGGCTTTATCGGCGATATCGGCCGTCATCCGGCTACCTCTTCCATCGACATCAGCCGCGCGTAGGCAGGCTCGTTCGCCATCAGCGCCCGGTGGCTGCCGGTCGCGGCGATGACACCGCCGTCGAGCAGCGCGACCCGGTCCGCGAGCGCGACCGTGGAGGGCCGGTGCGCGACGACGATCGCGGTGACCCCGGCGAGGATCTCGGAAAGCGCGCGGGTCACCCGTTCCTCGGTATGCACGTCGAGCGCGGACAGCGGGTCGTCGAGGATCAGCACCTGCGGCCGGGCGAGGATCGCCCTGGTGAGGGCGATCCGCTGGCGTTGCCCGCCGGACAGCGCCATGCCCTGTTCGCCGATCCGCGTGTCGAGCCCCCAGGGCAGGTCATAGGCGAACCTGGCCTGCGCCGCGGTGAGCGCCGCCTCGATGTCGTCCTCGCTCGCGGACATGGCGCCGAACGTGACGTTCTCCCGCACGCTAGCGGAGAACAGCGTGGCCTCCTCGAAGGCGCACCCGACCGCGCCCCGCAGTTCCGCGAGGGGAATGTCCCGCACGTCAACGCCGCCCATCAGCACCCGGCCCCCCGTCACGTCCGCGAGCCTGGGCACCAGGTTGAGCAGCGTCGTCTTCCCCGACCCGGTCGCTCCGGCGAGCACGAGCGTCTCGCCCGGTGCCACCTGCAGGCTCACGTCCCGCAGCACCGGTTCTTCGGCGCCCGGATAAGAAAAGCAAACATGATCGTATTGAACGTGCCCGTATTCCACGCGCACCGACGACCTGACAGCTGGCACGGGGGAAAGGGCAAAACCACGGGACCGTGCCGAATGATGTGAATTGTCGTTGTCTTGCTCTTGCTCGCTGTCCTTGATCGCGGGAACGGTGTCGAAGATTTCGAGAACGCGCTGGGCGGCGGTGGCGGCCTCCTCGCCGGACGCCAGGACATAGCCGAGGGCCTCGACCGGCCAGATGAGCATCAGCGAGAGCGTGATGAAGGCGACCAGGCCGCCGATGGTGAGCTCGTGCCGGCTGACCGCGAAGGCGCCAAGGACGACGGAGAGCGCGATCACGGCGTTGGGTACCAGGTCGAGCGTTGACCAGAAGGTGCCGAGGAGCTCGGCCATCGCGGTCCGGGTGCGGGAGAGCTCGGCGCCCCGTGCCAGGTGGGCCCGGGATGCCTCGGGGGCGCGGCCGAGGGACTTGAGCACCCGGACGCCGGTCGCCGCCTCCTCGACCAGCGTTGTCAGGTCACCATCTTGATCCTGTGCCCGTCTGGCGAGGATCTTGTAGCGCCGCTCGAACCTGGTGCAGAAGACGAGCAAGGGGCAGAGCATGGCGCCGGTGATCAGGCCGAGCCACCAGTTGAGGCTGATCAGCAGAACGGTCACGGCGGTGAAGGTCATGGTGGAGATGAAGAGGAACACCAGGCCGAAGCCGGCGAACCGCCTGATCGACGAGAGATCCGTGGTCGCGCGCGACAGCAGCTGGCCGGACTGCCATTCGTCGTGGAACGCCGGCTCGAGCCGCTCTAGGTGGCGATAGAGGTCGTCCCTGAGGGTCTTCTCCATGTCGGCGACGGTGTTGCCAAGCACCCAGCGGCGGATCAGGCCGACGGTGGCGGCCGCCGCACCGAGGCCGATTGCCAGCAGGCCGAGCGGGAGCAGCAGGCCGCGCTCGTGGTGGGCGATGGCGCCGTCGATCACGGACTTGGCGAGCAGCGGGATGACGATCTCCGCGGCTTCGGAGGCCATGGAGGCAAGAATGATCCCGATGAGCTGGCGGCGGTACGGGCGGACGTACGGGCGCAGCCGCCACAGGGCGGCGACTGGGCTACGGGACACTATGCGGAGCCTAATTGGCGGATTCGTGGCTGTCACTTGTTTTTTCTCGCCGGAATTTGACTAATATTGCTTAGCGTGTTGCTCGTGGGACGCAGCGTGCGCGAATGCTAACCTGAGGCATTCTGTCATCGAATGAATTCGGAGGGTATTAATGACCCGATACCTGTCCGGGCTAGGCGTCGCTGGCCTGGGCCTGTGCGGGGGCGGTTGGCTGATCGCGGCGGTGGTGGCCTTTGGCGGGGAATCCGCCGGTCCTGCGGAGCGGGTGGACCTGCTGACCGGCACCGGGCTTGTGGTCGTGTCGTGCGTGTCGCTCGGCTGCTGGGCGGCGGCCTGGCGGCGGCGGATGCGCGTCGACGGCGTGCTCGCCAACCGGTTCCGTGTCGTGTCGCGACGCGAGGCGCGGCGGAACCGGCGCGACCTGAGCAGGGACGTCGGGCGCACCGCCCGGCTCGCCAAGCGATCGGCGCGGGAGTCGCGGCGCGCCGCCAGGCGCTCGGCCCGGCTGGCGGGCAGCGGTGGCGGCGTGCTCAGCTCGGGCGCGGGCCTCGGATCCGCGCCGGGCAGCGACGGGGCCTACAGCGTGTCCGTGCCGCCTGTGCCCGCTGTGCCCGCTGTGCCCGCTGTGCCCGCTGTGCCGCCCGCGCGGCCGGTGCCTAACGCGGAGCTGCTGAGCGAGCTGCGCGCGATGCTGGTGCCGCTGCTGATCGCCACGGGGGAACGGCCCGCGGCCGGCGGCAGCCAGGTCCAGGCCCCGCCGCCGCCCGCTGTGCCGCCGCCCGCTGTGCCGCCAGCAGGCGGCGATGACCTGATGTTCGCGGCGGACGGCGAGGAGGCCTGGTGGTAGCGCGGATCGGGATGGCCGGCGTGCTGGCCATCTTCGCGGCCGGGTTCTGGCTGATCGCCGCGCCCTTCGCCCTCGGCTACCAGCACCACGGAACGGTCCCGTCAGGCGCCGCCTGGACCGGCGCCACCTGGACCGACGTGATCACCGGCGGCGTGCTCGCGGTGACCGGGTTCGTTGGCCTTTTTGCGGTAGTAGCGGGCCGGGTGGGCGAGTTGTATGCTGATGCCCGATCTGCCGCTTCGCTGGCCGCCACGGCCGACAGGGGGAATCCCGGGAGTTGAGCTTCGATGTGGGCCGGGTGCGCGCCCTGTATCCGGCGCTCGCCGACGGGCACGCCTACCTGGACGGCGCCGCGGGGACACAGGTGCCGTCCGCGGTGATCGAGGCCATCGCGGCGGCGTACCGGTCCGGTATCGGGAACCTGGGCGGTGCCTTCGAAGCGAGCGGCCGTTCCGGTGACATCGTGGCGGCGGCCCGCACGGCAGTGGCGGACCTGGTCGGCGGCACCGCCGAGGGCGTGGTCTTCGGGCCGAGCGCCACCGCGCTCGCGTACCGGTTCTCTGGCGCCCTGTCCAGGCAGTGGACGGTCGGCGACGAGATCGTGGTCTCCAGGCTCGATCATGATTCCAACATCCGGCCGTGGATCCAGGCGGCGGCGCGGGTCGGTGTCGTCGTCCACTGGGCGGAGGCCGACCTGGAGACGGGGGAGCTGCCCGCGGCGCAGTACGCGGACCTGATCGGCCCGCGCACCCGGCTTGTCGCGGTGACCGCGGCGAGCAACGCGATCGGCACCCGCCCGGACGTCGCCGCGATCGCGGCCGCCGCGCATGCCGTGGGCGCACTCTGCTACGTCGACGGCGTGCACGCCACCCCGCACGTGCCGGTGGACGTGGCCGGTCTCGCCGCGGACTTCTACGCGACAAGCGCCTACAAGTGGTCAGGGCCGCATCTCGCCGCCGTCGTCGCCGCGCCCGGGCTGCTTGAGACGGTGTGGCCTGACAAGCTGGCGCCATCGTCGAACGCGGTGCCGTGGCGGTTCGAGCGCGGCACGCTGCCGTTCGCCGACCTGGCCGGCGTGACGGCGGCGGTGGACCACCTGGCGAGTCTCGCGCCCGGCGCCTGCGGTGTTTCCGTGGCGCCGCGACGGGACCGGATCCTCGCCTCGATGTCGGCGGTCGAGGCACATGAGGCCGCGCTGTTCGCCAGGCTCCTCGACGGGCTTGCCGCGATGGGCAAGGTGACCCTCTACGGAAAGGCCGCGCGCCGCGCGCCGACGGCGTTCTTCAGCGTCGCGGGCATGGCACCGCGCGCGGTGGCGACGTACCTGGCCGCGCGCGGTGTCAACGTGTGGGACGGTGACAACTACGCCTACGAGCTGTGCACGGCCCTCGGCCTCGAACCAGAGGGTGCGGTCCGGGCCGGCCTCGTCCACTACAACGACGCCTCCGATGTGGACCGCCTGCTCGCCGGCCTAGCAGAGCTCGCCGTCGGCTAGCCCAGGTACACGCGGGTCGAGGGGATCTTGGTGACGCCGCAGCTGTGGTGCCCGGGCAGGCCGATGCCGTCCGTGGTCACGGCGTCCTTCGTGCAATAGTTCGGAAGAAAGTAGTAGCTGTGGTTGCCGATGGTGAACGAGAACGTGATCGTGTTCTCGAATTCGCCGGCTGAAATCCGGCGAGACTTGGTGACGTGCGGGTGACCGCCGTACAGGTAAAGCCATTTCGGCGGCGCGGGGATGCGCGACGCCCCGAGGCTGAGCCCGAAATAGAAGTAACCGCGCTTGGCCATCTCGGTGCCGAGCGCCGATGGTGGCACAAACGTGTCGATGTGGTACGTCTCGTGACACACCGGGCGGCCGCACTTCTGCGGAGGGTTACTGGTCTGCTCGTCGGCGACGTAGAGGGCCCGCGTGGCCGAGGTGGCGATCGGTGCGGTCGCCGTGCCGCTCGCGAAGAGCTTGACGGCGTAGTGCGTCGCCAGGGTCGGCGTCACCGTGAAGGCAAACACCTTCTTGGCGGCCTTGAGCGTGACCGAGCCGACCCGCACTCCGGGGCTCTTGTACGGGAACTGCTGCGCATACAGGACCGCCACCTCACCGGCGGCCCCGCCGCTTATGGTGCCGTGCAGCGTCGCATTGCCATACGCGCCGGCGTGGTAGACGACGAGAACATCGCCTGTCACCGGCTTGAGCCTGGACGTGGCGGCGATGCTGATCGTCGGCGTGGCCGCCTGGGCCGGAGCCATGACCGCCAACTGGGCGGCGATCGCCGCACCCGTGACGACGGCACACACGGCGGTCCTGCGCCATGCTCTGAGCATCCGGTCCCTGCTTTCCGCCCGCTAGCGGGCTGCTTGTCAACGCGGCGTGCCAGTGCGACGCCGACCGGCGATCGCCAAGAGTCGCCACATTCTTCCGCAGAAAAAAGTGAAAAGTGACAATTTCTCAATCTTGCCGCCCCACCTTGGCCTTGACGCCGGCGCTTACTCTGTAAGGGTGAGCGACGCGCTGACCGGGTTGTGGCAGTTGGCGGGCCACCTGATCGCGGCCCTCATGTGGGCGGACACCCCGCAGCGGGCTGTCCTGCTCAGCGTAGCCGCGCTCACGGTCGCCTTCCTGCCGCAGCGCGACCCGGACGCGCGCGGCCGCAGCAGGCCAAGAGCGCCATCGGCGGCCCGAGCGGCCGCCTGATCCATCTCGCGCGGCCGCTTCCAGCATGAGCTGATGGCGCTCTACGAGCGGGAAGGCACGAGCCCGTTCGCGGGCTTCGCGCCGCTGCTCGCGCAGTGGCCGTTGGCGCCGGCCTGCGATCGCCGTAGCCTCGGGGACCGTGGTTTCCGAAAGTGACAGCAGGTCGTTCCCGCCCATCCGCCGCCTCGTCCCCGGCGACCTGAAGCAGTGCATCGCGCTGTCGGCCGATCGCGGCTGGTCGCCGGAGAAGGCCAAGTGGTCCCTGCTGCTCGAGGCGTCCGAGCCGTTCGGCGTGGACGCTCCCGACGGCAGGGGCCTGGGCGGCGCGGTGATCCTCACCAGGTGGGGCACGCGGCTCGCGTCGGTCGGCATGATGCTGGTCGCGGCGCGCTACGGGCGCCGCGGCCTCGGCCGCGCCCTGATGGAGCACCTGATCGGCCAGGCGGGGGACGCGACGGTCACGCTGTTCGCGACCGACATGGGCAGGCCGCTCTACGAGAAGCTCGGCTTCCTGCCGGTCCGGCGGAGCGTGTCATTCGCGGGCACGTTCCGATCGCGGCACGATGAAGATAACAGCAGGAAATTCATCACTCGTCCCGCCACGCAAGCGGACCTGGCGGCGATCCTCGACGTTGACGTCGCCGCGTTCGGCGCGGACCGCGGCGGCATCGTCGGCCGGCTGCCGGGCTTCGCCGAGCGGATCGCGGTGCTCGACAGCGGCGAGGACCAGGGGGCCGCGCGCGTCACCGGCTACGCGGCGGCCTGGCGCAATGGCCCGGCCACGACCGTCATCGGCCCGGTGGTCGCCCCCGACGCCGAGGCCGCCGCGCGGCTCATCGCGCACCTGGCCGGGCAGCTGCGTGGCAACCGCACGATCCGCCTTGACCTCGACCCGGACCGCCAGGAGCTGCCCGCCTGGGCGCACGCGCACGGCCTCGAACCGGTCGCGCGCACCACCGTCATGGCGCTCGGCGACCTGGTACCGCGCGGCACCCCCGACCGCCTCTTCGCCCCCATCTCGGTCGCCCTGGCCTAGCGGATGGCCGCTCGCGGCGACCCGGCGGAGATGCTCAG
>Ga0209881_1000150_pt1 | contig 19966 bp, 16 predicted proteins | sample PersoiDNA2013193_FD_185804 | JGI IMG/M metagenome (GOLD analysis project Ga0209881, IMG submission 185804) | Permafrost soil microbial communities from the Arctic, to analyse light accelerated degradation of dissolved organic matter (DOM) -... | ecosystem: Environmental > Terrestrial > Soil >... | reverse complement strand
CGATGACGAGCCGGTACGATGTGATGTCGACCGTCTGCGGCCCCCGGACCGAATTGTCCGGCAGGGCTTTGAAGTCGTTCAGCGGTTTGCCCTCGTACTTACTGATCTCGACGGTTCCCAGGTCCCGTGCTGGTGCCAGGGGACCCTTGATGTCACCCCCGTGCAATGTGGGGGACGGGGAAGTGCAGCCGCAGGTCGCGTCGAGGAGAAGTGCCAGGAGGACAACGCAAATGATGCGCAAGACTCTATGCACGGTGGCTCCTTTCTGCGTCAAGGACACGGTGATTCAGCCGTGACGCGGTTCTGCCCGCAGTGTAGCACCGCCCGAGGCAATCACAAAAAGCTGCGGATGGTCGTGCAGGCTTCTGATTTCCTGCAGCACGGTCAATTGTGAACCCCTTGGGGTCTGACCCCAAGGGGTTCACAATTCATGGGGAGGGAATCAGGGAGCGAAGGACGGCGAGGTTGCGAGCGTAGGCGCCATCGCCGCCAGGCGTCTCCAGAATTCCGGGGATCTTGCCGAATCGCGTGTCGGCAAGCAGGAGACGAAACGGTTCCAGTCCGATCTCGCCCTGTCCGATTTCGGCGTGCCGGTCGATCTTCGAACCAAGCGCACCCTTGGAATCGTTGAGATGAAAAGCCCGGACATTGCCCAGGCCGAGGACGCGGTCCACCTCGTGGATGGTCGCGGTGTACCCTGCCGGGGAGCGGATGTCATAGCCTGCGCCGTAGATGTGGCACGTGTCGATACAGAAGCCCACGCGCGCTGGGAAGCGGCACAGACTGCGTATGGCGGCGAGTTCCTCGAACGTGCCGCCCAGGACGGAACCGGTGCCCGTGGTGGCTTCGAGCAGCACCATCGTGCGGTGTGCATGGGTATGCCGGAAGATGTAATCCAGACTCTTGGCCACCACCTGGATGCCCTTCTCGGCCCCTTGTCCACGGTGAGCCCCGGGATGGACGACGAGGTAGGGAATACCCAGGTGCTCTGTCCTGCCGATGTCGCTGATCATGCAGTCCCTGGACTTGACCAGAAGGTCGGAGTCACCGGCGGCAAGGTTGACGAGGTAGGCGGCGTGCACTGTTCCGGGGACCAGGTGATTCAGCTTCATGCCGTGCTTGAACCCAGCGATTTCATCCCGCGACAGGGGCGGTGCCTGCCACTGAAGCTGACTCTTGGTGAAGATCTGAAACGTTTCACATGTACAATCAACAGCGTTCTGAGGGGCGTTTGCCACTCCCCCGGCTATGGACACGTGTGCCCCGAGGATCATCGGCTTGATCTTCCGTTCATCTCGTGGACGAGGAAGAACGTCTGACCGCCATACTGCTCGACCCTGAAGCGCGGGTCGGCACGCAGTGCGTCGAGGACCGGCAGCGGGTCGATTCCGGAGTTGACGAGCAGTTCGATTGCCTGGTCCTCGCGCATAGGATGTCTCTTGCACACGCCGGCGAGCGTCTCCAGCGGATCCGTACCGGCTGCAATGGTGAAGGCGCCGAAGTCGAATCCTGACAGCTGTGCTCCTCCGAGGGCTTTCTCGGCAAGCGCCAGGGTTTCGGGCGTGACGGGACGGGCGAAATCTTCGGCGGGAGGACGGATGGGCGTGTCGACGAAGACGCGATCCGGCTCGACGTCCTGCAGGACCCACCGCGTCTGCTCCAGCGTCTCCGGAGAGTCGTTGATGCCCTCGAGCAGCATCATGTCCACCCAGAGCCGGCCCCTCCTCCGCATGTGGGCGAAGTCCAGCAGTCCCTGTTTCATGGCCTCGAACGCAATGCCCGGACATGGTCGGTCGATGCGGCGGAAGAGTTCCTCCGTAGGAGCGTTGAACGAGGTGAGGACAATATCCGCTTCGGCCAGCGCTTCGCGCACGGCAGGCTCGGACAACAGCGCGCCGTTGGTGATGACAGCGATGGGAATGCTGGTGAGCCCTCGCGCTCCCTGGATCAAGTCCCCCAGGCGGAGATAGAGGGTCGGCTCACCATTGCCCACGATCGAGATGTGATCAGGCGGCGGGGACACGTGCCGGAGTGCATCGCCCAGCTCGGCGAGGATGTCCTCGAGCTTGAAGTACTCCTCGCGCTCGTTCGTGAGGTGATCCGTTCGCCCGAGCATGCAGTAGATACAGCTGAAGTTGCACGTCTTGTCGGGGATGGGGCTGATGCCGAGACTCCGGCCCAGACGCCTGGACGGGATGGGGCCGTAGATGTAGCGGTAGTTCACGGGGTCGTCCTCCTTTCGGGCATGGTCCGCACGCGCGCAGCGTGCCCTGTTGCGGGCGATGCGTCTGCCGAGGGACAGCACTGTTCCAGTGGACAGGCGAGACACACGGGTCGTGTCCGGCAGTGCTCCTTGGCCAGGCGGACCAGCAGGGCGTGGAACTCATTGAACAGGTGCGCGTCTTCGGACAGTCGCGTGACAAAATATTGTTGCGTGGTCTCATAGGTGGCGTTGTCGGGCAGGAGGCGCAATCTGGCTGCGATGCGCCGCGTGTAGGCGTCGACGACAAAGGCCGGCTTGCCGATCGCGTAGAGCAGGATGCTGTCTGCGGTCTCCCGGCCCACTCCATGCAGAGCCAATACCTCGCAGCGCAGAGTGCCGATGTCTTCGGACGCCAGGCTGGACAGGTCCCCTGCGGCGCGCTGGGCGACCCACAGGGCAAGGGTCCGGAGATACCGCGCCTTGACCCTGTAGTACCCGGCGGACCGGATGGCCTGTTCGAGGTCCGATGCTGAGAGAGCAAGCAGACCGGCGGCTGTCATAGCACCGGCGGCTTTGAGCGACGTGATCGCTTTCTCGACGTTCGACCACGCCGTGTTCTGGGTCAGCACCGCGCCGACGGCAACCTCGAACGGCGTGTCGCCGGGCCACCAGTGCTGTGGTCCCCAGGCGGCCGCCAGCTGCGCGTACACGAGAGCGAGATTCGGATCTGCTTGTGTTCTCATGGGTTCACTGAGACAGCCTACCCCATGAAAGCTCCCGCGCAAGAGGGCCAATGTGTCGTACCCGTTCGGAGCTCGAAAGGGCTCCAGCGGTTGACAATGGGCTGATTGGGCAATATCCTATGCTGTTATGACTAGTACGGAAACCAAAAGAACGAACAGACTCAGACACCTCGGTCCTGCACTGTCGCGGTACTGGCCACAATATGTCGGCGGCATCATCATTCTTGGTACGGTCGACGTCATCCAGACGGTCATCCCGGGGATAACGGCACGCGTCATCGACGGACTGGCGGTGTTCAAGGCGGGCCCCCATGAGCTGGGCATTGCGATGCTCCAGATAGGCCTCTTGGTCGTGGGGATGACCATCGGACGGTATTTCTGGAGATATCTGCTGTGGGGTTCGGCCAGGCGAGTCGAAGAGCAGATGCGCCGCAACCTCTTTGCCAAGTTCATGTCGCTCTCTGCCGAGTTCCACGACAGGCACAAGACGGGAGACCTGATGGCGCTCGTGACAAACGACCTCGAGGCGGTGCGGCAGGCGCTGGGCGACGGCCTGCTCATGATCTCGGACTTCATCATCATGACGACATTCACACTGGTGGCCATGTTCCGCTTCAACCGCTTGCTGACGCTGATGACGCTGGTGCCTCTCGCGCTCATTGCGCTCGTCGTGACGCGCTCGGGCCCCATCGTGTTTCAGCTGTTCAAGCGCGTGCAGGACGCGTTCTCAGCTCTTAGCGACTATGTGCAGGAGGCTATGACTGGCATCCGGGTCGTCAAGGTCTTCACCCGTGAGGAAGCCGCGACGCACGGCCTGCAGGAACGAGCCATGGACATCGAACGCCGCAATATCAGACTCGTGACGGTCTGGGGACTCACATTCCCCCTGATCGAATTCCTCGGTTCCATTGCCACGCTGATCCTCCTGTGGGCGGGCGGTCTGCTTGTCACGCGGGGACAGTTCACTATTGGCGGGCTGGTGGCGTTCAACACGTACATCGGCATGCTCGCCTGGCCGATGCTCGCGCTGGGCTGGGCCATCAACCTGTTCCAGAGGGGCCAGGCATCCCTCGCCCGGATCAACGAGATCCTCGACATGCAGCCGACCATCCTCGAGCGGCCCGACGCTCTTACACTCGGCGGCATGTATGGGGAGATAGAGTTTGACCACGTGACGTTTGAACGCGAAGGAAAACGCATCCTCGACGATGTCAGCTTCCACGTGGCCCCCGGGCAGACAGTCGGTATTATCGGTCCCATCGGCTCAGGCAAGACGACGATCGTTTCCCTGCTGACGCGTGCCTATGACACGACGTCAGGACGCGTCCTGGTCGACGGGCATGATGTCCGTGACTACCGCATCAAGGACCTGCGGCGGGCGATCGGCGTCGTGACCCAGGACGTGTTCCTGTTCTCGGACTCACTTGAGGAGAACATCAACGTGACCGAACTCCCGGTCGGTGCCGAAGAGGTCCAGGAAGCGACAAGGCAGTCCGGCGTCTACAAGAATATCATGGAGTTTCAGGACGAGTTCAGTACGGTGGTCGGGGAGCGCGGCGTCACGCTGTCCGGTGGCGAGAAGCAGCGCGTCACCATCGCCCGCGCCATTCTCAAGAAGCCTCGCATCCTTGTCCTGGACGACGCCCTGTCGGCCGTGGACGCTGACACCGAGAAGCATATCCTCGACAACATCGCAGGCTTTGAGACAAAGCCGACGACAGTCGTCATCAGCAACCGCATCTCTGCATTGCGGCATATGGACAAGGTGCTGGTGCTCGACAACGGGCACGTCGAGGAAGAGGGGACCCACAGCGATCTGCTGCGGGCAAAGGGCATGTACTGGCATATCTTCAGGAAACAGCTGGTAGAGCGCAAGGTGGAGAAGGAATGAGCGAGCAGATCACACAGGAAGAAATCAAAGAGCGTTCATTCGACGTGACGCTGATGCGCCGCCTGCTGCACTTCGCGAGACCACAGACCTGGCTGCTTCTGCTGGCATTGGCACTAGTCTGTGTCCTGAACGCAGGCGATATCCTGAAACCTCTGATCGTGCGCAACGCCATCGACCAGTACGTCGATCCGACGTCGTCGAGATTTGTCCAGCTGGATACTGCTGCGGACGCGAAGCTGGTGGACAGCCTGGTGCCTGCGGCCGCACGGTTCGCGCTGGGTGACCGCTCCTACTACGACAAAACCGAGCTCGCTCATGCAGGCCGCGTCCTGGGCCGCTCCCTCGCCGGGACCCAGGTCTCGTTCTACGTCATCACGCCGGACAAGGCTGCAGAGCTTGGAGCCGAGGTGCTGGCTTCGTACACCAGCCAGGCGGTGCCCGTGCTGTTTAAGGCGCCGGTGTCTGCCTTTGCGGAAGGGTCATTCCTGATGAACGTGGAGGATCTCCAGCGCCTGCCTGCCACCGAACGAGACACGCTCCGCTCGCCGGACAGGGCCGGTATCAGGCGCCTGTCCCTCATCTTCCTCATGGTCGTCGTGATCATGCTGGTCGTCGCCTATGGCAACAGGCTCCTGCTGGAGGTCGTGGGGCAGCGCATCGTGTACGATATCCGCGTCCAGCTGTTCCAGCACATCGAGCGTCTCCCCTTCAGCTACTTCGACAAGGTGCCGTCGGGTCGTCTCACGACGCGGGTCACCAATGACATAGCCGCCCTGTCCGACATGTACATCACGTCGCTGGTCAACCTTGCCAAGGATTCGCTGCTGCTGGTGGGCGTCCTCGTCACGATGTTCACGCTGAACGTGTTCCTGACGTGGATCCTGGTGGGCGTGCTGGCGGTCGTCATCATCATCACTGCCGTGCTCCGCATCCCCATGCGCGATACCCACCGCATGGCGCGGACACGCCTGGCCCGCATCAACGCATTCATCGCCGAGCGCCTGCAGGGGGTACGGGTCGTCCAGCTGTTTGCCATCGAGGAGAAGGAGAAGGAGAAGTTTGACGTCATCAACCGTGACTTCACACGTATCCGTCTGCGCCTGGTCCATCTCAACGGCATATTCCGACCGCTGGTGGGCGCTCTCTCGACGTTTGCCATCGCGCTCCTCCTGTACTTTGGGGGGAACCGCATCCTTGGCGGGACCCTGACCTTCGGAACGCTCATTACGTTCACCTTCTACGCGGCCATCTTCTTCCGCCCGGTGCAGGAGCTTGCAGAGCAGTTCGACACTATCCAGTCGGCTATGGCATCCGCCGAGAAGATCTTCCGTGTCATGGATGAGCCGGAGGAAGTCTACACTCCCGAGGCGTTTGACGGCCGGCTTCCCTCTTCATTCGATATCGAGTTCCAGGACGTTCACCTGAGCTACAACCAGGGCGAGGAGATTCTCAAAGGCATCACCTTCAAGGTCGAACAGGGCGGGTCTGTCGCACTGGTCGGTTCGACAGGTGCCGGGAAGACGTCCATCACGGGACTGGTCCCCAGGTTCTACGACGTCGACAGCGGCCGAGTCCTGCTCGGGGGCATGGACGTGGCGACTCTGCCTGCCGAATTCCTGAGGCACAGCATCGCGTTTGTCATGCAGGATGTGTTTATCTTCAGTGGCACTATTCTGGACAACATCGCGGTGTTCGAAGAGCATCCCGACGAGCAGCGCGCGAACGAGATCGTCGACTACCTGGGCATGGGGTTCGTGAAGGGCCTCGAGGGAGGTCTGCACCACCATCTGTACGAGCGTGGCAACAACCTCTCCTCGGGCCAGCGGCAGCTCATCTCCTTCGCGCGGGCGCTCTACTTCGACCCCAACGTGCTCATCCTCGACGAGGCAACGTCCAACATCGACACGGAGTCCGAGGCCGTGATCCAGGCAGCCATACGCAAGATCCTCAAGGGTCGTACCAGCATCATCGTCGCGCACCGCCTGTCGACCATTCGCACGGTGGACCGCATTCTCGTGGTTCAGAAAGGACGCATCAGCGAATCCGGAACACACGAGGAATTGCTCGCAAAGGGTGGCATCTACAAGAATCTCTACGAACTCCAGTCTCTGAGCGAAGAAAAAACCTGAGACCCCGTTCCGGGATGATGTCCGTCGTCGGAATGGTTGACAACGCGTGCCATGGCGCTATAGATACACCGGGTCGTACCCTTGTTCCCCCAGCCGGAGGGGCTGTTGTTGCATTGTGCACCGCGGTCACGTATAATCAGATGGTTTCAACCTCTGGAGGTACACATGGACAGGACACAGGCGAAGCTGCTGCGGGCGTTGATGAAACAGCCTCTCAGTTTCTGGCAACTGGTAGGCAAGCAGGATGACGCCATCCCCGGCTACATCGATGCACTCAAGACGCTCAAAATAAAAGGATACATCGAAGCGAAGGGCGACCTTATCGCCGTGACGAGGGATGGCAAGGAATACGCTCGCACGAACGGCATCCAGAAGGAAGAGTCCATGATGTGCCCGACCTGCAACGCGACGGGCGTCAAGCCGCGCGGCTGGCTCAAGGATATTATGCCGGAGTATGAGACACTGGCGAAGGGACGTCCGGAGGTCACCGCTGAGTTCGACCAGGGCGTCGTCCCCCTTGCGAAGAACCTTGACCGCATCGCCTATATCTACGAGCGCGGCGACCTTGAGAACAAGAACATCTTTATCCTGGGCGACGACGATCTCCTCAGCGTCGGTCTTGCCCTGACCGGCAAGTGCAAGCGTATCACCGTCGTGGAGATCGACAAGCGCGTCAACAAGTTCATCCGCAAGGTCATCAAGGAAAAGGGCTGGACCAACATCGAGGTCTATGACTATGATGCCCGCGATCCCGTCCCCGAGGAGCTGAGGGGCAAGTTTGACGCCTTCATTACTGACCCGGTCGAGACGGTTGAAGGGATGAAGCTCTTCTACTCGCGCTGCTGCGAGGCTCTCAGAGGCAAGAGCTGCTCAGGCTACTTCGGCATCTCGCACTTCGAGTCCGGCCTGGCCAAGTGGATGGGTGTCGAGAAGGACCTCCTCCGCATGAATCTGGTCATCACGGATATCCTCCGTGATTTCAACAATTACCTTCTGACCGGTGAGCGCATCGTCGAGAAGGGCTTCCGTATCGTCACCGAGTCCCCCTTTGCACTCAAGGCGCCCGACTTTGCCTGGTATCACTCGACCTTCTTCCGTGTCGAGGCTGTCAAGAAGCCGCGCCCTCTGATCACCGAGCGCGTGGAATGGGCGCGCGAGCTCTACTTCGACGAGGACACGTTCGTAGCTCTGCCCTGACGGCAGACTGAAGAGGCGTGACCCGCAAGAAGGGCGAGGTCACCGAGATCACTGCTGGAGGCATCGTCTTCAACGGTGACAAGGTGCTCGTTCTCAGAAACTTGAAGGGAGTGTGGGTCTTCCCGAAGGGGCATGTCGAGCTCGGAGAAAGTCACGAGCAGGCGGCCCTCCGGGAAGTTCTCGAGGAGTCTGGACTGCACGCCCTCATCGTGGGAAAGGCGGGCATGTCGTCGTTTCATTTCTTCTCCTATATCGACAAGGTGGTACATTTGAAAATCGTGTATTGGTTTGAGATGGAGACCATGGATACACAGATCACCGTCAACCGGGAGCTCAGGATGGGAATGTTTTTCCAGACGGCGGAAGCCGTGCGCATGCTCAGCTTCCCCAATGACGTCACGAACCTCAAGGCGATTCTGGAACGGCGGGCAAACGATGTACGCAACAGTAGCGAGTGTTAGTGTTGTCGGCCTGACGGCTCACCCCGTGCAGGTCGAGGTCGACATCGCCGACGGCCTGCCCGTTTTCACCATCGTGGGACTCCCGGACGCAACTGTCCAGGAGGCTCGCGAGCGCGTCAAGAGCGCCGTCCGGAATGCCGGCTTCCACTTTCCTCCTCACCGTATCACGGTGAACCTCGCGCCGGCCGATCTTCGCAAGGAAGGCGCGTTCTTCGACCTCCCCGTGGCCATCGGCATCCTCAAGGCGTCCGGCCAGCTCGATGCTCCGCTTGACGGCTATGTGTTCATCGGTGAGCTCTCGCTCGAAGGAACGTTGCGGCCCGTCCATGGGGTGTTGCCTGCTGTTGCCGGTCTCGCTGCTGCCGATGGGACGCACACCTATGTCGTTCCCAGCCAGAATGTGGGTGAACTTGCCCTCCTCGAGGGAACACGCCTTCTGCCTTCTGTCGGCCTCAGCGAAGTGGTGCAGGCAATCGTCGAGGGGCCGGTGATCCAGGTTGTTCCGGCCTATGAACCGCCCTCGGGAGCGGTCGATTCACCGCTGGACTTCGCAGATGTCAAAGGCCAGGCGACGGCCAAGAGGGCCATGGAGATTGCCGCGGCCGGAGGGCACAATATCCTGCTCACCGGTTCGCCCGGGTCGGGCAAAACGATGCTTGCGGAACGGCTGCCGGGGATCATGCCGCCGATGATGCGTGAAGAGGTTCTGGAGGTCACGACCGTCTACAGTGCGGCCGGCCTGCTGATGGACGGACAGTCCATGGTAGAACAGCGCCCGTTCCGCCACCCTCACCACACGGCATCGAGCATCGCCGTCATCGGCGGAGGAGCCACGGCGCGCCCCGGTGAGATCTCGCTCGCCGACCGGGGCGTTCTGTTCATGGACGAGCTGCCCGAGTTCCACAGGGATGTCCTGGAGGTCCTGCGCCAGCCCCTTGAGAGTGGGACCGTCACCATCTCGCGCGTACGTCAGACCCTGACGTATCCCGCTCATTTTCTGCTCGTCGCAGCGATGAACCCGTGTCCGTGCGGCTGGTACGGTGATACGACCCATCCCTGCATCTGTTCAGCCTCTGATGTCAGGCGGTATCGCAGCCGGATCAGCGGGCCACTTCTGGACCGCTTTGACATGGTTCTTTCTATTCCGCGTCTGCAGGCGTCGGAGCTGGGTGAGTTGCATGCAGGCGAGACATCCTCAGCAATCCGTGAGCGTGTCACCCTTGCCCGTGAGCGTGCGCGGGGAGGCCTGGCGGACCGCGGCCTTCGTGCCAACGCCGATCTTTCCGGTCCACAGGTGCGCAAGCTCGTCACGCTGGACCGCGATGCGCAGGCGTTCCTTACCATGGCTGTCACACGGTTCAGCCTCAGCGGACGGGGTTATGACAAGGTCCTGAAGGTCGCCCGCACGATTGCCGACCTGGACGGAGCTCAGCGGGTCCGCGCGGAACACATCAGCGAGGCACTGCAGTACAGGTCCGCGGGAGCCACCTGGGACGCCTGAGCCCGGGAACCCGATAGCATCAATACTCGTCTCAGAGGTGCAGGCCCTGCCGGAAGATTCCGAGCAGGGCCTGGTTGCTGAACGGCCATCCTCCGCTATACTCGCAGTAAGGAGTCGGGTGGGCTGAAGAGGTGGGGATGAACTGCAGGAAGTCGTGGTGGTTTGTGGTGGCGCTCCTCGTGTGCTGCTGCGCCGAAGTGGCTCTGCTGCCTGTCCCTGCAGCTCAGGCGGTCGACACGACGTCATGGTTCCGCCTGCTGACCGTAGACACCAGTCTCTCCATCTCACTGAACAGCACCAAGCTGGCAGCCGGCGCGCTGCGCATCGGGGACATCATTCTGGTTCCCCTTAGCGTCCTGCATCAGGCGTGGGGTGCCGCCTGGGCAGTGTCACCAGCTGGTTCCGCCCTCACGATCGGGTCCCGGCATGCGTTCTGGCAGGGGATGTCGGCCACATACCGTCTCGACCTCGTCGACCTTCCCTGGAGCATTGCTCCGGTCAGGTCGGGCGGCCAGTTGTATGTTCCACTGCGGGAACTGATGGAACCGATGGGAGCCTTTGTGGGGAAGCGGGCCTCGACGGGTGAAATGATTGTCGCCTACTCGACGAAGTGGCAGAAGGAACCATGGCTGCGCCAGAGCCAGCTGGCTCAGCTCGAGACGGTCGATCTGACTAACACCAGACTGAAACGTATCGCGACGACCCGCAAGGTCGTGGCATTCACCTTTGACGACACCTGGGATGCCGTGGCGGCAGTCCGCATCGCCGAGCTGTTCCGCACGTACAATGGTCACTGTACCTTCTTTGTCGTCGGCACGAGCGTCCGCGTGCATCCCGACGCCGTGCGCACGATGGTGCGGCTCGGAGATGATATCGGCAACCATACCCTGAGTCATCCCGCTGCCACGACCACCACAGAAGCCAACTTCGTCAAGCAGATCCAGGCATGTGAACAGGTTCTGAACGGTATGGGGGTGACGAGCCGACCGTACTTCCGGTTTCCCTATTTCGTCGAGGACAGCCATCTACTGCGTGTCGTGACCGACCAGGGATACCTGACGGTGGGTTCGGCCTGGACCATCGAGGATACGGGACCCAGACGGTCGGTTGCGTTCAGTGTCGCGACAGTCCGACGGTTCATCAGCCCGGGCGTCATCTTCGCGGGTCACGCCAACAGCATGATGACGTACGATGCCATGAAAGTGGTCCTCCCGGAGCTGGCGCGCCAGGGCTACAGCTTCGTCTCTATCAGTGAACTTCTCGCGGGAGCTGACGGTCGGTGGCTGGCAGAGTAAGGCAAGATAGTTCTGGTATTTCGTGCCCGGAAACCCGCGTCATTTAGCAGGGGGTCAGAGATGCCAGAACTTTCCTTTTCGTGGTTCCTGTCTGTATGCTACGATCCCTTGCTTCGTCGAAGGTTCGCAGAGTGCCGGACCACCCCTGCTTTCATCCACACCCATGCTCTCTGCGGCAGTACGACGTACAGGACGCTCAGGACGACCCACAGCCAGAAGACGGGCAGGGCAAGAAAGGAAGGAATGATGAGCAGGAGCAATAGAAAGAACGGGCCGGTCAGTGGCGAGTAGTGTTGAAACACCAGCGAGAGCAACATGAGAAGCTCATTTCGGTCATTGAACGGTCCGAGAAAGGGAGGTAGAGTAACAACGAATCTACAGTAGAGATTTACCAGTCCTTCTAACGGTGTTTGAGCCGGGTAGACCTTGTAGTACTTCGTCAATACCTGCAAGAGATTTCCTTCGCTTGCCGTTTTCGCACAAGTGAAGTTTGTTATGACCAATATAATGAGCGAGAGGCCGACAACGACCCTTAGAAAGCGATGTAAGACAGGACGATGACGCAGTGCAAAACCGATGAGGATCGCCGCCAGCACAGGCGACAGGATTATCCCGAGCACATATAGCCAGTACCGAACAAAGGACGGCAACAGAGACCGCCATGTAACAGCTATCAGTACAGCTGGCCACAAGAGGAAAATCAGTGTCAGTCGCTTCTCAAGGATGGTCGCTGGAGTCGCTGGAGTGATTTTTTCAGTCATGGGAAACATGTCATTTTCCATCATGTATACCCTCCTGGTCCATATCTCGAGTCCGTTGTCCGTTCTGCCCTTCTGCAGGATTGGCCGATAACAGGCCAGGAGTTTTCCTCAGCCAGGGAAGCACGACCTCCAGAAATGCCCGAGGGTCCTCTTCCTGCGGCACATGACCGAATCCGGCGAGGCCCAGTGCTGAAGCGCGCGCGGAGGAGTTCACTGCGGCTGGGTTGCCACCTGCGCAAGGAAGTCGGCCGTCGCCTGGATGACCAGGCGCCACTGCTCGGCGGCGGGGATGCTGGCTGCGTGGTCACCCATCTGTGTGCCGTATGAACCGAACTGCGCATGATTGCCGCCCTCGATGGGCAGGTATATGGTGGCTGGGGGCAGCAGCACCCGCGCCGCCGCAATCTTGGCCGGTGTCGCCAATCCGTCTCTGGATGCGCTGACCGACAGGACGGGGAGGACCGACGCGGACAGGTCGTCGCTTCTCGCCGGGTACGACGCCCACAGGACGAGTCCCTTGATCTCTTTGATATGCAGCCCCGCGAAGCGTGCCGCCATGGAGCCGCCCAGTGAATGGCCTCCAATTACCCATGCACGAATCCCCTGGTAGCTGTCGATGATGCCCTGCGCCCGTTCCGGCGAGAGAATAGCAAGATTGAGCAGCATTGGCATGATGACGACGACACTGCCGCGTGCGGCGATACCGCGGGCGAGCGGGGCATAGGCACGCGGGTCGACGCGCCCGCCCGGGTACAGGATGAAGCCGATCCCGTTTTGTGCTCCGGTCGGCTCGAACAGCAGGCGTCCGGCCGCATCGAGGGAGACCTTGACGTCATCGGTGCTCTTCATGGCCGCATAGGCCTCAGCTGATGGTTTTGCAGGTGTATTTGCCCACGCGACGAACCCTCCTACGGCCACGCCGACGATGAGCAGCAGTGTCACCAGGATACGTTTGAGGATCCGCATGCCAGAGTCCCTATGCCAATTCGTCCAGTAACGCGCCGTACGGCGCCATGTCGGTTGTCCAGTTCTGCCACAGTGCTGGTTTGTTATGCAGCGCTGGGTGCAGGTCGCCGTAGCTCGGTCGCTCGTGCACATACAGGACGCCGATGGGGATATGGTCGCCCCATTCCAGCGCCTTGGCAAAGGCCGCCTGGCGGTCGGTCGGGTCGTAGTCGTCAGGAAGCTTCTGAACATGTTGCTTGTACCAGCCAAACGTGTTGACCTTGTTGAAGGTCACACATTGCTGCAGCACGTCGACGAGGGCGAACCCGTGGTGCCGTATGGCGGCACGCATGGTGGTGGCCATATGCTCGGGGTCTCCCACGAACGTCCGTGCAACAAAGGAGCAATCCAATGCCACCGCAGTTGCCAGCGGACTGAAGGGCTCCAGCATGACGCCCAGCGTCTGGGCGACGGTTGTCGTGCCCATCGAGGTCGTCGGTGACGCCTGCCCCTTGGTGAGACCGTAGATCTGGTTGTCGTGAACGATCAGCGTAATGTCGACGTTGCGCCTCATCGCAGCCAGCAGGTGGTTGCCTCCTTCGCCGTAGTTGCATCCGTCGCCCGAGTGGACCACGACGGTCAGGTCGCCGTTCGCGATCTTCGCCGCCTGGGCTACCGGCAGAGCGCGTCCGTGCAGGCCGTTGAGGACGCTGACGCCCTTGAGATAATGGGGCAGTTTGGCTGCCTGGCCGATACCGGAGACGTACAGGAAGTGATTTCGTGGGATTTCGCTGGTCTCGAGGAGGCGGTTCACGGCGTCCAGCAGAGCGAAGTTGCCGCAACCTGGGCACCAGGCGATGTCCATACCGTTCTTCCACATATCAGATCACCTCCAGGTCATGCAGCTTGCCCTCGATGTATGCAGCGCTCAGGGGCCGTCCGTCGTAACGCAGGACCGTGTGCAGGGTGTGCTTTCCTGTCTCACGCGCGATCAGCTGCGCGAACTGGGCGGTCGCATTGCCCTCGACGGCGACGACCATCCGGGCGCGTTTCATCTCGGCGAGCAGTCGCTCGGTCCTCAGGGGCCATACCTCGTTGAAATGGACGAGTCGGAGGTCTGTCGGGTGGTCCAGCACGAGCTCTTCCAGCGCTCCAAAGCTCGAGCCCCATCCGACCAGCAGGGTTGGACCGTTGCCCAGGACGATTGGTTCTTCCATGCTGTTCAGCAGGTCCTGCTGTCTGCGAAGGCGCTTGGTGACCATGCGCTCCCGGTTGTCCAGGTCTTCGGTCAGATGTCCAGCCTCATCGTGTTCGTCGCTGTCGACGATCACCGGCCAGTCGGTCTGCAGAGGCACGAGACGCGGCGACACGCCGGATGGCGTCAATGCGTATCGCTGGTACGGCTCCTGGTAGAATCCGGGTTCTGCAAGGTGCCGGTCCAGATGGACCTCGCCGAGTTCCCAGCGTGGCACCGTCACAAGCGTGTCCGCCAGTTGCTGGTCCGACAGAATGATGGCGGGGATCTGGTACTTCGATGACAGTTCATATGCTTTCAGTGTCAGTGTGAAGGCATCTTCTGCCGTGCGCGGCGCGCTGAGGTAGCGTACGAAATCACCATGTCCGGCATGCAGGACGAACCAGAGGTCGCCCTGTTCGGTGCGTGTCGGAAGTCCCGTGGCGGGCGCAGGGCGTTGCGCGTCGACGATGACGATGGGTGTCTCTGTCATGCCGGCCAGAGACAATGCTTCGACCATCAGGGCGAACCCGCCGCCGGACGTCGAGACCATCTGCCGCACGCCTGCATAGCTGGCGCCCACGGCCATGTTTGCCGCGGAGATCTCGTCCTCCGCCTGTTCGACGACGATGCCGTACTGTTCTGCATGTGTCGCAAGATAGTTCATGATGCCCGAGCCGGGTGACATCGGATAGCCGGAGTAAAACTTGACGCCTGCGACGATGGCTGCCGCGCCGATCGATTGGCTCGCGTTCGCCAGGAGGTGGTGGCTCAGCTTACGTACCGGCAGTGACCACGTTTCCACGACCGGCTGGGCGTACCCGTCCTCGAGGACCGGCAGGTTCTTCTCCAGGATCTTTGTGGGCAGTTCCTTCCGCGCCACCGCAGCTGCTGCAGCGAGGGGAATTCCCAGCATGCGGCACATGGCTCCGAACAGGAAGACGTTGGCGGCGCGGGCGTCGCCCGCCAGGGCGGTTGCGCGTTCAACAGCGGGGACCAATGTTGCTGCTGGCAGATCGACGCCGGATTTTGTGTCACACAATGTCCGCGTCGACGGTCCGATCTCTGACTCGTGGCCATTCCCGGCACGGTGATAGGGCAGGACGGACGACGCCAGTGGGACGAACAGATCGATGAGTGGCTGGACAGCGTGGTGTGGCACGTCGGACGCCCGTATCGTCGTGGCGTCCAACCCGCCGCGGATACGGCTGTGATAGCTTTCATCCTGCACGATGTAGTACCCGCGGTCGAACAGGACACGTGCGACGAGCGACCCCAGGGTCTTGACCCCTTGTCCTGCCTCGCCGCTGATGGTGATGGTGATGTCCATGACGACTCCTTTGGGATAGTCTAGTGACCTGTTGCTTCCCGGGCCTTGCGCACCCAGTCATGGTCGGCGGCGATGGCTCGGGCGACACCTGCCAGGTCGGCCGCTCCACTCTGGATGATCTCCTGTGCCGTCTGCGGCTGTGTGATGCCTCCGGTACAGACGACGTGACAGCGGACGGCTGCCGAGACGGCCTCGGCAAACGGCCGGTAATATGCTTCGCCCGTGGGCCCGGCGGGGCGACTTCCGCAGATACCTGCCGACAGGTCGAGGATGGCGACGCCCGCGTCGTCAAGTGCGCGTGCGGCTTCGACACCTTCCGCAATGGTGAGACCTCCTTCGTAGAGTTGAAGGAAGGGTGGGTTGTCTGCGACGCCGAGCCTGACCATGAGCGGCAGGTTCCCATGCACAGCTGCTCCGACTTCTTCGACGGCCTCGAGCAGCAGGCGCCTCCGCCCTGCCGGAGTCCCGCCGTATGCGTCGGTACGGTGGTTGGTCAGAGGACTGAGAAACTGCCCCAGCAAGTAGCCGTGCGCGCAGTGGATCTCGACGAAATCGTAGCCGGCCCCCTGGACGCGCGCAGCCGCTGCTCCAAAGGCGCGAATGGCTGCGACGATATCGCTGTTCGACATCTCCTCCGGGACCAGGTGCGAAACGGGGTTCTCGACGGCGCTTGGGCCGAGACATCTTCCGGGCATCTCCGCCCGCCGGTTCGACCCGGCATGGTTTATTTGAGCAGCGCACAGGGCACCGGCGGCGTGGATCGCTGCGGCGATGGCGGCATGTCCGGATATATGTGCGTCCGATGCCAGCGAGATCTGACGGGGTGAAGCGCGCCCTTCCGGGGCGACATAGGAGTGTTCCACGACGACCAGGGCCACGCCGGTGGCGGCCAGCGAGCCGTAATAGCCGGCTGTCGCGGGGCTCGGATGCCCCTCCGCATCCGCCTGCTCGGTTGCCATGGGTGGCAGGACAATACGGTTTGCAAGGCGGACTCCCGCCACGTCCAGTTCAGAGAAGAGATGCTTCATGATCATCCTCCTGTATGGGATCCAGAGACTTGTATCATGGTGTCATTCTAGAGTCTGTGTGAACCTTTACAAGGACGGGACTCATGCTGGACAGTGGCCGCAGGGACACATTGAGGCTATACTGAACTGTGTCGAGCTACCGGCATCGTGACTTGAAAGGAGTAAAACCATGGATGAACGACGTGGGCAGGCGTATCACCGCAGATTCTCGCCACTTTATACGGACTACTACGAGTATTCGATGACGCAGGGCTACTACCTCTCCGGGAAGGGGCGGGACGAGGCCGTGTTCGACATCTTCTACCGCCAGAATCCCTACGGAGGAGGATACGCCATCGCGGCGGGCCTGCGCGACGCTGTCGAGTATGTGCTCAACATGCGCTTCACGTCGGAGGAACTCGGCTACCTGAGCTCGCTCGGGTACAGGGACGACTTCCTCCAGGTGCTCGAGAAGATGCGGTTTACCGGCGACATTACGGCCGTGCCCGAAGGCGAGGTCGTCTTTCCGGGGGAACCCATCATCAGCGTCAAGGGTCCGCTCATCGAGACCCAGCTCCTGGAGGGCCTCATCCTCAGCGCTGTGAACTTCCAGACGCTCATCGCAACCAAGGCACGCCGCATGGTGTGTGCGGCCGAAGGGAGGAGCATCTACGACTTCGGTCTCAGGCGGGCGCAGGGAGACGGCGGCATGGGCGCCAGCCGGGCGTGCTTCGTGGGCGGCGTCGCTTCGACATCCAACGTCCTGCTGGCGTTCGAAGAAGGCGTGCCCGTGGGCGGGACCATGGCCCACAGCTGGATCCAGAGCTTCGACTCGGAGCTGGAGTCGTTTCGCGCCTACGCACAGATGCATCCCGACGACTCCGTCCTGCTCCTCGACACCTATGACACCCTGAGGCAGGGACTGCCCAACGCCGTCATCGTCGGCAGGGAGTTGGAAAAACAGGGTCACCACCTCCAGGGCGTGCGTCTGGACTCCGGCGACCTCTCGTACCTCAGCAAGAAAGTACGGGCCGTGCTCGACGAGAATGGACTGACCCACACCAAGGTCTCGGTCAGCAACCAGCTGGACGAGTACGTCATCGAATCCCTCATGGATCAGGGCGCCCCCATCGACATGTTCGGTGTCGGGACACGCCTGGCGACCGGCTACAGCGACGGTGCGCTGGACGGCGTCTACAAGATGGTCCAGCTCAAAGGAAAGCCGATCATCAAGATCTCCGAGAACCCGGCCAAGATCAACCTCCCAGGCGAGAAGGAACTGTACCGGTACTATGACTCGGGGGACGGTCTCTGGCTGATCGACGGCCTGTGTCTGGCAGGGGGCGACGACGAACCGACCGTCCTGATGCACCCGGACTTCGACTACAAGAAGACCGAGGTGGCGGGGTTGAAGCGTGAGAATATTCGCAAGGAGATCGTCAGGAAGGGCGAACTCGTGTACGCCTTCCCCACCCTTCTCGAGACCAGGACATGGAGCGCCCAGCGGTTCTCCCTGCTGTACGGCGAGCACAAGCGTTTTGCCAACCCGCACGCCTATCACATCGGCGTGAGCCGTGAGCTGTTCGACCTGCGGCGCAGCCTGATCGAGGCTTGGTCATCATGAGCCAGGAATCCTTCGGTCCAGAGTCGGCCCTTCTCGTCGTCGACGTCCAGAATGACTTCTGCCCCGGTGGCGCTCTGGCCGTGACCGGAGGGGACGCTATCATCCCGGTCATCAACGCATGGATGCCACGGTTTGCCACCGTCGTCGCGTCGCGCGACTGGCACCCCGCGAACAGCGTCCACTTCAGCAGCTGGCCTCCTCACTGTGTTGCGGGCACGTACGGCGCACAGTTTAGAGCCGGACTCGACACCGGGCGGTTCCTGCTGGTCCTGGACAAGGGGACCAACAATTGCGACGACGGCTACAGTGCGTTCGAGGCGACCAGCGAGGATCTCGAGAGCTGGCTTCGCGGCCGGGGCATCGAGATGCTGTATGTCTGCGGTCTCGCGACCGACTACTGCGTTTTGCAGACGGTGCTCGACGCACGTCGACTCGGGTTCGGCGTCACGGTCATCCGAGACGCTATTGCTGCTGTGGAGGTCCACCCCGGCGACGGACACAGCGTGCTCAGGGCGTGATGGAGGCGGCAGGCGCCCGCTTTGCCCCATCGGGACAGAATTGACTGTTGTAACACGATGGCAGCGGGGGATGTGTTCCCCAGTTGTTGTACCAGAAGGAACAAGGAGTGCATGACGTGCGTCCAACCAGTGCGCGCATGCACCATATTGATGCATGGTTGTACACCGTGGGTGCCGATTGTGTTGAGCTGGTCAATCTCTCTGGAATGAGGTGCATAAAGCCTTGAGCAAGATGTGCTTGTCGAACCGCTCGATCGTTCTTGTCCTTATCGTTGCAATGGTATTGTCCTTGTGCGTCGGTCCCGGCACGGCTCTGGGCACGCCCCTTGGGGTGAACCCTCCCGTCACGTATATCCGTGCGTCTCTCAAGGCTGCAGCTCTGCGCTACAACGTGCCCTCGGTCATCCTGATGGCCATCGCCTACCAGGAATCGGGATGGCGTCAGTTCGACGCAAACGGCAACACGGTCGTCGGGTCGAACGCGACCTCGCTGGACATAGGTATCATGCAGATCAACAGTTCGGGGCGCACCGACGTCGTCCGTCTCATGACCGACATCGACTACAACATCGATACCGGAGCCAAGATGCTCGATGGCAAGTGGAAGCTGACGCCCGGCATCGGCGACCGCGACCGGAACGTTCTGGAGAACTGGTACTACGCCATCTGGGCCTATAACGGCTTCTCGTCTACCAACAACCCCAACACGCCCGGCGGAAGGCACTTTCAGGACAGCATTCTTGCCCTGATGGCGCGGCAGGTCCTCGGCAGCGACGGGCAGCCACTGTGGCCCCCGGTCGCGGTCACACCGCCCAGCCCTGCCCTTGTTGTCAGCCCGGTCGGATGGATCCCCACGCCACAGCCTGTGCACTATGGCGACCTGTATGGAGGGTTCAATCCGGGGGACAACGTCGGGGCGCTGGAGAGTCCGGCCGACCCGGGCGCTCCTGCTGCGACCGGAGAACTGGGCCAGGTCCGTATCACGTGGTCGCCGTCGATGGCAGGCAGTTATCCAGTCATGCGCTACGACATCTACCGCAGTCAGGGCACGCCGGACATCCAGACGGCCGAACTCGTGGGTGAGGCGAAACCCGAGGCGACGCAATTCGTCGACACCGGACCGCTCC
>Ga0209881_1000149_pt1 | contig 20076 bp, 18 predicted proteins | sample PersoiDNA2013193_FD_185804 | JGI IMG/M metagenome (GOLD analysis project Ga0209881, IMG submission 185804) | Permafrost soil microbial communities from the Arctic, to analyse light accelerated degradation of dissolved organic matter (DOM) -... | ecosystem: Environmental > Terrestrial > Soil >... | reverse complement strand
TTCCCTGACGTGCGCACAACGCAGGGGCCCATAGCTCAACGGTAGAGCAGGTGGCTCATAACCACTTGGTTCTTGGTTCGAATCCAGGTGGGCCCACCATGATGTCAGAATCGTTGATGAGGTGTATTCATGCTAATAGACAAGCTTTGGGAACTTCAAGAACTCCAATTGGCCTTTCGGCAGAAGGAACGTCTTCTGCAGGAGTCGGATCTCTCTTCATTGCTGAGTCACAAGATCGACGAGACCGAGGAGCAACTGGCCACGTTACGTGGGCAGCTGGAAACGTTCAGGGCCGACGAGGTCAGAATCAGTGAGAAGCTGGACGATCTTTCGGCGAAGGTTCACGAAGCCGGCGCCAAGCTCGGGAAAGAAGAAATGTCCGAGGACAAGGTCCAGAAGCTTGAGGAGAAGATGAAGAAGCTGACCCTCGAGAAAGAAAAGGTTGAGGACGCACAGGGGAAGAATTTCCACGACCGGCAGGACGTTGAGGATCAGACCAGAGCCTCGGAATTGCTGGTAGAGAAGCTTCGTAAGGAGCTCGAGAGCATTCCTAAGTTGGACACAACCTCGAGAGCAGCCGTGAAAAAGTCTCTTCCGACCCTGCGCAAGGACATTGAGAATCGCAAGTCGAAGCTGCCGCTCAAAGCCAAGCTGATTTTCGAAAACCTGTCGCAGAAGTTCAGCGGAGCTCCTATTGCAAGAGCGGTTAGTTCGACTTGTGACTACTGCCATGTGAGGCTTTCCCAGAAGACACTATTCAGTCTTCGTAATGCAGAGAGCGGTGGTGATGCTGAAGAGCTTATCCGTTGCGAGATCTGCGGCAAGATACTGTACGTCGGCACCAAAGACCGCGAATGAGTCAGTCGCAGGCAGGAGATCTTCCTGCTTGAGGAAAGTCCGGGCTCCAAGAAGCGAGTTGCTCGGGAAACCCGAGTGGGGGTAACCCCAAGGACAGCGCAACAGAAAATATACCGCCCCGCAAGGGGTAAGGGTGAAATGGCGGTGTAAGAGACCACCGGCAGACCAGCGATGGGCTGCGCATTGCAAACCCCAACTGGAGCAAGACAAAATAGGAAGGCAAATAGGGCTGCTTCTCCCTGCCTTCGGGTATGTCGCTTAGATAAATGACTGACCACGACAGAACCTGGCTTATCATTCGCGGTAAGTGAAGAGACCCCAACCGTACTTCGGAAGGGGTCTCTGCGTTTGCGAAAACATGAAGAGACCCCAACCGTACTTCGGAAGGGGTCTCTGCATGTTTTGAGCGTCCTGTCCACCTTGTGGACAGTGTGTGGCAGAGGGCTACACCTGCTCGGCTATCTCGATCAACTCGGCGAAGGCGGACGGCTTGAGGCTGGCTCCTCCGATCAATCCACCATCTACCGAAGGGAGACCTGCGATGGAACCGAAGTTGGCCGGCTTGACGCTGCCGCCGTACAGAATTGCGACGGTACCACCAATTGTCGTTCCGAGAAGCTGCCTGAGGTGTTCCCGAATGAGGTGATGTGCCTGCTCTATCTGCTCATTCGTGGCATTCACCCCCGTTCCAATGGCCCATACTGGTTCGTAGGCGACAATGAGCTGAGCGCTATCGGACAGCCGGACATCCCTGAGAGCGGTATCCAGCTGCCCAAACACGACTTCCTCGATCTTGCCGGCATTGCGCTCTTCGAGTGTCTCTCCAACGCACAATACAGGAATCAGCGACGCCTCCAGGGAGTTGACGAGCTTGCGATGAAGCAGATCGGCCGACTCACCAATGATATGTCTGCGCTCCGAATGCCCTATGAGCACGTGGGTCGCCCCTGTCGAACGGATCATGGCGGGCGAGACTTCCCCGGTGAATGCGCCTTCGACCTCAGCCGCGGCATCTTGAGCGCCGAGCAACACCCAGGCCGGGACCGAACCGGTCTCTGCCAGGGCTCCCAATGCGATGTAGTTGGGGAAGACGATGACCCGCACCTTGTCCCCCTGTGGCGGTGTGGCTGTGGCCAGCTCGGCAAAGTACGTCCTTGCCTCCTCGATGGTCTTGAACATCTTCCAGTTTCCTGCGACGATTTTCACGTTGTTCTCCTTTCGACACGGTACTCCAGACGCACGTCCAGTATCACTCCTCATCCTCGGTTGGGCGTGATGGAGCCGGTGGCAAACGCTCTGCACGCACTCTGGAGATTCTCTTCCCGACAACGTTCACTACTGTGAAAACGATGCCGCCACGCTCGACTTTGTCCCCGACACGAGGAAGGCGTCCGATTTCGGACAGCATGAGCCCTGCGACGGTATCGTAGTCTTCACCCGATAACTCCGACTCAAAGAGTTCCGAAGCTTTGTCGGTCGACACGGAACCCTTGATGAGAAACGCGTCTGGCCCCACGTTCTCGATTTCAGCGGCCTCCTTATCGTACTCGTCCTGGATCTCGCCGAAAACCTCCTCCAGGATGTCCTCGACAGTGATGAGCCCTGAAACGGCACCATACTCGTCGAAGAGAACAGCTATCTGGATGCGCTGCCGTTGCATCTCCTGGAGCAAGCTGCTGATCTTCTTGGTATCGGGAGCAAAGAATGGCTGCCGGAGGATGCCGCTTGCCCTGACATTGGGGCCGGCACCGCCTGCCATGGCTCTCAGCGCATCCTTGGCATAAACCAGTCCCACAACGTTGTCGTCGTCCATGACCGGCAGACGGGAGTGACCAGTTTCGTCGATTGCCTTGATCACGTCACTGATCGGCACATTCTTCTCAACTGTTGTCACGTCCACAAACGGCGTCATGATCTCATACGCCAGCGTGCTGGTGTAGTCAAAGATGTTGTGGATGAGTCGCTCCTCCTCTTTGTCGATCACGCCGTCCTCCTGCCCCATCTTCAGCAGGTAACGGAAGTCGTCGGAATCGTTGAGGTGGCCCGTGTGCTTGGCATGCCGCAGCAGGGGTCCCGTGAAGACCCCCGAGATTGTCGCAAGTGCACGTGCGCCCGGATAGAGCAGCAGGTAGAAGGGGTAAAGTGGAATAGCTGTGGCGTGCATGACCTGTTCAGGGAACGCCCTGCCGATTGATTTTGGGATAGTCTCGGCGAAGATGACGACGACGACCGTCAAGGCAAGTGTGGAGACGACCGCAAGCAGATCCGGGTTCACACGCGTGAACACAGTAAGCACGATCCGCGCGAAGATAAAGGACGCCCCAAGATTGGCCATATTGTTGCCCAGGACCACCACCGCGATGAGCATCGAATGGCCAGCAGCCATCCTGGTGCTCAGCCGATCAGCGAGAACAGAAGATTCGGCCGCCTTCTCCAAAGCCATCGGCGTCATGGTTACGTAGCCGTATTCCACCATGGAGAAGAGGAACGAGAGAACCAGGAGGACCAGCAATCCGACGATCTGTCCAGTCATGCAGGCCTTCTCGCCACGTCGGGGCGGTGCCCCTGCGCTATCTTCGCGAAAACCTCTTCCTCGCGGTGCTCCATCAGGGTGCGGTCATGCTCCTCGATGTGGTCGAAGCCCACCAAGTGGAGCACAGAGTGAACGAGGGAGAACACGAGCTGGTCTTCAAGCCCGTTCCTACTAGAGATGGCTTTGCTCTCCACCGCATCCATACAGATGACGATGTCTCCTAGCTGCCAGCCCGTGCCGGGCGCGGCATAGCCCAGCGGAAACGACAGCATGTCGCTGATCGAGTCCCTGCCTCTGTGGTCACGGTTTAACTCCCGCATTTGAGACTCTGGGACGAAATAGCATGAGACGGCGACAGCGTGTCGAACACCCGGAATTGCGGTGATTTCCGGCTGTATCAGACGGGCTATGCGGACGACAAGCGCCATTAGAGCCTTGCTGTCCACCTGCCAGCCGGGATCCGACAGTTCTACACGACAGTGTACAGATAGGTCAGATTCTTTCATTTGCCTCCTCAGGCGTCGGATAGGCATCGCGAACATGGTAGAATGAGATGAGGGATGTGAGGAAGTAGTCCTTGACGGCGGCGATCTCGCCCAGCGTGAGCTGTGACTCGGCAAGTTGACCGTCGGCAATGCGAGCGTTGACAATCGCATCGATGAGCCCTTCCAGAGCTGATTTGTCCACCTTGGCAAGCGAACGCGCCGCGGCTTCAACGCCGTCGGCGAGGAAGACAAGGGAGGACTCCTTCGTGTGTGGCTTGGGCCCTTGGTACCGAAATGTGTCAGGTGAGAGGTTTGTCTGCTCGGCGGACGCCTTGTCGTAGAAGAACTGGACGACAGTCGTACCATGGTGTTCGGCGATGATATCGACCACCTCGGGTGGCAGGTGATTGCTCCCTGCAATCGTAACGCCTGCCTGGACGTGCTCCAGGATCACCTTGGTACTCAGTTCAGGCGAGATATCCTCGTGGATGTTCGGCAGTTCTCCGCGGTTCTCGCCGAAAAACTGTGGATGCAGCAGTTTGCCGATGTCGTGGTAGTAACCCCCAACGCGAGCCATCAGCCAGTTTGCGCCGATACGCTGAGCGGCACCTGCTGCAAGATTGGCCACGTTGAGGCTGTGATGGTAGGTTCCTGGGGCATTTTCAAACAACTGTGCCAGGAGTTTGCTTCCCGTATCCAGAAGCTCGCGCAGCCTCATGACCGTGGCGACGTTGAACAGTCGCTCGAAAACCAGGGTCAGTCCCAATGCAAACACAGCTGCAATGACCCCCCCTGCGACCAGGTACCCGGCGTCGGTAGCAATCACGGATAGCCGCTGTTCGCTGAGCCCGGCAAGAGCGCTGTAGACAAGAGCGGCTGATGCGCCGGCAATCGGCCCGGCGATGAGAAGGGCACTCATCTTGTTCACCTTCCGCATGACGATGAATACCGTAATGGCCCCAACGACGAGCCCCGAGAGCACTTCTGCGGGCATCGGAACCATGATCCACGTCACAACCATCAGGGCAAAACCGAAGACCGTGCCAAGGGCACCCTCGAAGAAAACGAACCCGAGCAGCAGGCAGAGGAAGAACGGCGTGATCGTTGCTGTCACCCCACCGGCGAGCCAGCCGATCACGATGCAGGATCCGCCTATGACCGCTGTCTCCATCAACAAATGCTCGGCCCGGCCTTTCGCTGAACCCAGGAGCATGACTGCCAGTGCGATCGTCCCCCAGGCGAGCAGCGCCACCAGCATCTGAGACATGACGTTTTGACGCGCGCGAGGCCCCCAGACCAGGCCAGTACTCAAGAGCAGATCGACGGTGCTCTGGTCCAGCACACTCCCTTTCTTCAGGACGGCGGTGCCGGCGAGGATGGTTGAGACGACAGGTGATACCGAGGACGCAGTCTTGTCACGTGCAAGCTGAGTCGCCTCTTGATCGTATATCAGGTTCGAAGACACGAAACGGGCTGCCAGGAGGTATGCCGAGCGTACCTGGTTGTCGGAAATACCAAACTTCTTGAGTTCCGTGTTGATGCTCTCGCGGGCAGCAGGAATGCTTCCCTCGAGTACGCCGCGACCCATGACTGTCGTCAGCGCCTCACGCGCAGCCGTCTTCGACGATTGAAGCTCCGACTCGGAACACGTCGCGAGGTACTTCGTCGTTGTGCCTGCCGATGTCATGAGCAACGCCGCAATCCGCTCAGACTCCTGGTCTACCGTGAGATCCTGCGCGCGTATGCTGATGACCCTTGTCATAATGGCTTCGAGAGCAGTTATCGCGGTTGGCAGCCGCGAGCTGTCGAACTTATAGATAGGAGCGACTTCGTCCATTGCGCGCTTGCGAAGGTCCTCAGTTCTGCCATTATCGACATAGACGATGTCTCGCCTGGAGACCATGTCCGCACTGACGACCGTACCTTTAGACACACTTCTGCGCACTGGGATGAAGGGGAGGGCGCACAGTACAGCGGACAAAAGCGCTACCAGGACGAACACCAGCGTACCGGTCCGCCTGAACCGTGTGAGCCGGAGAACGAGGCTATGACGAACAGTTCGCAGGAAGTGAGTTACCCTATCTTGTCTGGTCATGGGTGCCGCCCTCCACCTCGATTCTGTGCTTTGTCGCACGGAAGAATGTCATGCTAACGTCTCCGTAGCGCCTTTCCTTATAGCTCTCCAAGTCTATTGCTGGGCCATTATACCGTTCTTGCACGGGTCGCCTGGATGGATGCTCCATGATTATGATACAGCCGTCTGCTCCTTCGCGCAAATGCTCAGACAGGGTGACCAGGAGCCCTTCCTGTAATCCAGAGTCAAAGGGCGGGTCTGCAAAGAGGACATCGAACTCCGCTCCCTGCAATCCGCTCACGTATCCATCGGCGTCGCCCTTGACGACAGAAGCCTGCTCCTGAAGCGCAAGCATTCGCAGGTTGTCAGCGATGAGATGCACTGAGCGATTGTCGATATCGACAAAGGTTGTATGTGTCGCTCCGTTACTGAGCGCTTCTATGCCCACCGCACCAGTGCCGCTGCAGACGTCGATGAACCGCGCTCCAGCAAGAATCGGTCGCATCATATCCATGACAGCCTCTCGCGCCTTGTCGGACGTAGGGCGCAGCCAGGGTTCCTTGCCGAGTGACTTCAGCGAACGGCCTTTCAGTGTGCCTGACCCAATGATCATATCAGTTGTCCTCCATGCTGGGCTTTAAAGCAGGGTATCGGAGAGACAGCATACGGGCCAGATCGGCATGTTCCGGATGATCAAGCGCCAAGTCGTTTTCCAGGAGCTCCGAGGCAGCCTTTCGGATGTCCGGAAGAGCGGAAAGGTCGCGGTAGCTCAGCAGCGCTGTAGATCCGAACAGTGGAACATCATAGCCATGCTGGACTGTCCCAAGGATGTCGCCGGGTCCTCGCAATTTCAGGTCTTCCTCTGCGATCTGGAACCCGTCGTCAGAGTGGACCAGGACCTGCAGGCGTTCGGTGCCGTCGGCCGTCACATTACCCTGGATGAGGATGCAGTGGGAGACGGAGGATCCTCGGCCGACTCTTCCACGGAGCTGATGGAGCGTAGCAAGCCCAAACCTCTCCGCATCCTCGATGACCATGACACTTGCGTTGGGCATATCGATACCAACCTCCACGACAGTCGTCGCAACCAACACGTCCAGATTCCCCAACCGGAAGGCATCCATGGTCGACTCCTTCTCACTACTCTTCATGCGCCCGTGCAACGACGCAACACGCAGGCCCTTCAGGCTGCCTTCGGTCAGCTCCCGCATGGTCTCCTCGACTGACGCGGTGCCATCGCCCTCGTCCGAAGCCGGGTCGATGGCGGGGACCACGATAAAGGCCTGCCTTCCCTGAGCCACCTGTTCACGCACCATGGCATAGGCTCTGTCGCGTGTGGCGGCCGTCAGGAGATGCGTCTGGATCGGGAACCGCCCCGCAGGCTTCTCCACCAGTTCGGAGATGTCGAGATCACCATATATGGTCAGGGCCAGTGTTCTCGGAATCGGGGTCGCGCTCATGACGAGTGAGTGCGGCACGTTGCCCTTCGTTCCCAGAGCCGCGCGCTGAGCAACTCCAAAACGATGCTGCTCGTCGACCACGCTCAGACCGAGATGCTCGAATGCCACGCCCTCCTCGAGGATGGCATGCGTGCCCACGAGACAGTCGACTTCCCCGGTCGCGACAGCGCTCAGGATGCTCCTGCGCTGCGACTTGGTCATCCCTCCTGTCAGCGTAGCGACTCGCACCCCGAGAGGAGCAAGCAGCTCCTGGAGGACGCGTCCCGTTTGCTCCGCGAGAATCTCAGTGGGACTAAGGACGGCGCTCTGGTATCCGGCCACCTTGGCAGCGTACGCCGCGTACCCGGCCACCGCTGTCTTTCCTGAACCAACGTCCCCGTGGAGCAGTCGGTGCATCTGCCTCGGTCTGCGCACGTCTCCCTCGATGTCTCGCATGGCCGCTGTCTGAGACGCAGTGGAAACGAACGGCAGCGCCCCGACATAGCGCTCGACCGTCCCCGTGGGCAGGTCGAACGGGCTTCCTGGGACATCCTGTTCAGCGTGTCTGCGCATCAGGACTCTCAGTTCAAAGAGAAACAGACTATCGAACGCAAATCGGCCCCGCGCCTTTTCCGCCTCGTGTTCATCGGTCGGAAAGTGCAGGGAGCGGTAGCTCCATGCGAGGTCGGGCAGCTTGAAGCGCGAAGCCACGTCCCGTGGCAGATACTCGGCGGTCGCTGAGGAGATCCGGCCTACGGCACGCCACACATGAGCTCGCAGTCCCTTCTGAGTAATGCCCGAGGTGAGGTGATACAGTGGCACGATCCGGTTCATATGCAGTTGAGCCGCCGGCGTTCCCGACTCCTCGAAAGCCGGCTGCATCAGCTGAGCCCCTTCGAACGAGTTCTCCAGTCTCCCGTAGAAATCGTAGTCATGTCCGGCCTGAAGTCTATTCCTCACGAACCGGTTGTTGAACCAGACGAGATGGAGCACGCGTCCGCCGGGGTCTCTGGCTGACGCCTTGACCAGCAGAACCTTTCGCCGGATCTCAGTAACCGCCAGCAGACGTGCCTTGATAAGGACCATCTGCCCAAGCGACTCGCGCGACAGCTCCGTCGGATAGCGCAGGTCAAGATAGCCTTTGGGCGCGTGCTGGAGAAGGTCGGCAATGCTGCCGACACCGAGTTTCCCCATGATCTCTTGAACACGCGGTCCGACTCCCCACAGTTTGGACACCGGTTCTTCGAGTACCTGCAGCAAGGCTTTGATGCTATCGGGGGGAAGCTTGGACACCGGCGTTGCGTGCGCCGGAGGCGCGCCTGCAGGCAGTGGTGACCCGGCAGACGGAGACTTCGAGTCGCCCAGAAGGGCAAGAAGCGCCGAACACCTGCCCGCCCGCGCCCGGTTCGCCAGGAACTGATAGTCGACCAGCAAAGACCGCAGCTCGTTCGATACGCCACGCTCCGCTGTAGGCTGTGTTCGTGTGCAAGAACCTTCCACGGTCGCCAGGGCCAACCGCGCAAACCCGCCTACGGCGGCGTCGTCCTGACAGCCGCGCTTGAGTTCCAGGCGCACCAGGCCCCGCAGAAGCTCTTTCCACATATCTGATTCGGCTGGACTGCCTCCGCTGCTCACTGGGTCGCTGATCCCTCGGTTTTGTGCACGGGTCTAGGAAATGTCCGCAAGGAAGCTCGAACCCGCGACAGGCGCCACTCCGAGGTACTCCGACACGGTGGCTCCAAGGTCCGCAAATGTTTCGCGGACTCCCAGGTATGTTCCGCCCCGGCGCGACGGCGAGTATGCGAGAACGGGCACGTACTCTCGCGTATGGTCCGTATGCGCAGTGAACGTCGGATCGCAGCCATGATCGGCTGAGATGAACAGGATATCGTCATGCTTCATCGACCTCAGCAACTCAGGGACCGCCTCATCGAAGCGCTCCAGGGCGACGGCATAGCCGGCCACGTTGCGCCGGTGGCCGAAGAGCATGTCAAAGTCGACCAGGTTGGTGAACAGCAACCCTTCCCAGTTGCTGGTCTTGACCAGCTCGATGGTCTTCTGGATGCCTTCCTCATTGTTGTGAATGTGGAAATGTTGCGTGAACCCCACACCAGCAAACAGGTCGTAGGTCTTGCCGACGGCAATGACATCCATACCGGCCTTGCTCACCTGGGTCAGGGTCGTAGGACCCAGCGGCTGAGCGGCATAGTCCTGGCGGTTGGATGTTCGCACGAAATTCCCGGGAGTCCCGGTGAATGGACGCGCAATGACGCGACCGACCAGGTACTCACCCTGCAGAATCTCACGTCGGCTGATCTCGCACATCTCATACAACTTGGCGAGGGGGGTGATGTCGTTGTGCGCGGCTATCTGGAACACGGAGTCGGCAGACGTATAGACAATCGGATAACCGGTACGCATATGTTCTTCGCCCAGTTCCGCGATGATTGTGGTCCCAGACTCAGGCCGGTTGCCCAGGGCCTTGGTGTTGAAGCGCTTTTCGAAGGCGTCGATGACCTCGGGCGGAAATCCGTTGGGATACGTGGGAAACGGCTTTGTCAGTGTCAGTCCCATCATCTCCCAGTGACCGCTTATAGAATCCTTCCCCCTGGCTTTCTCCTCCATGATCCCAAACGAACCCATGGGACTGTCGAAGTGCAGATCGAGCAGATACTTCAGGCCAAGTTCCTCGAGATGCGGGAGGCGAAAACCCGGCACGCTCTTGTAGATATGGCGAAGTGTGTCCGAACCACCATCCCCGTACATAAATGCATCCTTGGCTTCCCCGATGCCGACGCTGTCCAGAACAATGACGATGGCTCTCTTCTTCATGGTTTTTGCGTCCCTTCCTTTGCGCTCGTGTCCTTATCCGGCTGTCCACGCCGCCTGCGACGACGAGCTGGCCCAAGTACGAATTCGCCGAGGGCGGTAATGCCCCCAGCGCCCATCTTGACATAGTGATCGAAAAAACGCCAGATAAGGATGAAAGCTCCCAGGATACCATTCGGAACAAACGCCGCAAACAGGGCCACCGCGCCGAGCTCGGCTCCGACGGAAGCGCCGGGGGTGGGGAAATAGGATACGGCGATGTAGTAGATGAGGGTTGCCACAATGATCTGGGTGATCGACGACGTAACGCCAAGGCCATACAGCAGGATGATCGGTGTCAGCACGAGGAGACCCCAGGAGACGAAACTGTACGCCAGGCCTGTGACAAGCAGTGCTCGATTGGCCTTGATGGCTGTTTCTCGGGCACGCAGCGTATCCTTTACGAATTTCTCCACACGGCGTGCCAGTCGCTGTGAGATCCTTCCTCGCCCGTTGAGGGTCTGCGTCGGATGCTGAACCAGCCTTTCGACGTAGTCGTTGATCCACTGCAGGCGAATCAGGCAGAACACGAGGAAAGCGAAGTTGGCTACGTAGGCTGCCAGCCCGATGTAAAGGATGAGACGGAACCGGTTGCCCACCTCGAGGCTCTTGCCGGAGAAGAAGAGCCAGACCGGCACAAAAACGAGAACGACCATCTGGGAAGCACCCGAGAGGATCGCCTTGATGGCAAACACCATCGTCGAATCTGCGACGTTGATTGAGTCGTCCTTGAACAGCATGTAGATTTGGGCCGGTTCACCTCCGCCCGCCTCGAACGGTGTCACCCTGGCAAAGAACTCGCCCACGAGGATGTTGCGCATGGCGGTGCTGAACCCGACCCGCAGGCCGACCGAGTGAAGGATTGCCTGCAGCCGCAGAGCCTGAAAGACGATTTCAAGGAAGATGAGTACGACTGCGGCCAGGATATAGTCAGGGTTGAGTGACTTCACCACGGTCACGACGTTCATCTGGTGCGAAATGAGTGAGAGAGCGAAGAAACCGAGTGCACCAAATCCTAATGCTCCCAGAAGCTTCCAGACAATACTCCAGACGTTGGTGACCTCGGGACGATCGGGGGCCGGCGGCGGAGATTGAGGACCCCCAGCAACGACCTCAGGCTGGATAACGACCTTGGCCTCCGCGCCTGACGTGACAGGTTCGGTGTGGTCGCCCTGTTTCCCCATCGGCGGGAGGTTGTCGTCTATGCGTTCTTCGCCAGTTGCCATAACCGCTCCAGTTCCTCGGGAGGTGCTGTCGAGATGTCGACTTGCTGCTGCTTTGCATAGTCGCAGACGCGGCCGTATCGGTCGCGAAACTTCTCGAATGAGTGGTGCAAGGCCTTGAGAGGGTTGACACCTGATAGCCGTGCGACGTTGAGCGCAGAAAAGAAGACATCACCCAGCTCCATAGCCAGCGCATCTTTGTCCCTGGATGGAGCGTTCAGTTCCTCTCCCAGTTCGCTGGTCTCCTCGAGCAGCTTACCATAGGCCTGATCCGCTGATTCAAAATCAAACCCGTCGGAACGGGCAGCTTCCTGGAATAGCAAGGCATTCTCTATGGACGAAAGCAGTTTTGCGCTGTCGACAAAGTGTTTCTTCCGGCCCTCAAGGGTCTTGAGCTTCTGCCAGTTCTCCAGCACTTGATCGCTCGATGCCACCGAGACGCTGCCAAAAACATGCGGATGCCTGAATGTCAACTTGTCGTCAACGGTCCGAACGACGTCACAGATGTCGAATCCGTCCTCCTCATGGGCGATTTCCGACTGGATGAACACTTGCAGCAACAGGTCCCCCAGCTCCTCTTGGAGGTTATCGGCACTGTCTCTCTGTATGGCCAGAGCCACCTCATAGGACTCTTCCAGGAGCGTATCCAGAAGCGATACATGCGTCTGCTGGCGGTCCCAGGGACACTTTTGGCGCAATTCGGCGATGAGCAGCCTGAACTCCTCAAGAGTCGTATACTGGGTGCCGACGAGAGGCCAGAGAACGTCGGCCAGCCGTATCGCCTCCCGAGTCAGGTCGTTGGCTTCGATTGTCGGAGCATGAGACAGCCCATGCAACCGGCCAAGAAGCCCTGCAACAACAGACGCCAATTCGGCGGGACACAAACAAATGATCATACCATAGTGCCGACCGGCAAACCGTATCCATGTCAGGAAACCAGCAGCCTCTGCCGGATCCAGCAGGGTTCGGGCCGAGGTCGGCAGCAATCGGACACTGGAAGCCGACGCATAGGTCAGAACATCCGTTCCAGCCGGTACCGCCAGGGCAAAGCGCCGTCCTGTGTCGATCAGAGACTGCAGGTGGGGGTCTTGCTCCGTAATGATGCGTATTTCATATTCTTCCATGCTGTCAGTGTACCGTTTCCGACCCGGAAAGCAACCCTGACAGCAGTGAGAGCGGCTTCTGTCCGACATTCATGGGAAGGACCACCGAGTCCCGCACGGTTCGGGCGTCGGCGACCTGGTCGACGTGGGCGCGAAGGAACCGCGTGGCTGCTTCCTGACTCGCAAATTCCAGAACAAGCACGTGGCCCGACTCTTTGACGGACGACACGCCGAGAGGAATCAGCGACAGTTCGAGGCGTTTCAGCGCAAAAATTCCCGATACCTCAGGAGGGAGAGCTCCATAGCGGTCCACAGTCCGCTCTTCGAGTGCTGCCAGATCCTGCCCACCAGCCCGTTCGACGGCGTTGTAGAGCGCCAGCCGCTCTCCTGAGTCGGTCACATAGGGCTCAGGGATGAAGGCGGACATCCCAAGAATGATCACGGGTTTCGCAGCAGGCTCAGAGTACTGGCCCCGTACCCGCATGATCTCCTCCTCGACCATTGAAAGGAACATGTGGTACCCGACGTCGGAGAAGCGGCCGCTCTGCTTCACGCCCAGGACGTCACCGGCGCCACGCAGCTCCAGGTCCTTGAGGGCGACCTGCAGCCCGGCTCCGAAGTCCACGGCCGAGGCAATGGCCTCGAGACGCTTGAAAGCAACTGATTCACGCATGACGCCATGGGAATAGAAAATATAGGCATAGGCATGACGCTGAGCACGACCTACTCTGCCACGCAACTGATAAAGTTGGGCAAGTCCGAGGCGTTCTCCCTCGTCGACGATGATCGTGTTGACGTTTGGGAAATCGAGTCCTGCTTCGATGATGGTGGTCGAGACCAAGATATCGTACTTGCCCTCGTAGAAGTCCAGCATGATCTGTTCCAGAACTTCACTCCTCAACTGCCCATGCGCTACCGCGATGCGGGCCTCCGGAAACAGTCGGGCGAGCAGCGCAAACCGGGCCTCGATGTCATTGATGCGGTTATGGACAAAGTATACCTGTCCGTGACGCTGCAGCTCGGCACGAACAGCCCGCGTCAACTGCTCCTCGTCGAAGGGCATCAGGAACGTCCTGATGGGATACCGGCCGACCGGGGGCGTGTTGATGAGGGAGATGTCCCGAATGCCTACAATGGACGATTCCAATGTGCGCGGGATGGGTGTGGCGCTGAGAGTCAGCACGTCGACCTCAGTTTTCATCTTCTTGATCTTTTCCTTGTCCAGCACACCGAAGAGTTGTTCCTCGTCGACAATCATCAAGCCAATGTCCTTGAAGTCGCCTGCCATGTTCAGGACCTTGTGTGTACCGACAGCGATGTCGACACCGCCCTCGTGCAGGAGCTTGCGGCCGACCGCGAGTTCCCTGGAGCCTACCATCCTCGAGAATAGCGCAACCTTGTACCCAATCGGCTCGAAGCGGGCCTCCAGGTTGCGGAAGTGCTGCATCGCCAGGATGGTCGTCGGGGCGACGATGGCGACCTGCTTGCCGTTTGAGACCGCACGCGCCGCCGCCCGTATAGCGACCTCGGTCTTCCCGAAGCCGACATCCCCACATACCAGGCGATCCATCGGCTTGCCTGCCTCCATGTCGCTGAGGACGTCCGCGATAGCCTTGGACTGATCGGGCGTCAACTCGTAGGCGAAAGCGTCGACGACCGGTACCTCCAACTCTGGATTCGGCTTGAACATATAGCCCTCGCGCGCATGGCGTTTGGCCGCCGTCTCGAGCAGTTCGTGGGCGATGCACCGGGCATCTTCTGCAGCCTCCTTGCGCGCCCGTTTCCACTTCCTCGATCCTGGTTCGTCGAGGGTTATCTCCGTGCGGTCCCCAACATATTTCTCGAGATACCCCAGGCGTTCGACAGGCACGTGGAGCAGTGAATGATCCTTGTACTCCAGCGAGATATAGTCCCGGGTGACACCATCGACCGTTATGGCGTTCATGCCCCTGAACACGCCGATGCCGTAGTCCCGGTGGACGACGTAGTCGCCTTCGTGCAGGTCCTCGAGACGCGAGATGGCCTGGGAGAAGCGGACCGTCTTCTTGGGACTCATCATGGCCTTCGGGAACAGTTCCCTGTCCGTCAGCACCATGAATCCCTCTGCGGCAAACCCCGCCGACAGGGAGCCCTTGATAACGGCGAGTCTTGCCATGACACCAGGATCCTCGACCGTATCCATCACCAGATGCCGGGCCTTGTCAGGATCCCATGATACGACGTCGATTGCGGTCTCTCCGGGAGCGTGAAGGCCGAGGTACTCGCTGAAGGAACCCGACAGCGTCAGTGGGGGCAACTCGCGCGAGGCCGGTGTCAGGGCGTCCCGGGCTGAGGTAGCGGTGAGGGAAACCGACCGGGCGAAACCGCCCAGAGCCCGTCTGGCAGTCTGCTCCACCTGGTCGAGCGCGCTGGACGATGGCGCAAAGCCAGCCTGAATGGTCCGGTCGTAGAGTTCCCGCGCAGAGTCGAAGATCTGCGTCAGTTCGGCTTCAGGGTCGACGTCGGCAAACAGTGCTATGGCCCGGGGTCCGAGCAAGCTGGCAAGGCCTCCGCACATGCGCTCCGGATTCATATACTGATAGAGAAAGTAGTTGATCCCCTTGCTGTTCGTCGTCGAAATGAAGGACTCCAGGTCTTCGAGAAGCGTCGCATCCTGTTCCTCGGTTCCGCGACTGGTCTCGTGCTCTTTCTTCCAGCGCTCCGCAGCCACAGCGGCGAAACTCCGACGGGCCTCCTGATCCAGTACGACGGGATACGGCGGCAGGATTCCGACTGACGACACGGGCTCGACTGACTGCTGTGTCACGGGGTCGAACAGCTTGATACGGCTTATGACATTGCCTTCGAGCACAATACGCGCTGGGTACTCTCCCACCTGCGAGTACAGATCGAACACGTTGCCGCGCATGCTGAACTGACTCATCTCGGTGACCGATGAAACTCCTTCGTACCCCATCTGCAACAGTCGATGTGCCAGGAAATGTGGGATGATGCGGTCCCCGACAGAAAGCGTAGAAACAAGTTCCGTGAAATCGCGAGCGGGGATGGAGGGGTCGATGAGTCCCTGGGCCGTCGTGAAGACGACGGTCTCCGCATGCGCATAGATCTGATCAAGGGCCCGGGCCCGGGCGAACGACAGTGGACGTGAATACTGCGTGTACTCCATAATCTCGACGCCCAGTTCGGGCAGCACTACGAAGGGGCGCACACCCGTGACCGCCGCAGACATGCCGCGGACCATCGAAGACAGTTCCTCCGCACGGTCGACGCTGGGACAGACGACCACAAGGGGTCGAGGGCAGAGTGTAACCAAAGCCGCCAGCAGTAGCTGGCGATAGCCCCCGGATGGACTCGATACCGTGATGGAGCCGGGTCGTTCCAGCAGCAGTGCGAATTTGGCGAACAGTTCGGGAACGCTGGCCTGCGCCTGCTGCAGCAGCAGGTCGAACGAGCCAGACTGCATCAGTCCTTTGCCACCTTGCGGTTGAACATCTCCTGCGCAGCCATCAGCCCATCACAGACGATGGTTCGGACGACAGTCGGCGACTTCCCAATGACATCGATGATGGTTGGCCACTCGGACCTGGAGAATCTTGACAACACGAAATCGATGACGCCATCCTTGCTGCGTGGCTTCTCAATGCCGACGCGAACCCGCACGAATCCCTTCCCACCACAGTTGTCGGCAATCGATCGGACCCCATTGTGACCTGCGGCTGTGGCGTTGAAGCTCACTCTGACCGCGCCGACCGGCAAATCCATCTCATCATGGATCACGATAAGATTCTCGAGAAGAATGTTGCGTTCCTTCATCATTGGAGCGATAGCGACGCCGGAGTTGTTCATGAACGTCTGAGGCTTCACCAGGACTATCCTGACGGGTTCCAACTCGTCACAGAGGGCCAGGTCGACGGCTGCCCAGTGCGCCAGTCGATTATGGTTGAACCTGCGAACCTTGAACGAATGTGCGATAGCGTCGAGGGCCATGAAGCCTACGTTATGTCGTGTCTCATCGTATTCGGGCCCCGGGTTGCCCAGTCCTGCAATCATAATCGTTTTCACAGATGCTATACTACTCGGGAGAGGCCACATTTCAAGCTGTGAACGGTTGACAGGGGCCTCGAACACCGTATACTTTCTTCGCATTGGTCGGGTTCCCTAAGTGCCGCAAGGCCGCCTCGACCGAGCAATTCTTCGTGGAGGTAGTCTATGTACGCTGTAATTGAAGCAGCAGGAAGGCAGTATCGGGTCGAGCTCGGCGAGACCGTCAAGATGGAAAAAATCGCCAGCGAACCCGGCACGCCGATCGTGTTTGACAAAGTCCTCGTCGTCACCACTGACGCCGGCACTCAAATTGGCAAGCCCTACGTTCTGGACGCGAAGGTGAGCGGTACGATCCTTCGTACCACGCGCGACCGCAAGATCCGTGTCTTCACCTACAAGAACAAAACGACGCACAAGAAGCTCATAGGGCACAGACAGACATCGACCTACGTGAAGATCACGGAGATCGGGTAAGAGGGGCGGTGAACAATGGCACACAAGAAAGCAGGCGGTAAGTCACGTAACGGGCGGGACAGCAACCCGCAATATCTCGGCGTCAAGCTGTATGATGGTCAAGTTGTTCGGTCAGGCAACATCATCGTGCGTCAGCGCGGCGAGCACTTCAAAGCCGGCAATGGCGTCATGATGGGCCGAGACTATACCCTGTTCGCCGTCGTCGACGGAACAGTAAAGTTCGAGTCGCTCAAGACCGTGAAGCGCGTTCATGTGCTTCCTGTTCCTGAGCTCCCTGTTTCCGAACAGGCGAACTAGCACACAGGGAGCATTTCCATTAGAGACTCAGCTGACCGCATTCTCGATGAGGTCATAGTCCGAGTCACCTCGGGACACGGCGGAAACGGAGCTATGAGCTTCCGCCGTGAGAAGTATGTAGAGAAAGGCGGGCCGGATGGCGGTGAGGGCGGCAGAGGTGGCGACGTCATCTTTATAGCTACCGACCGATACTCGAGCCTTCAGTTCTTCGCAAAGAAGCAGACGTTCAGGGCTCAGGCTGGAGAGCCGGGTGCTGGACGCAACAAGCACGGGAGTGATGGACTGGACGTTACCGTCCTCGTCCCACTGGGCACCGTCCTGACGGATATTGTCTCAGAGGAAGTTCTGGCGGATCTAGTTGACGAGGGCGAGACTGTCACGGTAGCCCATGGCGGAAGCGGTGGCAGGGGTAATGCATCTTTTGCCACATCCGTCGACCGTGCCCCGAGGTACTGCGAGCAGGGTATCCCTGCGCAGGAGCGTCGCATCAGACTGCGCCTGAAGATCCTTGGCGACGTCGGCATTGTCGGCTTTCCGAACGCGGGCAAGAGCACACTGCTGAGCAAACTTTCTGCAGCACACCCGAAGATTGCCGACTATCCCTTCACGACGTTATCCCCGAACCTGGGTGTAGCATTCTCGCCAGACGGTGAGCGCGTCACTTTTGCGGATATCCCAGGACTTGTCGAAGGAGCCGCCGAAGGTCGCGGGCTTGGCAACAAGTTCCTGGCCCACATCGAACGCAGCCGGGTTCTGCTGTTTCTGGTTGACGGCAGTTCTCCCGATCCCGACCCGGTTCAGGCGTATCACCTGCTCTGCCGCGAACTGGAACAATACAGTGAACAGCTTGCAGGCAAGCCCCGATTGATTGTCGTCAACAAGATCGACGTGATTTCTGCCCAGAAGCGGACAGGGATTCGTACGCGCTTTGTCCATCAAGGTATCGAGCCTCTGATGATTTCCGCACTGGAGAATCGTGGCATTGATGCTGTCATTCAACGTGGATTGGCTCTCGTGCAGACTGCACCTGTGCCTCCCCGTGAACAGGTGACGCGGGTCTACAAGCTGAAGCTGTCTGATGAGACATTCGAAATCTCCCGGCTTCCCGACGGTATGCTCAACGCGTCAGGACGCTATCTGGACCGGATTGTCCACACGACTGACTTCGAGAAGCCGTTCCAGGTCACACTGCTGGACCAGAGGATGCGCAAGGTCGGCGTCGAAAAGGCTCTCCGCAAGAGGGGAGCCTATGACGGACAGAACGTCATGATCGGCGGCCACGTATTCGCTCTGGGGGAAGAGACAACAACCAAGCGATGAAGACCGTGCTGTATGGGGGAGCGTTCGACCCTGTCCACGCCGGTCACGTTTTTGTCGGCCATGAGGCTCTTCGCCTGATGGCCCCTTCTACGCTCATTCTCATCCCCACCGGCCTTCCAAATCCGGACTTTGACAAGTGCCTCTCCGCATCCGATGCTGATCGTGTGGCGATGCTTCAGCTCGCCTTCGCAGGGATGCCTGGTGTGGAAGTCTCCGACGTCGAATTGCGCCGTGAGCCACGGCCATCCTACTTCGTGGACACGCTCGAAGGTCTCCGTCCGGTGCTGGGTGTGGACAAGCCGGTGCTGCTTCTCGGGGAGGACCAGCTCCTATCGTTCCCGCAGTGGCACAGATACCAGGATATCCTCGATCAAGTTGAACTATGGTTCGTCCCGCGCGCCGGCCGGCACCGTCCAGGCCACCCGAAAGTCCCTGCGAAAGCTCTGTTCGACATCAATCCCTTCGACAGCCTGTCGTCGACCCTGATTCGCCACAGGCTGCAACAGGGTCTGTCTGTCGATGGCCTGATACCCGCGTCCGTGGCTGCGTATATTACAGAGCACGGATTGTACAGAGGTCAGTGATACCAGAGGAGAGAGCCCACCTGGTCGACCTCGTCGCCGGGCGTGTTCCGAAGAAACGACTGAAGCACATGCTCCGCGTGGAGACGCTGGCAATGAGACTTGCCCGTTTCTGGGGAGTATCCGAGGAGAAGGCCAGCATCGCTTCTCTGCTGCACGACATCGCGAGGGATGAGCCCGAGTCGTTCCTGCTCGAGCTGGTCAAGGACACCGATGACCCTCTGGTTCGTGAGATGGCTGAGACGTTCGCTCCAATAGTCCTCCATGCTCCAGTCGGGGCGTTGATCGCCCGACGCGACTTTGGTGTGGGTGATCCTGAGATTCTACAGGCAATTGCTCTGCATACGACTGGTGCCCCTCAAATGGACCGACTGGCGATGATCGTCTTTCTTGCCGACTACTGTGAGTCGGGCCGCCACTTCGCCGGCGTCGAGGAAGTCCGCTCTCTGCTGTTCAGTAGCCTCGAAACCGCAATGCTGCGCGCCCTTGAGCAGACGCTGGTATATCTGCGCCAAAATTCCCGTCCGATCGACAGACATACACTCGACGCAACGGCTGCTTTCGCACGTCTGGCTGCAGAAGACTCACAGCACCTCCACCACGCTTGACAGAAGCCTTCGCGCCGTGTAAAATACATATGAACATGATTATGCGGGAGTAGCTCAGGGGTAGAGCATCGGCTTCCCAAGCCGAGTGTCGCGGGTTCAAATCCCGTCTTCCGCTCCAGAGGCGGCATAGCCAAGTGGTAAGGCAAGGGTCTGCAAAACCCTCATACCC
>Ga0209881_1000145_pt1 | contig 20295 bp, 18 predicted proteins | sample PersoiDNA2013193_FD_185804 | JGI IMG/M metagenome (GOLD analysis project Ga0209881, IMG submission 185804) | Permafrost soil microbial communities from the Arctic, to analyse light accelerated degradation of dissolved organic matter (DOM) -... | ecosystem: Environmental > Terrestrial > Soil >... | reverse complement strand
GAAGCAGCGCCTGTTCCAGCGGCTGTTCACCTGGGTACCGATGCCCGATGACGCCTACGAGCGTGCCAGCGAGATCCAGCAGCGCCTAACCGAGACGGGCCACCACCGCTCCGCCGGACCGGCGGAGCGGCGGACCTCCTCATCAGCGTGACCGCTGAACGTCACCGCCTCACGGTCCTCACCGATGACCGCGACTTCCTCACCGTGGCCGCGGTCACAGGACAGCCGGTTCGCCTGGTCACCGGCACGAACTGATCACGCCGTTCACGCCACATGCACTGGCCGCGACGCGGTCAGCGCGCGGTCACCGAGGGAAAATGCCGGGTCCAGCCGGACTCGAACCAATCCGCCGCAAGGCCGCCGCCCCGCTGATAGAGGAGCAGCGGACGCAGAACGGACGCACCCTCCACTCCGCGCCCCGCGTCAAGCTGAACGCGACCGCCCGGCCGTCTGCATGGCACGCCGGCGAGCTGTCAGCCCGGCCCATTCTTGAGCTGATCCGTGGCCAGGCGGACACTGTTCGCGGGGCAACGGACCTCCCGTTCTTCGCGTCGTTCGGATGCGATCCGGACTTGGCGGAAGGGAGCCGGGGGCCCGGCGGAACGTGAGGGCTGGGGGCGCAGGTGGGGCGTTCGGCTCATTATCTGAGCGTGGTGCAGTTTGACTTGCTCAGCTGGGTGTCGGGTGGCTGCGAGGACTGCCCGCCACCGCCCAGGCGTTGTTGGCGCTGGCATCGGTGATCGGCACCGAGGCCGATGTCAGCGTGCTCGACGAAATTACCGGCTTCGAGGAGAGCGTCCTGCTGGACGCGATCGATGCCGCGCTCCACTCGGGGCTGGTGACGGAGCCGGCTCCGGGCCGCATCCGGTTTGCGCACGCCTTGGTGCGCGATGTTCTGTACGGCAGCCTGTCCCGGCTGCGCCGTGCCCGGCTGCACGCCCAGATCGCGACGGCGATCGAGCGGCACAAACCGGGTGACGTGTCCGCCCTCGCACACCATTTCGCCGCGGCGGGGACCAGCCCGGCCAAGGCCGCCCGGTACTGCGGCCTCGCCGCCGGGCAGGCGGAGCGGCGATTCGCCTTTCACGAGGCCGCCCGACTACGGGAGCAGGCACTTGAGTTCCTTGACCAGCCTCACACGGCGGAGCGCAGAGATCACGGCGCTGACGCGCGGGAAAGGCTGGGGCTTGTGCTCGGCCTTTGTGGCTCCACGCATACCCAGCGCGAGCACCGTCCGAAAACGCGCCGCGCAGCAGATACGTGCTAGTCTCGCTGTCCCGCAGCCCGACCTCTCCGCGACGGGGCGGCCATCTGCACGTCGTGCTCATGGATCCGCACCCGAGCCCGGTCTTGGCATGGGCCTGCTCTGCGAACCCGGTCTCGACGCGGCACACCTCGGCAATCGGGCCGTGAAGTCGCCCGCCGCGTGGGTCGCTGACAGAGGACTGCGCGGCCGAGCGCACGCGACGAGCAGGCGCGGCCGTTGGCTGGTCACAACCGTCGGCCGACGGCCGCGTGGCCATGGTGCCGCGGGGCCGGTTGGCGGACTGGTCGCGGTTAGCCAGTGACGAGCAGTTCGTCGCGCACGTCGTACACGCCCGGGCTCATCCAGGCGGCGTCGATCATAGCGTCGTGCTCGGCCCAGGTGCGAACATGACCAGTCAGCTTGACCGTGTTCTGGTTGGTGTCGACGACGACGTCACTGTCGTCAGGGATCAGTGCCCACCGGTCGAGCGCGTCTTGCACCGACACCATGACGTCCACAGAATCGGCATCATAGCTGATGTCGATGTTGTCCACGACGCTGCGGACCCCGGTCAGCCGGCCCGCCGCCGCCTCGGCCGCGTCACGCTGGCTGCCGTACATCACCGTGCCGGTCAGGGTGATGTTGCCGTTGTGCGCGGTGGCCTCGACGTTGTCAGAGACCGCGACATTCAGAGCCAGCACATCGTTGGCCATGGAGGCCAGTGCCGTGTCGTGGCGGTAGTCAGACGCCGGCAGTACCACCTCGAGATGGTTGTGAACGCCGGTCACTCCCGCGACCCGGCGCCCAGCGTCGGCCGCCTCCAGGTACTGCGGGTAGCTGGGCACCGTGCCGTTGAGCACGACGTCGCCGCTGAAGGTCAGCCACTTATGTCCTGTTTTGGAACCCAACAGGCCATAGCCTGCCGCCTTGCACGCACCGATGATGTCGGGGAGCTCACGGGCACCGCGGGTCGCCAGTGGACATCCCGGGGCCGGGCCGGCCTGCCCGGTGATTCAGTGCAACAGGGCTGCACCTGGCAACGCATCGTTCTGCTACCACAGCCAGTCATAGTCAGTGCCAGTAACCAAAGTGGAAGTACGGGGCAATCACATGGCAAAGATCCTGGCCGCGGCCGTTGTTGCCGCCGCTGCTGCTGTCACCGCGCGGGCCACCGGCATCGTCGCCGTGGCGGTCGCCCGCGGCGCCAGCCACTCCTGGACCCCGAAGGTCAGCAACGCGCTATCTGGATCCGGCCGGCAACGGCCGGATCCAGATAGCCGCCAACGTCGGCTTTGCCAGTGCGTCACTGTCACAAACATCACATTGAACGAGAGGCGAGTGAAGTGACACGCGACTCGGGATACCACCATGCCCCGCGAACATGCCGGGGCGGGCGGCGGATCCTGTCCGGTTATGCCATCACCGGCGACACGTGCGCCCAACACCGGCACAACAGCCGCTGGCCGTGCGGATCAGGCGGTGAGCGGCCGATATGAAAATCGCGATGGTGACCGAGGGCACCTACCCTTACAGCTTCGGCGGGGTGAGCGTATGGTGCGATCAGCTCATCCGCGGCATGCCCGGCTGTGACTTCAGCCTGATGGCGATCGTCGCGACCGGGGCCGAGCGCATGGTGTGGTCGCTGCCGGACAACGTTACGGCGGTCAACAAGGTGCCGCTGTGGGGCGCCCCGCCGGCCGGCCCCACGATGCGCTACCGGAACGCGGTTCCCGACTACCTGCTGCGCGAATTCATCGACTCGCTGCTCGATACCTCCACCGAGGCCCAGTCCCGGTTCGCCGACCTCCTGCGCGAACTGTTCGAATTCAGCAAGCACGGGAACCTCAGTGCCGCTCTGGGGAGCGACAAGGCGATACGGCTGCTCAGCGAGGCCTGGCGGGAACGCCCGCCTGGCCCCCGGGAGACCGCGCCTACCTTGCACGACGCGATCAGTGCGATGCAACTCCTGGACCACTCGCTCCGGCCGTCCTGCCATCCGCTGCCGCAGGCGGACCTCGCGCACGCGGTGACCAACGGGTTGGCTGTGCTGCCGGCGCTGGCCGCCAAGTGGCGGTACGGCACGCCGATGATCGTCACCGAGCACGGGGTATATCTGCGCGAGCAGTACCTGCAGAATCGCACGAGCCCGTACCGGTGGCCGGTCAAGGCGTTCCATCTGAGTTTCATGCGCCGCCTCTGCGCGCTGGGCTACAGCGAGGCCGCGGCGATCACCCCGGGCAACGTCTACAACCGGCGCTGGGAAGAGCATCTGGGCGCCGAGCCAGCGCGAATCCGCACCGTGTACAACGGCGTGGACCCGGCGGATTTCCCGGCCCTTTCCGGTGAGCCCGACCTCCCGACGATCTCCTGGGTCGGGCGGATCGACCCCATCAAGGACCTAGAGACGCTGGTGCGCGCGTTCTCGCTGGTAGTCCAGGAGATGCCGACCGCCCGGCTGCGCCTGTTCGGCTCACCGCCCAAGGGCCGGGAGCATTACCTGGAGCGCTGCCAGGCCCTGACCGCAGACCTGGGCATCGCCGGGTCGGTGACGTTCGAGGGCCGCGTCGAGAACATCCGCGACGCCTACGACGCCGGCCAGATCGTCGCGCTCTCCAGCGTCTCCGAAGGTTTCCCTTACAGCCTGATCGAGGCGATGATCTGCGGACGGCCCTGTGTCGCCACCGATGTCGGCGGGGTGACAGAGGCCGTGGGGGATACCGGGCTGGTGGTGCCCCCGCGCAGCCCGAAGCGGATGGCGCGGGCCTGCCTCACCCTGCTCCAGAACCACGATCTCCGACGCCAGCTGGGTGCCGCTGCCCGGACCCGGGCGCTGAATAACTTCACTGTGGACGGCGCGATCAGCGCGTTCGGCGAGATCTACGGACTTGTCGGCGCTGCCCTGCCTAGGCCGACCGCACCGATCAGGGTGACCATCGAGGACCCATCAGGTATCCTGCTGCCCCGTAAGGCCGCCGAATGACCGCGGGAACCGCTGCGGAGCGCTCACGTACCCAAGTGCCGCCAGCCGCCAGCGATGTCACGCGGCCGCCGGTCATCGCCGCCGCGGACGCCGAAGCGCGCGACCTGGCGGAGCTGTGTGAGCAGTTCATCGGCGTGTGCGAGTCCGCGGTGGATCCCCTGGAGATATCCAGTGCGCTTGAGTTCGACGGCCTGAACGACCAGGCGGTGCGCGCACTGTACGGCTTCTCCGACGTTTTCGCCCTGGGCGAGGAGATGTACCGGCGGGTGCCGCGGCGACCCGCCGAACCGGAGCCGGTGGCCGATCCGTGGCGGATCAGCAAACTCAGGTCGGCGATGCACGGCCTGATCTACGGTCTGCCCGCGGTCTGCTTCCCCGCGGCCAGCGGGCTGCTGAACGGCCCTGGTGCGCTCCGCGTGCTGGTCATCGCGCTGCTCAGTTCCTGGGCCCTGAGCCAGGGACTCGCCCATCTCGGGTACGCACGCCTGGGCCTTTCGGACGCGAATCCAGCCGCCCGGGTGCTGCTGCCGGGAATGACTGCGGGCACGGGTGCGACCGGCCTGGTCATGACGCTGACCGCGCAGACCGAGCACGTCGACCTGCCGGTGCTCGCCTTCGGCTTCGGGCTGGGGGCGTACATGCTGGGCGCCACCGTGCTGATGGTGCTGGGCGCCGAGCGCCTCCTCCTCCTCGTCCTAGCGCCAGCCGTACTGGGTTCCGCCACATTCCTTGCCCTCGGACGACCGCATTACCTGGAATACGCGGCCTGGGGAGCCCTGGCCGCCACCCCGATGCTGGCCCTTGGCCTGGCCACGTGGCGGGCTGGCCACGAATCTGGCCTCTTCGGCCGGCGCCACGGCAAGGGCGCGAAGTCACGGGAGGACGCAGGCCGACTGATCACGGCGGCGGACCTACGCGGCGCGCTGCCGAGCGCCGGGTTCGGGCTGGTCGTCGCCGGACTGCTGGTGTTCCCTGTCGCGGCCGCCCTGCCCGGTCACCCCAACACCGGTGCAGTGGTCGCCTCGCTGCCGCTGGCCCTGAGCATGGGCGCCGCGGAGTGGACGCTCGTCTGGTTCCGGCGGCGGACGCAGCGCCTGCTGCGGGCCACGCGAGAAGTGTCGGCCTTCGCCTACTGGGCCCGACTGGCGTTGCTCATCGCGCTGCTGCGTTATCTGACCGCCGCCGTACTGCTGACCGCCGCCGCAGTCGCGGTGGCGACCGCGGCGCAACTGATTCATCCGCACTGGGCCATTGCGCCGCAGATCGCGGCATACCTGGCGCTGGGCGGGGCGATGTTCGTCGCGTTGCTGCTGCAGGCCTTCGGCAGCCGCCTATTCCCGCTGATGACGTGCACGGCGGCGCTGGCCTTCGAGGTCCTCTGCCGTGCTCCGAGGGTACTCGGGCAGCTCACGGTCTGCGTGGGGCTGCTCGTGGTGCTGATCTGCTACGCGGCCCTGGTACTGGGAAAGGCGATTCGTCATGCGTGCTAGGCCGTTAGACGCATCGGGTCACATTCGAATGTCCATGTTTCAGGAGAAGGGAAGGCTGCGATGACAAACCAAGTCGCGGTGACGGGAGCCGAGGGCTTCATCGGCTCGCACCTGGTGGAGGCGCTGGTGCGCCGGGGGAACCGGGTAAAGGCGATGGTGCTCTACAACATGCACAGCTCATGCGGCTGGCTGGACACGGTCGAGCCCGACATCAGGGACCAGGTGGACGTGGTCTTCGGTGACGTGCGCGACCCGGCCTCGGTGCGCGAACTCGTCGAGGGCGCGACGGCTGTGTATCACCTCGCCGCTCTCGGATCGGTTCCCTACTCCTACAGCGCCCCCCGGTCCTTCGTGGACACCAACGTGATCGGCACCCTGCACGTACTCGAGGCGGTCCGTGCCTGCCAGACCCCGCGCCTGATACACACCTCGACCAGCGAGACGTACGGGACGGCCCGCACCGTCCCCATCAGTGAGGCGCACCATCCTCAGGCGCAGTCGCCGTACGCGGCATCCAAGATCGCGGCCGATGCGCTGGCCGAGTCTTATTACCTCAGCTTCGCCACGCCCGTGGTAACGGTGCGGCCGTTCAATACCTTCGGTCCCCGGCAGTCAGCCCGTGCGGTCATCCCAGCCATCATCACCCAGCTCGCGGCGGGATCCCGGCAGCTCAAGCTGGGTGCGCTCGACCCGACCCGCGACTTCTCCTACGTCACCGACACCGCTCAGGCGTTCGTGGACCTCGGTGAGGCGCCGGCGTCAGCCGTCCTCGGCGAGGTGTTCAACGTCGGCCCGGGAGAAGACATCTCCGTCGGCCAGCTGGCCCATGACATCGCCAGGTTCATGGACGTGGAGGCCAACATCATCGAAGACTCCCAGCGGCTACGCCCCAAGGACTCCGAGGTGATGCGGCTGGTGTGTGACGCGTCCAGGCTGCGCGAGCGCACCGGATGGCGACCGCGCTACACCCGCGATGAGGGCCTACGCGAAACCATCGACTGGTTCCTGAAGCCAGGGAACCTGGCCCGGTACAACTCCAGCGAATACTACCGATAGGCGCGGTGACAGCATGCACGCAGTAATTCTTGCCGGAGGAAAAGGTCTCAGGCTCCGGCCCTATACGACACGGCTCCCCAAGCCCTTGGTACCCATCGGAGACGAGTACTCGATCCTCGAGATCGCGCTGTCTCAACTCGCCCGGCACGGCTTCGACCGGGTCACGCTGGCCATCGGCCACTTCGGCGAACTGATCCGGTCCTACATCGGTGACGGTAGCCGGTGGAACCTCCGCATCGACTACACCGACATAGAGGAGACGCCGCTGGGCACGCTGGGGCCTGTCCTGCCGATCCTCGACCGGCTGCCCGAGCAGTTCCTGGTCATGAACGGCGATATAGTGACCGACCTTGACTATTCGGAGCTGATGCGGCGGCACGCGGCATCGGATACGCCGCTCACGGTGGCGACGTACCAGCGCGAGGTACGCATCGACTACGGGGTGCTGACCACCAGGGACGATCACGTGGTGGATTTCACCGAGAAGCCGACGATCGGCTACCGGGTCAACATGGGCGTTTACGCGTGCGACAGGCAGGCCCTGGCCAAGTACACACCCGGACTGCCGTTCGGCTTCGACGAGTTCATCCGGAGCCTGCTGGTCTGTGGCACTCCCCCGCAGGAATACCCTTTCGAGGGCTACTGGTTCGACATCGGCCGCCCGGAGGACTACGACCGGGTCAATGCCGAATTCGGGCTCCTGCGGAAAAGTCTGCTGGGAGCGTAGCCGATGCGCCTCATGATCATCGGTGCGAACGGGTTCCTGGGTGCGCACGTGCGGCACCGGGCCGCGGCGGCCGGCGCGGAGGTGAGGACTGCTGGCCGATCCGAGCTGGCCGATTCACCCGGCCACCGGCTCATGGATCTCGCCGAAACCGATCCGGCCCAGGTCGCGGCGGTGATCGCGGAGATGGCTCCTGATGTCGTGGTGAACTGTGCCGGGGCGACCACCGGGTCGCCGGAGACGCTGGCCGCGGCCAACATCACCGGCGTCTACACGCTGACGAAGGCCATGCTCCTGACCCGGCGGCGGCCGCGGCTGGTGCATCTGGGATCCGCTGCCGAGTACGGGCGCGCCGAGCCCGGGGTCCCGGTGACCGAGCAGGTCACTGCCCGGCCCGGCGCGATCTACGGCGTCACCAAGCTAGCCGGCACCCGGCTGGTGGAGCTGGCTGCGGCGGCTGGGCTCGATGCCGTGGTGCTGCGGATCTTCAACCCCGTCGGGCCGGGAGCGCAGCTGGCCAGCCTGCCTGGCAGGCTGGCCGCCGAGCTGCGCCAGGCGTCCCGGACCGGGACCGACATCCGGCTCGGGTCGCTGGACAGCGTCCGCGACTTCGTCGATGTGCGGGATGTCGCCGACGCCGCGTTCGCCGCCGCGACCGCGGCCGCGCTGCCGCACGCCGTGCTCAACATCGGCAGCGGGCGGGGAGTACCCGTCGCCGCGATGGTCAAGCAGCTCCTCGCGATCAGCGGATGCACCGCCGTAGTGCACGAGGATGCCCAAGGGCCGACGCGCTCGCCCGACATCCCCTGGCAGCAAGCCGACATCAGCCGCGCGGTAGCTGACCTGGGTTGGACGCCGCACCATGACCTGGTAGAGTCGCTGACCGACCTGTGGCAGTCGACCCCTTGAGCGCGCGCGCCGCTGACGGCTCCGAGCTCGTCAGGCCACAGCTGCTCGTCCCGGCGTATTTTCATCCATCGACCCATCCGAACGAGTGGGCGTGGCTGGCCGAGCGGGCGGCACAGGTCAGGCTGATCGTGCTCAATCTGGCCAGCGGGCCAGGCACCGAGCCAGACGCCGCTTTCTTCCCGGCGCTGGACCGGCTGCGTTCCGCCGGAGTGATGGTGGCCGGGTACGTGGACACCGACTACGGCCACCGCTCAGCCTGCGACGCCATGGCCGATCTCGCCCGGTACGCGGGGTGGTACCAGGTCGACGGAGTGTTCTTCGACAGGGCCGCCGTGACCGCCAAGGACGTCGGCTACTATGCGGACCTGGCCCGGAAGGCGCGGGATACTGGCGTGCGCATGGTGGCGTTCAACCACGGCGCCCACCCGGTTGAGGCGTACGCCGAACACGCCGATCTGCTCGGCACGTTCGAGGGTCCCTGGACCGTTTACCAGGAGCTAACCGTGCCGTACTGGGTGCGGGCGCGGCCAGCCGACCAGTTTTTCCACCTGCTGTACTCGGTCCCGGTGTCGTCGTTCGATGACGCCACCTGGCTGACGGCCCAGCGCAACGCGGGCTGTGCGTTCGTGACCGACCAGGGCGGGGTGAATCCCTGGGATCGGCTGCCGGCCGACGCTTTCGGCCGGCAGCCGCGGTAAGTCTCCTGCCTACCGGCAAGGGCGGCGCTGCCCGGCGAGCGCCGGCGTGAACAGCGTCCCGTCAATGCCGCCCGAGATGTCAGCCGGGCAGAAATGGCCGAGGTCCGCGGCGGCGTCGGTGCCCCAGTCAGCGGTGTACTCCGCGTCGAGAACGAGCTTTCCTGCCCGGACGTACGGCGGCGCCACGATCCCGCACGTCTGGTAATAGTTGCATTCCTCGGTCAGCAGGAAATCGGTGGTGGGCTCGAGCGCTGCTGAGAACGCCGGGTCGCTATCCCCGTTCTTCTGTCCCCATGCCAAGCCGAGGTGGTGGGCGTAGGCACCAAGTGTGCGGTCATACGCCTCGTTCTGCGCCTCGGTGATCGGGAAACCGGTGCTGTCAGCGTACGAATCGTCGATATCCGGCTCAACCGCGTCGAATTTCTTGCCCGCGCACTGCTGCCGGATCATCGACTCGATGATCGACGTCGTGGACGCCGCCTTTATGTTGAGGTAGCTCTCTGGGTACCCCGGCACCGCGCGGCCCAGGTCACCCGCGGCCTTCAACTGGTCGTAGTAGGTGACCGGCTGGCCCTCGTCGGCCGCGGAATAGTAGTTCCCGGCCGCGCCGACCTCGATGTAACAGATCACTTTGCTCCCCTGCCGGTGAAGGTCAGCCACCACGGAAGCGGAGTTGAGGATCCCGTCGATGTCGTACAGGCTCACCCTGGACGCCAGGCGGCCAGCCGCGTTCAGCACCCCGTTGCCCATATCCAGGTGGCTGCCGGTGCTCAGTGGGTGATCTAGTTCCCACTGGAATTCGAGCCCGTTGTTCGGGCCAGCGCTCGAGGGATGCCACCAGGCCGACACCGTGGGCCGAGGCCCGGCGGGAGCGGTCGCGGGCCGGGTGGCGCGCGCCCCTGGGGCAACCGCCGTTGCCGTTGGTGTCGCCGGGGTGGCGTGGGCTGTAGCCGGGGCAGCGGACGGCGCAGGCCCGGAGGCCCCGCTGCCGCATACGGCCAGCAGCAGGCCCATCCCGGCCATGACGATCGTAGTCCTCTTCATGAACGTCGCATCCTCGCCCCGCGTATGAAGTGCCGGCCCCGGCGGCCCGGACCTGCAATGATACGCGGGGCCACTCATGTCATCTCGCCGCGGGCCGCTAGCCCTACGGCTCGCTGACCTGCGCAGGCGCGGCTAGGTTAGCCGCCGCGGTCACCGTAGTGATGTCGCCGTTGCCCGCAGCGAGCAGGCCGCCTACCGGGCTGGAATTCTCGCCGCTGATCTGCGCGCCGGCCTTCCCGAGGTCATTCGGGCCGGCGCGGTAGGTCGTCGCGTCCGCCGGGGGCATGGGCCCGCCGAGCGCGGCCTTCGCATCCGCCGCCAGCTGTACGCCGGCGCCCTTCACCACGCCGGGCCGGCCGGCCCACTGGGCGGCGCCAAGCTTTCCCAGGTCGATGTCGACGGCCGCGAGGAGCTTGCCGGGCGGCCCGGTCAGCCATTTGGCCCCCTTGGTGGTGGCGGACAGCACCGCAGCGGACTTGGACGCGGCGGACTTGGACGCGGCGGCGGGCAGCCGGCTCGCGGTCTTCCCCCGCCGACGTCGGCGTCCAGGACGGCAAGCAGAACAGGGATCAGCGTGGCCAGAGCTTTGTTCTGGCCCACCCACGACCCACCGGGCCACCGTCGCGCTCCGGGCCTGCTGGCCCGGTGTTCCACCGGAGTTGTCACGATCGTTTCCCCTTTTTCAGGCTGTTTGCCCGGTAGGGTCCCGGCGTGCTCGCCGGGATCCTACCGAGCATCGTGAACCGGCTGGGTTAGCTGACGTTCAAGGTGAAGGTCTGCGTGGCCGAGCCGATCGCGTTCTGGGCTGTGATCGTGAGAACGTAGGTGCCGACGGTCGTCGGGATCCCGGCCAGGATTCCCGTCCCGTTGCCGAGCCTGAGGTACACCAGCCCCCGGACGGTGCCGGTGCGCGTGACGCTCGCCACCGGATAACCGATGCTGGTGAACGTGAAGGCATAGAGCTTCCCGTGGGTCGCCGTCGCCGTCGCGGCGCTGGTGATCGCCGGGGCCTGGTTCACCGTCAGCGTGAACGCCTGGGTGGCGGTCCCGCCGCTGTTGGTCGCCGTGATCGTCAACTTGTAGACGCCGCCCTGGTCGACTCCGGGCGTCCCGGCCAGGGTGGCCGTGCCGTTGCCGTTGTCAACCCAGGTCACGCCCTGCGGCAGCGAACCCGCTTCGGCCAGGGCCGGGGCGGGCGCCCCGGTCGTATTGACCGTGAAGGAGAAGCCGGAGCCGTCTGTGGCCGTGGCGGTGGCCGCCGAGGTGATCGCCGGGGCGCCGGTGACGGTCAGCACGAACGACTGGGTGATCGTTCCGCCGGTGTTCGCCGCCGTGAACGTGATCGGATAAGTCCCGGCGCTGGCCGCTGTCGGTGTCCCGGTCAGCGTGGCGGTTCCCTTGCCGCCGTTGACGAAGCTGACGCCCGCAGGCAAGGCCCCGCTGTGGGTCACGTTGGTGGTGTAGCTGGTCGGGCTGCCCGCCGTGGTGACCGTGAAGGAGAATGCCTTGCCCGTCGCCGCGGTCGCCGCCGCCGCACTGGTGAAAGTCGGCACCTGTACCGTGCCGGCCGCCTTGACGGTCAGGGCGATCGTCTGGCTGGCGGTGCCGGCGTTGTTGGTGGCGGTGACCGGTACGGAGTAGGTGCCCGCCGCGACCGTGCCCGATAGCGTTCCTGTCCCGTTGCCGTTGTCGGAGAACCTCACCCCGCTTGGCAGCGTCCCGGCCGTCAGCGCCGCCGTCGGGTAGCCGGTCGTGGCCACGGTGAAGGTGAACGCCGTGCCCGCCGTCTCGGTGACGGCAGCCGCGCTGCTGAAGGCCGGCGGATTGGTGACTGTCAGCGTGAACGCCTGGCTGGCGGTGCCGGAGGAGTTCTTGGCCGTGATAGTCAACGGGTACAGGCCCTTGGCGGCCGCCGTGGGCGTACCGGCCAAGGTTGCCGTCCCGTTGGCGCTGGCGGTGAAGGTGATGCCTGGCGGCAGCGTCCCGACGCGGGTAAGGGTTGGCGCAGGGGTACCCGTGGTGGTCATCGTGAAGCTGAACGCCTTACCCGAGGTCGCCGCGGCCGTGGGCGCACTGGTGATGGCCAGCCCGCTGTTGACGGTCAGGACGAAGGCCTGGGCGGCCGTCCCGGTGGAGTTCTTGGCGGTGATGATCAGCGTGTAGGTGCCCTGGCTGCCCGCTGGTGGCGGGCCGGCCAGGGTGGCCGTGCCGTTGCCGTTGTCCTTGAACGTGACTCCCGAAGGCAGAGCCGGGCTGCTGGTGGCGGATAGGGTCGCCATCGGGGTGCCCGTGGTCGTCACCGGGAATGTCCCAGCAGAGCCGACCGCGAAGGTCGCCGAGCCGGCGCTGGTGATCACCGGAGGCGCTGGCGCCGGGTTCACGGTGATCGTGAAGCTCTGCGTCGCGTTGGAGCCGGCCCCGTTCGCCGCGGTGATCGTGATCGGGTAACCGCCCTTGCTGCCCGCCGCCGGGGTGCCGGCCAGGGTGGCCGTCCCGTCGCCGTTATCGGTCAGCGTGACGCCGGACGGCAGTGCCCCGGACTCGGCGATCGCCGCCGCCGGGCTGCCGGTAGTGGTCACCGTGAACGTGCCCTGCGTGCCCTGCGTGAAGGTCGCCGAGCCGGCGCTGGTGACCGCCGGTGCCGTGGGAGCCGCGTTCACGGTGATCGTGAAGCTCTGCGTCGCGTTGGAGCCGGCCCCGTTCGCCGCGGTGATCGTGATCGGGTAACCGCCCTTGCTGCCCGCCGCCGGGGTGCCGGCCAGGGTGGCCGTCCCGGCGCCGTTATCGGTCAGCGTGACGCCGGACGGCAGTGCCCCGGACTCGGCGATCGCCGCCGCCGGGCTGCCGGTAGTGGTCACCGTGAACGTGCCCTGCGTGCCCTCGGTGAAGGTCGCCGAGCCGGCGCTGGTGATCACCGGCGCTTGCGCGACCGTGATGGACAGCGTCTGCTGGGCGGTGCCGTAGGCGTTGACGGCGCTCAGCGGGATCGCGTACGTGCCCGGCGTGGTGGGCGTGCCCGCGAGCGTCGCCGTGCCGTCCTTGTTGTCGGTGAAGGTGACGCCGGGCGGCAGGTTGGACTCACCCCAGCTGGCCGCCGGGTAGCCGCCGGCCACGGCGGTGAAGGAGAATGCCGATCCGGCCGTGGCCGTCGCGGTGCTTGCGCTGGTGAAGGCCGGCGCGTCGCCGACCATCACCGTGAAGGTCTGGGTCGCGTCGGAGCCTATCCCGTTGCTGGCCATGATGGTCAGGGTGGCCGTGCCGGTGGCCGTGGCGGTGCCGGACAGCAGGGCGGTGCCGGTGCCGTTGTCGGTGAAGGTCAGACCGGCGGGCAGCGGGCCCGCTTCGGTGATCTTCGGCGTCGGTGATCCCGTCGCGGTGATCGCGACGGCCCCCGCCTGGTTCAGCGTGAAGTCGGCGATGGACCCGCTGGTGATGATGGGCGCGGTGGCGGTGTTCACCGTGATGGTCAGCGCCAGGGTCGCGGTGCTGCCGGAGGAGTTGGCGGCCGAGATGGTCACCGGGTACGTGCCCGCCGCCCCGCTGGCGGGGGTGCCGGAGATGGTGCCGGTGCCGTTCCCGTTGTCCGTGAACGCCAGCCCGCTGGGCAGCGTTCCAGATTCGGTGATGGCCGCCGCCGGATATCCGGTCGTGGTGACGATGTACGTACCCGCCACCCCGGTGCTGAAGGAGGCCGCGGGCGCGCTGGTGATGCTCGGAGCCTCGCTGTTGGTCAGCGTGAAGCTCTGGGACGCGCTGCCGACGCTGTTGGCCGCCGTGATCTGGACGGGGTAGCCGCCGCCGCTGCCCGCCGTGGCCGTGCCGGCGATCGTGGCGGTGCCGTTGCCGTTATCGGTGAACGTGATGCCCGCGGGCAGCGCACCGGTCTCGGTCAGCGCCGGAGCCGGGGCACCGGTCGTGGTGACGGTGGAGCTGAACGGCGCACCCGCGATCGAGGAGGCCGACGCGGCGCTGATGATAACGGGCGCGACGTGCTCGGTGAGGGTCGTGGTGGCCCCGGTACCGAGGTTGACCCAGTCCGACAGCTCACCGCCGTAGGCCTGGCCGAAGGCGGAGCCGTTGACGGTCGTGGCGGCCGGCACGGTGACCGGGACGTTGACGCCGGAGCCGTTGTTGGTGACGGTGACCACGCCGTTGGTCTCGCTGGCGCTGGCCTGCCCGGCGGTGTTAGCCGTGGCCCATGCGGCCTGCTTGGCGAGGACCTGCGCCTCGGCGGCGTCGGTCATCTGGGTGACCGGGGCCGTGCTGGCGTACCAGGTGTTGTACTGGCTCAGCATGCTGTCGATCAGGCGCAGGATGGTGTAGCCCTCGTCCTGGCCGTTCGCGTCCGTGGCCGGGCCGATCAGGTCGGTCTGGTGGGCGTAGCCGACCCGGGGATCGTTGTTAAGCACGTGGCTCAGCATGATGTGCGACTCCGAGGCCAGCAGGTCCGCCTCGGTGGCCGGCGTGGTGCGGCAGGTGGTCGCCGAGGTGTCCGTGCAGTGGCCGGTCTCACTCGGGTATTGCGTGCTGCCGAGCGAGTCGCCCTGGGTCACGTAGAGCGTGTTGTACTCGTTGAGCTGGTCGGTGAAGTTGTCGGCGTTGTAGTAGATGTTGCTGGGGTACCGAGGCGCCCCGAGGGCGGCCCCGAGGGAGTACTGCTGTGGCTGACGGGAGGCGTCCTGCGCGAAGGTGGTGACGCCCATCCCGGCCAGGGCGGCCGGCATGTTCGGGTTCTCGACCCCGGAGTGCTCGCCGGTGACGACTACGGCCGGGCTGTAGTTGGTGAGCCCGTTGGCGGCGGCGAAGGCCTGGTCGAGGCCGATCTCCTGGTTAATGGAGGAGTCAGCGGTGGTGCTTGTGGCGGGCAGCCAGCTGCCGGCGGCGCTGGAGCAATCGATGCCGGGGTTGGTAGCGGTGGGGAAACCCGGGCCCGAGTTGGGCGTTGCACCCGGCGTGGTGCCAGTGTCGGTGAAGGAGTAGGTGGTGGCCGATGTCGCCGCCGTGTTCTCCGGCACCTGGCCGACCAGCCCGTAGGTGGTCGAGCCGGGGTTCTCCCGGTACACGTTGTAACCCCAGAAGCCGGTGCCGCCGGTGTGGCTGGCCTCTTCCTGAGCCAGCGTCTGTCCGGCGTTGCCGCTTGTGCCCGTGCCGTTGGTCGCCTCGGGCCAGGTCAGTGAGGCCGATCCGTTCGCCCCGACGGTGACGGGTTGCGGCGTCGACGGCTCCGATTCGCCGTAGGCCGTGGCCGCGGTGACCTCATAGCTGTAACCGCCGGCCGCGAAGGTGCCGCCTGCGGCGTTGGCCGTGACCGAGGTCAGTGCCTGTGGCGCCCACACGGTGCAGCCGAGGAACAGGTGCGACCACGTATGGGTCATCCAGTTGAAGCTGCCCTGGTTGGCGAGGAGAGCGTTGACCAACGCGGAGTCGTCGGGGGCGGTGGTGTCCACCGTCTGGCCGGGGTCGGTGTAGAGGACCCCGCTGTCAGTGACCTTACCGGCGCAGTTGGCCTTCGACTCGGCCGTGGTGCTCGGGGCGGTGCAGGCACCGACCGCGTTGAAGGCAAGGTTCAGGGTGACTCCGGTCTGCTTTTCCCACGCGACCACGTAGGCCACGTCGGCCGCGCTCATCTGGACGTCGGCGGGCACGCCGGGCGCTGACCCCGGTGCCACGCCCTGGTCCGCGACCGGGCAATTGTAGTCGGGCGGCTCGGTCGCCGACGGCGTGCACTGGAACTGCGAGCTCCACTCGTTGTCGGCGATGAAGACGTCGTCGATGTCCTGGCCGAAGTAGTTGCGGTACAGGCCAAGGTGAGTGTCAAGGGTGACCCAGTTGATGAGGCCGGGGGCCAGCAGTAGCCACTGCTCCTGGCTGGCGTTGTAGTCGAAGTTCAGCGCCAGCTCCGAGACCCCCGCCTGGGGACCCGTGCTCGGGTGCTGGTACACGCCCGCCATGGTGTCGCCGGCCGAGTTGGTCAGCAGCGGCGTGTACGGAGCCCCGGGGTTGACCGTGGCCGCGTAGCCGTAGCTGCCGGTGTCGAAGGGGATCGGGCCCTTGAGCTCGGGGAAGGCGGCCAGGCCGGCGCTGGTCAGCGTGCCGGTGGTCCCATCAAGCGCGCCGCCGGACGCTTCGGTCACGCCCAGGGCGGGGTCGGGGTACATGTAGCCGTCTACCTGGCGCACGCCGAAGGTGGACTCGTAGGCGTCCAGCGCGCTCAGTGCGCCTGACGCGAAACTGGTGGGCGAGTCGGCGATGACAACGCCGTTGTAATTGCCCGTGGTGCCGCTGGACAGCGTGGGCAGCGTGACGGTCGGGCTCGGGCTGGTCCCGGTCGCCGTCACCTCGTCGTAGGCGACGCCCTCGCTCTTCAGAGACGCTTCCCAAGCCGCCGTCGTGACGTCGGCCGATCCGTTGCCGATCAGCAAGATCTTCAAGTTCAATGTAGGCGAAGTGGCCGCCGAGGCGGTTGTGGCAGGCAGGGCCGAAGTGGCCAGCACGGTGACGGCAGCGACGATAACAGCGACTACAGCCAGGATCTTATTCATGAGCAGGCCCCATATTTCCCCTCTGATTTCGCTACCGAGCGTGCCTGGCGGGGGTGGCAGAACGGTGCGCTGCCGGATGCGGCCCAGTTGCAACGAACCAGGCAGGCCGCGCCGCCCGCAGGCGGTGAATCTCAGTGCCGCGTCCGCCTCTGCGGTGGGGGGCACGTGCCGTCGACGTGGACGACCGCTGCGATCTGGCCTGCGACAGCGGGCCGGGCGAGCGGGGCGAGGAGCATGAACGGGGACGGCACGTCGAGGTCGAACCACTGGCCCGCGTGGCTGGCGAGGATGGCCGGCGCGAAGGGCTGGAACGGCTCGCGGTGCTTGATGCGGGCGTTGAGGGTCTCGGCGGACTGCGTGGTGCGGGGGTCGGCGAGGATGCTTCGCTGGCCGAGTGCCCGGCGATGGTCGAAGAGCTCGTCGCCCGCTTCGTGACCCTCGCAGGTGCAGCGGCCCCCGCCGAGGAGCGCCTCACCCTGGCCTGCGACGCCGGGCAGAACTCCGAGGGCAACTACGAGCTCCTCGATCGTTGCAAGCTCTCCTTCGCCGGGTCGCTTCCTCCTTCGGACCACCCCGATCTGCTCGCCGTCGCAAAGAGCCGCTACCGGGCCGTCGACAAGAAGCGCTTCGCCGGCCTTACCGCGTTCGAGACGAGAAAGGCGGTCTTCGGCAAGCAGCGCCGCCTCGTCGTCTGCCACTCCGACGGCCTGCACGAGAAGCAGTCCCGGGGCTTCGACCAGACCCTCGCCAAGGCACATCGCCAGCTCGCAGAGGTGCAGGCCCGCCTGGCACGGGGCACGACCCGGAAGGCCAAGGAGAAGGCGGAGGCCGAGATCGCCGCGATCGTGGCCCCGCGCTGGGTCGCTCGGGTGGTTGCCGCCACCGTGACCGGGGAGGCGCCGGCCGAGCTGCGCCTGGGCTTCCGCACCGACGACCACGCCCGCGCCGGGCTCGAAGAAGAGCTCTTCGGCAAGCGGATACTCTTCACCGACAAGACCGAGGAGCAAGCGACGACCGCCACGATCGTCGCCGCCTGCCGCTCCCAGGAGGCGGTCGAGGGCGACTTCCGCCAGATGAAGGACCCGGCCGTCGTCTCGTTCTCCCCGATGTTCCACTTCACCGAGTCCAAGATCCGGGTCCGCGCCTTCTACTGCGTGCTCGCCCTCATGGTCGCCCGGCTCATGATTCGCGAGGCCGAGCATGCCGGGATGCACATGAGCGTCCGCGAGCTCCTCGGTCACCTGGCCGGCATCCAGGAGACCTTGCTGCTCTACCAAGGCGAGCGGGGCCGGCCCCGTGCCCGGCGCATGCTCACCGAGATCGACCCCATCCAGCACTGGTCACCGTCCGCGAACTGGACGAGCGCGGGCGACCAGGCAGTGCCTTCATCACCCAGACTGATTACCTGACCCGAACGGAGCGCACGACCGTGAACAAGAGCTTCACGGCCTCCGGCAGGCTGGAGGTGACGCTGACACGGGGATGGGAGCAGCACCCGGTCCTCAGCCAGCGCGATACCGGCAAATCCACCCTGGAGGACCAGCTGCCCGCCCTCATCCGGTGCCCGAGATCGGCCAGGCTGAGGGCGACTGGGCATTAGGAGGAAGAACGCCGCTCGGAAATCCGCGAGGACCGTTGGAAAGAGGTCAAGAAGGAGGCCTTCATCCACGTGGCCTACGAGCGCAACGCCAAGCGACTCCTCGCTGAGCTCGACAGCCGCGATGCCGCGGCCGCCATGCGCGCGTACGCCGACGAGATCGACGCACACGCCGCAGAGTTGGAGGACCAGGACGCGCAGGCGGCACGCGAGTGGGCCAAGTGGATCCGCCAGCATGCCGAGCGCACCGACCCACTGAACGGGCGATTGCGCCTGGTTGAGGTCACTTCCTGCAGCCACAAAGAACTCCAGCCGCACATGCGCGGCTGGAGCACCTACGGGCCGTACCCGGTAGTAGGCGCGGCCTGCCTGAGATGAGCCTCGGGCCACCTGCACGCAGATCTCGCCCAGCAGCACGGAGGTCTTGCCACCCGGCAAGGCACGCTGCCTTCTCCAGCCGGTGCTCGTATACTGACGGCATGAGCGCGATGCGTGAGGAACTGCATCACTTGGTGGACGAGCTTCCCGAAGCGGAGGTTCGGCCGGTTCTTGAGCTGATCCGGGGCCGGGCTGACACCGCTCACGGCGTACGGGACCTGCCGTTCTTCGCGTCCTTCGAGTCCGATCCGGATCTGGCGGAGAGGTCAGAGGAGATCCTGCGGGCCGAACTCGGCCGCTGACATGCTGCTGTGCGATACAGGTGTCCTGCTCGCTGCGGGCAACGTGAAGGACCATCATCACGCCGCGTGCCTCTCACTGATGCGCACTGCCGAGGGGCCGCTCCTCGTTCCGTCACCGGTCTTGGGTGAGATCGGCTACCTACTCCAGTCACGCGTCGGGCCGCACGCGGAGGTCACCTTCCTCAAGTCATTCGGCGGCAACGGCTTCCACGTTGCTGAGGTCGAGGAAGGCGACATCTCGCGCATCGCGGAGCTCGTCGAGCAGTACGTGAACCTTCCCCTAGGCATCGTCGATGCGGCCGTGATCGCGATCGCCTAGCGCCTAAACCTCACGGAGGTCGCGACGGTGGACCGCAAGCACTTCAGCATCGTCCGCCCAAGGCATGCCTCCGCGTTCAGGCTCCTCCCCGAAGCACTCTAAAAGCACCCACGCACTGCGCCGCCTTCGAGCTACTTGCCCGCACTCTGACCCCGAACCGGCCGATGGACAGCGATGATCGGGCATCACTGGCGATGAAGGGCACAGTCGGCCCTGCGAGGAGAGCACAAAGTCCTGGCTAAACGACAGCGGCCCCAATTGATCGCGCTCAAGAGGCCAACCCGGCTATCAGAGTCGGATCGCCCAGGAGCGCTTGGAGACCGAGGTGCTCTTGGGCTACTTTCTCGCCTGATGCCAGGAGTTCTCCGACTCGGGGGCGAAGCGCCGGGGGCAGCCAGGCGCAGGCATCCCCGTAATGTGCCTGGCCGACGCGGTTGCTCTTCCTCGGCCGACGAGATCCTGGGTCCATGACGACGAGCCTGGCGCCGGAATCGCTGCTGGCCGACGAGCCGATGCGGGACTTCTCCTTGTCCGCCCAAGGGACGTTCCCGCGTTCAGGCTCCTCCCGGAAGCACCCTGAAAACGGCCGCACACGTCCAGATCGCCTCACGCGGCAGCAGGTGCCCCGTCCGCCCGGCCGCGCCCTTCGCGGTGAGGTGAGCGATGCCGCCGTAGTTGTAACCCATCTTGCGGGCTTCCGCACCGCGATCCATCACAGCTCCTTCCTGCGGAACGGGGCGCCGTCGCCGTCCTCGTCGCCAGGGCCGTGGTCATCGGTGACCGGGTTCGCGGCCTCGGCGCGGGCGGCTTCCAGGGCGGGCGCCGCCAGAGCGGCGGGCAGGCCCGCCCGGTCGGCGCACCACTGGACCCAGTCGGGCAGCAGCGCCACGACCGCGTTGCCTTCCTTCGGGAGATAATCGTCGCGGACCAGGCGGCCGAGCATCTCGACGCGGTGCGGCGAGCAGGAGTACACCGTCTCCTCGGCCGGGTGCTCGCGCGGGCCCCCACGC
>Ga0209881_1000144_pt1 | contig 20303 bp, 19 predicted proteins | sample PersoiDNA2013193_FD_185804 | JGI IMG/M metagenome (GOLD analysis project Ga0209881, IMG submission 185804) | Permafrost soil microbial communities from the Arctic, to analyse light accelerated degradation of dissolved organic matter (DOM) -... | ecosystem: Environmental > Terrestrial > Soil >... | reverse complement strand
CCCTCCCTCCTCGGTCACGCCGAAGGGAGCGAGCGTCCACCACGGGATGCCAAGCTCCGCCGTCGTCGCGCGGATGTCCGCGATCGGCTGGAAGGCCGAGCCGCCGAGGTCGATCGGCGCGTCGCCGCCGGCCGCCGCGCTCGCCCATGACGCCTCGAGGAACTCCTGGCTGGTTGAGACGAGCTCCGCCGCCCTGGTGCGAATCCGCTCGGGGTCGCATGACAAGACCATGCCGCCGAGCGGCAGGTGGTCGATAAGCAGCTCCATGCGATCGGCGAGAACGGCCGCGAACGCCTCCATGCCCTCGACGGTGATCCCGTCGGCGATCTTGCCGAGGATGTCGGACACGCCAGGGTGCTTGGCGGCGAGTTCCTTGGCCCGGGCCCGAACGGACGGCGTGAGCAGCATCTCGCGGCAGGGCGGCGCCCAGAGCCCGTGCTCGGCCTGGCCCGCGGAGCGCTGGTCGGCGACCTTGAAGACGCGGATCTCCTCGACCGTGTCGCCGAAGAACTCGATCCGCAGCGGGTGTTCCTCCGTCGGCGGGAACACGTCGAGCAGGCCGCCGCGGACCGCGAGCTCGCCGCGCTTGGTCACCATCTCGACGCGGGCGTAGCCGATCTCGACCAGGCGCGTTATCACGTCCTCCGGGTCGGCCTCGTCGCCGACGCCGAGCCTGACCGGGTCCAGGTCACCAAGGCCCGCGACGATCGGCTGCAGGATGGCGCGCACGGGCGCGACGACCACGCGAAGCGGGCCCCCGACCGGGTCTCCCGCCGCGCCGGGGTGCGCGAGCCTGCGCAGCACCGCGATCCGCTCGCCGACGGTGTCCGAGCGGGGCGACAGCCGCTCGTGCGGCAGCGTCTCCCAGCCGGGAAAGACGGCGACGGTGTGCGGCGGCAGGAACCCGCCAAGCGCCGCCGCCAGGTCCTCGGTCTCGCGGGCGGTCGCGGTCACCGCGAGCACGAAGCTTCCTTCCCCGCCCGGGCCGTGCCCGCCGACGGTGCCCTTCGCGAGCGCGGCGACGAGCAGCGGGCGCAGCGCGGCGGGCGCGACGAGATCGCGCTCGCTGCCCTGCGGCATGCCAGGCAGCGTTTCGAGCGCGGAACGGAGCTGGGGATCTTCGGCTACGGCGGTGAGCAGTCCGGCAAGGCTCATGGTGTCCCAACGTCGGGTTAGCGGGGTTCCATGTGGAAGCGGGCGCGTACTCCCGCGCGCGGCACCAGGTCGCACGAACCCCCGTACGTCCCCGGAACTACGGCGCCCCGCTGAGGCAGGGGCGCACAACTTCGACCATCCCAAGTTTACGTCCCCGCCGACCAGACGGTGGCGGCAGCCCGGGACCTGCCGGCAGCGGATGAGTCCCGCGCCGCGGGAGTGTCTACCGCCTGCCGGTTCGCCGCAGCAGCTCGTCGATCTCGCCAGCGGCAAGCAGCTCCTTGATCTTGCGCAGCCGGACGTAACGCGGTCCCGTGAAGTCCTCGTAGGTCAGCCCGAACGTGGTGTAGCTGTCGCGCAGCTCACGGACCCCGTCCCGCACATGCCAGCGCAGGCTCAGGTCGGGGAAGGTATCGCCGAGCTTGCCGAAATCGACGCGGTAGTCGCGCAGGTCGGGTCCGGCGTTGGCGGCAAGCGTGACCGAGGAGCCGGGTACGGCGTCGCGCACCATCTCCGCGATGTCGCGCACCTGGACGTTGTCCGCTTCCCTGCCCACGTTGAACGCCTCGTCGTGCACCTTTTCTCGAGGCGCCTCGAGCATGGCGAGGAACGCCCGGCTGATGTCCTCGATGTGCACAAGCGGCCGCCACGGTGTGCCATCACTTTCCAGGCGGACCTGGCCAGTCGTCAGCGCGACAGCGGTGAGGTTGTTCACGACGATGTCCAGGCGCAGGCGCGTCGAAGCACCGTAGGCGGTCGCGTTACGCAGGTAGGTGGGGCTGAAGCTGTCATCCGCGAGCTTGGAAAGCTCGCGCTCCGCGACCACCTTGGTCTCCCCGTAGGGCGTGACCGGGTGCAGATCAGCGTCCTCGGCGACCGCCGCCGATCCCGCGGCCCCATAGAGGCTGCATGATGAAGAGAATAGGAACCGCGGCACCCCCGCCTCCTTGGCCGTCCTGGCCAGGTGCAGCGTGCCGTCCAGGTTCACCGAGTACGTCGCCGCCGGGTTCAGGTCGCCGAGCGGGTCGTTTGATAGCGCGGCCAGGCAGACGACCGCGTCGTATCCCGCCAGCTGGCCAGGGGTGACGTCCCGCATGTCGACAGCCGCCCGTGGCCGGGGATCAGCGGCGGGACCCAGATCACATCCCTCGTACAGGCCCAGGTCCAGGCCATCGACCTCGTGCCCGGCGCCAAGAAAGAGCGGAACGAGCACGGCACCTATGTAGCCACCGTCGCCGGCAACGAGGACTTTCATCGCACTCCCGAGTTGACACCTGGCATGACGCGCGGTGAGACGTCCCAGACGCTAGCAGACCAGGCTCCCGGCACCCGGCACCCGGCACCGGCGCAAACGTGATACGTTCCGTAGTTATTCAATTACCATGCGCTCATGACGACTCCCGGACCCGGCGCTCCGGCAGATAGCCGGAGAACCGCTAGTGTCCCGGCCGGCCTTGCGCATCCGGTGCCAAAACGGCAAAAACGGAGGCCGGGGAGCGAACCCCGGCCTCCGCAGGAGGATGCTTTCGCACTGACCGTAAGCTGGTTTCTCCGATCATCTCAACGGCGACGAAATTCGATGTGTCGGCCGTTGGCGAAGCATCCACCATGGTCACCTTGGTTCCCGGCACCGCGGGGGTATTGGTGTATTGCGACCAATACGTATCCCCAGTGCTGTCGAGCCACTGGTGAAGGACGACCTGGCCCGCCACTGGCGTATGGCTGGTGGCGTTGACATAGTCCTCGCCCACCGCGAAGACGAGGGACACCGCGCCGGACGGTGCCGTGGTGGTGAGCGACACACTCGGCGCGCCGCTCGCGGCGGAGGACGCGGCCGAGGCGCCGACGCCGCTTGATCCCTCATAGGCGACAACCGTTAGATCCTGGTCGTAGCCGCTCTTGAGTGGCGTGGACGTGACCGTGACGCCGCTGACCGGGCTGGCAGCGGTGGCCGTCCAGGCTTCAGCGTCACCGGGCTGGCCATTGGCCCGGTTCACCAGTCTCCAGGCGAGGCCGCCGCCGCTGACCGTCGCGCTCTGCATGCCGGCCCCGTAGGGTCCGTCGCTGCCCACGAATGCGAGCAGGACCTCACCGGGGGCCACGGTGTCGAATGAGGGAGCAGTCACCGTGCCGTGGCCGTGCACCGACACCGAGGCCTGCATGACGAAGCAGGTCATGCCCGGGGCAGGGTTCTGTACCGTTACCGGCACATTGGCGGCGATGGCGGTGTTGTCGCTGGTGTCGGTGGCGATAGCACTCAGGGTGTGGGTGCCATTGCTGACCGTAGTGGTGTCCCACGGTATCGCGTACGGCGGCTTGGTGACCGGATTGCCGAGCGGGTTCCCATCGAGCAGGAACTGGACGCTGGCCACCGCCACGTTGTCAGTGGCATTGGCCGCCACGGAGATGTCGCCCGAGACCGTCTGGTCGACGGTGGGATTCGTGATGCTGACGGTGGGCGGGGTGGTGTCGGGCGGTGATCCGCTGCCGGGCACGACCTCGACGGCGGCGAAGTTCCACCGGTCACCCGTGGGCGCGGTGTCGCTGAGGGGGATTTCCTGTCCAGCGGCGGTGGACGCCGACGTGGTCATCTGCACCCAGTAATCGTCGCCGGTGGAGGCCCGCGTCTGGGCCACCATGGCCTGGCCGGCACTCAGGGTGCGAGCCGTGCTGCTGTCGTAGTCGTTGCCTACGGCGAACGACAGCGACCCGGCCGCCTTACTCGCGAGCGAGATGCCGGGGGCGCCGCTGGCCGCCGCGGCCACGGCCGAAGCTCCGACGCCGCCGGATCCCGACAGCGCAAGTACCTCTAGCTGCTGACCGTAATCCTGGCTGAGCGTGGAGGTGACCGCCACGCTCGGCGCCGGGGACCGGACGGTGGCCGTCCATGCCTCACTGTCACCGAGCTGGGAGTTCTCACGCTGGACGCGGGCCCAGGTGAGGCCGTCGCCGCTGACCGTGGCGGTTTGGCCGCCGCCGACCGGCCCGTCGCTGGCTACCAGGGCCAGCAGGGTCTCACCTGACGGAACCGCACCCAGGTTGGCGGTAGCCGTGCCAGTGCCAGTTGCCTTCACCGACTGGTCGATGGTGAGACCGCCCGTGGTGCTTGTGACGTTAACCGTCTCGGCCGCGGTGCCAATGTTGCCGTTAGAGTCGGTTGCCTGCGCGGAGAGCGTGTCCGTGCCCAGCGGTATGGAGCCGACGGTCCAGTTGTAGCGGTACGGCGCGGTGGTGAGCGGGCCGCCGAGCGGCTGCCCGTTGAGCAGCCACTGGACCGAACTGATCGTGGCCGTTCCCGAGCCCGTGGCCGAGGCCGAGAGGGACACGGTACCGGACACGTTCGACTCCGCGGCCGGGCCGGTGATGCTCACCGTCGGCGGCGTGGAGGTGGGGTTGGTCTGCCCTAGCACCGTTACGCTGCCGTTGCTGATCTGCAGCTTGGTGGCCGTGACATTGTTTGTGTTGTCGCTTTCGGTCAGGATGTGCTGCGGGTCGACCACGCCCACCAGGTCGTAGGTGCCGTTGGGTACGCCCGTCAGGTCGATGGGCTGGCCACTGTCGGTCTGGTCGTACTCATCTCCCCAGCCGATGCTCCAGCCCAGCGGCTTGGTGGGACTGGTGCAGTTGGCCTGCGGTGGCGAGGTAGCGCTCGGCGTGTTGGGCACGCCGCCCACCTTGGTGTCGCCGGTAATGCAGTAGTCCGTCTTCGGGCTGGTCGCAACCACCGGGCCGACCCATCCATCCCCGTTTACCTGGTTCAGCGTGAACCGGGTGAGGGGGAACTTGTAATCAGAAGGCGGATTGAACACGCCTGTGACCGGCAGCGGGACGGTGTGATCGAGTTGCCACGTACCGGGGCTCGGCGAGTTGTAAATCGCCTGCACGAAGCTCGCGGTACCGGTCACCGAGTCGTATGTGGGGTCGATTTCGAACGGTCCGGTGCCAGCATCCCATGTGATGTGGGTGAATTGGAGCTGCCTGTGTCCTGTCGACGGGCTGGTGCCCACTGAGATCTGGTTGGTCGGCACTTTGACCTGCATGTCAGGCAGGGTCACCGTGGCAGCCGCAGTTGACTGGATGCCGACCAGGCTAACCGCCGACGCAAAGCCAAGCGCGGTCAGCACGACGGCTGCCCTGCTCCATCTCCCCCCGGTGCAGACAAGTTTCATGAATCCCCCCATTTCCCATTCAAGAACAAATATGGATTTCGCTCATCAATGGAGCAAAGATCCGATTTTAGCCGATATGATAATACAATAATCCTAGCATAAATCAAGGCGATAACCTGATGGCGCGCCACCCGCATAACCACGAAAGAAAGCGAGTTACCATTCGCTGTTATGACTACTGCGGAGCCGGGCACGCCGCCCGGCAGCGAGCGGATCGCGAGCCGGTTCTTCGCCGACCCGTTGAGGGACTATGTGCTGCAATGCCTGGGCCGGCCGGTCAGCCTGCTCCAGGCCGGCTGCCTGGCCCCGCTGCGCGAGCTTGGCATCGGCCAGCTCATCGAGGGCGGCTTCGTGATCTCCGTCACCGCCGTCGATGCCGACAACGGGCTCGCGCGGCGGGTGCTGCACGAGGCATGCGATGCCTACGACGATGTGATCACCGGCGACCTGCGCACCATCCCGATCGAGCAGCGCGGCTACGACGTGGTCTACTGCGCGCTGCTGCTCGAGCGCGTCCATCACGTCGAGCTTGTGCTCGATCGGCTGGTCAGCGCGCTCAAGCCTGGCGGCCTGCTGCTGATCAGGACCGGCGACAGGTACTGCGCGGCCGCACTTCTCGACCGGATGCTGCCAGGCCCGTTGCGCAGGGCGATCTGGTCAAGGCTCCGCCCTGGCATCGCCGGCCCGTTCCCGCCTGTCTATGAGAGAGCGGTGAGCAATGAGGGCATCGCCGCCTACGCGCTGCTTCGCGGCCTCGTCATCACCGCGCGCACGACCGAGCTGACCCGTCCAGGCAACCCGGTGGGGCTATCATCGTCGATGCGAATCACCTGCGCCGCCATCTCCCGGCTAACCCGAGGACGCTTCATCGACAGCCACGATGAGCTGCTCTACGTAATCCGCAAGCCGCAGGACCGCTTTGCCCGCGTCGTTTAGGCACCGGGCCTAGCTCCCCATCCGCGATACGGAGGCGCACGTGACGGCCGAGCAGTCCTCTCCCTGGTTGACGACTCCCCGAGACGCGCCCGATGGAGAGGCAAAGATATCGGACGCGCTGCCTGCCGAACTGGCCACCTGGCCTGCCTGGTCTCCCGATGAGGAGCAGCTCGGTGAGCTTGAGCTGATCACCTCGGGTGCGTTCGCCCCGCTAGATGGCTATCTCACGGCCGCGGACCTGACCTCGGTCGCCACGCGCGCCGAACTGGCCGATGGCACCCCCTGGCCGGTCCCCGTCACGCTCATCGTCCCGGCGGCTGTCGTCCCCGCCGATGCCGATCACCTGGTACTGAACGACCCGGAAGGGGCACCGCTCGCCGTCGTCGAGATCACGGAGCGGACCGCCGCCGACGCCACGGGCGGCACGCTCCGCCTGGCCGGCCCGGTCACCGCGCTGCGGGCGCCGGTCCACGGGCCGTTCCGCGCGCTCCGCCGAACCCCCGCCGACGTGCGTTCTGTCGCTGGCACCACCCCGGTACTCGCGCTGGCGACCAGGCGGCCGCTCGGCGAGCGGCAGATCGGCCAGCTTAGGCATCTGGCGGGCCAGCTCAGTGCCCGCATACTGCTGCTTCCGCTGGTGGCAGGAAAGGCCGACCTGGTCGCCCGCCCCGAAGCACTGGTCCGCGCCGTTCTCGCCGCCGCCCGCCAGCTCCCCGACGGCACGCTTGTCGTTCCCGTGCCGCTTCCGCCTAGGTCCAGCCCGGTACAGGAGCTACCTGCCCGCGCCATCATCGCGGCCGCCTACGGGGCGACCCACCTGCTCACAGATATCGGGCGTGCCGGTGAAACACGGGACCGTTCCGGCGGAAATGCATTTGGTACTCAACGGCTTGGCCTACAGATCCTTGCCGAAGGTGAGTGGGCGTACGACCCCATCGCCGAGGTCTGGCGGCCGCTCGGCCTGATCGAGCCCGGCATGGAACGGGGCGAGCTGTCCGACAGCGAACTCGGCGCGCTGCTCGACTCTGGCGACCTGCTTCCCGAGTGGCTCCTGCCGGCCGGCGTGGCCGCCGAACTACGGCGGGCCAGGCCGCCCCGGTCGCGGCGCGGGGTCGTCGTGTTCTGCACGGGACTGTCGGGATCAGGCAAATCGACGCTGGCCAGGGACCTGCGCGACGCGCTGCTCGAGCGCGGGGACCGGACGGTGTCGCTGCTCGACGGGGATCTAGTGCGCCAACTGCTCTCCGCGGGACTCACGTTCTCGCGGGAAGACAGGGACCTGAACATCGCCCGCATCGGTTACGTGGCCACCGAGGTCGCGCGGCACGGCGGTATCGCGATCTGCGCGCCGATCGCACCCTACGCGGCGGCCCGCGCCGGGGTGCGGCGGATGGTCTCCGAGGTCGGCGATTTCATTCTCGTGCACGTGTCGACGCCGCTGGAGATATGCGAGGCGCGCGACCTCAAGGGCCTGTACGCGAAGGCCCGGTCGGGCGTGATCGGCTCATTCACCGGGATCTCCGACCCCTACGAAGAGCCGGAGGACGCCGACGTGGTCATCGACTCGTCGATCGTCTCCCGCGGCGACGCGGTCGCGGCGGTGCTCGCCCACCTGACCAGGGGCGGCTGGCTGGCTCCGGGCGCTCGCTTGCCGGATTGATCCCGATAAGCAACCCAAGATCGAGCTAGTGCTGAATGTTTGACCGCCCAGGACCGGTCAGATCTTCAGCGCTATCGATTGACGGGCGGTGCGAGGCCCCGGTGCGGTGCGTCGCTAGCGGACGGGATCTTCCTCGTCCGCGGTGTCTTCGGCATCCTCGGCGCCGGTGCCCTCTTCGAGGCGCGCGCGGAACTCGGTGGCCTTGGAGCCGACCCGGCTCAGCCGGCGGTTCAGCTTGTCGGCGATGATCTGGCGCTGCTTGTTCAGCAGGATGTAACTGCCGAGCGCGCTGATCACGAGGCCAAGGGCGAGCAGCAGAACACCGCGTGCCCCGGCCATGTACAGCACTATGACCGAGACGCCGAACATCAGGATCCGGGCGGAGGTGTAGGCAAGTGCGGTTCTCATAGCGCTACCAAGTGTAGGACTATGTCCGCAGGATGTCGGCAAGCAGGGTCGGATCGATGTTGCCGCCGGAGAGCACCGCGACCATGGGGGCTGCCGTTGCGCCTGGGATCAGCCCAAGCTCGGCGGGGTCGCGGAACAGGGCGGCCGCGACCGCGACCGCGCCGCCCGGCTCGGCCACCAGCCGGCCCTGCCGGGCTAGCCGCCGCACCGCCTCGCGTATCTCGTCTTCGCTGACCGTCACGATGTCGTCGACGAGCGCCGTGATGTGCGGGAATGTCAGCTCGCCTAGCTGCTCCACGCGCAGAGAGTCGGCTATGGTCCTGGCGGTGTCCCGCGCCGCCCAGGCGACCCGTCTGCCCGCGCGCAGCGACTCGCGGGCGTCGGCGGCGAGTTCCGGTTCGACGCCGATGACCCTGGCGCCCGGCAGCAGCGTCTTGACCACGGCCGCGATGCCGGAGATCATGCCGCCGCCGCCGACGGGGACGAGGACGGCGGACGGCGGCCCGCCGTGCCCCGCGGCGAGGTCTTCGGTGATCTCAAGGCCGATGGTGCCCTGCCCGGCGATCACGCGCATGTCGTCGAACGGCGGGATCTCGGCGAAGCCCCGTGTCCGCGCGATGTCCAGCGAGGCTTCCGTCCGCGCCGCGAGCGTGGCCGCGACCGTGACAAGCTCCGCGCCGGCGCCCCTGATCAGGTCGGTCTTGACCCGCGGAGCGGTGTCGGGCACGACGATCGCGGCGGGGATACGCAGCAGCGCGGCGGCGTAGGCGACGGCGAATCCGTGGTTGCCGCTCGAGTGCGCGACGACTCCGGCCAGATCCGCGCCGTCGCTGGCAAGCAGCACGCAGATCGCGTTATAGGCGCCACGGAGCTTGAACGCGCCGGTCGGCTGCAGCGACTCGGGCTTGATCAGCAGGGCAGGCGATCCTGCGGCGGCGGCCGGTGCGCCGAACGGGATCAGCGGGGTACGGACGGCGACGCCGCGCAGCCGCTCGGCAGCGGCACGTATCTCAGGAAGCGAAACCAGTGCATCCACACCCGCTACCGTAACCGAGAATCGCTGCTCGCAACCTGTCACGTCACAGTGCTGAAATTTCGCAGGTCACCCAGAGCAACCGACGAATCGCACCCTTAATTTTCAGAAATCAAGGCGGAAAGTACCCGTTTGTCGCCAAACTAAGGGCATACTCCGACCGATGTACGAGGAGATGGGAACGTGGACGGCAACAATGAGCGGCTGCTCACCCCTGGGGAGGTAGCCGCCCTGTTCCGGGTGGATCCGAAGACCGTCACGCGGTGGGCAGCGTCGGGACGGATCACCAGCATCCGGACCCCCGGCGGACACCGACGGTTCCGGGAATCAGAGGTCCGCGCCCTGCTGCGCGGCGAAAGTGAGACCTCACCCGAGGGGCACCCGGCGGTATCGTTAGCCGGGGCTGAGAGCACGGAACGCCTGTTACCTCCCGGGGCGGGAGATCTCTGTACCCCCGGGACATGCTCATGGCCAGGCGCGCCGCCGATCGCGGCGCGCGTGGCCGATTAACACACGACGAACCGCTACGGGAACGCAGCTCTACTGAGGCTCGGCGTCCTGCCCGGGCCAGAACTGATCCCCGAGAAGCCTGGCGAACTCCTGGAACTCCCGTCGCAGCGCGTCGTCGCCCGCTCGCCACTGGTTCTTGCGCTGCTCAACTTCATCGGGCGTAAGCGCCTGGTCGGCGAGCCTGGCGTAATCGGCGTCCTGGGGCCCGATCTCCACGTACACATCGCCGATCATCCGCCCGTCCCCGCTACGGATGGCGGTCTGCGGAACCTGGAGGTTCCCGTTAGGTAGTCGTATGACGAACATCGCAGCTCACCCTAGATGCCATAACGCCTGTTGAAGTACAGCATCACCCGCAGCGCTACGCGGGTGTGACCGCCTAGCATGTCGACAAGCGCCGGCCGCTGTGCCGACGCGATCGCAGCAAACGAGTCCGCGAAAAACTCTTTACGGCCAAGTCCGCCCCGCTGACGGTGAAAGTCACTTGCGATATACGGCTGACATTGATCATAGATGAGCCTGAACTCAGCCGAGTCGGATTGCCACTTTCCTGGCGGGCTGTCCAGGTCGTCGAGCGCGTGACCGATTTCATGGCACATGACGTCAGGGGTCGGCGAGGGCCGGGTGCCCACCACGATCTTGCGGTCGCCGTACGCTCCCGCGCAGGCGTCCCATGTTGCCTTTCCCGACGGCAACTGGACACCGTGCAGCGCTCCCATGTCGTCGAGGTCGGGCACGCCGCCGACGCCCACGTAGATCCCGTCAAGGCCCGCCGCGAGCTTCTCCTGCAGCTGGCGGGGGAATTCCGCGAGCCGGTCGATGGCGGCGATCACTTGCGGCGGCGGTGCGGCCGCCGCGTCATCCCACTGCCGCCACAGAATGGCCTCGATGGGCCCGCAGTTCCGCCGGCCGTCGGCGGTCACCGGGTAGCTGCGCGGGTGCGGAGCGGCAAACGGCAGCGCCGCCGCTGGCGCGACGCGCGGTGCCTGCCGTGTCTTGGCCGCCGGCGGTCCAGGCAGCGAAACCGCCGCTCCCTGCGCTGCGGCCCGCTGGGCAGGCGCGGGGCCGCCGACTACCTGGTACCAGGGTTGCCTCGGCGCCGCGGTGCCCGCCTGGCTTGCGGCTGGCAGCTGGCCGGCGCGATCCTGCCCGCGCGTGGCGTCCCGCTCGTGGGTAACCGTCTCCATGGGCGCGGCGGCGAATGGCGCCTCCCTGATCCGCGCCCGTCCGACGCCGCCGGCCGCCGCCGGCCGGCCGACCCCGCCGGGCGTGTAGTTCCGCGGCATCGGCGGGGCGGCCTCATCAGCGCCGCGCGCGCTGGTCCTGCGCCCGGCCGCCGACCACGGCGTCGACCCGAAGCCTGGGGGCGCCTGCCGACTCTTGAGCCCTGCCGGAGGCTGGATAGGCAGTACCGGCATCGGCGGCCGGTTCTCCGTGCCCTGCGCCGATGCCCACGTCCGTGGCTGTCCTGCTCCGCTGCCGGTGTTCCTGCGGTGCTTGCCACCGGCTTCTGCCCCCACGGAATGAGGGTCCCGCGGACTGCCACTGCCTTCGCCCTGCGAACCGAGCCGCCAGCCGACGATCCGGCCAAGCCACTCGAATAGGCGTAGCCGCATTCTGGGACTCCCTGTTTTCGCGTCCGAGCCTCAGAATATTCCGAATCGGCCCAGACGTCACCCCAGGTGACAGACAGCGACTAAATATGCAGGTGGTAAAGAATGGGCAATCCAGATACGGGGCAGGAATGAGGAGGTTAGGCTGCCGACATGTTGCTGTCGGGTGTCCTTTTTGCCCTGTTCCTGGCAGGCTGCTGGCTTTACTGCCTGACCGACGCGGCACTCACGGCCGCCGGTGAATACGCAGGGTGGTCAAAGCGCGCCTGGATCGTCATCATCTGTGTGACGTTCATCGCAGGCGCCATCGCCTGGGTCATCGCGCGCAGGCTCGCACGGGCAAGGCACCGGCCGCGGTCGACCCCGGCCGACCGCCTGGCCCTCGTCAGCCTCGACGCGAACGTCATCTGGTACCTGTACGGACCGGCGGCGACTTCCGATGCGGCCCTTTCCCGCCATCCGGCAGGCGGCTCGAACCCGACGGCCCGTCCGGCGCCCAAGGGACCCGACGACGACCCCGAGTTCCTCGGGCAGCTAGCGAAGCGCATCCAAGGCGAGCGGTAGCCAGTGGTCAACTGACGCCGCCATTATCTGCGGTGAGTCCGGGGGTCGTCCCCCGGGAGGATGACCTCAGTTCACGCCGGCGTAGCTGTGCATGCCGGTGATGAAGACCTGGACGACGAGCATGTTGGTTATCAGGCTGGCGAAGCCAAGCAGCTGGATGTAGTGCGCACGGGCGCCGCGCCAGCCGGCCGTCGCACGGGCATGCAGGTAGGCCGCGTAGATCACCCACGTGATGAACGCCCAGGTCTCGACCGGGTCCCAGCCCCAGTACCTGCCCCATGCCTGGTCTGCCCAGATGGCCCCGGCGATGACGCCGAAGGTCCAGATCGGGAACCCGAAGATCGCCGTGCGGTAGGTCAGCTTGTCAAGCGCCGCCGCCGACGGGATGCGGTCGAGCAGGCCGTTGCCGGCTTGCGCCTTGCCCGCTGCGATCCGCGCCCGATACCGCTCGGCGACCAGGTAGAGGAGGCCGAGGACGGCCGCGACGAAGAAGATGCCTGTCGCGAGCGTCATGGCGGTGACGTGGATGGACAGCCAGTAGGACTGGAGCGCGGGGACAAGCGGCCCCGCAGGAGTGTAGATGATCGTCTCAGCGAGCCCGAGCGCGAGGACGACCGCGCCCATCACGAACACGCCGAGCGCCCAGGCACGGTACCTGACCACGATGTAGCCGAAGAAGATCGCGGCCACACAGGTCAGCGCGGTGATGAACTCATACATGTTGCCCCAGGGGGCGCGGTGTACCGCCACCCCGCGGGAGACGACCGCGACCAGGTGCGCAAGCATGCCGACCGTGCTGAGCGTCACGGCGCCGCGGACCCAGGGCCCCGCCGCCCAGATCGAGCGGAACGCCCCGAGCCGAGGCGACGGCACTCCCTGCGCTGTGCCGCCGGCCGCGGCGCCGTCTGCCGATCCGCCGCCGGTGACTGCCTGCCCGGCCGGGACCTCCGCGGCGCTCGCCGAACCAGCGGCGACGGCCGCACCGACCGCCGCACCGACCGCCGCAAGTTCCGTGCTGCGCTCCGCCTCGGGTGCCGCGGCGGAAGCCGTCGCCCGGCGCGGACGACCGAAGGCGTAGTCACCCGCGAAGGCGAGCACCGCCAGCGAGTAGACCAGCAGCGCAACGATCATGAAATCGCTGCTGACGTGCGCCATGCCGAGATTGACGGCCATGAGCCTCACGCTCCCGTTTCTGACTGGTTGTTAGGCGGCGCGGGCCTATCCTGGCCGGCGAGCTCGGCGGACAGCGAGGCGAACTCGTCCTCGAACCCGCCGCTCGCGTCGGACCTGGTAAGACCGCCGACCGTGACGACGGATCCCGCACCGGAGGCCGCGGGCACCGCCCTGACGAACATCCGCCGCCGCCGCACGAAGAACGAAAGGAGAAGCCCGGCGATCGCGAGGAGACCGCAGACGAGCGCCGGTATCTGACCGGGGTCATAGGTGACCGCGAGCGATACCCACTGCTTGGTGCCGACATAGGTGATCGACCCGCGGCTGCCCGGCAGCTTCCACGTCTGTCCCTGGTACATCAGGTGCGGCGAGCCGGAAATCTTCGTCATGCCCGTCGTGTCGAGCTGGTAGACCGACTGCGGCACCCCGGAGTTCATGCCGAGGTCTCCCGAGTAGCCGATGAGCGACACCGCGGGGTTGTCCGCGGCGGGGAAAAGGGACTCGAGCGTCCCGTTCGTCATCACCGCGGTCGGCACGAACACGCCCATGAACCCGAGCGAGGCGTCCGGCGCCTTGATCACCCCGTCCGACAGGAGCGTCCCCGTGTTGGCGGGGATGAACGGCGTCGCCTGCTCGTAGGAGACCTGCCCCTTCGCGTTGGTCACCCGGAACACCGGCGCGTACCCGTGCCCGATCAGGTACACCTTCACCGAGTCAACGGACAGCGGATGGTTCACCTCGATGTTGTCCGTCCGCTGCTGGCCGCCCGGCGTCGCCGCGTACGTGACCTTGGCGCTGAACGACTCCGGCTGCCCGGCGGACTGCCCGGACGTGAGATAGGTCGCCGTGAACGTGTCGAGCGTGAGGCTGAAGGGCGCGAGGTCGGACCCGGCGACCAGCCGTCCGGGGTGGAACTCGTCGAGTGCGGAGGTGGTATCCGCGAAGGTGCTGCCCTCGACGAGCAGCTTGTCCGCCTTATAGCCGAAAAGGCCGCCGATCGCGATCGCGATCAGCACGCCGAGCAGCGACAGGTGGAAGATGAGGTTGCCTACCTCGCGCAGGTACCCCTTCTCCGCCGACACCCAGTGGCCGGCGTCGTGGCCGACATCCCCGCTCGCTGGCCGCCGCAGCCGGAACCGCTGCCCGCCGAGCACCGAGGCGGCCGCGTCCACGGCCGCTTCCGGCGACAGTTCGGACGCGTAGGACGCCGAGTGGGGCAGCCGTGCCAGGTTCCGCGGCGCGCGGGGCGGGGGGGTGCGCGCCGACCCGGCGAGCCGGAACGTGCGCGGCACGACGCAGCCGACAAGAGACGCGAACAGCAGCAGGTAGATCGCCGCGAACCACGGCGAGGCGAAGACGTTGAACAGCCCGATGCGGTTCAGCCACGGCGCGAGCCAGTGGTGAGACGCGTAGTACTGCTGCACGGCGGCGGGGTCGCTCCCCTGCTGCGGCAGCACGGAACCGGGTACCGAGCCGAGCGCGAGCAGGCACAGCAGCACGAGCGCCGTCCGCATGGAGGTGAGCTGTCGCCACCCCCAGCGCAGCCAGCCGGCACTCGCCGCCGGTGGTCCCGAGGTCCCGCCGGTACCGCTGCCCGCTTCGCCCGAATCGTCTTGCCCGAACGATCCCGTGGCTTCGTCGGAAGGCTCAGCCGACTCGGTCGACCGCGGCGCATGCACGTCGGTCACCTGGTCACCGCCGCGTCGCGGAGCAACGTCGTCAGGTCCGCGTAGGTCGCCGCGCCGAGCACCATGCCAGCGACGTGACCCGTCCGGTCGATCACCACGGTCGTCGGGGTGTCGCTTATCGGCGCCACCTGGGAGAAGTCCTGGACGATCGCGTAGCCCGGGTCGTTCACGCTCGGATAGCTGATGCTGGCGCCGCGGTCGAAGACCAGCGCGTTCACGGGGGTGTCGGCCACGTCATCTCCGAGAAAGGCGACCCCTTTCGGGGCGTACTGCTGTGCGACAGCCTCGAGCGTCGGCGCCTCATCACGGCACGGCGGGCACCAGGATCCCCAGAAGTTGAGCACCACGGTCTTGCCACGGTAGCTGGCGAACTTGATCGGCGTCCCGGTCAGCGAGGTCGCGGTGAAGTCGGGCGCGAGCGGCCGGTGGCCGGCCGGGTACTCGATCATGCTGTCGCTGGCATTGCCATTTCCCTGGGTGAGCAGCGTCACAGCGAGAGCACCGGCCAGCAGCACCGCGGCAACAGTCGCCGCCGTGATGACCGTCCGTCGCCTGGCTCTGAACACCGGTAATCCGCCACTCCTACAGGAGGTAGTACGTGCTTTATTGTGCCCTATCCCGGTCGGCGACCTGTCGGCGGGGCGGCACGGCGTAGGAAACGCCGGTCAGCACGTCCCCGTCGAACGTAAGGCTGGTGACGGAGCCGAGCGCGCACTCGCGCGTGTTCGGGTTGTGCCACAGGCGCTTGTGCTCGGCGGCGAGGCGGCTGACCCAGATCGGGAGCTGGTGGCTGACGCAGACCGCTTCCCGTCCCCTGCCAGCCTCCCGCGCGTGGTCGATAACCTGGCGCACCCGGGCGACGACCTGGGTGTAGGGCTCGCCCCAGGACGGCTGGAACGGGTTCCACAGGTAGCGCCAGTTCAACGGGTTCATCGCGAGGCTGGCGAGGCCGACCGACTTGCCCTCGAGCACGTTCCCCGACTCGATCAGCCGGTCATCGGTGGTGATCGTGAGCCCGAGCCGCTCAGCCACCGGCTTCGCGGTCTCCTGCGCACGCTCAAGCGGGGACGCGAAGACCGAGGCGACCGGCCGCCCTTCGAAGAAATCGGCGGCGGCGGCGGCCATCAGCTGCCCGTTCGCCGACAGTTGGTACCCGGGTAGCCGTCCGTAAAGTACGTGGTCCGGGTTGTGCACTTCACCGTGCCTCAGCAGGTGAACAACAGTGATCTCAGCCATGGCCACGCCAGCATACCGGCTCGCCTCGATTGCTTCTCAGCGGAGTGATCGCTCCGCGCTCGAGCCGAGGAAGTCGCCTTGCGCAGGGAAGACGATCTTGAAGGTGCCGCTGAGCGTGCCGCTCAGGCTCCACGCCACGTCTCCCGAGGTCAAGCCGGTGCCGACCCGACAGGAGCCCAGGTAGCGCCAGTTCTTCGAGCCCGTGGGACGGTAATAGAGCCTGCTGACGCCCGTGACGTTCAAGAGGTTAACGCCACCCGACTGCGGATAGTCCTCCATGATGGCGGCAATTGACGTACCCCCGTAGAGGTGCAGGGCGTACGGCCAGGGCTCGACCGGATCGACCTCGACCCACCATTGCGCCTTCCCGGCCGGCTTCACCGACAGCGAGAAGCTCCCGTTCGCCTTGACCGGGCCGGTAACGCTGGTGGGCGCACCGAGGCGGCGTACCCGTTCGCCTGGTCGCCAGCGAACGAGGCCGTGAAGATGCCGCCCGCGACGAGGTTGTGCACGACGGCATCGAAGTTGCCCGTTTGTTAGGCCATTGTGTCGATCTGACATCACCCGCCGACGGCCCGATCAGGCGACCTCGGCATAGCGGCGGCGGTCGGAGATGACCTCTGTCAGCCGGCTGAGCTGCTGCTTGACGGCGGCATGATCTATCGCTCCCAGGTCCGCGACCGCCGCGAGCGTGGCGGCCAGCTCGTCCGCCTCTCCAACCAGCGCCCAGTCGAACTGGAGGAACTCGTCGAGTCCGCCGCGGCGCAGCCGGTCCCATACCTTGTCCTCGGGCAGCAGCGGCAGGCCGCGAACAGCGGTCGCCACGCTGTCGATGTCCCGGCCGAGCCGTTCGGCCTGGCGAAGCGGTGCCATCACCTCCGTCGGCGGGAACGGATTCTCCCTGGTGGACGGCGGCACGCGGTCGGCGCGCCACTGACTGGCCAGGTCCCGCAGGCGACTGGTCGCCTCGGCGAGGCTGTGGGCTACCCGTTCCCTGACGAGCAGGTCATCGGCGCGCAGCCTGCCCTTCGCCGTGTAGACGTCGGACGAGAGCAGGCCGCGCAGCCGATCGGCTATGGGTTCCGCCATCGAGTCACTGGCCAGGCACGAACGAACCGGTGGTGCCGTTGGCGACGCCGGGCACGCCGGGTATCCCGGCGGGCGGCAGGCCGGTGAGACCGATGTTGAACGGCAGGCCGACCGCCATGTTCGGCGCGGAGATCAGGCCACGCTCCGCCATCTTCATCGCGACGTAGTAGCGGACGGCATCAATCTCCGACAGGCCGAACGCCCGCAGCGAGATCAGCTCGCGCATCCGCTCATCGGCCGGCCTGATCAGCACCTTCACGTCGTTGAGCATGATCCCGTAGATGGACAGGAAGTCCTGCAGGTGACCGCGGACCAGCTCGGTGATGTCCTGGATGCGCTCGTTGACCTGCTCCATCGGAGTCACCTGGACGAGCTGGTTGACCGACTGCTCGACGACGGGACCCGCGTAGGCGTTCAGTGCCTCGGTGGTCAGCACGTGCCCCGAGTAGGGCATGTGCGTAACGAGCTTGACCGCGTCCTGCGGGCTGTCCACGTGCACGTAGTAGTCCACGTCGTAGACGAGCTCGGCGAGCTCGCGCGAGAGCGCGAGGCCCTTCGCCTTGGCGACGCTCTTCGCGCGGGACACGAACAGCGCCTCGTACTGCCAGGGCGACTGACCGCCGTAGAACGCCTGCTGCATGCTTCCGATCAGCGGCCGCTGCGGCGTCTCCACCGGATACTGGCCGGTCTCGTACACGTTCAGGATCGCGCCGCGTGACTTGAGCACACAGAAGTGGTTGCTCTCAACGGTCAGCAGGCTGCCGTTCATGATGTCGTTCCCTGGATGGTGGTACATGAGGACTCCCGGCCCCATGACCTCGGTCCCATCGGGGTTCAGCGTGCTGATAACGCTCCTGACGGCCATCGTCCGGCTCCTCCCGTTAAGCGCGGGCTCCGGTACCCGCCGCCTACGCCCATACTGGCACGCCCACCAGCGACAAGACGTGTCGGCTCGGCTACCGAGGCAACTGCCGAAATAACCCGGACGCTCCACGTCAATCGCGAGCTACCCGCGCCGAAAATCGATAGCGCTGAAGATCTAACCCGTCCTGGGCCAATGCCGGGAATTTGAGGTGCCCGGTATGCCGTCTTTGGCAGCCGTACTGGCCGGTCGGTGGCGTTTCGGATGGGAAGTGCCGGGGGCGGGCGTGCCGCCGTTCCGGGAAAGCGCCCGGTCTCGCCCGGCCGGGGGTACACCTGATGCACCGGCGTGCTGCCGTGGCCGCTGTTCACATTCGACGGCGCAGCTCAACGGCATGGCCAGGTGGGGACGCGGCGGTGCAGGGTGCTTGCTGTTGTCGGTTGAGTAAGCGTGAGCGCTCGTTAGCGCGCTGGAGTGGTGGCGTGGACCTGAAGGAGAGGGGCGGCTACTAATCGAATAAACGATCTTGGTAGCACGTATTGGAATCGGTAAATAGAACTGGTAACCTGGAAGGGATGGATTCGGCTCGGGCCAGCGGCACCAGGAGGGGGAGGTCCGGGATGCGCACAGCGGACGGCGTGACCGGCGGGACGCCTTTCGGCAGCGCCGGTTCCGGCAGCACGGCGGAGGCGCTGGGGGCGGGGGCCGCGCTCGCGGACCACCCGGCCGCCGGCCGGAAGGCCGCCGCGCCCGGGCAGGACGGCCCGGCGTGACCCTGCTGGCGTACCGGTTCACCCTGGACCCGGCGCCGGCGCAGGAACGGGCGCTGCGGTCCCGCGCCGGGGCGGCCCGGGCGGCGTTCAACTGGGGCCTCGCCCGGGTGAAGGCGAACCTCGGGCAGCGGGAAGCGGAACGCTCCTGCGGCATCGCCGAGGACGACCTCACGCCCGCGGTCTCGTGGCCGGTGTACTCGATGCGGAAGGCGCGGAACCAGGCCAAGGACGACGTCGCCCCGTGGCGGGGCGAGTGCTCCAAGGAGGCTTACGCCAGCGGGCCCGACCGTCTCGCGGCGGCGCCCGGGAACTGGCAGGACCCGAAGAAGGGGAAGCTCAAGGGCCCGCGCACGGGGTTCCCCCGCTTCAAGTCGAAGCGGGGGACGGTTCCGCCGGTGCGGTTCACCACGGGCGCGATACGCCTGACCGGCGACCGCAGGCACGTGACCCTGCCGGTGCCGGGCACCCTCAGGACGCACGAGCCCGCCCGCAAGCTGGCCCGCCGTATCGCGGCCGGCACCGCCAGGGTCAGGTCCGCGATCGTGCGCCCGGAGGCCGGGCGGTGGTTCGCGTCGTTCACCGTCGAGGTCCAGCGCGCTGAGCGCACGCCGGCCCGCCCAGGCGCGGCGGTCGGCGTGGACCTGGGCGTCAAGACCCTCGCGGTGTTCTCCGACGGCCGCCCGCCCGCCGAGAACCCGGGGCACTACGACGCCGCCTGCCGCAAGCCCGGCCGCCTCTCCCTGGCCGCGTCCCGCAGGGCAGGCCCGGACCGGCGCACGGGGCAGAGACCGTCGAACCGGTGGCGGCGCGCCGACCAGGCCCGCAACCGGGTCCGCTACCGCACCGCCAGCCTGCGCCGGGACGCCATCCGCAAGCTCACCAGCAGCCTCGCCGCCGAGTACGGCACGGTCGTCGCCGAGGACCTGAACGTCGCCGGGATGGTGAAGAACCGGCGGCTCGCCCGCGCGATCTCCGACGCCGGGTTCGGGGAGATCCGCCGTCAGCTCGCGTACAAGACCGCATGGAACGGCGGCCGGCTCGAAGTCGCCGGCCGGTGGTTTCCCAGTTCCAAGACGTGCTCCGCATGCGGTGCAGTGAAAGCCAAGCTGCCCCTGCGGGTCCGCACGTACGCCTGCGAGTCCTGCGGCCTGGTCATCGACCGGGACGAGAACGCGGCGCTCTACCTCGCCGCGCTGGTGAAGCGGCACGTCGCCGGGAGTGGCCCGGAGACGGAAAACGGACGCGGAGCCGACCGTAAGACATCCTCCGGGATGCAGGCGGCCGTGAAACGTCAACCCGGCACCGCGCGAGCGGGTCAGACCGGGACCGTCCCAGCGCAAGCCGGGACTGCGAAAGCGAGCGCTCATGCTCACTAACTCGCAACGGGATGAGTCCGGCAGGGCTGCGGCGGCGGCGCGGGCGGCGGACGGGAGG
>Ga0209881_1000143_pt1 | contig 20308 bp, 20 predicted proteins | sample PersoiDNA2013193_FD_185804 | JGI IMG/M metagenome (GOLD analysis project Ga0209881, IMG submission 185804) | Permafrost soil microbial communities from the Arctic, to analyse light accelerated degradation of dissolved organic matter (DOM) -... | ecosystem: Environmental > Terrestrial > Soil >... | reverse complement strand
TCGTCATTCCAAACCAGCGACTGTTCAAGCTGGAGGAAGGGAAGATTACCATCAGCAATGCATTCCGCAAAGCGGACGAGGTCCTGAAGAAGGCGGTCCAGGGCATTACCGAGCTCATCCGGACACCTGGTATCATCAACCTCGATTTTGCCGATCTCAAGAATGTCCTGACATCGACTCCTTCCGGAGAACTTCCCAGTGGAGCAGACGGCAGTATCTGGATAGGCATGGGAACCGGCAAGGGCGACGAACGTGCGGAAAAGGCCATCAGAGCTGCCACCAACTACGAGCTTCTCGAGTATTCGATGCAGGGTGCCACCGGACTTATCTACAACGTCATTGGCCACGAGATTTCTATGGCAGAGATGGATACTATCTCAACGGCCATCCAGTCGAGCGCATCAAAGGATGCCAAGATCATCTTCGGTCTGGCCGATCCTTTCGACGAAGTACTGGGTGAGTCTGGCGAGGCCAACGACGAGATTCGTATTACAGTGGTGGCATCCGGGATGCAGCCTCAGAAGGCCGAAACGGAGCAGGAGAAGAAAATTCTCAAGGAATTCAAGGTCGAGGAAGTCGAGCTCCCGGCCATACTGCGCAAGGGGCCGCCTCGCGGCTTTTAGCGCCGAATGTGGGCTTGATAGCTGAGCGTCTCGCGGAAGTCCGCGAGCGAGCATGTTTGTCATATCGCCGGGCGGCTGGTCAGCCCGGCGAACCGCATATTGTCTGTGTGACGAAAACACAGCCCCTTTCCCGGATCCTGGAAGCCATTGATGCAGGGGCGACAGAAATTGGTGAGAACTACCTCCAGGAAGCTATTCGCAAGGACGTCTTTCCTCTGTGCGAGAGTCGCAGGGTCGCTGTCCGGTACATCGGTCGACTTCAGTCGAAGAAGTACAACGCCATCCTCCGAGTGTTCGACGCGGTCGATTCGGCAGACCCAGAACTCCTAGAACGTCTGCACGGTTCGCAGGATCGCGGGGCACAGAGGGCGTGTACGTTTCTGCTGGAGGTGAATGCCGGTGAAGAATCGCAGAAGGGTGGACTGACTATGCCTGAGATTCGTGAGCTTGCCGCCGCTGATGCTCCTTGGCTATACGAGATCTCCGGACTGATGGCAGTTGTCCCCCTACAAGCAACAATGCAGATGCGGGCAACAATGTATCAATCTGTCAGCGTGCTATTCCACGAACTCGCCAGCGACTTGGGTTTGTCACGTGTCACGTTGTTGTCCATGGGAACGTCGGACGACTTTGAACTGGCGATCGAACACGGTTCTAACATGATACGTGTTGGTACGGGCATTTTTGGACCCCGTTCACCTTCTCAGAGCTAACCAATTGCTCATGAGCGCAGCTCTTGGGGTTGGATTGGCCGCGGCCACATTCTGCGCCACGTTGTTCCTGGAGCCCATGCCTGCAGGTCGCGAAGGTCATTCAATTGACACTTTTAGCCGACCGTGGTATAACCTCATGATGGGTAAGTAGCTAGTCGGCTCGGCGGACAGCGACGTTGGGCGATTGTCCTACTTCGGTTTCTCTGATGCTGGCTCTGGATACAGAGCTGCAGCCTGCAGATAGACAGTCATATTGGAGGGAAGTGTATTTCACCGAAAGGCACGCGAAAAGAGTTTTGCATGTTCTGCATTGATTCCAGGAAGGAGTATGCGATGAAGAGAATAGTATCTCTGGTTTTGGCGGTTGTCCTCATGACTGCGGTGCTTGCCCCCGTTGCCACTGCGAACGCTGCTGGCTGGAAGTGGAACGCCGCCAAGACGCAGCGCACCCTTCTCGATGGTACACCAGCCGTCTTGAAGATTCCGTATTCGCAGGGCGCCACCTTCCGTGAACGTGGAGTCACCATGATTCAGCCCATGCTCACCTCCAAGACATCTGGGACGAGGAACCTTTGTGCATGTATCTTGAGCAGCTCGTCTATCCCGCCGAAGTCCGCAAGGGTCTCAAGGGGTACGACCACTTCTTCTCCGCCACCATCTACAACTACTGGAACATCCAGTATTGGTATTGGTGGAAGTAGGTACGATGACCAGGTCTGTCGACGCCGCGACTATGGAGTTTGAGGACCTGTAAATTCGATTCAACGGCTCTTACGCCTCCACAGAGAGGCGTGGGGGACTGCAGAAAGGAGTCTTCGCCAACATGAGAGATTACATTATCCGGCGTGTTCTGGGCATGATCCCGCTCATCCTCATCGTGATGATCGTGTCTTTTGGCATCTTCTCCCTCGTGCCAAACCCATTCGCGGCTTTGATCGAGAACCCGCGAATCAAGAAGGCCGACATCCAGCGCCTCATCAAGGCCTGGGGGTTCGACCTTCCATGGTATCTGAGGTTCTTCAAGTGGTTCAGCGGCGTCATCCGCGGGGACTGGGGCCCCTCTCTGTTGTACCCTGGCTCCCTGGCCCGTGACATCATCGCCAGGGCGTTGCCCGTGACGGTTCGGGTCATGGGGTTGACATTCCTGGTGTCTCTTTCCATTGCCCTTCCGATTGGCATCATATCTGCTGTCAAGCAATATTCCATGACAGACTACATCGTCACGGTCATCAGCTTTCTGGGCATGTCCATGCCGACGTTCTGGTTTGGGCTGCTCATGATGATGCTCTTCAGCGTCGTCCTGAAACGGCCGAGCGGGATGCCCCTGCTTCCTCCGGGTGGCATCATCACACCGGGGCTGGAGGAGGCTCCATTCTGGGCAAAGCTAGGGGACCGGGCACAGTATCTTGTGATGCCCGTTTTCGTTCTGGCTTTCTCTTCGGTGGGTGGCTGGGCGCGCTACATGCGGTCCTCCATGCTCGAGGTCATTCGTCAGGACTACATCCGTACGGCTCGTGCCAAGGGTGCGCCTGAGCATACTGTCATCAACAAGCATGCGCTGCGCAACGCCATGATCCCGATCGTGACGTTGGTAGCATTATCGATGCCTGCTATTGTCGGCGGGGCAGCCATCACAGAGCATATTTTCAACATTCCAGGGATGGGAAGCCTGATCATTGCAGCGGAAATTAAGAGTGACTATCCTACAGCCATGATTGGCCTTCTGCTTACCAGCATACTAGTTATCGTGTTCAACCTGGTGGCAGATATCGTGTACGCGTGGATTGACCCGCGTATCAAGTACAGTTAGGAGGACATCATGGCGGAAAAAGCTATCGAAGCTAAGAAGAAGGGCCAGAAGAAGTCTTCTGAGGACTACACCTACGTTGGCATGGTGTTTCACCGTCTTACCCGTCACAAGCTGGCAATGGTCGGTGCGTTCATGCTGATTTTCATCCTGCTGTTTGTGTTCGCCGGCCCCCTTATCTGGCGCGCGGATCCAAATGCTCAGATCGAGGGTCTCGGTGGCATGTTCAACCTGCCGTCGCGTGCCCATCCCATGGGCACCGACGACTATGGTCGTGACGTGCTTGCCCGCATGTTCTTCGGAGGGCGCATTTCCCTGTTCATCGGATTCATCTCGGCCATCAGCTCCACGATTGTGGGTGCAATGGTCGGCCTCGTAGCAGGCTACTACGGCGGTTGGGCGGACAACATCCTCATGCGATTCACTGACGCCATGCTGTCCATCCCGACGTTCCCGCTGCTGATAGCCTTGGCGAGCGTCCTTGGAAAGGGCGTGTGGCAGATCATCCTGGTCATCGTCTTTTTTGGGTGGATGGTAGATGCGCGCCTTGTGCGCGGTCTCGTTCTCTCTCTCAAAGAGCAGGAGTACGTGGAGGCGGCCCACGCAATCGGTGCCAGTGCCAACCGAATCATGTGGAGACATCTGTTCCCCAACACGTTGGCAGTCCTGATTGTTTCGACGACGATCGGTATCGGTGGCGCCATCATCTACGAGGCATCCATCAGTTTCCTGGGATTCGGCGTCCAAGCTCCGTTCGCCAGTTGGGGAAACATGCTTCAGAACGCCCAACAATTCATCTGGAACTCGCCGCGCCTCATCATCTTCCCCGGACTTGCGATCTTCTTGACTGTTCTTGGATTCAACTTCTTCGGAGATGGGCTTCGCGATGCCATCGATCCAAAACTGAAACTGTAGGGGGGTTCCGTGGACAACCGAGAAGTACTTGTTGATATCAAGAATCTACGAACGTTCTTCTACACGGAGGACGGCGTTGTTCCGGCTGTGGATGGTATTGATCTGACTATTCATCGGGGAGAGGTTTTAGGCCTGGTGGGCGAGTCTGGTTGCGGAAAATCCGTTACAGCCCTCTCGATCTTGCGCCTCATTCCCAATCCTCCTGGCAAGATCATCGGAGGCGAGATTTTCTTCCATGGGGAAGACCTTCTCAAGAAGAATGAAGAAGCGATGCGCATGATACGCGGTGACAAGATCTCCATGATCTTTCAGGAACCCATGACGTCGCTCAATCCTGTCTATACGATCGGGAATCAGATCAGTGAAGCCATTACCCTGCATCAGAAGATCGATGACGCCGAGGCGAAGAAGCGTACCATCGAGATGCTTCACCTGGTCGGCATCCCCGAGCCTGAACGGCGTTTCAACCAATACCCTCATGAGATGAGCGGCGGCATGCGGCAAAGAGTCATGATAGCCATGGCACTGTCCTCGAATCCTGAACTCCTGATCTCTGATGAAGCCACGACGGCGCTTGATGTTACCATCCAGGCACAGATTCTTGACCTGATGCGCGGACTTCAGAAAAAGCTGGGTATGGCTATTCTCATTATTACCCACAACCTTGCAGTCGTCGCCGAAATGGCAGAGACCATTGCCATCGCGTATGCTGGCAAGATTGTCGAGAGCGCGACTGCCAAAGAGATCTTCAAGTCTCCGCGCCATCCGTACACGTACGGTCTGCTGCAGTCCATTCCGAAGTTCACGGAGAGGAAGACCAACGAACCGTTGCCCGCCATCGAGGGGATGGTCCCCTCCCCATACCATATGCCCAAGGGCTGCCGTTTCAACCCGCGCTGCCCATTCGCTACGGAGAAGTGCAGAGAGGAAGAGCCGGAAATTCTTGAACTCACCCCGGGTCATCTCGTACGCTGCTTCCATCCGATCGAGTCATAGGCAGAGAGGAGAAACGACCATGGAAACCAGACTTGTAGAAGTTCAGAAACTGAAGAAGTGGTTCCCTATCAAGGGAGGAGTCTTCTCTACGACCGTCGCCTCAGTCAAGGCTGTGGACGAGGTGAGCTTTTTTATCAATCAGGGTGAGACTCTGAGCTTGGTGGGAGAATCCGGATCGGGCAAGACGACCGCCGGGCGCACCATGCTGAAGCTGTTGCAGCCCACCGGCGGGAAGATCATTTATAAGGGGAAGGACATCACCAGCCTTACTCCGAACCAGATGCGGCCCCTCCGTCGGAACATGCAGATCATGTTCCAGGACCCGTACGGTTCCCTTAATCCAAGAATGCCTGTTGGCGATATCATTCAGGAGCCACTGGATGTGCACAGTGTCGGCACACGCAAGGAGCGCAAGCAGGCCGTCGCCACCATGATGGAGACGGTGGGCCTGCGTCCTGAATACGAAAAGCGCTATCCTCATGAATTCTCCGGTGGTCAGCGTCAGCGTATCGGGGTTGCCCGCGCACTTGTTATCAATCCAGAACTGCTTGTTTTGGACGAGCCCATCTCTGCGTTAGATGTGTCGATTCAGTCGCAGATCATCAACTTGCTCCAGGAGCTGCAGCAAAGGTTGAACCTGACGTATCTCTTCATTGCCCACGACCTTGCTGTTGTACGCCATATGTCTGACCGCATTGCGGTCATGTATCTTGGCAAGATCGTCGAGACTGCAGAGAACGATGAGTTGTTCGACCATCCGCTGCACCCGTATACGCAGGCTCTTCTGTCGGCAGTGCCTGTTCCTGATCCCGAGGTTAAGCGCGAACGGATTATCCTGCAGGGGGATGTTCCCTCACCGGTGAATCCTCCCTCCGGCTGCCACTTCCGTACGCGGTGTCCGTATGCGATGCCCATTTGCAAAGAGCAGGAACCTCTCGTCATTGAGGTTGCTCCAGGGCACACAGTGTCCTGCCACCTGTTGACGAAGAAGTAAGAGCGACAGACGCGCAGACGTGCTGGGCCGCCTGTCCCCCGGTTGTTGGGATGGACGGCCCAGTTGCGTTGAAGAGGAGATGCAATGCGGATTAACGTACGCGTAATCCCGGGCAGCAGCAGATCGGACGTGGAACCAGGAGATCCCTGGCGCGTCCACGTACATGCCAGGCCTGCAGAGGGCAAGGCAAACGAGGAGCTCCTGCAGATTCTCAGTCATCACTTTGGCGTAGCTCGCTCTGCAGTTCGCATCGTAACTGGACACGCTTCGAGAAGCAAGACCGTGGAAATCGGTCTGGAAGGTACTGCGATGGTTGAAAAAACACGATGAACAGGCCGAGCGTTCTTCTCCGCTGGTCTGTTCTGGTCACACTGATGATCCTGGCAGATCAGGGCACCAAATGGATGGCACGTCGGTATCTTCTCCAGCATGCCATCACAGCAGGCCCGGTGGGGCTTGTCCTGACAATGAACAAGGGAGTCGCGTTCGGACTCTTTGGAGGGCGACAGTGGGTCATGCCAGTAAATGCAGTGCTCGGTATGGGCGTCTGCGTCGCAGCCATCGCCGCATTGCGCCGTGGAGACCTGGGACTGGCTCATGGCTTCTTGCTCGTCTTCGCAGGGTTTGCAGGCAATTTCATCGACCGTGTCGCGGCAGGGCAGGTAACCGATTTTCTGTGGGTGCGCGGCTGGTCTGTGTTCAACGTGGCCGACTGTTTTGTGACCACTGGTGCAATTCTGTGCGGTCTCGCACTTCTCTTTCCCGACCGATGGGGCTTTCATGCATGAATTGAGGTTGGGGTCGGTCGTGGTGCCGGTTCTGTATATCGATGACGACATCATTGCGGTGAACAAACCGGCCGGGCTGCCTGTTTTCACTGCACTGGGGAAGGCGGCCGGGACGTTGACCGAAGTGGCTTTGGCAAATGGAGTCACGCTCTATAATGAAAAGGGTGTCGAGTTGCCGGGGGTCGTGCATCGGCTTGACAAGGATACGAGCGGCGTGATGGTCCTGGCCCGTTCTCAAGCCGGGTGGAGCTGCTTCAAGCGACAGCTGGGCAACCATGACGTCCAGAAACAGTATCTTGCGTTGGTTTGGGGGACATTTGCGGAGAAGAGTGGCCGAATCGACGTGCCTATTGGGGCAGTCCATTCCCGAGGGCTCCTGCTTCGACAGGCTGATAGTTCAGGTCGACCTTCTACGACTGACTTTGAAGTCATTCAGCATTTTGGCGACCAGGCATCTCTCCTCCGAATACGAATCGAGACAGGGAGGACGCACCAAATCCGCGTTCACTGCTCGTACATTGGACATCCTGTACTCGGAGACTATACTTATGGCTACAGGGCGCAGCGCAACGTCGTCATAGAGCGGCAGATGCTTCATGCATTTGCACTCTCGTTTGTTGCGCCGCGTTCGGGAGTCCAGGTTCGCGTGGTGGCGCCGCTTCCTCAGGACTTCATCTCTGTACTTGGAGTGCTTGCGCGGTAGACATGGACAACAAACCGGGAGTAGTCGTCGCCAATAAGCGGATCCAACACAACTTCAAGACGTTTGAGCGCCTGGAGGCTGGCATAGAACTGCGTGGTTGGGAAGTGAAGGCCGTACGTTCGCGGACATTCGCTTTTGGAGACTCGTACTGCCGATTCTATGGTCGTGAGCTCTACCTCGTGCAGATGTCCGTGGGGCCCTATGCATTTGCCCACACAACAGACGAGGAGCTCAAACGTCGCAGAAAACTCCTTGTCCATAAGCGCGAGCTTATCAGAATTGCGTCTCTCATCAGTCAGCAGGGCCTGACGGTCGTGCCCGCATCGCTTTCTTTTTCGGAAGGCGGGTTCGTCAAGGTCGATCTGGCTGTCGGCAAATTCCTGGCAACCAAGGGGTCTCGTGAGACTTCCGAGAGGCGGCGAGTGGAGCGTGAGATAAGGGGGTACGTGCGTTGAGCAAGAGGATGGTTGCTGTATTCATCGTTCTGGTTCTTTTCGTCACTGCCATTGTCGGAACGGTACGGGGTGACACGACAGCGGCCGTGACGATTCCGGACGAGGCTAACATCCGGTCGGGGGCCGGTACGACGTTCAGCGTGATTCGGGTTGGACACAAGGGAGAGAAATTCGAGTCTGTCGGCTCTTTCAAAGACACTTCGGGACGGACCTGGTACAAGATACGGGTGGGCGCCTCGTTTGGATTCGTGGCAGGCTGGCTCGTGACCTATGCTCCGGCCACGACGTCGCCGGCCAGCCCGGTTGTTTCGAAACCGGTGCCTGCAAAGGCGGAACCGACTGTATCTGCTCAGCCCTCTTCCACTCGCTATGCTGTCGTCGTGGAAGATGGCACTTCACTGCGAAGTGGTGCAGGGACAGTCTTCGCGCGCCTGACGACCATGAAGTCACGTACGTCCTTGCGCATTCTGTCGGAGTCTAAAGATACCAGTGGCAAGATCTGGTACAAGGTGGACTGTTCTTCCCTCAAGATCAAACAAACCAGTGGCTACGTCGCGTCGTGGGTGGTGAAAGTCCAGACAGTTCAGGTTTCTGGGTCCAATCAGGTGACATTCACGGCATCGTCTCTTCTGGCCCTCTGGAAGCCGAAACTTCAGTTCCCGACGAAGACGGTGGATGTATCGGATCTTCGCAGTGGACCTTCAGTCATGTACGACCGCCTTGGCGTCCTGCCCTCCGGGACGAGCCTTCTGATCACCGGTTACTCCATGAATGAGCAAAAGGAAATCTGGTGCCGTGTGACTGCTGCTGAGAAGACGGGATGGGTCTACGCTCCCTTGCTTAGCTCCTGGGAGAAAGTGCCGAGCAGTCTTGTCGCGGCAACGGTAGGGAAGAGCCTCACTTCGGTGGGTCCATCAGCACGACTGGTGACGTCGCCGTTCGTAGTGGGGACTGACGGGTCGCTTGCTGCCAAAGGCAAGCTCATTGTCGGTGTCGCCACGGACGGCAGGCAGGTGTTCCTCGAACTGTCCTCCGACGCTTCGCGCGAAGACTGGATAGCGATGTCCGAAGGTACGGTGGTCGGTGGAAGTGGGCCTGGAGGTGCCGTCTGCAGTCTGACCGGCATCGAGCTGGTGTCGTCGAACGGCTGGACTGGTGTCACGATGCACATCGATGGGGACAAGAGCGGGCTGTCGATTGTTCGGGGGCACAATCCTGAACGCATCGAGGTCTCACTGCCAAGGCTGGTGCAGTCTGCACAGGCTGGCATTGCTGGTGTACCAACGCAGCAGGTGTCGGCGGTGAAGGTATGGGCGAGCTCGGCCGGCTTCGTGTCCAGCATCGTCGTCTATCTTGCCGGGTCCGGCACTGGCTTGAAGCAGTCGACCAGCGCGTCGACGGTGCAGTTGGTGATGACCGCACCCGGGTCAACCGCGCCGTCGAAGGCCGTGTTTCTGCGTGGCGAGCTTCTATCCGGCAGCGAAGAGACGTTTTCCGCACAGGGGGCTACGTTCGTGCCGCTCGTCGACGTGGCCAATGCCTACGGTATACTGCTGTCCTGGGACGCGGCCAACCAGCAAACGAGCCTGACACTTGGGGATCGACAATACGTACTGAAGGACGGGCTGCACACTCTGAAGATTGCTCAGGGCAACAGCCACTGGAGCGAAGAGATGGCTGTCGCACCGAGGATCCTGAGTGGCCTGTTGTACGTTCCAGTGGCGACAGTGGCCCATGTGTTTGGACTTGAGGCGATCGGAGATCCTCTAAGAGTGTATCTTGACCCGATCATCTCGTCAATTGCCCTCACAGGTGCGCCTGCGAGTGCGTCGAGAAGCATCAGGATCACGTCCGCCTGTGACTTGAAAGTGACGAAGACAGCGGACGGCGATTACAGCGTCATCCAGCTGGAGGGGGTTTCGGCCGCCACTATCTCTGGCAAGCAGGTGCTGTCGGCCTGGGCCACTGTGTCGGGGAAGGAGCGTCTGAACGATGTCCCTCCTGTCGTAGAGCTGCGCCTGCACGCCCCTGCCTCGACAGCCGATGTGCAAAGCCCTGGAACGGGTATCTATGTCATCGTGCTTTCCGGCGCCGTCAAGGGAAAGATTGAAGGGAAGAAAGTCGTCCTTGACCCCGGTCACGGCTGTATGTCATCTACAGGCTCCTTCGACGTCGGAGCCGTAGGCTCTTCCGGGACGAAGGAATCGTCTGTCAACCTGTCAATCGCACTCAAGGTAAAGGCGTTACTCGAGGCCGATGGCGCCCGTGTCGTCATGACGCGATCGGATGATACGTCAAGAGACAATCCCGACCTCACCAGGCGAGCGCAGATAGCCAACAGCTCAGGGGCGGATCTTTTTCTCTCAATTCATCAGAACGCCACGGATGCGGGACCATCAATCGGAGGTACCGAAATTAGCTATTGGTCTGACCAGTCGAAGGTCTTTGCCACGCTTGTCCAGAAGCATCTCGTTTCTGCCCTGGGAAGAATGGATCGAGGGACGGAGAAAACATCGCTGTACCTGGTGTCCCACATCGATACCATGCCGGCTGCCTTGGTGGAGTGCGCATTTATCAGCAATAGTGAAGAGGAACGTCTTCTGCGCGAGGACTCGTTCCAGCAGAAGGCGGCCAAGGGTATCGAGGACGCCATTGTCGAGTACTTCAGCAAGTAGAGGGGTCTGCTGGTGGAATCCTACATAGGGGTGTTCGATTCAGGGGTCGGAGGACTTGCAGTCGTCCGGGAGCTGAAGAACCGATTGCCACGAGAGGCTATTATGTATGTCGCTGACTCCCGCTTCTTTCCATATGGAACGAAGCCGAGGGAACAGGTGATCAGCAGGGCCACGGCCATCGTCGAGTTCCTCGAGGCTCACGGAGCCCGGATGGTTGTTGTGGCTTGCAACACGGCGTCCAGCGCCGTTTTCCCAGATATCCAGCATCGTGTGGATGTTCCCGTTCTGGGGATGATTTCTGCTGGCGTCAAGAGCGCGCAGCTGGCGACCCGGAACCGCAGAGTCGCAGTGCTATCGACACCCGGGACAGCACGGAGCCATGGCTATCTCAGGGCCATGGGGCTGCTGGATCCGACCGTAGAGATGATAGAACTCCAGTCGCAGGAACTCGTGAATCTCGTGGAAGCCGGGAGCATCGAGGGGCAGGACGTGGCTGATTATGCCGTGGACGTGCTGAAGCCGGTGGGGGAGTTTGGAGCAGACACCCTTGTGCTGGGCTGCACCCACTTCCCCTTCCTCAACAGCCTCATGGAAGGCATCCTTGGACCGGCCGTCAAGATTGTCGACCCAAGCAAGGAACTGGCATACGAGGTAGGGCTGGTGCTCGAGAAGTGCCGGTTAACCACCGGGGCTGGACAACAGGACAGGTTCTTCACAACAGGCGACCCTGGCGACTTTCTCGAAAAGGCCCGCCTCTTCCTTGGTGACTATGTCAGCGTGGTAGAGGTTGCGGACGTTTGAGATTGCGACTTGTCACCGGCAACGCTCATAAACTGAAGGAATTTGGCAGTATTCTCAGAGGTCTGGACTGCATGCTTCCCTTGGATGAGCTGGATGTGGAGAACGTCGTCGAGTGTGGTGCCACGTACTACCAGAACGCATACAGGAAAGCCCGGTCAGGCCTCCTGAGCGTTCTGACCATGGGACCCGATGACTGTATTGTCCTCGCGGACGACTCTGGCCTTGAGCTACCCCTTTTTGACAACATGCCTGGAGGCCATTCTGCGCGCTTTCAGTATGCTGGTCTCTCCGAAAGGGCTGCGCTCGCAGCGTTTCTCTCAGAGCACCGTGTGTCGTCAACGCCTGCACGGTTCGTGTGCTGGATCGTCGCGTTTCTTCCATGGTCACGCCGGTGTCTGGCGTGCTCAGGCACTGTCGCCGGGACCGTGACTCCGGAATCGCGTGGGTCTCAGGGCTTTGGATATGATCCGCTGTTTACCCCGGATGGTTACTCTCTCACCTTCGGCGAGATGGATGCTGGGCTCAAAGACCGTATCAGCCACCGAGCAAAGGCCGTTGAGGTTCTGTGGTGTTCTCTTCAAGGGGCCATACCGCTGAGACCTTGATTTTTGGCTGATTGTGTGTATTCTCTTTCTACTCGGGGTGTGGCGTAGTTTGGTAACGCGCATGGTTTGGGACCATGAGATCGGTGGTTCAAATCCACTCGCCCCGACCATGGGCCCATAGCTCAGCTGGATAGAGCAACGGATTTCTAATCCGTCGGTCGCAGGTTCAAATCCTGCTGGGCTCGCCAGCCTGATATGGTGGGTATAGCTCAATTGGTTAGAGTACTGGACTGTGGATCCAGATGTTGGGAGTTCGAGTCTCCTTACCCACCCCATTTTTCCTGAGCACGGCCCTTGATGTTGTACGCTTTGCAGTACTGCGCTTATAGCTCAGGCGGATAGAGCGATGGATTCCTAATCCGTAGGCCGCAGGTTCGAGTCCTGCTAAGCGCACCAGGATCGTGAGGCTAGCGCCCATAGCTCAACTGGATAGAGCTGCGGACTTCGGATCCGCAGGTTGCGGGTTCGACTCCTGCTGGGCGCGCCAATAAGAAAGCACAGTCCTGCGACCGCACTTTCTTATTGGCTTTGAAAAAGGAAGGACTCTGGGTCGTTATTCTAATGATATTGGCGCTTCTTATGCCTTCCATTACTCATCCTTTCGTTTTATGGGTTGATACTGTCCCATAAAGAAAAGGAAACATCAATTTGAAAGATATTGGGATAAGCTTTGCTGGTTCATTGCATCCAAATCAACCCAATGAGACAAAAGTCAAACCGCAGTCAACTATGTAGTTGACTGCGGTTTCTTTCAGTGAAAGAGCAGGACTCTATTTATTTTCGACTAATTGGATCTCGATTCCATTTGGATCATTCACAAAGAAGAAACGGGTCATTGGAGAAGGAGAAAATGGGCCCTTTGTAATGGGAATGTGATTGTTTTGAACATATGCCATTGCCTCCTCCAAAGAATTCACTTCAAAACCGATGGATATCCCTGTGCCTCGGTTGGTAATCTTGTTGTGCTTGTTGCACATCAATTCTATTTTAGGCTTGTCAGATTCACCCAACATTGCGATTTCAACCACTTCGCCCGCACTGAACCGACTGCAAATATCCAGCCCAAGCAGGTCACGGTAAAATTTCAACGATTCCTCCATGTTGTTGACATTGAGTGTTACCCAGCAAAACTCCATTAGCATACCTCCTGCTTTTTCAGAATTGTCACGTTTCAATCTGGAAAGTCTTGTATATAACCAGATCGCCTGCTGATAAAGCCAGCATATCCAAAGAGCCACTTCTATTATTTCCATTGTATCATATGAATCATCTTGAAACATACTGCATCTAGATCAAGCCAATAGGACAACTGTGTCGCGAACTACGAGGACCGGCGGTGCCGCATATGATGCAGGTGTGGCCGCACGATCGCTTGACAGCCTCATGAAAAGTCCTATAATTTTTACGTTCAAGTTGTGGGTCGTTAGCTCAATTGGTAGAGCATCTGACTCTTAATCAGGCGGTTACAGGTTCAAGTCCTGCACGACCCACCACTACTTGTCCAAAGATTCAGTTCCCTGCGATGTCAGTAAGTATTCAGCGAGGGTGGCGGAACTGGCAGACGCGCTGGACCTAGGATCCAGTGGGTAATTCCATGCGGGTTCGACTCCCGCCCTTCGCACCAACTTGGAGGAGACCGTGGAATACACCACCACTAAGAAGATTGGCAATTCGACCGTACTCTCTGCAACATTCAGTGCCGACGAAGTCTCAGCAATGCGCCGCGAGGCGACGCTGGCGATGGCCGGCAAACTCCGCATACCTGGGTTCCGCCCGGGGAAGGCCCCCCTTTCCATCGTCGGCAAATATGTCAGCAATGAGGAGTTGAAGGACGACGTTCTTCAGAAGGCAGCCTCTCAAACCTATGTCGCGTTCCTTAAGGAACACAAGGAGACCGACGCTCTCATTTTTGAGCCTGAAATCGTTGATTCAGTACTGGATGACGCTGCAGTCAAGGGGCTGAAGGTCGACGTACGTGTCTTCGAGATGCCCAAGGCAGATCATGATCTGTGGAGTGGCGTGGAGGTTGAAGACATTCAGACCGATACGGTTAAAGCCGTCGAAAGCCGCATCAGAGCTCTTGTCGATGCTGTGACTGAGACGTCTCCAAAGGACGGCCCGACTGCTCACGGCGATTCCGTCACGGTCACCATCGCGACCGGGAAATCCCAGAATCCTTACCACACGGAGTTCACGGTGGGTGAGGGCGAAGTGGGTAAGGCCTACGAGCCATTCCTCAGCGGAATGAATGTCGGAGAATCGAAGCACTTCAGTGTGCAGATGCAGGAGAGCGTCCTCGAGGGAGATGTCACTCTCGACGGTGTTGCTGAGAAACACGTTCCAGAAGTCAACGACGAATTTGCGCGGAGCGTTGGGGCGTTCGACTCCCTCGTGGAGCTTCGGAAGACTCTTGAAGAAGACGAACAGCACAAGGCGGACGAGGCCAGGAAGGACTCGATCTTCAGCCGTGCTATCGAGAGCGCTGCTGAGAAGTTGGGCATTGATTTCCCTGGGTATGTTCGGCGTGACGCGACTCAGGAACGGCTGGGCGAAATCAAGGACAGCCTTACCCGCAATGGGCTTTCTCTCAACGAGTATCTGAAGTACAATAATATCAACGCCGAACAGTTGACTCAGGATGTTGAAGCGGACGCTGTCAAACTGCTTCAGCGCGACCTCCTGATGGAGGCAACTGAGAGAGCGTGCGGTATCGTGGCAGGGGACGCAGACATCGAGGCCTATGTGGAATCACACAAGGAAGAATTGGACAAGGCAGGTATCGACACCACGACGGAGAGTGGGCGCAAGACGATCCGGAACGTTATCGTATGGGAGAATACGCGCAGCCTTATTGCTGGCGCAGTTCAGTTGAAGGAGCCCTCAGAGGCCAAGCAGGAGGTACAATGAGCGTTATTCCATACGTAGTCGAACAGACGGTTCACGGAGAGCGTGGCTACGATATCTACTCCCGGCTGTTGAAGGATCGCATCGTGTTTCTCGGCGGAGAGATCGATACCCAGGTCTCGAACCTGATTGTTGCCGAAATGCTCTATCTGACCGCCGAAAACGGCACCAAAGACATCTACCTCTATATCAACAGCGTTGGCGGCGAAGTCACTCCTGGCATGGCGATCTACGATACCATGCAGTATATCAACGCTCCTGTTTCCACCATCTGTCTGGGACAGGCGGCAAGCCTTGCCGCGGTTCTGCTGGCTGCCGGACGCAAGGGAAAGAGATTTGCGTTGCCGAACTCGCGTATCATGATCCACCAGCCTTGGGGCGGAGCACAGGGGCAGGCGACGGACATCGAAATTCAGGCCAAGGAGATCCTGCGGATCAAGGAGTCTGTCAGCAAGATCCTGGCCTCACATACGGGGAAACCTCTTGACATTGTGCGGAGAGACACCGAGCGTGATTTCTTCATGTCTGCCGAAGAGGCAGCGGAGTATGGCATCGTAGACCAGGTCATCTCCAAGATCGGCGTTGCAGGGGAAGCCGGTCCGTCAGGGAAGAATGCCCAGCCACAATAGCGAAGAACCGTCCTGCTCGTTCTGTGGCAAGAAGTCGAGTGAGGTCGGCCTGCTCATCAAGGGACTCGACGGATCGTACATCTGCGACGACTGTATCGAGCGGGGCAATCAACTCATGCAGCAGTCCAGGCACGAGAGTCATGACATCGATTTCAAGTCGCTGCGCCCCAAGGAAATCTATGCGCGCCTGAACGAGTACGTCATTGGCCAGAATGAGGTCAAGAAGGCCCTCGCTGTTGGCGCGTATAACCACTACAAACGCCTGAGAGCCAAAAAAGACTCCAAGGTGGAGATCGAGAAGTCCAACATCCTGCTCACAGGGCCCACAGGGGTCGGCAAGACCTATCTGGCCAGGACTCTCGCTCGCATTCTTGATGTTCCGTTCACCATTGCTGATGCAACGACACTCACCGAGGCGGGCTACGTTGGTGAGGATGTGGAGAACATTCTCCTTGGACTCCTGCAGGCTACGAATTTCGACATCGCTCGGGCTGAGTGTGGCATCATCTATATCGATGAGATCGACAAGATTGGGCGGAAGTCCGAAAACCCGTCGATCACACGTGACGTCAGTGGTGAAGGAGTCCAGCAGGCACTGCTCAAGATCGTCGAGGGGACTATCGCTAGTGTCCCTCCTCAGGGTGGACGCAAGCATCCTCTTCAGGAAAACATCAAGTTCAATACCCGAGACGTTCTCTTTATTGGGGGTGGGACATTTGACGGACTCGACAATATCAGGAAATTCCGGTCAACTCCGAGAGAGGTTGGGTTCGTTCACGAATCCGCCGACCATGAAGGGAAGAAGCTGCTTAGCGCCGACTTTGTCAAGTTCGGCTTGTTGCCTGAGCTCGTTGGCAGATTTCCCCTGAAACTCGAGCTGCAAGAACTCTCAGTGAGTGATCTGAGGCGGATTCTAGTCGAGCCGAAAAATTCGATCGTCCAGCAGTATCAGGAACTCTTTACCATGGACGGCGTCAGCCTGACATTCACCGAATCCGCACTGGAACGCATAGCCGAAAAAGCGAAAGACATGGGTATGGGAGCCCGTGGCTTAAAGGCTGTGGTCGACCAACCCATGGTGGATCTGATGTTCGAACTTCCTTCCTTCAATGGAGTCACAGAGGTAGCTGTGGGAGAGGAGTTCTTCTCGGAGTGCCATGAGATCGTTACGACGAGAACCGACGGGACGACCGAGCGCATTCCCTTGCCGGAATCCGCCTGATTGGAGAGAACACCATCAATGAGTGAACGTGATTGGGAACTATCTGAAGCGCCACTGATTCCTCTGCGGAACGTGGTGGTTTTTCCATACCATGTCCTTCCCCTCTTTGTGGGCAGGCCAAAATCGTTGAAGAGTATCGAGTCTGCGCTGGCGGGTAATCGCAAGATTGTGCTTGTATGCCAGAAGGACGAGTCGAACGAAGACCCTGGACTTGCCGATCTCTATGATATCGGCGTCGGTGCTGAGATTCTGCAGCTGCTCAAACTGCCCGATGGGAGTGATCGAGTTCTTGTAGAGGGCGTCCGCAGAGTCCGCATCACGAACGTGCGCTCGGACGACAACGAGATGCTTGTGGCCAGCGTCGAGCCACTGCCGGCAGATGAGAAGACGTCAACGGAGCGCCAAGCTCTCATGCGTGTTGTTCTCGACCAGTTCTCCCAGTATGTGGAGTTGTCCAGGAAATTGCCGTCGGAGACGGTGAACAATGTCTCAGGCGTTACCGAGCCGGACAGGTTCGCAGACCTTATCGCGAGCAGCCTTCTGCTCGGGACCGAAGACCGGCAGACACTGCTTGCTACACCGGATGCAGAGGAACGACTTCACCGCATCGCTGAACTCCTTGCCAAGGAGATCTATGTGCTGGAACTCGCGCGGAAAATCGAAAGCGATGTGAAAGCGAAGGTTGACCAGTCCCAGCGCGAGTACTACCTCCGCGAGCAGGTCAGGGCAATCGAGAAAGAACTCGGGGAAGAGGGTGAGGAGGCCGGCGAGGTAGGAGAGTATCGGCAGAAACTTGAGAAGATCCAGATGCCTGCCTACGCCCGGGATAAGATCGACGAGGAGCTGGCCAGGCTCGCGAAAACGCCTGCCATGAGTCCGGAAAGCTCTATCATCAGGACATATCTGGACTGGCTTGTCGGCCTCCCATGGGATATCAGGACTGCCGACAAGATCGACCTGAAGCGAGCACGCAAGGTTCTGGACAAGGACCACTATGGTCTTGAAGAGATCAAGGACCGGATACTCGAGTATCTTGCCGTGCGCAAGCTTTCGGACAAGGCCAAGGGTCCGATTCTCTGTTTTGTCGGGCCGCCTGGCGTTGGCAAGACATCGCTAGGAAAATCCATTGCGGAGACGCTCGACAGGAAATTCGTCCATGTATCTCTCGGCGGCATTCGGGACGAGGCGGAAGTGCGCGGACATCGCAGAACCTACGTTGGAGCTATGCCGGGGCGCATCATTCAGGGGATCAAGCAGGCAGGCACCAAGAATCCAGTATTTCTTCTGGATGAGATCGACAAGGTCGGAGCGGACTTCCGGGGCGACCCGACAGCAGCTCTGCTCGAGGCGCTCGATCCAGAACAGAATACGCAGTTCAGCGACCACTATATCGAAATCCCGTTTGACCTTTCTGAGGTCCTTTTCCTGACGACGGCGAACGTATCGGAGACGATTCCATCTGCCCTCCTCGACCGCATGGAGGTCATTTCCCTGCCTGGATACACGGACGAGGAGAAACAGCAGATAGCTCGGCATTTCCTTCTTCCTAAGGCGATGCAGCAGCATGGACTGAAGCAGGAAGACCTTGCGATCGATGACCGTGCCGTTCTGGCGATTATCCAGCAGTACACACGAGAAGCCGGAGTACGGGGACTCGAACGCTCGCTTGTCAGGATTTGCCGCAAGGTAGCTAGAGCGAAAGTTGAGGAGAAGAAGTCGTTTGCAGGCGCTACCGTTCACGCGGATAACCTTACGGCCTACCTGGACCTGGCCCCGTATTCCTACACGAGTCTTATCAAGGAAGCGCGTGTAGGAGTCGCGTGCGGTCTTGTTGTGACCCAGTACGGTGGCGACACTGTCTATGTCGAGTCCACGCGCATGGACGGCAAAGGCAATCTTCAACTCACGGGCCAACTCGGTGATGTGATGAAGGAATCGGCCCAGGCTGCGCTCAGCTATATCCGTACGCATGCTATCGACATTGGGCTGGACCCCCATTTCATCGAGAAGACGGATCTGCACGTGCATGTTCCGGAAGGCGCGGTCCCGAAGGAAGGGCCATCTGCCGGCGTCACAATGGCAACAGCTATGGTCTCGGCTCTCACGGGCCGAAAAGTGCGTTCAGACATAGCGATGACTGGTGAGATTACACTTCGCGGGCAGGTGCTGCCTGTTGGCGGCATCAAGGCAAAGGTGCTCAGCGCGTACCGCGCGGGGATCAGGAAGCTGATCCTTCCCGAGGAGAACCGTCGCGACACGAGCAAGATCTCGCCCGACATCAGCAAGAAGCTTCAGTTTATCTTTGTCAACGACATTGCGCAGGTGCTTGACAAGGCTCTCCTGCCGGCCGGAACAGCAAGCGGTTCCAAGCGTCGGCGCTAGGAAGGGGCAGGATGGATCGCCAACAGGCCGGAACAGCTCTTCGGGAAAAGCGAACGTCCCTTGAATTGTCGCTTGAAGATGTTGCTCGCGCAACTCTGCTGCGCAAGTCCGTGCTTGAATCCATGGAAGCGGGCGGTCCAGCGGAACCGAACGGGTTCTTCAAGTCATACGCACGTCGCTACGCTGAGTATCTTGGGCTGAACGGCGACGACGTTGTTGCGGCGTTCGGGAGTTCGTCTGCCACCGTGGCCGTGGACCTTGACACGGTGACTGCGCAACCCGCGAAGCTTGGTCATTCTACGACAACTGTTCCAGCATACAGGAAGAAGCGCAGCCTTGTTCCCACTGTTCTGATCGTAGTAGTAGCTCTGGTGGCTGCCGTCGTTCTGCTTTGGAGGCCGTGGGCGGCAACGCCCGTCGTGCCAGGAGGGCAGACCGGGCCGTCGAGTACGCCGTCCGTGCCTGCAACGCCTTCGATGCCAGGTGCCACGCCGCAGGGGGCGATAACGCTCAGATTCGCGTCGACGACTCAACGTGCATGGCTAGAGATCACAGTGGACGGGAGCGTCGTCTTTTCCGGAATCCTAAGTCCGGGAGACAGCACGCAGGCTACAGGGAACCATGTTGTCGTCAACTTTGGCAATGCCATGTATACACGGGTTACGGCAAATGGTGTTGACCAGGGAGTCGCCTCTCCTGACAAGACGGTCATGACCCTTGAGTATGGTTCGCCAGCGCATACACCGTAGGCCTCGAGTCTGCATGGTCAGTCTCGGGTGTGCAAAGAACCTGGCTGACAGCGAGGCGATGCTTGGGCAGGTTGTTGCGGCAGAACCAACCGCTCTGGTCTGTGCCGAGCCTCAGGACGCCGATGTTGTTGTCATTAACACGTGTGGCTTCCTGGGAGCGGCTCGTGATGAGGCTGACGAGACACTTGATGCCGTCGAGCGCCTGCGGGCTGAAGGGCATGTTGTACGAATTGTGGCGGTAGGGTGCTATCCACAGTTGTGGAGGGAGCAAGTTCTGAAGCGACATCCTGGATTGTACGCCGTCATGGGAGTGGACGCGATGTACCAGAAAGCGTTTTGGGAGAGCC
>Ga0209881_1000142_pt1 | contig 20341 bp, 24 predicted proteins | sample PersoiDNA2013193_FD_185804 | JGI IMG/M metagenome (GOLD analysis project Ga0209881, IMG submission 185804) | Permafrost soil microbial communities from the Arctic, to analyse light accelerated degradation of dissolved organic matter (DOM) -... | ecosystem: Environmental > Terrestrial > Soil >... | reverse complement strand
AGGTTGTTCACAGAATCCGTCAGCCCCGCCACATTCAGATCCCTATGGCCTCCCGGACCATCCGCACGGTCTCGGCGGCGACCACCGAAGCCTTCTCGCGGCCTTCGGCCAGAATGCGGTCGACCGACTGAGGATCGGCGGCAAAGGCGGCTCGGCGTTCCTGGAACCCGACTAGCCGCTCTGAGACCATCGCTGCGACAGAACGTTTGTGGGCGACACAACCCAGACAGCCCTGTTCACACTGCGTCTTGGCTTCTGGCGCGGTGTCCGACTGAAGCAGCTTGTGATACTGGTAGATGACACAGCCGGCTTCTGGATGGCCAGGGTCATCCTTGCGTGCCTTCAAGGGATCCGTGTAGGCCGTCATCATGCGTTTCGCCGTCACTTCCGGCGGGTCGGACATCACGATGTCGTTGCCGAGAGACTTGCTCATCCTGCGTCCATCGAGCCCTGGCAGCCTCTGAAACTCGTTCAGGATAGGCTGAGGTTCTGGGAAGAGATCCACGTGATACGTGTGGTTGAACGTACGCACCAGTTCACGGGCGAATTCGAGGTGCGGGACCTGGTCCTTGCCAACGGGCACTGCTTCCGCCCGATACACCATGATATCGGAGGCCATCAGGACGGGATAGCTCAACAGGCCAAGGTTCACGTTATCCTTGAGATCCATATCCCGGATCATCTCCTTGACGGTCGGGTTTCGTTCGACCCACGACACCGGCGTGATCATCGCAAGAAGCGTGAACAGATACGCATGTTCCGGCACGTCGGACTGGCAGAAGATAGCCGACCTCTTCGGGTCGAGCCCCGCCCCCAGCCAGTCAAGAACCATGTCGTGTCGGAACTCACGGATCGAACCACTCTCGTTCCACTTGGTGGTCAGAGCGTGCATGTCCGCCACCATGAAGTAGCAGTCATACTCGTCCTGCAACTTCACGTAGTTTTGCAGCACGCCCAGGTAGTGACCCAGATGGAGCTTGCCGGTAGGACGCATGCCACTCAAAATACGCTTTTTCATAGGCACCTCACAGCCTCAGGAGAGTATATAGAATGAAGTTAAGCACCTTGGTCATCACTCCGCCGATGACGTTGAACCAGAGGAGGGCAAGCAGGATGACCGTCCCGTACAGGTCCACCGCGCGGTCGTAGAGAAATCGTTCCGGTCTCTTGAAGAAGAGTGCGAAAAAGACCTTGGAGCCATCGAGCGGTGGAATGGGAAGGAGATTGAACACGCCAAGGGCCACCGAAAACTCGACAAGGCTCTTCAGGACGATGTACACATAGGTGAACTGCGTGACCGTCCCCGTCGAACTCTTCACGAGGAGCAGGAGCAGGTACGCGACGATGGCGGTGGCAAAGTTTGACACGGGCCCAGCTAACGAGACAAGGACGGTATCGCGGCGAGGGTGTTTGAACGCAGCGAAATCGATCATCACGGGGCGTGCCCACCCGACATGGAACAGCAGGAGAGCAATGGTTCCAAGCGGGTCCAGGTGGCGCAGAGGGTTCAGGCTGAGACGCCCTGTCTCGACGGGGGTCGTGTCTCCAAGTTTCCATGCCGTCCACGCATGAGCATACTCATGGATCGTAATAACAATCAGGATGACCGGCACCTGGACAATCCAGATGGGCATCTCGCTGCGGATATAGTTCAATAGTCCCTGCATATGTTCTGTCCTTTCTCGAGGATGCACCGGTTTTGCCGGCTGGTGCCATGAAGTCATAGTAGCCGCCTTTCCGCCTTACGCAATCGCTTGGCAACCAGCGATTCTTCATTGCGGACGCCCACTTTCCTGCTACAATCAACGCATGATCAAGATGCGCGTGCGATACAGCAAGGAAGAAGAGGCCTGCCTGCTTTCACACCACGAGGTCCAGGCGGCCCTGGTGCGGTGGCTGCGGCGCAGCAACCTGCCTCTGGTCTACAGCGAAGGGTTCAATCAGCGCGTGCGGATCGAAACCGGCATCCCCACGAGTGTCGGCATGGTCAGCCTCCAGGAATATGTGGACGTGCTCCTCGACGCCTGGTCGCCCGTCCCTGACCGTGCGAATGTACTGGAGCGTACGGCGCCTCCCGGCCTCAGGTTCCTGGCTGCGGTCGACATCCCCCTCACTGCCCCGTCTCTCATGGGACAACCCATGATCCTCCGCTACGAATACACATGGGCACACCGGGCGGACATTGATGCTGAGCAGATGAAGTCCCGCATAACGTCGTTCCTCGCGCTACCGATGTTGATGGTTGAGCGCGAGAACAGCAAGTCCCGTGCGCCGAAGGACATTCGCAAGTACGTTCTTACCGCACAGATCTCGACGCGAACCCCCTTGCGCGCTCACGTGGGCGTCTTCTTCGACCAGTCGGGAACAATCCGCATGAACGAGGTCATTAAGTACATCTTCGGCCTCGATGCCAAGATCGCGCCCATGCCGATTATCACGCGCCAGAGCGTGTTGCTCAATATGAGCAACGTTTTCGTCGACCCCATGGACATCGTGGCGCAGGCTGTCCCACCTCATCGACCGAAGAGCACTCACCACGAGTGAGATGCAGCAACAACAGAAAACTCCCCGGGTGACCGGGGAGTTTTCTGTTTCTTACATAGTAGTCCGGCTAATCGCCGTAGTCGTCTTCCTCGCGTCCAGAACGCTTCCGCTCCTTGAAATCAAGGAGTCTCTTACGAATGCGCAGCGACTTGGGTGTGACCTCCAGCAACTCGTCCTCGTTGATGTAGTCAAGAAACTGATCGAGAGCGAACTGGGTCGGCGGGTCGATCTTTGTGGAGATCTCTGACGTGGAGGACCGCATATTACTGAGGTGTTTCTCCTTCGTCGGATTCACTTTCAGATCGTGATCGCGCATGGTCTCGCCGACGATCTGGCCGGCATATACTTTTTCCGCTGGCGCAACAAACAGCTTGCCGCGGTCCTGGATGTGTGCAATGGCATAGGCCGAAACGGCCCCGGTATGGTCTGAGACCAGGACGCCGTTCCTGCGGCCGCCAATCTTTCCTGCCCACTCCAGGTATCCCAGGTACGTATGGGTCATGACGCCGTTGCCCTTGGTCGAACTCAGGAACTCGGACCGGAAGCCAAACAGGCCGCGAAGAGGAATCGTATAGCTGAGACGGACGTACGCTCCCTTGAGGTCGAGCATCTTCTCCATAGTCCCGCGCCGTTCACCCAGCATGTTGATGACCGTTCCCTGGTACTCCTTGGGGACGTCGAGGACGAGGGTCTCATACGGCTCGAGGACCTTGCCGCCCTTCTTCTCCGTGATGACTTGTGGCATCGAGACCTGAAATTCGTAGCCTTCGCGGCGCATCTGTTCGATGAGGATCGCCAGCTGGAGTTCGCCACGTCCCGCAATGGTGAACCGGTCGGGCAGATCTCCCCACTCCACGGCGATGGAAACGTTGGTGCGCAGCTCTTTCTCAATACGCTCACGCAGCTTGTTGGAGGTCACAAACTTGCCCTCCGTACCTCCAAATGGACTATCGTTGACCATGAACATCATCGAGACTGTCGGCGGTTCGATTGTCAGCATGTTCAGCTTCACCGGACGCTCAGGGTCGGTGACCGAGTCTCCGATCGTGATAGCAGGTATTCCTGCGAACGCGAAGATCTCGCCCGCCTCCACACTGGGGACTTCCTTGCGTTCCAACCCCTCAAAGATAAAGAGCTTGAGGATCTGACCCAAGTATTCATTTTCGCCATCGGAAAACACCTTGACCTTGTCTCCGGTCTTCAGCTGTCCCCCGAACATGCGACCGATGCCGATGCGCCCAATATAGTCGTCATGGGTGATGTTCGTGATCAGGACCGACAGAGGACTCGCGGCGTCATACTCGGGAGCAGGGACCTTCTTGAGCATCAGCTGGAACAGGGGTGTCAAGTCTTGCGGTGGATCGTTGAGGTCCATAGTCGCCTTGCCGTCGCGGCCCGAAGCATAGACGACCGCGAAATCCAGCTGCTCTTCGGTTGCGTCGAGTTCGACAAACAGGTCGAAGGTCTCGTTGATGACTTCCTGAATACGGGCATCCTGCCGATCGATCTTGTTGATGACGACGATCGGCTTGAGATTGAGCTCAAGAGCTTTCTTGAGCACAAACCGCGTCTGCGGCATAGGTCCCTCGGAGGCGTCGACCAGCAGCAGAACCCCGTCCACCATTCTCAGGACGCGCTCCACTTCGCCACCAAAGTCCGAGTGGCCAGGCGTATCGACAATGTTGATCTTGACACCCTTCCACACCAGCGACATGTTCTTCGAGATAATGGTGATGCCGCGCTCCCGCTCGAGGTCTCCTGAGTCGAGGATGCAGTCCCCCATCTGGTCGATATTGCGGAACAGTTTGCACTGCCGCATCATGGCGTCGACCAGCGTCGTCTTTCCGTGGTCAACGTGTGCAATAATGCCTATGTTACGGAGATCATTTCTGCGCACTCAAGCACTCCCTTCAAACAAGCATGGTTGGAGGCCGATAATGGCCTCAAACTATTATTATACCCTTGTTTTCAGGCGTTCAATGCCCCGAGTGCGATGGAATAGAACTTGGAATCGTCCGAATCCCCTCTGCTGCTCAGGATGCAGGGTGCCGTGGTCCCGGTGACCATCGCTGCGGTCTCGGCTTTCGCAAACCGGACAATCACCTTATAGAGAACGTTTCCACAGTCGATATCGGGAACAATGAGGACATCCGCATCACCACGGACCCGTCCCTTGAAACCTTTGATATCGCTGACTTCCGGAAACAGTGCCAGATCTATCGACAGAGGTCCTTCCGCCAGGACGTTGCCAAATTGCTTACGCACCGCCATGCCTGTCAGAATAGCTGCCTCCTGGCTGCTAGGGAACTTCAGGACGTTCTCGCTAGCCGACAGGAAGGCGATCTTGGGAATTTCGACGCGCAGGCTGTTCGCAACACGGATAGCGTATTTAGTGATGGCAACCTTCTGGAGGAGCGTCGGCAGTGGTATCACGGCAGCATCCGAGAGGACGAGCAGTCGAGGGTAGCCAGGGATATCAAATACGGCCACATGTGACAGGGTGCCGCCCTCGGGCAACAGTCCGGTCTCCTTGTCCAGAATTCCACGCATATAATTGTCCGTGTGAGCCAGACCCTTCATCAGCATATGCGCGCTTCCATCGCGGACCAGCTTCACGGCTGCTTTGACCGATGGCATCTCACCCTCGACATCCATCACCTCAAAGAGCTTCGTATCGACGCCGCACTCGCCCGCAATCTCTGTGATCGTTCGTTTCGCGCCGACAACCACGGCGTCGACGATGCCTTCCTTGACGGCACGTTCCACAGCCTGAAGCGTATGAGCGTCTTCGCCATAAGCCACTGCCATGCGCTTGTGTGATAGACCTTTCACGGCTGCCGGAATCTCAGACAAATGTGTCATGGGTGTCATAGTTCCTCCTGATAGTACGCTACGATGCCCAGTGCCACAGACATCAACTTGGTCCGCCCATCGTCGGCACGCGAAGGCACCAGGATGGGTTTGCGTGCGCCAATGGTCACATGCGCCGAGGTAAATCCAGCAAAATAGGTCATGGACTTGCCCAGCAGGTTGCCCGCCTCGATATCCGGCACAATAAGAATGTCCGCTACCCCAGCGACCTCACCGCCGATTCCCTTGATGCTCGCTGCCCGCGGCGAAATGGCGTTGTCCAGCGCCAACGGGCCGTCGACAACGCAACCCTTGATCTGTCCGCGCTCCCACATCCGTGTTATGATCGCTGCGTCCTCCGTGCAAGGCATCTTGTCGGTCACTGTCTCGACGGCCGCCAGCACGGCTACCTTGGGGTTCTCGTACCCCAGCTTGTGATACACGTTCACGGTATTCCTGATGGCCTCGACCTTTTCATCCAGCGTCGGAGCGACCAGGATACCGCCATCGACCACTGCCAACAGCGAGTGGCGCACGCGGGTATCTTCATACAGCGAACACTCAGAGAGCACCTTGCTGACCCGGATGCCGTTTTCCTTGTCCAGCACTGCATGCAGCATCTGGGCCGTCTGCGCCCCGCCCTTGAGGATGACGTCCGCCTTATCGTCGCGCGCAAGCGCCACCGCGACAGCACACGCCTCGGCAGGCGAGTCGGCTTCCTCGATCTCGAATGCGTCAGGGTCGGCCCCGGCCTGCACCAGCAACTCCCGGATCTTGTCGGGTACGCCCACCAGGACGGGTGCCGCAATACCTGCCTCATGCGCCAGCAGAGCCGCATGCAGCGAGACTTCTTCGGGGAATGCGACCGCCAGTTTCTTCCGGCCGCGCTTCTTCGCCTCTTCCAGCAACTGGTCAAACGTCCTGATCTCCATGGAACCTCCTCCACTCGTACGTCTTTTCCGCCCCGAGCCGTTGTTTGAGGCGCAGGTATGCGTCGTTTAGAGCCTCCTGCGTGATCGACTAGGGGAAAAGTAACTCGCGGGCATTGGCCAGAGCGACCTCAGACAACTGGTCGCCTGATACCATCCGCGCCAGCTCACGAACACGCTCCTCGCCCGTGACGCGGTGCACTTCCACTGTGGTGGCATCCTGGCTCTGCTCCTTGGAGATGACGAGGTGCGTTCCAGCCCTGGCCGCGATGGTGGGCAGATGGGTGATGACGATGACCTGGCGACGCTTGCCAAGCCTGCTTAGCTTGCCGGCAACTGCAAGCCCCGTTTCGCCACCGATGCCGGCATCCACCTCGTCGAACACCATGGTGGGAATCTGGTCGGTCTCGGCGAACACCGTCTTGAGCGCTAGCATGACACGCGAAAGCTCTCCGCCTGATGCGATCTCTCTGAGAGGACGCAACCCCTCTCCCGGGTTGGGAGCAATAAGGAACTCGACCACGTCCAGACCCGTCTCAGATGCCCTGAATCGCTCATCCCCAACGGCGATACCCTGCTCATCGACGCTCTCCTCGATGGAACAGACGAACCGGGCATTGGACATGGCCAGCTCAGCAAGCTGTTCTTCGACCTTGCGCGCAAGAACGGGTCCACCTTGCTTTCGTTTCGCCGTCAGTGACGCGCCGATGGTCGAAAGCTCGCCCTCCAGTTGCGCTATGTGGCCACGCATGCCGGCCTCGTCGCCCGCGCGCTCGTGGCGTTCATGCAGTTTGCCGTCGATCTCCGTCTCAAATGCAAGCAGGCCGTCGAGGTCCTTGTGATACTTCTCCTCGAGTCTGGCGATGGCGTCCAGCCGCCCAGTCACCTGCGCCAGTCGCGCGTCATCCAACTCTAGCCTGCCGAGATAGTCGCTCAGAGTGGACCCGGCTTCCTTGAGACTCGCCTGCACTCCGTCCAGCAGCGATGCCACCTCGTTCAGACGCGGGTCGATCGAGCACAGGGCGTCGATGGTGTGGTGCAGCTTGCCGACCTGCCGCACGATCCCTTCGCTGTCCCGGGATTCGTCTCCGACAAGGGCAGCCGATGCCTGGCCCAGTTGCTCCTGCAGCTCACGGACGTTCTCCAGAAGCCGCTGTTCTGCGATGAGGAGGCTGTCCTCCCCCGCTCTCAGCTGTGCACGTTCAAGCTCTTCCGACGCGAACTCCTGATAGGCAGTCTCATTATCCCATTCTGCCCGGCGCGTCTCCATCTGTTCCAGTTCACGGCGTGCGCCCCGCAGCGCTGCGAGCCTCGTGCCAAAGAGTTCCCGCGCAGTCTGCGTGTCATGCCCCAGAAAAGAGTCCAGAAGCTGGAGGTGATTCTCCCGTACCAGCAACGACTGTGGCTCGTGCTGCCCGTGGACATCCACAAGACTCTCGCCAAGCAATCTCAGTGTACTGATGGGGACGATGCGTCCGTTGATGCGATATTTGTGCCTTCCGGTGCGGTCCACCTCGCGGGTGGCCACGACGGTCATATCGTCGTCCGTCACGAGGTCGCCCAGCATATCCCGCTGTGAACAGGCACGCGGAAGCGCGAACTCGGCGTCCAGTCGCAGGCTGTCCGCCCCCACGCTGATGAAGTCACTGGTCAGTTTGCCCCCCAGGACTGCGCTGATTGCTCGCACGAGAATAGTCTTGCCCGCTCCCGTCTCACCGGTGATGACATTCAACCCGTTATCGAAGGATACGTGAACATCGTGCGCGATGGCCAAGTTGTGGATGTCCAGTTCCAGGAGCATCGTCAGCAGCCCCAGTGGAACTTCGCACCCAGGACCTTGTAGAAGTTCTTCTCGCGCAACCGGATGATAGCAACATCCTGGGGATATCTCTTCACGCATATCGTGTCAAAGCTGTGGATGTCGCCGACACGCTCTCCGTCACGTAAGAAAGCCGCCTTGTCTCGCGAGGGCTTCACCTTGAGGGTGATCTCACTGCCTGCCGATATGACCAGAGGCCTCGACGTGAAGTCGTGTGGCGCAAGAGCAGTGAGCACAAGCGCTTCGACAGTAGGATCCAGGATAGGGCCTCCGGCCGACAGGGAGTAACCCGTCGAACCGGTGGGTGTGCACACCAGGATGCCGTCTGCTGTGATCTGCCCTGCGCGCACGCCACCGATAAAGACCTCGAACGTGAGAATCTTGCCCGTAAGGTCCCGGACCACCAGAATGTCGTTGATGGCTGTCGTAGTGAGGATCTCCTGGCCCTCCCGCACAACGCGGGCCTCAAGGACGAGACGATGCTCCACGGTGTACGTATGTGCGAGGACAGCGTCAAGCGACGCATAGACCTCGTTCTCTTCGACGTCCGTGAGAAAACCGAGAGAGCCCAGGTTGATACCGAGGACAGGCAGACCCAGCTGTGTGCTGAGCTGTGCGGCGCGCAGGAAGGTCCCGTCACCACCCAGGCTCAGAATAAAGGAACCGTCCGCCGCTCCCGACGGGAGGGTGGACAGGTCGTCCCTCGAGGTCACAGTAACGACCTCGACCCCCTTGCCAGTCAGGTACGGCCGAATCTCGCGCTCGACTTCACGCGCGTCCTTCGAGTCCGCGGGGTAATAGACGATGCTTTTCATCACGGTGTACAGTGTACGACGGATGTGCGAGGCTTCAAGCGGCTACCGCCCATCTGTTCCGGCCAGCAGGGCACGCGCCGCAAGGGCCAGCCCCTGTGCGTCGAGTTGATAGGTGCTGAGGAGGTGTGCCCGCTTGTCCTGAGCAGGGAACGCGTCGGGAACACCACACCGTCCGATGCGCGCAATGTTCATGCCCGCACGCGCGAGCACTTCGACGACCGCGTCGTAAACACCCGTGGAACGCGTCGTTTCTTCAGCAACCAGCACTGCCTGGCACGTGGCGGCCAGCCGCGTGAGGAGACGAGTGTCCAGCGGCTGGGCGAAACGGAGGTCCGCAACACACGCCTGGACTCCATCGCCTGCAAGGATCTTCCGGGCTTCCAGGGCCGAGCGAAGCACCGGCCCCAGCGAAACAATGGCGACATCACTCCCTTCCGCCACAAGAGCACCCGTCCCGGCAGTCATGGGAGGGCGCTCACCAATCTGTTCACTGAGGTCGTAGGCGACATCCTTGGGATACCGGATAGCAAATGGCCCGTTGGCAGCAACTGACAGTTCCAGCATGCGCACGAAGTCCCTGCGGTCGCCCGGGGAACACACGGTCACGCCGGGAACGCTCTTCAGAAAGCCGACGTCGAAGACACCCTGGTGGGTCGGCCCATCGTCACTGACCAGTCCAGCCCGGTCGACCGCGAACCGCACGGGCAGACCGGCGATACCAATATCGTGGACGATTTGATCGTACGCGCGCTGGAGGAACGTCGAGTAGACCGCGACGTACGGCTTGTACCCCCGGCTGGCCAGCGACGCCGCCATGCCGACAGCATGCTGCTCGGCAATGCCGACATCATAGCAGCGATCTGGAAAGCGCCTGGCGAACTCGGCAAGACCGGTACCGTCCATCATCGCAGCCGTGATGGCGACGATGCGGGAGTCTGTCTCCGCCAGCCGTATCAGCGTTTCCCCAAACACGTCGGAGTAGGTCGGCATGGACTTCTCTTCTTTGCTCAGCCCGTTCTCGACGAGGAACGGCGCGACGCCATGGAAATGAGCCGGCTGCCGTTCGGCCAGCTCGTATCCCTTGCCCTTGACGGTCACGACCTGCAGGACGACAGGCTGCTGGATATCCTTGACCATGTCGATCGCTTCGATGAGTTTGCCGATGTCATGCCCATCCACGACTCCGAAATACCGGAAACCCAGCTCCTCGAAGAAGATCGTGGGCAGGTACAGCCGCTTGAGCAAGGTTCTCAGCCAGCGAAGCCCCCGTCCCACCAGCGGAGACTCGCGCGCGCGCAGGTACCACGCACGCGTCCGCAGCCGGTTGAGTGCCCACGCCATGCCTCCCACGGACCGGGAGATGGACATGTCGTTGTGGTTGAGGATAACCAGGCACTGGCCGTGCGCCCGTCCGAGGTTGTTGAGCGCTTCCAGGGCCATGCCACCGGACAAGGCACCATCGCCGATGACCGCGACCACACGCTGGCTCCCGCCGTCCAGGCGCCGCGCCGCAAGGAGGCCTGTTGCTATGGAAAGCGACGTCGAGGCGTGTCCCGCCAGAAATGTGTCATACGGGGATTCATTGGGATTCACGAACCCGCTGATCCCCCCACATTGCCGGAGCGTGCTGAACGACTTGTAGCGGCCGGTGAGAAGCTTGTGCGTGTAGCACTGGTGTCCCACATCCCAGACCAGCTGGTCCGTCGGCGTATCCAGCGTCATGTGGAGTGCGATCGTCAGCTCGACGGCTCCCAGATTCGACGCAAGGTGCCCACCGTTGATCGAGCACGTGTCGAGAATGACCTGCCTGCATTCGGCCGCCAGCGCCCGCAGCTGCGGGATGTCCAGCCCCCGGATGTCGGCAGGGGAGGAGACGTGCTCGAGAATCAACTCCGGGCCTTTTCCGCAAGAAGGTCGACAAGCCCCGTCAGGAAGTCTCCACCACTGTCCAGCGCAAGCGCAGACTCACGAGCGCTCGCCAGATACTGCAATGCCTTCTCCCTGGCATCAGCGAGTCCCATCGCGGTCACATAGGTCGCCTTCCGGTTCTTGACGTCCTGGCCGGCAGTCTTGCCGGTTTGTGCTTCGGTTGCACTGGCATCCGCGATGTCGTCCACGATCTGGTACGCCATGCCAAAGCTCTCGCCAAATGCACGCAGCCTGCCCATGTCAGTCTCACTGGCACAGCCGAAGATGCCGCCAAGCAGCACCGAAGCCTGGATAAGTGCAGCAGTCTTGTTCTTGTGGATGTACTCGATCGTGCCCAGCTCGACATGTTCGTCGCTGGAGGTGATGATGTCCATCGCCTGCCCGCCGACGAGACCCTCGGCACCCGCCAGAGTGGCCATCATCCGCACTGCATCAAGACACCGCTCAGCGCCGAAGGCACCGACCATCTGCGCGGACGAAAGCTCCTCAAATGCCATAGTCAGCAATGCATCGGAAGCCAGAAGCGCCATATCCTCACCGTGAACCCTGTGCGTCGTCGGCTTGCCACGCCGCAGGTCGCTGTTGTCCATCGAGGGCAGGTCGTCCTGAATGATGGAGTACGCGTGTACCATTTCGATAGCAGCGAGAACCGGCTTGATGCGCTCCCTGTCACGGGTGCACGCCTCATAGACGGCAAGGCACAGAGCAGGGCGGATGCGCTTGCCCGGCGAAAGCAGCGCATAGGACATCGCTGCATGCATGACAGATCCCTGAAGCGGAGCAAGGCAGTCAGCCAGCACTCCGTCGATGTAGCGCGCTTCCTCGTTGAGATGGTCCCTGATATCCATGTCAGCCCCCTTCCATCTACCCGCAACGATCTGTGATCACGTAGTCGACGTGGTCCACGGATGAGTAACGGCTCCCTTGCCTGAGCAGTTCCACCAGGCGCAAGAGCCGCTGTTCGTCGCCCGATGCGACAATGTGCACAGTACCGTCATCCATGTTGTCGGCTCTCGCATTGATCCCGAGCTGGACTGCCGTCTGCTCCACGAAGTATCGGAAACCGACTCCCTGCACGATGCCGGACACGTCCGCAACCAGATTCTTCAAGGGCGCCCGCTCGGTCAGTCCCCCGCGCCTCCGACACCACGCAGGACGCCGTTCACGAAACTCCCGGATTCAGCGCCACCAAACTCCTTGGCCAGTTCAACAGCCTCATTGGCCGCAATGGCCGTCTTGATCGGAGGCTTACCGTACTTCATCTCGAAAACGGCGATCGAAAGAATCACGCGGTCGACGACAGCGACCCTGTCGATCCCCCAGTTCTCCGTGTGTGTACCCACTTCGGTCAGAATGGCGTCCTGGTGAGACTGGACTCCCTGGATGAGCTTGAGCGCATATGCCAGCACGAGCGGGGGCTCATGAGCGTACGTGTCAAACGTCTGGTCATACGAGGCGTTGCCCTGCGCCAGACTGTACAGGACCTGCAGCGCTATCTCGCGCGAGCGCCGGCGGTTCTGAACTCCCCGAGTCGTCGCCATGCGTCAGGCTCGCACATCGGCGATATGGACGTTGACCTCCTGGATGTGGTACGGAGTGGAGGCTTCAACTTCCTTGGCGACAGCGCCCCGCACACGGCCGGCAAGCTTGCGAAGGTCCGCCCCGAATCGTCCGACAAGGAACACTTCGAGCGTCAACTCAAGGCCGCTTCGCGTGATACTCACACCGTGAGGCTCGTGCCCCTCGCGGTCCCAGAATGGAAAGTGCTCCTTGAGACCCTTCCACATCGATTCCACGCTCTCGACCGACAGACAGGCGTGGACGATGAGAGACTCTAGTGCGGCGTCAGTGATGAGGACTTTGTCCATGAGTTTATTTCACCCTCTCGAGGTAGTCTCCGCTGCGGGTATCGATGCGGATCTTGTCCCCTTCATTGACGAACAGCGGAACCATGAGTGAGAACCCGGTCTCGATTTGCGCTGTCTTATTGGCGCCCGTGGCCGTATCGCCCTTGATGCCCGGCTCAGTGTGCGTGATGACCGCCTCGATGAAAGTGGGCAACTCGACGCTTACCGGTTTCTCCAGGAAGTAGACGACGTCGACCACGATGTTCTCGATGAGGAAGTTGACGGCATCGCCAAGGTCGTTCGTGGTCAGGCCGATCTGCTCGTATGTCCCTGAGTCCATGAAGGTGTAGACTCCGTCGGCATCGTACAGGTACTGCATCTTCTTGTGCTCCAGATATGCACTCTTGACCTTCTCATCGGGACGGAAGGTCTGCTCAACGACGTTGTTGGTCATGAGGTTCTTCATCTTGAGGCGGATAAATGGAGAGCCCTTGCCGGGCTTGATGTGCGTGAACTGAATGACGGCAAACGCCTGACCGTCTATCTCAAACGTAACTCCTGTGCGCAATTCATTGGCAGAAATCAAGGTCTAACCTCCTGATACAGGGCTGTCAATCGCGGCTATTGTACACGCCAACCGGCGTTGCGTCAAGCGTTCACGCCCTCAGCGCCGCCACACTCTGGAGCACTCAGGAGAGAACCAGTTCCTTGGGCAGCTCCGTCAATGACTCGAACCCAGTCGCTGTCACGATGACCGAATCCTCGATGCGCATGCCATAGCGCCCAGGAAGGTAAACCCCCGGTTCACAGGTAACGACCTGCCCCGGCTCGAGCACCGTGTCGGTCCCCTGGGAAAGGCGAGGCGCCTCATGAATCTCGAGTCCCACACCATGTCCCAGGCCATGCGTAAAGTACTGCGCCAGCCCGCTCTCGCCGAGCTTGCCTCTTACGATCGTGTCGACCGAACGGGAACTCACGCCCGCCTTGATGTAGTCAAGACCCAGCTGCTGTGCTGCACGCAGTTTTGCATAGACGTCCAGCACATCCACAGGCTGTTCGCCGAGGGCAACGGTCCTGGTGCAATCGCTCATGTATCCCTCGTAGTTGACGCCAAAGTCGATAACGATGACCTCGCCGTTCTGGATGATCTTGCCGGAAGCGACTCCATGTGGCAGGGCCCCACGAGTGCCTGACCCTACGATGGTTGAAAAACTGGTACCCTGAGCTCCTGCCTTGCGCATTTCGTATTCCAGCAGAGCTGCCACGTCGTTCTCGGTCATGCCGGCCTTCAACTGGTGGACCATCACGTTGAACGCCTTGTCCGCAACACGCCCCGCAGCCCGCATCATGTCCAGCTCGCAGCCGTCCTTGACGATGCGCATGCCTTCGACCACGCTCTCGGTCGGGACCATGGTCACCGATGGAAACGCGGCGCGCATCTGCTCCGCCTGCGCAAAGGAAACACGTTCCTTCTCGAACCCGAGCCAATGAGCATGGCTTGCCGCAAGCAGGTTCGCAATCGACCTGCTGAAGTGCCCAGCGTATTCGATGACGTCCAGCCAGGGACACTCTTCGTGCGCCTGCGTCGTGAACCGGCCGTCGACAACAAGGTGCATGCCGTCATGGAGCGCGAGGAGGTACCCCTCTTCGCCCGTGAAACCAGTAAGATACCGCATGCTGGGTGCCGCAAGTGTAAAGAAGGCGTCCACGTTTGCTCCGGCCATGTGCCCTTGCAGCTGTCGAATCCTGTTGCCATAGTACTGATTTTCCATGGTTCACCTCCTTGTATCGGTACTATTCGAATGGATTAGTCTTGCCTGTCTCACCCGGGATCGGCTGAGGCGTCACGGTCAGGAACGTCTGCCTCGTCTTGATCTGGGTGTTGACCAGGGGCATGTTCTTATGCTGAGCCAGCTGGAACACCTGAGGCGCGGAAGGCGGGATATTTGTCTGTCCCATACGCGGCAGGAAATAGAAATTCCAGACGGAGAACCCGGTCAGCAAGACGACGATGAAGATCCAGGTCCCTGCCGAAAACTGTATTCTGGGCTGTTTCCGCGGACGCGGCGCAACCTTCTTGCCCGCCGGAACCGTCTGAGCCTTCTTGGTCTTCACCACTGTTTTCTGTGCCATCACATGCCTCCTATTGCACCGTTTCCGGTTCAGGAGCCGGCGTTACAGGAACCGGCGCTACTGGAGCCGGCGCACCGACAATTGTCGCATCAGGGCTCAGGACCATCCACGCAGTCATGGAACAAGTATACTGGTTGTCCTGGCCGGGCAATCCGATGGCACCATGCGAGACGGTCAGGTTCGACGAGACCATGACGTACTTGAACTTCGTACGGAACGTATCCTGGAACCGCCGCATGGTTGGGTAATCCTTGGCGGTAAAGTTCAGGGTGACGCCCGCGGTCTTGGCGAGCTTCACCTCCGCCGGCTGAGCGGCAGCCCCGTCCTGACCCATCGAGGCGTCCGAAATCTGAATGCTCGTGTAGCTGATGCCACTGGCCGTGCCGACCGCCTGAAGGTCGAGCAGAAAGCGAGTGTGTTCATGCTGGTCGAACACCACGGGCGTGATCTGCGCAAGCTGGTCGATCCAGACGACATAGGCCTCGTTTTGCCTCACGAATGCTTCGTGCAGCCGCTGGACCTCTGTGAGCGTGGACAGTTCCACGTCAGCCGCCGTGACCTGATCGCGCAGGTCCCGGAGCTGGACGAGCTGAGGACTGAGCCCATAGCGATAGTAGAAGAAACAGATGACACCGAGCAGAAGGATCACGACGACAAGTTTGATCGGAATGTGCCTACCCATTCAGGCCTCCTCTCACCCATGTCAACGTCAGGTTCATGGTCGCCTTGGCCTGCGGTCCCTGGACCACAGCGCCGGTGGCATATGGGATCTGGTAGCCGTCGATGTGCACATCCTTGAACTTCTTGTCGGCGCTGAGCGCATTGAAGAACCGTACCAGGTCGACGAACTCACTACTGGTAGCCGCAATCACCAGGGTACCCGGCAAGACCGTGATGTCCGTCTGAGTCAGGGTGCATGTCTTGGGAAGGTCCTTCGCAAGGTCATCCAGGACCTGGTTCGTATTGACCTGCAACTGCACGGCCGTGACGACGTTGGTTTCCATCAACAGAGAACGCTGTGCAAGTGCTCTGTTGAGGTCGAGCAGTTTCTGCTCGCTGTTGAGAGCAGCAATCTGCCCGTTGAGGTCAGCCAGATGCGTTGTCGTCTGTACGACGGTCCACCTGGCATAACCATATGATGCTGCGAGCACCACCAGGACGGCAACCACGACGAAGATGAGCGTCCTGTCCTCAGGGGTGAGTTGCGCCTCTCTCCGCCTCCGTGCGTTTGGAACAAGGTTGATGGTAATCATCAGAGTCCCTCCGAACCAGGGCGATACGTCAGAAGGCTTTCGCCAGCTTCGACAGGCTTGGCCTTCTTCCGGCCAGGGCGCTTCTTGGCAGCCGCCACCTCGAACTCGCGGAGCGAAAGACCGGTAGCCACACTGAACATGGGGGCCATCTCATTGAGATAGGACTCGGCAAACATACTCGGGTCGTACTTGGCAACATCGAGCAGCAGACGGTTCATCTCGACCGTAAACCCAGTCGACAGTTCGACATAGTCGGCGATGCCCTTGAGGTTGGCCGTGCCGCCCGACAGGATCAGGTGCAGGGGGCGGTCGCTTTCGAACCGTGTCGAATAGTAGTTGAGAGACCGACGGATCTCGAGGACCAGCTCGTCGATGATGGGCAGGGCTGCGGACGTGGCGCGTTCTGTCTCGGTGCCGGCTTCAAGATTGGCCTCTGGGTCCACGTTGACGGACTCCTGCTTCAGCTCTTCTCCACGCTCCGTGTTGATGCCCAGAGCTGACGCGATCGCCTGTGAGATCCGCGCGCCTCCAAACGGGATCATGCGCGTGAGCCGGATCACGGACTGATCCGCAACATTGATGGACGTGATGGTCGACCCGATGTTGACCATGACGATTGTCTTTGCATCCAGATCGGGTCGCTTGTAGGAAACATAGTCCACCAGGCGCAACTCAGCAAAGGGTTCTACCTCGATGAACACCGGCTCCAGATGCGTCTTGCGGATGACGCCCACGAGGGCGTCGACGATCTCCAGGGGAGCCGCGGCCACCAGGCAGTTGGCCTTCATGCCACCGTCGTCTGATTGAGATCGGGACAACACCTGGTAGTCGAAAACCGCCTCCTCGATGGGATAGGAGATGTGCTTCTCCATCTCCCACTTCACGATATCGCTCAGCGACTGGCGGGGAATATCATCCACGGTGACCTGCTTGACCGTTACCAACTGGCCCGAGACCGAAGCCGACACACGCTTGCCCACAAAGGAATGCAGCGAGAGCAGGGAGCCGAGCGCTTCGCTGATGATATCGCCCTTGACTATCTTCCCGTTTTCAATGGACCCCTCGGGGGTTGGAACAACGCCGAAGTTGACAAGGCTCAGTGCATTCTTGTCTCGTTTGAACTGAGCCACTTTGATCGTGCTCGTCCCAATATCTACTCCAATGATCGGTGTTGCCTTGTTTTCTAGCCCAAACACAGGGTGCCTCCTTATGCGCTCGACCGTCGGACTTCTACCTGTGGAACAGGGTTGTCAGGTACCAGGTAATCAGGTCATCTCCCGCAATAGCTGCGACATATGCGCCCACGGCCATAGCGGGACCGAAGGGCATCGAGTCTTTCCCTTTCTTCTTGAAGAACACCATGAGAACAATCCCTGCAAATGCCCCGATGATGAAGGCCAGCATCAGAAAGACGACAGACAGCCGCAAGCCCAGGAACGCGCCGAGCATGAGTCCCAGAGTTGCATCACCCCAGCCCATGCCGCCTCTCGAGAACAGGATAATCAGCGCAAACAGGCTCGCACCGATTGCCGCTCCCCCAGCAGCACCCACCAGACCATGCCACCCTGCAAGCGCGCCGAAGAGCAGACCAATGGCGGTCCCGGGCAAGACGACCGTGTCGGGCACGAGACCCGTCTCGAAGTCGGTGATCCCGACCGCCAGCGCAAGGACTGTCATGATAGCGAACTTCAGGGCATCGGCACTCCACCCCAGACCCCAGCCCAAACCGACGAACAACACTCCGGTGCACACTTCGGTCCAGAGGTACCGGACGCCGATCCGCGCGTGACAGTACCGGCAACGCCCACGGAGAAACACATAGCTCCAGACCGGCACAAGGTCGAGCACACCCAGCTGATGACCACAGGCTGGACAGACAGACCGCCCTTTGACCCACTGCTCATCGCGCGGTATGCGATAGGTGAGGACGCCCACGAAACTCCCCATGAATGTGCCGGCTATGAAGCAGACGGCAAGAAACACCACCTCGGGAACGACGCTCAGCAAGCCTGTCACGAGCAATCCATCCTTTCAACACCCCTTCGTGCGCTCAGAATGGCACCGTACGATCTCTGAACGCTGCATGTGCCCATTAATCGTCGCCTAGTATAGCACACACGGCCGCTACCTGTACATAGTTTGGCCGACGAGATGCAAAATGCAAGACCTGCGCGCGTCGCCAGTATGTTACACTTCGGGACGGTTCCATATCTGTAACACTGTTACACTTCGGGACGGTTCCGTTTCCTCTGAGAGTGTTACACTTGCACCCCTTTGTGCAGCCCCCCGGATATGGACCTCCCCCCCATTCTTGGTTTTCCTCCAGCTCTTATCCTATGGTCTTTTCCAGGAATCGAAGGAAATTTCCACCGATGATTTTAACCATATCAGCTTCACCATATCCCCTGGCCAGGAGTTCTGCGGAAAGCTCTACCAAATGCTGGTGCCCCTTTATGCAATCGTACTCCAGATGGGGCCCGGTTTTCGTGAAATCTGCCATCTCATCACAAAAATCAAAACCAAATCCCACGTGATCAGTCCCTACCAGATCGCGAACATGATCCACATGGTCGGCCAAATCTTTCTCATCTAGTTTTTTTATGTCCGGGTTACCCACAAAGATACTAAGCGCATTCATTCCCATGACCCCACCGCTCGACGCCAATTTACGAATCAAATCATCTGTAAGATTTCTCATGGAGGGGGCTAAAGCCCTACAGTTAGAGTGAGATGCCATGACAGGCCCATGGTAAAAATGGAACAGGTCTTCCACTCCCTCATCATTAAGGTGGCTTATATCGAGATACATGCCTAAACGGGCGGCTTCCCGCACCACCTTGACTCCAAACTCCGTCAACCCGCCCTTCTGCCCCTCCTCCACCGGATTAAAGAAACACCCGTCCGCTGCATAATTTCGGCGGCTCCACGTCATCCCAATGCCCCGCACTCCCAGTTCGTAGAAGATGCGCAATAAGGCGAGATCGTTCCCGATAGGCTCAAGGCCCTCAAAAGAAAGAAGAATAGCAAGTTGTCCCTTCTGCCAGGCGTTCCGTATCTCCTGAGTGTTACGGCACAAGGTGAAAAGGCCGGGACTTTCCTCCATTTCCGCATGGAGAGCACTCACTTGATCCAGAGCTCGGCGAAGCCCCATCTCGGGTAGGTACTCGTTGGGAACAAAGAGGGAGGAAATCACAAGACCGATGCCCCCCCTCCCTCAGAGAGGGAAGGTAATCCCGTTCAATAACCCGGGTCTCTCCTCTCAACCGTTTTCCCAGCACCAAATGCAGAAGATCGAAGTGGGCATCAACAACCAAATGTTTCTGGTGAAGTTCGCGAGCTTTTTCGTAATAAGGAAGAGATACACTGCTCTTATCGTTCATAAACAACGCCTCCATAAATGAAAGTTCGTATCACTGTTGTTCGAAGCTCGAAAGGATCTCCTCCCCATGACGCACCTTAACTCTATAGAGAGTGGCCCCCTTTGTCAAAACAGAAAGCGTCAATTCCTAAGCCATTTTGCAAGAATAGGGGAGGAGTATAAGCCCCCTCCGTGCGACCCCTGGATATAGAAAAACCCCCTGAAGAGGGGGGAATGACGGAATTCCACGACGTGCAGAGCGGCCGCAAACTCGCGGCCGCTCTGTTATTCGAGACTGTCCTGACTGGCTTCTACTTTATAGGGGAGGCTTCATAGGCGGCGGCATCTCGATGGGTGCAGCCGGCTTCTCGGGGGGCTCCTTGGGTTCCGACATGCTCTTGCGTGCAACCGGGTTCTCGATGTACTTCTTCGGATCGCCCTCAAACGTCTCCTTGCACGCCTTGCTGCAGAACCCATAGGTCTTGCCTTCCAACGTGGACGTCTCGACGTCCTCAATCAAAGTGAGAGCCATTCCGCAGACAGGGTCTACTTCGTTGACGCATAGCGGTTTGTCCATTCCAGCCTCCTTGGCCAATGATATACCATGGTACATAGGTTACCGGAATCCGAGATTTCCTCGGCGACGTGAATCTCCTCCCAACATTACTATAGTAAGAAACGCTCGTTCGTACAACCCCCCTGGATATGGAAAAACCCCCGTGAGGGGGACTGATGGAAAAAGACATGACCCTGGCAGCGACCTACTCTTCCAACGGGCTTCCCCGTGAGTACCATCGGCGTGTCGGGCTTAACTTCCGTGTTCGGAATGGGAACGGGTGTTTCCCCGACGCTATGACCACCAGA
>Ga0209881_1000141_pt1 | contig 20417 bp, 14 predicted proteins | sample PersoiDNA2013193_FD_185804 | JGI IMG/M metagenome (GOLD analysis project Ga0209881, IMG submission 185804) | Permafrost soil microbial communities from the Arctic, to analyse light accelerated degradation of dissolved organic matter (DOM) -... | ecosystem: Environmental > Terrestrial > Soil >... | reverse complement strand
CCCATGGCCGCTTCCTCCTGATCAGTGAGGAACGCATCGGAGGCGCCAAAGTCGACGGTCTTGTCAGTGAGAGCCTTGATGCCACCACCTGAGCCGATGCTGTTGTAGTTGACGCGGACGCCGGTGGTGCTGGCATATGTGTCGAACATCTTGGAGTAGAGGGGGTATGGGAACGTTGCGCCAGCCCCGGACAATTCCTTGACGGTCGTGGAACCTCCCTTAGGACTGCAGCCGGAAGCCACAAGGGCGACGGTCAGCAGTATTGTCAACAGTATCGAAATGTGCTGCCTGTTCTTCATCCAGACCTCCGTAGTTTTTCAGGTCTCGCCATTGGGAAGACGACCCGTATCTACAGCATACGTTGTCAGGTTAAGAGGTGGTATAGCAGTTGCTAAGATTGTGTTAAGACTGTAGCGCACCATCCCAGGCTCCCATGCTGGTCTCTATGGCTATTTCACTGGCTTTCCCTGCCATGAGAGTTGTTCGAGAAGGGCGATGGCTGCTTTTCGGACGCCTTCGGGCAGGCCGCCATACTGCAGTGGCAGGGCAAGGGACTGTCCGTCGCCAAGAAGCCACGAGATCAGGTTGTAGATGGCCACAGCCCGCTCTCGCGACCGGCCGTCATAGGCCTGGTCTCTGTAGAACACCAGCCACGTGAAGCTGACGATCGGATAGGATGTAGCGCCAGGTCGGTTCAGGAGCGTTCCCTGAAGGTCGGCAGTCACATCGGGCGGGACTGCGGCCTGCATTGAGGAGATGCTGGGAACGACGAATGCACCCGAGCGGTTGCGAAGAGCGATGCAGTTGAGGCTGGACTGCACGGCGAACGTGTATTCCATGTAGCCGATGGCACCTGTGGTCTGCCGCACCATGGCTGCCATGCCCGCATTACCTGTCACGCCGACGCCGGCCGGCCACGCGACGAGTTGTCCGGCCCCGACCTTGTTGTTCCAGGTCTGATCGGCGGCAGCCAGGTAGGTCGTGAAGATGCCCGTAGTGCCAGAGCCATCTGCGCGATGGAGGACGACGACGGGAGTGTCCGGAAGCTTGACGACAGGGTTGAGCGCTGCGATGCGGGCATCGTTCCACGTCTTGACGTCACCCCGGAACATTGCAGAGACGAGAGCGGCGTCCATGCGGAGAGCGGGGTTACCCGGCAGGTTGACACAGATCGCGACAGCCCCAAGGCAGGTCGGAATCTGAAGGACAGACGCCGGCAGACGAGCCTGATCCTCGGCCTCCAGGAGGAGGTCGGTGGCCCCTACGTCGATCGTGCGGTCCTGCAAAGCGCGCAGAGCTCCGGACGAGCTCAGTGCTCCATAGACAGCTTTCACCTGTGTCTTCTGGTACCACGCGTCGAGCTGCTTGACATACAATGGCTCGGCAAACGTGGACCCAGCGACAGCAAGGTCCTTGACTGGAGCCCCCGGAGCAGTCCTGCAACCGACTGTTCCGATCAGCAGACTGCAAATCAGCACAGATGCGGCAATACGCTTCATGCGTCTCATAGGTCCTCCCTCTTCGTGTCGGATGGTTGTCCAGATGTCGCAGCAGGTCTGCGAGGTCCCAGGTTCTTGGGGATATGAATGACGAAGGTTGTTCCCTTGTTGATCGTACTCTCGACATCGATCGTCCCGTTGTGAGCAAAGACGATCCGCTTGACGATGGCGAGGCCGAGGCCGGTGCCGGGGCGTCCGTGGTCGCTGGCACGGGAATAGAAGCGCTCAAAGATGCGTGGCAAATCCTTGGCAGGAATGCCCTGACCGGTATCTGAAACACTGAGGATAATATGAGAAATATCTGCAGTGGCGGACACGGTTATGGCTCCAGCCTGCGTGAAGTGATAGGCGTTCTCGATCAGGTTGATGAACATCTGGAGCAGCATCAAACGGTCACCGTACAGGAACCGCCCTTCGCTGTCCACCGAAAAACCCAGAGCGACACCAGTCTCACGCCCCTGTTTGTCGAACAGCTCTGCCAAGTCGTGCTGCAGCTCGCTGACGTCCACAAGCTCGATCTCCGGCGCCTTGTTCTCGAGGCGGGAGAGAAGCGAGATGTCCGACGAAAGCGCGATGAGACGGTCGACGTTGCGCTGCACGATGTCGAGGTAGCGAACATTGCCTGGCTCTTCCCGCAGCAGTTCGAGATATCCCCGGATGGCGGTCAGGGGTGTCTTGAGTTCGTGGGAAGCGTTCGTGACGAAATCGGCCTTGATGCGCGGCAACGCCATGGCGTCGGTGATGTCTTCGAGGATGACCAGCGCACGCCGTTCGCGAAATGTCTTCTCATCCAATTCGTGGACACTACAGGAGTAGTATCGACCGTGGTCCTCTGCAACGACTGTCTGTGGCTGATGCTCGCTGATACAGCGATCGATGGCCGCAAGGCAGCCGGGGAGCGTGATGAGTTCTGCAACGTGGCGTCCCACCATTGGCAGCGCATCTGTCCCGACAAACTGGTCGAACTGCGTATTGGCCGAGAGAACGGCGCCGGTGCTGTCGAGAATAACAATCGCCTGCGGAACAGCGTCCAGGACGGCCGAGAGTGCCGACGATTGCGAACGTTCGCGCTCGACGAGTACCTCGCTCTCCCGCAGCAGCGCATAGCTTGCTCTCTGCGCTCGTCCGAGCTCGGTGACGTCGGCGCGCATTGCAAGGCCTGCCAGGCTCTGCATTGAACGACGTTCCAGAGCATCGGTGAGGTCGGACAAAGGTCTCGCCGCCGTGCGCGCAAGCACGACGGCCAGCAGGATACACAGGACGCTGATGACAAGGAGCAGAGGCAGGGCCCAGGAGAGGGTCCCGGATGTGGACTGCCAGGTCAGGCCCACCGGTGAACTTGCCACGGCAAAGCCGATGAGTGAGCCCGTGTCTTTGATCGCGACACAGACAGTGCGTTCGCGCTGTCCCGATTCGATGCGATAGGACACCACGACGCCCACGCCGACTGCGGCGGCCTGTTTCACTTCGGGATCGGCAATACGGTTGGCGATCGATCCCGGATCGAACTTTGAATCGGCAACAGCCGAACCCCCGGCATCCAGGATGGTCAGGCGAAGCCCGGCAGGAAGATCCCCGTGGACCAGGGGCGCAGCAGGGCTGCCGGCATGGACTGCCGCGACGTACCTGTCGGACAATAGCAGTGCGAAAGCCTCGAGGCGGCTAGTCTCATCCAGGTTTGCCTGATAATGAACGGACGCGACCTCGACGACCAGTGCGGTCGCAAGGACGAGGCTGGCGACGATAAGGACGGCACTGAACACGCGAAGGGCGTACGGTCGACTCCGAATCATGTGTCCTCTTCGATGTAGTACCCGAAACTGCGTGATGTGCGCAGCAGATGCGCCGCGTAGCTGAGTTTGTGGCGGATGCTGGTGATATGTACGTCGATGACGCGTTCTACGGCGTCGGTCTCACCGGTGGCCCGCAGCAGGTCCTCTCGTGAGACGACGGAGCCTTTTCGCTCGACCAGCATTGTCAAGATGTGGTACTCTGCCGGCGTCAGGTCGATCGGCTTTCCACCAACGCTGGCGATTTTACGTGCAGAGTCGACAGAGATCGGTCCCGCGGTCATTGCCCTCTGCTGGGACGTGGTGGTACCCGCCTGCGCGCGGCGAAGCATCGCGCCCACCTGGGCGACGAGTTCGTGGGGGTTGAATGGTTTGCGGACGTATGTGTCTGCGCCCAATCCCAGTGTGAGGATGACATCGCTCTCGGCAGCCTTGGCGCTGCAGACGACGATGGGCATGTTGTCGCACGACGGGAGCTTGCGCACTGCCTTGATGACGTCGGCACCAGAAAGCTCCGGCATCATGAGGTCGAGGATCAATAGGTCCGGAGGAATCTTCTGGGTATCGAGCCACGTAAGGAACATGACCGGGGACGCGAACAGGACCGGCTCCATGGAGTCTCTCTTCAGGTACAAGCCAATGAGCTCCCGGATGTCATCGTCGTCCTCGAGCACCGCTATGCGTTTGATGATCTCACCTCCCTGAGCGATTGTCCGCAAGACACACTTAGTGTAGTATCAGACCCTTGTCCGGGCAAGTCAAGAGGCTATTCTCGACCGTTGGATGATGGAAGAACTGCTGCCAACATGGATGTCAATGGTGAGAGTCGACAGATGACAACTCACTGATGCCGCCCAGGTGGCTTTTACTCGCCGGAATCAGGTGTTCGCGGACTGCCGTGCGTTTACCGCAGGCATGACAATAGTGTGAAAATCCGGTTGCATTGCCCTCCTGGACGCTATACTGTTCGCAGCTGTAGCAAGCAGCAATTCCCTTTCCTTTTTCACATTGCCCCAGGCTCAACTCACCCGGGGCATCTCCTTTTCTTGGCTCATCCTCTCCTCGTCGTTCACATGAGAGCGTCCGCAGATGCAAAACCCCCGGCGTGAAGCCGGGGGTTGGTGGTTTGTTCTGGAACAGATGCTAGAAACCAGTCGGAACTGTCCAGGCTGGAACTGCCTTCGGGTCGGTCGGCGGAACGATGGTGCCGGCAATGATGTCCGCACGAAGGGTGTCGATCTTGGCAATCTGGTCGGCGGACAGGACCTTGGCAACGTTATCCTGGGCCCAGCCCACACCACCGTCGGTCAGCGACAGAGTGACGACCTCTGACTTGAAGGTGTCATCAACAACGGACTTGATGGCCGTCCATGTGGCAAAGTCGACGTGTTTGATAGCACAGGTCAGTGTGCCTGCGGGATACAGGATCGGGTTCTTGCCCATGTCGACATCGCAACCGATGCCCCACAGACCCTTGTCAGGTCCGCCGGCTTCCTTGAGGGCTTCGAACATACCGTTACCAGTGGCTCCGGCAGCGTGGAACAAGATGTCGCACTTCTGAGCGATCATTGTCTGGGCAATAAGCTTGCCGGCGGGCTGGTCGCCGAAGTTGCCAGCGTACACGTCAGCCACGTTCTTGCCTGCAGTGCCATAGGCGGTCGGGTTCGTGGTCTTGATGCCGGCCATGAAACCTGCTTCATAGCGCTGAACAGCCGGAACGGGCATACCACCGATGAAGCCGATCTTGTTGGTCTTGGTTGCCATGCCGGCGATGGCGCCGACAAGGTATCCGCACTGCTCTTCCTTGAACAGGTAGTCGACAAGGTTGGGGAGGTTAGGAAGAGGCGCAAACGTCGTGGCGTCGGAGGGAACGGCGTCGATAAGCATGAACTTGACGTCCGGATGATCCTTGGCGACCTGGTACGTCGCGTCGGCGAGCATGAAGCCAACAGCAATGATCATCTTGCAGCTCTCGTCCTCGGCAAGCTTGGTGAGGTTGGGGACGTAGTCCGTCTGTTCCTTGGACTCGAGCACCACGGGAGTGATTCCAGGGAGCGGAGCAATGTTCTTGTCGGTAAGGTCAGGGGCGTTGTCGGCCAAAGACTGTGCATAGTCTGCATCAGACATGTCAGTGTAACCGCCGCCTTTGACGAAGGACTTTTTGGCAGCCCAGATCTCGAGGCCGCGCAAGGCGGAGTCGTTGAATGACTGGTCGCCACGGCCACCGACATCGGTGACAAGGCCAATCTTGATCTCGTTGGCAACCGGCGTGGCTTTCTTACAACCGGTGAAGATAGAGGTAGCAAGAGCTAGAATCAGTACAACAGACAGCAGTCTTCTCATTTGTTCTCCTTCAGAACAGAATAGTCTAATAATGGGTATTGTAGCACAAATACGTGATCCATGTCTCGACACCGGCAGTTGCGCCGATCTGTCAGTCATACGCCGAACTGATGTGCCTGCGGTTTACCTTTCTCCACGCATATCTGAGCACCCGCTCATCGTGATTCAGGCTATTCAGCTGTCAGCAACATGCGTCAAATTGAGACCTCAGTCTCCTGGGAGACTGTTCATCGACGTAATCGTCGGTCTACTTTCCATGTAAGGCGCGACAGACATCGAGAAACATGTCAACACTCCACCTATGAGCCTAACCATAACACGTCTTCGGTCAAGACTTGTTCAAAGATACTGGAGGCGGCCCTCCACCTCGGCGCTCACGTTCTGATGGTTGCGCAGGTACTCCTCGACGACGTCCCGGCCGGACGTGGCAAGCAGGCGAGGCTGTTCGAGCTGTGCCAGTTCCTCGTTCGTCAGCTGCAACCCGACGGTCGAGTTCTTGTAATGGTATCCCTGCAGACAGATGGAGTACCGCGAGGAATCGTCGACGGGGATACCGTTCAGGGTCAGCGACACCAGTTCATGTTTCACCAGGTCGTAGACCGCCTTCACTCCTCTGTTCACCTGGTAGTACTCGCCCTCGCCATTGCGGTTCTCCGGTCGCATGAACCCGGCGAATGCATGCTTGAGTTGTGCGCCGGTCACCGTGAACCGGGTGATGGAGTCGTCGTAAGGGAACAGCGCCAGGTAGTCGCCCAGGGTAACGATGGGCCCCAGCTCCGTCTTGCGGATGCTGCCACTGCCGACAAAGGCGACATCGACACCCGTTGTTTCCTGGATCGCGTCGGCGAACAGGTTCCCCAGTTCTGTCTCGCGCGTGCGTTCCGGGTGCGTGAGCGTGCGTGCAAACTTGGAGATGATGCTGCCGTACTTTTTGTCGAAGATGTCCTTGAACCCGTCGATGAACGCGGTGAGCTTTTCGTCGGGCTGGCAGTGGATGTTGTCGATCGGGACCAGTTTCCAGGTCCAGTCGACGATGCTGTTGGTGTCGTCGTCCACAGTGATGTCGAATCGTCCGACCTGGTCGGTACCGACCCCAGCCTGCGCGATCAAGATATTCTTGACGATGGCGGGCTGCTCCAGTACGGTGTGGCTGTGCCCTCCAATGATCATGTCGACACCCCAGGCAGGATCCAGCAGGCTCGCAAGCTCCTTGTCGGACTCGAAGCCGATGTGGGTCAGCAGGACCGTCAGGTCGATATCATCATTCTTGTAGGCGTTGTAGATCTTCCCGACTTCGGCCGCCGCCTCCTGCAGCGTGATAAACGACGACAGCATGTTGTCGGTCTTCAGCATGTCCATGACCTTCTCCGTGATGATCCCGATGAACAGGATGTCGAAACCATCAACGTTCTTCACCACGTACGGCTGGAACAGGCGCTTGTTGTACTGGGTGATGTAGAGGTTGGCGTTGACGATGGGGAAATTGGCAATCTTCTCCAGGAACAGCAGGTGGGGCAGTCCATAATCGAACTCATGGTTGCCCAGCGAGGCGACGTCCGGCGACAGGTAGTTCATGATCTCCATCGTGCTGATCCCCTTGTACTCGGCGTCGATGAGCGACCCCTGCACCATGTCGCCCGCAATGCAGTAAATGACATTCTTCTCCTCTCTCCGGACCTCGTTGATGTACCCGGACAACAGTGACAGTCCGCCGATCAGGTGGCCCTCTTCGCCGCGCATCTCTGCGAGGAAATCGCCGTGCATGTCGTTGCTGTGCAGGATCGTGAACCGCTTCCTGATACCCATGTTGACCTCCTGTGGAGAATGGCGGTGAGAACTTCTGGGGACATTCTCTGAAACAGAGGATCCGTGTCAAGCTCGTGCCACATATTGAAGACTCGTCATTCGATGGAGTCACCGTGCGCTACGTAGCCATTGCCACGGGCGCCCGGCTGCGTACTATTGACCATAAGGACTGGAGGCGACCGTGGCTACGATACAGGACTTTGAGCAACTCGACATCCGGACGGGGACGATCATTGCGTGCGAGCCGTTTCCTCAGGCCCGCAAGCCCGCTTACAAGCTGACCATCGACTTTGGGCCCGACCTTGGCGTCAAGCATTCCAGCGCGCAGATCACGGCGCTCTATGCGACGGAACAGCTTGTTGGGCGGCAGGTGCTGGGTGTCGTCAACTTTCCCAGCCGTCTCGTGGCGGGGTTCCCGTCGGAAGTGCTGGTCCTCGGTGTCTACACCCCTGAGGGCGTGGTGCTGATTTGTGCAGATCGTCCGGTGCCCGACGGGCTCAGGCTCGGCTGATCCGGTGGTGTTGCATCTCAGAGCGCGGCACATACCATGAGAGAGAACCTCAACCAGGAGGCAACCATGGACGAAGACAGAAAGACATTCTATATCGGTACCGAGGTGGACCCGTCGACGGGTCAGGCTGGAGCCCCTGTCCTGTATCCGAGCAGGGACCTGACGACGCACGGCGTCATCGTCGGCATGACCGGGTCCGGCAAGACGGGTCTGTCCATCGACCTCATCGAAGAAGCACTGATGGACGGCGTTCCTGTCATCGCCATCGATCCCAAGGGCGATCTGGGCAACCTCCTCCTGACATTTCCGGGCCTGAGTGCCGCGGAGTTCCAGCCGTGGGTGGATCCGGCTGAAGCTGAGCGAAAGGAACTGACGGTGGAGCAGGCCGCTCTCGAAACGGCAACGACATGGCAGAAGGGGCTTGCCGACTCCGGCATCGCGCCCGAGCGGATCGCGCAGCTGAAGGCGAAGGCCGATTTTGTCATCTTCACGCCGGGTTCGACCGCGGGCATCCCGGTGTCGGTTCTGCAGAGCTTCCGCAGGCCTGCGGGGGACCTGGGCGATGAGGAGACGCAGGAGAAGGTCAAGGGTGTCACCTCCGCCCTCCTTGGCCTCGTGGGTATCGACGCCGACCCTATTCGCAGCCGTGAGCACATCCTTGTCAGCTCCATCATCAACGATACGTGGGGCAAGGGCATGGACCTGACCCTCCCGGACCTCATCGTGCAGCTGCAGAACCCGCCGTTCGAGAAGCTAGGCGTCTTCGAGGTGGACACCTTCTTTCCGCCAAAGGAACGGCTGGAGCTTGCCATGCGCATCAACGGCCTCATCGCTTCCCCTTCGTTCCAGTCCTGGTTGAACGGTGCTCCTCTGGATGTCGAGAGGTTCCTTCACGCACCGGACGGCAGGCCGCGTTGCAGTATCTTCGCCATTGCACACCTGTCTGACGTGGAGCGCATGTTCTTCGTGACGCTCCTGCTCCAGGAGGTTCTTGCCTGGATGCGTCTTCAGCAGGGGACGGATTCTCTGCGTGCCCTCCTGTACTTCGACGAGGTGTTCGGGTACTTCCCGCCGTACCCGTTCAATCCGCCCTCCAAGGTGCCACTGCTCACCCTGATGAAGCAGGCGCGCGCTTTCGGGCTCGGCGTGGTGCTGGCGACCCAGAATCCCGTGGACGTCGACTACAAGGGTCTCAGCAACGCTGGTACCTGGATCATCGGCAAACTACAGCAGGACGGCGACCGCGAACGTGTGCTGGGAGGCCTCGAGGGAGCGCTGCAGGAAGGGGGCGGCACACTCGACCGGGCGTGGTTCAGCGGCGTTCTTGGCAGTCTCAAGCCGCGCCAGTTTCTGTTGCACAACGTCCATACCGCCAGGCATATCGTCATGCAGTCGCGCTTCGCGATGAGCTATCTGCGTGGACCCCTCACCAAGGCTCAGATCGGTCAGCTGATGGCATCACGGAAGATCGAGTTCGAACATGTCACGCAGGAGGCACTGCCGACGTCGGGACCGTCGCGATATCTGCCTGCCTTCCCTGACGGCGTCCCGGTCCAGTTCGCTCCCGTCCCGGCGGGGACCACGCTCGACCCATACGTGTTCGGCGAAGCGGACGTGGCGTACGAGGACAAGACGACCGGAGCATTTGTGCAGGAGCATCTGCTGCTTTCCGTCCCGGTCTTGCAATGGCCCGCCGTCGACTGGACAACTGCGGAGCAGCTGCCCGAGGGCACGACGTGGTGGGACAAGGTTCCCGAGAGCGTATTGTTCGAAGAGGTACCTGCGGATCTGCAGAAGCCGGCGTCCTGGAAGACCCTCACGGCGCGGCTCAAAGACGTCCTGAAGGTCCGGCCTCTGACGTTGCTGACGAGCAAGCCGTACAAGGTTGCTCAGCAGGACGGCGAAACGGAAGGCCAGTTCATGGCGCGGCTCGGCGTCCTGTCCGCCCCCGACATCACCGGAGCGGTCAACAAGGTACGGGAGAAGCTGGAGGAGAAACAGCACAAGCTGCAGGACGACCTGATTGAGGCGCAGCAGCGGCTCAACATCGCGCAGATGGAGGCGCGCAACCGCAGCTCGGCGGCGACCATGCAGACGGCGGAGGCGTTCCTGGGTCTGCTGGTTGGGCACAAGCGCAGCTTCACGGCGGGCGCCCGGACGCGGGGAACAGCCCAGACGTTACAGGAGAAAGCCAAGGACTTCCAGCAGAAGGTGAACGACCTTCAGCAGCAGGTGGCGGTGCTGGCGGCGCAGACGCAGGCGACCGTGATAGCAGAGGAACAGGCTGCCCGGGCGAAGTATCTGGCGGTGGAAGCCAAATTACTCCGTCCGAAGGTGAGCAACATCGTCGTCAAACGGGTGGGCATCGTCTTTCGCTAGACGCCATAACGTTTCCACTATTGAATCTGCCCGATCCCCTGCTTGATGGGACCGGGCAGACGCTTTATGGGGAGACCCGTGATAACTCAGGACGGCAGGTCTGCCAGTGCGTCGGCGACTGCGGTGATGAGGTCCTCCATGTGATACGGCTTCTGTACGTAGCCGACCATGCCTGCATCAAGGGTGTCCTGCGCATGTCCATCCAGACCGTAGCCAGTGGACAGGATGGCGCGCACGTCGGGGTCGATCGCCTTGAGGGCTTTGAAGCATTCCTGACCATCCTTGCCGGGCATGACCATGTCGATGATGACGAGGTCGGCTTCGTGGGGATGTGCGCGGTACCAGGTGACCGCCTCTGTCATGCCAGCGGCTGTGACGACGTCGTACCCTGCCCGGCGCAGCATCTCGCGCGCCAGCTTGCGGACGACTTCTTCGTCGTCGATGATCAGGATGCGCCCGTGTCCCTTGTGTGGGAGATTGGCAGTGTGCGCAATCGCGGGGACGACGTCGGTCGCCGGGACATACACGGTAAACGTGGCGCCCTTGCCGATATCACTCTCGACGTTGATGAACCCTTGGTGTGCCTTCACGATCCCATACACCATAGCCAGTCCCATGCCGGTCCCCTTGTCCACGTCCTTGGTTGTGAAGAAGGGCTCGAAGATGCGGCGGAGGTTCTTCTTCTCGATGCCGACGCCGGTGTCAGAGACTGATAGTGCGACAAACACACCTGGCTCGGCTCCAGGGTGTGCCATGAGCTGTTCGACATTGAGGCGTTGGCGCCGTGTCCGGAACGTCAGGCTCCCGCCCTGTGGCATCGCGTCGCGCCCGTTGATGGCGAGGTTGAGGACGACCTGCTGGAGTTGTCCGGGATCTCCCAGGACGGTCGCCTGGTCCGTATCAAAGTGTTCGGTCACACTGATGTTCTTGTTGACCGTTCGGGTGAGAAGCGACACGACCTCAAGGATAGTGCTGTTGAGGTCGACGGTGGTGTTCTGACGCTTGCCCCGCCTGGCGAAGCTCAGCAGCTGTTTGGTGAGTTCGGCTGCTCGCTCGGCCGCCTGCTGGATGACGTGCAGTCCCTCCTGCATGGTACTGCCCGGAGCGGCGTCCGGCTCCAGCATGTTGGCATATCCCAGGATGCCCGTCAGGATGTTGTTGAAATCGTGGGCGACGCCACCAGCCAGGAGTCCGATACCCTCCAGCTTCTGGGACTGGCGCAACTGCTCCTCGAGAGCAGCCTCCTGTGTGATGTCGCGCCCGACGTAGGTATAGTTTGCAACCTCGTCGCCGGGGCCACGGACGGGACTGACCGTCAAGTCGAGTTCCACCAGGCTGCCATCCTTGCGAACGCTCGTGATTTTCTTTTTCCAGCTGTCGTAGGTGGTCAGGTGCTCTTCTGCGCGCCGTTCGAGAGGGAGTGCAACCTCGTCGCCCAGAAGTCCCCGGATGTTGCGCCCTCTGCTTTCCGCGTCCGGGAACCCGGTTGCGTGTTCGAATGCAGGGTTGATATAGGTGACGACGCCATTGGGATCGGTGATGGCGATGGCCTCGGCCGCTTGTTCGATGGCGGTGGCCAGGCGAAGCGCCCTGGCCTCGGCCCGTTCGCGCCGGACATCATTGATCCCAAGGAAGACAATACCCAGGACCAGTAGCAGCATGACCACGGTGGTGAAAACGACAAGCCGACGGTTGGTGTCGAGGATGGTGACGGGGCGGTTGATCACTGTAGCCCCTGTGGGAAGGCTGGACACCGGAATGCCGAAGGCCTCCAGCCTGCGCCAGTCAAACGCCACGTGTGTCGACTGCCTTGTCACCACTGGGATTGAACCGGCGGGCTCGCCGGCCAGGATGCGCGCGACGAGGCCGCCCGCTTTTGCGCCCTCCAGTTGAGGGCTCGTGAGCACGCCACCGACGATACCTTGACCCAGGCCCTGTTCATAGATGCCGTAGATGGGAAGGCTGGTGTGCCGGGCGAGTTCAACAGTAAATTCTGGCATGTCTATGAACACGTCGCCCTCGTCGCGGATGAACGGTGCAGCCAGGATGATGGTACCGCCAGGGAGTGCCGCCACTGCGTCCATGAGCTCTGCGACTGTCGCGTCAGGGGAAAACGTAAACGCAGCACGGTCCTGAAACTCCGGGACGACGCTCTGGATGGTTTGGCGAACAGCAAGGCCCGTCTCAGTGAAGTCCGTGATGACGTAGACACTGGTGGCGTGCGCATGCAGCCTGAGCGCCAGCGCGAGTGTCCCGGCGGGGTCGATCTCCTCGGCCACGCCCGTGACATCCTTCGCTCCCCTGAGCAGAGACGTCTGATAGTCGTTGATGCCGCAGAACACAATAGGTACGCCGGCAAACAGAGTGCTGCGGTAGTCCAGTGCAAAGTCCAGCGCCGGGTTGTCAGTGACAATCAGGACGTCGGGTCTGCTGGCACCGTAGCGGGCCTGAAGCAACTTCTCGACCTGATCGTGGTTCTGCTGCGAGGGGAACCGGCGCCAGTCGAGGTACTCCACAGAGAGCTGGACCCACGACGGTGAGTCACCGAGGACACTGTGGATCCCTGCGACCTCACCGTCCGTCCATGAGTAGCCCTGGTCGTAGGAGTTGAGGATGAGGACGCTGCTGGGAGGCGCCGCGGCAACAGCTGGTGGAAACCCCAGCATTGCTGTGAAGACAGCAACCAGAACGAGCAATATGACCAGACGGGATGCCTTCACGCGTATTCCTCCGAGCTACCATCGCCAGGGAACGAACGACGACACAGGATCATTGTGACCCCCGGGCTCTGCTATTCAAGAGGAGCGCTGTGTGGCGAGAGCCGCTGCAAGCCTTTCCATGCCGTATAGTTTTGCGAGGATGCCCTCGAACTCGCGGTTTTTTTGGTTTGCAGCGAGAGCATCCGGCAACTGGCCCCGTCAGGGACAGCTTCCGCCTCATATCCGAGTTTCTTCAGCATTGCGACCGCTACCTGTCGCACCGTGAGTTCGTCCAGGGAACGGCCCAGGATGCGTTCGTAGCCCTCACCGACAATGTCGAAGGCGAACGGGAATTGGGCAGACGAGCGGTAGACCATGCCGGGCAGACCTGCCATCAGCCGGGTCAACTCTCGGTCGTTTGCTGCACCCTTCGTGACCGGCACGTTCCTGTCGCTCATCCCAGCCTCATCACCACGAGTGTCCACAGGTCGACGGAAGGACGAACAGCCATCCTTGAAGACCAGATTGAGGACAGCAAGAACGAATGCAGCCACCAGCATGATTGTCTACGCACTACCAAGTCTCCTCCACATAGTTCACAGTATGGTGGAGAACCCGCTGCGTGCAAGGAGAGCTGCAACAGCACGCAGAAAATGATTGTCAGGGTTTGTCTGCTCCCCGCTCGTCTTGGCAAGGCTCACTTCCAGAGTCGCCGGGCGCTGCCGTGTCGGACCTGACGGCGTGCACGCCCTGCTTGCACCACGCGTGCAGTCGGTGAACGATGTTTCGTGCCTGGCTGTTTGTATCGATCCCCTGGTTATGTATACTCTGACGAGTATGAGCGAATGCTCAGAAAATGAGTGAGCATTCAGGAAGGAGTCACAATGGCACACGAAGAGCAGCAAGATACACGGACCAGGCGGGGTCGCCGCATCGAGCGCCGACAGGAGGAGATCCTCCAGGCGGCTGCCTCGGTCTTCGCCGCCAAGGGATACGCGCAGGCGACGACCAGGGAGATCGCGGCAGCGGCCGACATCGCCGAGGGCAGCCTGTACAACTACTTTGCCAGCAAACGCGATATCCTTGTTGCCATTATCTCGCGGTCACCGTCACCTGTAGACCGTCTGTGGTCGGAGGCTCAAAATCTGGCGGACCGCGATGGGTTCATCCAGCTCGTCGAGCGGGCCCTTCTGGCGCCTGTTTCCGAGCAACCATGGATACGCACGGTCATCAAGGAGGCATGGACGGACGATGAGCTCTTCCGACAGTATCAGGCAAGTCACGTTCGGGAGACGGTCGCTCGTGTCACGCGTCTTATCGAATGCGGCATCGAAGCCGGATGGCTCCGGCAAGTGGACCCCGAGCACGCTGCACAGGCCCTCGTCGGTGCGCTCATGGCGTCCATGATGCCGTTGCTGCGCCGTACCCAGGGTCCCGAGGAGCCGGGGGAACGGGAGAAGGCAGCGCACGCGACAGCCGATCTCCTGCTGTTCGGATTGATGATGCCGGAAGGGGGAGCACATGCGTAACCTCCTGAAGATCCTGACGTACCTGAGGCCTTACCGTCGCAAGGCTGTCATCGCATTGGCTGCGCTGACGGTCTCCATCCTGACCGACCTGGCGGTGCCGCGTCTCATCCAGGCGATCGTCGACAACGGTATCTCGAAGGGAGACATGCACGTGGTCCTGGGGACGATGGGCATCATGCTGGGCGTCTCGGCGCTGGGAGCTGTCGTCTCTATCGTCAACACGCGCTACTCGGTCGATGTGGCGATGGGATTCGGGACCGACGTCCGCGCGGCGACCTTCCACAACATTCAGGGGTTCAGTTTCAGCAACCTCGACGATAACCGCACCGGAGCATTGATGACCAACCTGACCAGCGACGTCACCCGAGTGCAGGGCACCGTGCAGATGGCCATGCGCATCATGACCCGCGCGCCGCTGATGCTGCTTGGCAGTATCGTGCTCATGCTGGTGACCAGCCCGAGCCTTGCGGTCTGGGTCGTGCTGCTTCTGGCTATAACGGGCGCGATGGTCGTGGTACTGTCCATGAAGGCGCAGCCCATGTTCCTGCGCGTTCAGGCGAAGCTGGACCGACTGAACACCGTCCTCCAGGAGAACCTGGCGGGCATGCGGCTTGTGAAGGCGTTTGTTCGTTCGAACGAGGAGAACCGTCGGTTCGGAGTGGTCAACGATGACCTCATGGACCAGAACGTGCGTGTTCAGAGACTGTTCGCGGTCATCATGCCGACCATGGCCGTCATCGTCAATCTCGGCATGGTGCTCGTCATCCTCATCGGCGGACGGCAGGCGATTGGTGGCACGTTGACAACAGGCCAGCTCATGGCGTTCATCAACTACCTTATGATCACGATGTTCCCGCTGCTGATGATGGGAAACTTGCTCGTGATGCTGTCACAGGCTGAGGCATCTGCGGGACGCATCAATGGCGTGCTGGACACGAAGAGCAGCATCGTCGACCAGCCAGGGGCCATCGATCTGTCCGACGTCAGGGGCAGGGTGGCCTTTGAGCACGTAACGTTCAGCTATGACCACGAGAGCGGTGAGTCGGTGCTTCAGGATGTGAACTTCGTCGCCGAGGCGGGACAGACGGTGGCGATTCTTGGCGAGACCGGTTCGGGCAAGACGACGCTGATCAACCTTATTCCACGCTTCTACGATGTGTGCGGCGGCCGCGTGACGGTCGACGGCGTCGATGTCCGGGATGTGACGCTTGCTTCGCTGCGTAGCCATGTTGGCATTGCGCTGCAGGAGGCCGTGCTCTTCACCGGCACGCTCCGGGATAACATACGCTACGGCCGTCCCGACGCCAGTCAGGAGGAGGTGGAAGCGGCTGCGCAGGCTGCGCAGGCCGAGGAGTTCATCCTCAGTACCTCAAAGGGATATGACACAATGGTCGAGGAACGCGGCGGCAACCTCTCGGGGGGTCAGAAGCAGCGTATCGCCATCGCCCGAGCCCTGCTGCTCAAGCCGAGCATTCTCATCCTGGACGACAGTACGAGTGCGGTCGACGTCGATACCGAAGCGCGTATCCAGGAAGCGCTGCTGCGCCTGCACAGCCAGTGCACCGTCTTCATCGTCGCCCAGCGTATCAGCACCGTGCTGGCTGCAGACAAGATCCTGGTCCTGGACAAAGGGCGCATCGCGGCCGAAGGAACGCATCAGGAGCTGATGCAGACTAGTCCCATTTACCGCGAGATTTATGAGTCCCAGCTCGGAGGAGGAACCACAAATGGCTGACCAGAACGTACGTGGGCAGGTTGCTCGCGGGGGTGGTCCGATGGGAGGAGCCATGGCTACCGCCAGGGCGAAAGACGCACGTGGAGCTGCGCACCGCCTCATCGACTACCTGAAGCCCTACAGAGGGAAGCTCGTGCTGGTCACCGTCCTGCTGGTGGTCGGAGCCGGGCTCTCTCTGATGGGCCCGCTTCTCATCGGGCAGGCAATCGACACGATCATCAGGACGCACAACGCTCAGGGTCTGCTGCGCATCGCCGTCCTGATGACTGTAGCAGGGGTCGGCACATGGCTTGCCGGGTCGTGGCAGGCATGGATCATGGCAGGCGTCTCGCAGTATGCCGTGCGTGACATGCGGCGGGACCTCTTCGAACACCTGCAGACACTGTCCATGAGCTACTTCGATCGCCATTCCCAGGGAGACTTGATGAGCCGCCTTACGAATGACATGGACGCCATCAGCCAGACACTCTCACAGGACCTGACATCACTGGTCAGCAACGTCTTCAGTGTCGCAGCCATCATCGGCATCATGCTGGTCCTCAACAGGTGGCTTGCGCTTGCTGCCTTTGTCATGATGCCGTTCATGTTCCTCCTGACGGGCGGGATCATGAGCCGGACACGTGCACTGTTCCTTGAACAGCAACGCACAGTCGGGGCACTGAACGGCGTGATGGACGAGACGGTCAGTGCCCAGCGTGTCGTGCAGGCGTTTGGCCAGGAGGCCACAGCTCTCGGCGTGTTCGGCAAGAGCAATCAGGCGGCGCTCGTGGCAGGACGGAAGGCGCAGTTTGTCGCCCAGCTCGCTATGCCACTCCTCATGGTGCTTGACCATATGGATATCGCCATCGTCGCGGGGGTTGGTGGCATGCTTGCCATCAAGGGCATCGTCACCGTTGGCGTTGTCTCGGCCTTCATCACGTACACGCAACGACTGTCGCAACCCCTGCTGCAGGTGGCGAACCTTCTCAGCACCATCCAGGCAGCTCTGGCGGGCGCGGAACGCGTGTTCGAGGTCATCGACCATCGGCCGGAACTGCGCGACAAGCCGGACGCACCCCAGCTCGGCGAAATCCAGGGCGACGTTGTGTTCGACCACGTCGGCTTCGGCTACCTCAAGGGCGTCCCGGTCCTGCGTGACGTCAACCTGCATGCCCTGCCAGGCCAGATGGTGGCGCTGGTTGGCCCCACCGGAGCCGGCAAGACGACCATGGTCAGCATCCTCTCCCGGTTCTACGACATCCAGGGTGGGCGCGTCACGATCGACGGCATCGACATCCGCGACGTACAGGTGGACAGCCTGCGCCGTCAGCTGGGTATCGTGCTGCAGGATGGGTTCCTGTTCTCGGCCAGTGTCAAGGAGAACCTTCGCTATGGGCGCCTCGACGCGACAGACGAGGACATCGTGGCGGCGGCGACGCTTGCCAACGCCGACCAGTTCATCCGGCGCCTTCCGCAGGGATACGATACCGTCCTCGCCGAGAGGGGAAGTGACCTCAGCCAAGGACAGCGCCAGCTGTTAACCATCGCACGAGCCATCCTCGCCGACCCCCGCATCCTTGTGCTCGACGAGGCCACGTCATCCGTCGACACTCGTACTGAAATCCACATTCAGCAGGCACTGCTCAACCTGATGAAGGGGCGCACCAGCTTCGTCATCGCCCACCGCCTGAGCACCATCCGCACTGCTGATCAGGTCCTGGTCATCGACCAGGGACATATCATCGAGCGCGGCACGCACGCGTCATTGCTGGCACAGCATGGATTCTACTACAACCTGTACATGTCGCAGTTCAAGGGGACCGCTGCTGCGGCTGCCGTCTCCTGAACCGCAGTCGTGCGCGAGGACCATTCCTGCTACACTGTCACCGGAGGGGGAGCCATGACACAGGAGAACAATGTGGCGACATGGATTTATGTAGTACACCTGACCAGGCCTGCGGCGAGAACGTCTCCGACGGAGGAGGAGTCCGCCGCCATCGACCGTCATTTCGTGCATCTGCAGCAGGCATGTAGTGCGGGGACGGTACGACTGGCAGGGCCCGCGACGGACGGGGCATTTGGCATTGTGATCTTCGAAGCGGAAGACGAGACTGCGGCGCGCTCGTTCATGTCAGACGACCCGGCCGTGCGCGCAGGTGTCATGACGGCGGAACTTCACCCGTTCCGTGTATCGCTGGAGCATTTGCCGTGCAGGTGATGGGGATCGAGTTGCTGCCAGTGCTCAGCTACGCGCTGGTTTCCATCTTTACACCTGGTCCGAACAACATCACCTCTTCATCGCTGGGGATGCGCGTAGGGTATCCCCGCACGCTGCGCTTCATCGGGGGTGTCGTTACAGGGTTCTTCTGCATCATGGTGGCAACGGGACTGCTGACAGAGCTCCTCGTCTCGGCCTATGACAGAATCGCGATTGTGCTGAAAATCGCGGGCGTCGCGTATCTGCTATGGATCGCCTGGACCGTCGTGCGGCCACAGGACAAGAAACATGCGTCCCCCGCGGCGAGCGGCACCCGGTACCGCGACGGGCTGCTACTGCAGTTCGTCAACCCCAAGGTCATCCTGTTCGGGCTCACGATGTATGCCACGCTGTTGACTCCACTGGCGAAGAGCTGGCTGGCAGTCATCATCTCTGCAGTATTGCTCGCGGTCCTGAGCTTCTGCTCGACCTCGCTGTGGGCACTGCTTGGCGCAGGCATCCAGCGTTTCATTGCCAACCCAAAGGTCAGGTTCGCCTACTCGCTCGTCCTCGTGGGACTTCTGCTCTACGCTGCCTGGTCGATTGTCGCGTCGTAGAAAGTACGGGGTGCTCAGTTCGTCTGGATGCCATCCAGTGTCGTGCGGACCATTTCTGAGAGTTCCTGCATAGTGTATGGCTTGGGCAGGAACCCGTCGGCGCCTCCAGGCCCCCCAACCAGATCCTGGATGCTTCCACCGACCGAATACCCCGACGAGATGAGGATGGGCGCAGTACAGTCCAGCCGTCTCAGTTCCCACAACACCTGGTCTCCCGTCATCCCTGGCATGGTCATGTCCAGCAGGACGAGGTCTGCGATGGCAGGATTCCCCTGAATGATAGCGACCGCCGACGGACCATCTGCTGCTGTCATCACTGTGTAGCCTGACCGCTCCAGCATGCGCCTGGTGAGTTGCAGGATCATCTCCTCGTCGTCCACTATGAGGACGGTTTCGTGCCCCTCTGCTCGTTGTGTGCACGCTTCCTGGAACGCTGGCACCTGTGCCTTCGCTGGCTCCCTGCACCGTGGCAGGTACGTGAAGAATGTTGTTCCCTTCCCGACTGCGGTTTCCACGATGATCCAGCCATTGGCTTGCTGGACCGCCCCGTAGACGACCGCGAGGCCCAGACCGGTCCCATGCCCGATGGGCTTGGTCGTGAAGAATGGTTCGAACAGGTGCTGCAGCACGGTGTCAGTCATGCCGCCGCCGGTGTCGGTTACCTGCAGGAGGACATGTTCGCCCGACCGAGCATCGGGATGTGCCTGGACAAACCACTCGTCGACGTCGACGTTGCTGGTCCGGATGGTCAGCGTTCCTGCACCGCTCATGGCGTCCCGGGCGTTGAGGACGAGGTTGATGACGAGCTGTCCAAGCTGAACCTGGTCGATGAGAACGTTCCAGAGGCCCGGTGCATAGTCCCGCGCGATTTTCACGGAGGTCGGCACCAGTTCCGCGATGGACTGCAACGTGAGGTCGACAGACTGGCTGAGGTTGAGGCACGTCGGCGTTGGGCTCCCATTGCGACTGAACGTCAGCAGGTTGTGTGTGAGGCCGGCAGCCCGTCGGGCAGCCCGCTCAGCCTGGGCCAGCGGCTCTGCGATGGAGTCCAGCTGCCCGGCCTCTTCCCGCATGATGCTCAGGTTTCCAAGGATGCCTGTCAACAGGTTGTTGAAGTCATGGGCGATCCCACCTGCCATGAGGCCGAGGGCGTCCATTTTTTGTGCCTGGAGCAGGCGCGCGGTCATGCGCTTGCGGTCGGTGACGTCCACCAGCAGAGCGAGATTCCCCATGCGCTTGCGCAGCGGAGCGACGTGGAGGTCGTAGGAGCGCTCAACGCCGTCGCAGACGAAGGTCAGCTCGACATCGGTGCCTGACGCTGCGGGTGAAAGGG
>Ga0209881_1000140_pt1 | contig 20538 bp, 23 predicted proteins | sample PersoiDNA2013193_FD_185804 | JGI IMG/M metagenome (GOLD analysis project Ga0209881, IMG submission 185804) | Permafrost soil microbial communities from the Arctic, to analyse light accelerated degradation of dissolved organic matter (DOM) -... | ecosystem: Environmental > Terrestrial > Soil >... | reverse complement strand
CGCGTGGCGAGGCCGTGGCCGCGTTCGCTGTCGGATCATCCGGCACCGACACCCTCTACGTGGCGCAGGCGTCCGGATCTGCCCTGGAGAGCGTGGTCACGGCCGCCCTCACTCCGGCCGCGGCCGCGCAGGGCCACACGCTGGCCACGGTCGACCTGGTCCCGACCGCCAGCGGCGACAAGAGCGGAACGGGCCTGTTCTACATCGCGATGATCTGGAACATCGTCCCCTACATCACCGTGATGATGCTGCTCAGCGCCGTCCAGCTCAGCCGGCGCGCGAAAGTCCTCACCCTCGCCGGCGTAGGGACGGTCCTGAGCCTGGTCGCCTACTACGTAGCGCTGTCTCTGAACATCGTGCCGAACGAGCCGCTGGCGCTACTCTACGCGTTCCTGATGACCCAGGCGATCTCGTGGACGGTGTTCGGCCTGGTCCCCTTCGTCAAGCAGTACCTGCCCGCGGTGGCCGTCGGCCTGGCGGTGCTGTTGTCCATCCCGTCCAGCGGCGGCGCGCTGCCCTACCAGCTGGTCCCGCAACCGTTCCGGCTGCTGCACCCGGTGATGCCGCTGGGCAACCTGGTCGACGCGCTGCGGTCAGTGTTCTACTTCCACAACGCCGGGCTCCTGCGCCCCACCCTCGTGCTCTCGGCCTGGTGGATCGTGGGCGCAGCCCTCATCGCTGTAGGCGCGCTGCAGCAACGCCGTCGCGAACACGCCCAGCCAGACTCCGCGGCACCCGTCGCCCAGCCGCCCGTCCAGGACCGGGTCATCCAAACAGTCAAGCCCCACGCCGTTACACCAGGCGCTCGAGACCAGTACGGGACGCGCGCCACCATGGTCGGTGGCGTCGTGCACGAGCCGGACGGCACGCCAGTCCCCGACGCGCTCGTCACGATGCTGGCCCCCGGCGGCCGTCAGCTGCTCCGCACTGTCACCGACCGTGACGGCGCCTACGCAGCCACCGCACTGCCCGAAGAATTCGTCACCATCGTGCTGCTCGCCCAGGGATACGCCCCCGCCGCCACCAGAGCGCTGCCCCGCCAAGGGCACCGGCTACGCCAGGACTTCGTGGCCCAACCCGCCATCGCACCCGATCACACAGCAGAACGAGCAACGTGAGCCGGTCCCTCACGGCCTGTACCGGCCGCACTCCTGGTTGATTGCGCGGTAACCACACGTTGCAATCGCCAGGAACTGGAGCGCTCTTCGCCATGCATGATATGCCGTGGGACCACGGGCTGACGGTCACCGACGGCGAGTCGGTGATGCTCGAGGCGCCGCTGCAGTTCGCAATGCGGCCCGCCGCGCTGCGGATGCGTACTGCGCTGCACCATCCCGGCATCTCGCCCGCAGCTCGGCAGCCGGGTGCGGGTGTGGGCGGGACCGCGTTGGCCGTGGGCCTCTGCCGCATCGTCGCCGGCCGGGCGAGCAGGCCGATCGACACGGCGGCGGCCTGACGCCATTCTAAAGTGTAGTCAAGCGAGCTGGCTCGTTGGGCGCCTCGGTCCCGGCGATTTCAGGGGCGAAAATGTTGGGATATGGCTTCCACTGCCGGATCGAGGTTCCCCCCACCCCGTTCGTCAGCGTCCTTTTACGGCCGTCCTTGTACGTGAAGGTGCCCTCAAGCTTATCCCAATTCAGTGTTGCAACAGGCGTGCTCGGCGCTTTGCCGTTAACACCCCACACTGTGGCCCCGACCACTTTGGCGACCATCTCCAGGACACCCGCCTCTGTTTCCATGGTCACTTTGTAGAGCGTGGGGATAAAGGCCCCAAGTGACCGAAGGTATGCCCATTCATGATGCTCAATGTTAAAGCTGCCAGCCGGGAAGTACAGGTTCTCGTCGACGAGGTTGAGTGACATGTCCTTGTTGCCGAGCTTCATCTCGTACATGCTGCCGAATGCCTCGTCGAAGTGGAACCACATCCAGTCTTCCCACCCGCCTATTTCCGCCTCGGATGAATCCACCGCGATGTAGCGTTCCCGGATGCCCTTGCCCTTTACGGCCACCTTCCGTCCCTGGATGGTGAGCGTGCCTTCAACAGTCCCCGACCAATTGTATCCATAGGCAAGGCTGTGTGGGGTGAGCGCCGAGGGCTTCTCCTTGCCATACCACGTCGGGTATCCTGCGCCGGTATGGACGAACTCGGCCTTTATTCCCTTTTCCTTGTCCTCAATAGTGTAGTGCCATGTCTTGTCGGACTTGCACACGACATGGAAATCCCCCAAGCTGACCGCGACCTCATCGTTCGACCGCTCTATTTTAAGGCTTCCACCCGGATAAACACGCTGCACTGCCAGGCCAACTAGTGGAAAATCGGCAATCTTGTACACCGAACCAGGCAATTGAACAACATTTCCTGTTTCCCAGCTGACTTCGAACTGCCACAAATCACTGTGCTCGGCGGCCAAGGAAAGGGGAGAGCACCCAAACCAATATTGCTTTCCATCATCTCCGTAAGCAACGACAGAACACAGCCAGTCCAGGAACGCCGCCTCTCGTGCGTCTTCAGGAAATCCATGCCCTTCCACATCCAGGGTGACTTCAGGATTTTCTACGATCATCGGATACCACCTGCTTCCAATCTGTGGCGTCGTCTCACTTGAGTCCGAAATTCCACCTTATTGCATTCCGCGCCGGGTGCGTCTTTCTGAGAGGCACCTTATTTCGGGGTGTTTCGGTCATGCGGCGAGGTTGAGGTTCTCGATGGTGGCGGGGTCGTAGCGGCTGAGGTGGTGTTCCCCGCGGTAGCGGTTCTTGTAGTAGCGCATATAGTCGTCGAGGTCGCCGTTGACGACGACGGCGCGGATCTTGAGGATGGTCTCGGTGCCGTCGGGGACCATCTGGCGCCTGTGATGCCGAATCTGTCTTCGAATCTGCAGGCGCCCTCGATCATGCCGGTGGCGATGGGCCAGCCTTTCTCCAGGGCCTTGTCGTACTTCATGTGCCTGTGGTTGTTCGTGAGGTAGGTGACGGCCCCGTCCATGCCGGTGAGGCCGGGGTGGCGCTTGCGGGGGCTGTTGCGGGTTTTCGCGGCGACGGAGGCGAGGGCGGCGGCGACGGCAGCAGCCGCCGCTGCAGCTCGCGGCCCTCCTGGCCGATCACGTCCTCCCGTTCCCCGTGGTCCAGGAACCGCGCTTCCTCCCCCGCCCAGGACAGCAGCCCGGCGAACTGCTCCGCGGGCCCGGCCAGCGCCGCCGCCAGCTCCTCCCCTGCCGGGACCTCGGTCCCGTCCTCCCGGACCTGCCGCACCGTTACCGAGAACCTCACCGTCACCCCCGTGCCTCCCTGACGCTCGTTTCCGCCCATGATCCCGGAAACGGCCCGGAAACCGGCGGACCCGGCAGCACGGAACCATCCTCCAGGTGCCCCGGGCAAGCCGCTGCCGCCGCCAGTGACCAGCACAGATCACTATCAGTAACACCCGAGATGCCCGCAAATGCGCAGACGCTCCAAACTTCAGGTGGTTAATCCAGATATAGGCCTAATGTCACACATGTCCGAAAGATGCCCCTTCCCCGCCTCGTCGCATAATACGGCGTTTGGTCACGTCCGTCAAGATGCTAGTGTCCTGAGTCGACAATTCGTGGGCAGTAGTCGGCGAGGGTCTCAAGGATGTCGTCGGCGGACTTCGCAGGGATCCGGCAAAGTCGTGCCCGGGTGCGCACCGGCTCCGACCGCGCCGGGACTGGCCTCCTTTCTGTCGTCTGGCCTGTTCGTGCTGGTCAGGCGGGTGCCGGGAGCGCGCAGAGCCGCTGCCAGCAGGTTAGGAACGCTTCCGTCCATGGCCAGTCGGGGCTGATCTTCAGGATGCGCTCGCGGGCGTGGCGGGCGAGCCTGGCGGGCAGGTGCCAGACGCGGTAGCGGAGCGTTTCCGGGGTGGCGTCCTGGAGTTCCTCGTCGTCGCAGTGGCCGAGGAGGCGGGTCCAGGCGGCGAGGTCGGCGGCGATCTTCCTCGGGGAGGACAGGGACAGGAGGTGGCCGATGAGGTCGTGGCTGGCGCCGGCCCCGTCGACGCGGACGAGGATCCTGCGCCGGACTTGACCTGATCACGGGCCGCGAGATAGCCGGCGCCATCGACCTGCCGCCCGGCGGCGTCGCCGTCATCAGGGAACAGGCGGCTAGTTCACGAATACGGCGGGGCTCCCCTTGATGCTTGCGTCTCTCAGCGGGCCATACGTCGCCGAGAAAACCCCCGATGCCGGGCAGAAACTGCCGCCCGCCGCCAGCTTGAAGGTCTGCTTGACGAAGACGGTGATGTTCCCCTTGTTGGACGTGCTTCCGGAGATGGCCGTCGTTTTGAAGGAGCAGCTTACTGACAAAGTGCCGACTGACACCGTAAAGCTCGTCAGCAGCGGCTTGGCCTTGCTCCGCTCGCTGACCTTGACCGGATGCCCCTTCGCGTCGCTCACCGTGACGTTGAACGGCAGGTTAGCCACGGTCACGCTGCCGACGGCGACGCCGCTGACGTTGATCGTGCACTTGCCGAAGGTCTGCGCGGTGAGCGACTCCTTCGCTATCCCTGGTGTGGCCGGGTTGCTGGTGACCTTCGAGGTGACGGCGGACTTGGTGCAGGTCAGCTTTCCGAGCGAGGTGTTGAAGACGGCGGCGGAGCCTTTCGCGAGGCTCGCCTTGAGCACCGCGCCCGGCTTGACCACCGGGCCGCCGACCTTTCCTGTCGTGAGCACGTGGCCGCTTGCCGCGTCAGCCGAGGTGGCTGGCAGGATCGCGATCAGCGCGGTCGCGACTACGGCGGCGATAGAGAGGTATCTGCGCATGTGCCCGGCCTTTCCTCAAAGTAGAACGCGTTCTATTTGCTAGGAGCGTACACCCGCGCTGAGAAACGCGGGAGGCTCGCCGCCGCCGTGTACCGTCAGGCACGTCCCGCTGACGTAGCGGGCGCCGGGGGACGCGAGGAACAGGCAGGCCTGCGCCACGTCGTCCGGGGTCGCCATCCGGCGCAGCGGCACGGTCGCGGCCACGGCGGCGACCGCGGCTGGGTCACCGTACTGCTCGGCGACCGCCTCGGTCGCCACGAAGCCGGGCACGACGCAGTTGATCCTGACCGCGGGCCCCCACTCGACGGCGAGGCTGGTGACCAGGTGGTGCAGGCCCGCCTTGGCCGCGCCGTACGCGGCCGTGCCAGGGGACGGCCGGGTGCCGCTCACGCTGCCGATCACGATGATCGAGCCGTCGCCCTGCTCCTGCATCACCGCGTTCGCGGCCTGCGCGATGTGCAGCGGCGCGATCAGGTTCAGCTCGATGACCTTGGCGTGGAACCGGGGGGACGCGGTGGCCGCGTCGGCATAGGGCGAGCCGCCCGCGTTGCTCACCACGACGTCCAAACCGCCAAAAAGATCAGCGGCATGCCGAACGGACCCGGCCGCCTGTTCCGGGTCCCGGATATCCGCCTTGGCGAAGACCGCGGTCCGGCCGTCCGCGCAGGGAAGCTCGGCGGGTTCGGTCCGCCCGCAGACCAGCACGCGGGCGCCGGCCCGCAGGAACCCGCGCGCGATGCCCGCGCCGATTCCCCGGGTACCGCCGGTAACGAGTACGGCTTGCCCGGCTGGCTTTGCATCGACTGGCTGTGCATCGACGGACGGCATGCGGCCATGTTAGGCTGCGGACCAAGCAAGCGCTAGGTTGAGGAGCCAATGGGCATCGACGTTCAGGCGCGCGACGGGATCGCCGACGTCGTCATCGACTTCCCCCCGGTCAACGCGCTGTCCGCGCAGGGCTGGTACGACCTCGCGGCCGCCGTCACCGCGGCGGGCGCCGATCCGGGCATCCGGGTCGTCATCCTCAGCGCGACGGGCCGCGGCTTCTGCGCTGGCGTTGACATCAAGGAGATGCAGCGGCTCGGCGGGCATGCAGGGATCCTGCGCGCCAGCCAAGGGTGCTTTGCCGCGTTCGCCGCCGTCTACGAGTGCCCGGTGCCGGTGATCGCCGCCGTGCAGGGCTTCTGCCTGGGCGGCGGCATCGGCCTGGCGGGCAACGCCGACATCATCGTGGCGGCCGATGACGCGACGTTCGGCCTGCCGGAAGTCGACCGGGGTGCGCTTGGCGCGGCCACCCACCTCGCCAGGCTCGTGCCGCAGCCGCTGATGCGCGCGATGGTGTACACCTGCCAGACCGTCACCGCGCGGCAGTTGCACGAGTTCGGCACCGTGCTGCGCGTCGTCCCCGCCGCCGAGCTGAAGGCCGCGGCGGACTCGCTCGCCGCGACGGTCGCGGCCAAGGATCCCCTCGTCATCAGGCTGGCGAAGCAATCGCTTAACGGCATCGACCCCGTCGATGTCAAGCGCGCCTACCGCTATGAGCAGGGGTTCACCTACGAGCTCAACCTGGCCGGCGCCGGGGATAAGGCGCGGCAGGCGTTCGTGGACGGGCACCGTTGACCAGCCGCGTGCTGACACCGGACGAGATGGTCGCCGAACTGCGCGACGGCATGACCATCGGGATCGGCGGCTGGGGATCGCGCCGCAAGCCGATGGCGCTGGTGCGCGCCATCCTGCGGTCGTCGCTGCGGGACCTGGTGGTGGTGTCCTACGCGGGACCCGATGTGGGACTGCTCGTCGCGTCCGGGCAGGCGAGGCGGATCGTCACCGGCTTCGCGTCCCTCGACTCGATCGCGCTCGAGCCGCATTTCAGGAACGCCAGGCAGCACGCCGCGATCGAGCTGACCGAACTGGACGAGGGGATGCTGCACTGGGGCCTGCTCGCCGCCGCGCACCGGCTGCCGTTCCTGCCGATCCGGGCCGGTCTCGGCTCGGACGTGCTGCGGGTCAATCCCGATCTGCGCACGGTCCGCTCACCGTACTCCGACGCCGAAGACCTCGTGGCGATGCCGGCGTTGCGGCTCGACGCCGCGCTCGTGCACATGAACCGCGCGGACGCCGCGGGCAACGGGCAGTATCTCGGTCCCGACCCCTACTTCGACGACCTGTTCTGCCTGGCGGCCGAGCGGGCGTACGTGTCCTGCGAGCGGATCGTGCCCGCCCTCGACGGGCCACCGCAGTCCCTGCTGCTCAACCGCGCCATGGTGGCTGGCGTTACGGAGACACCGAACGGGGCCCACTTCACCAGCTGCGTTCCCGACTACGGCCGCGACGAGGAGTTCCAGCGGCGCTACGCGACGGCGGCCGCTGATCCCGGCGCCTGGAGCCGGTTCCTGGCCGAGTACCTCGAAGGCGACGAGGCGGCCTACCAGAAGGCGATCCGACGATGAGCCGGGCAGACGTGTGCGCGGTGGCCTGCGCCGAAGCCTGGCGCGGCGACGGCGCGATCCTGGCCAGCCCGATGGGGACGATCCCTTCCATCGGTGCCCGGCTCGCCAGGCTCACGTTCGCGCCCGACCTGCTGCTGAGCGACGGCGAGGCTTTCCTGCTCGACGCTGAGGGGAACGTAGAGGGCTGGCTCCCCTACGCCAAGGTGTTCACGATGGTCGCGGCGGGACGACGGCACGTGATGATGGGCGCCGCCCAGATCGACAGGTACGGGAATCAGAACATCTCCTGCATCGGCGACTGGGCACGGCCGAAGGCTCAGTTGCTCGGCGTGCGCGGCGCGCCTGGCAACACCGTGAACCACGCCGTCAGCTACTGGGTCCCCCGGCATTCCAGGCGCGTCTTCGTCGAGCACGTGGACATGGTCTGCGGCGTCGGCTACGACCGGGGCGCCGCCGATCTTCGCGTCGTCGTCACTAACCTGGCGGTCCTCGACTTCCAGGCGCCTGGTCACGCGATGCGGCTGCGGTCCGTTCATCCCGGGGTTGACGTGTCCGACGTGCTGAAGGAGACGGGTTTCGAGCTCGCGGTGCCCGATGACGTCGCGGAGACCCGTGCGCCTTCCGCGGCGGAGCGTGACCTCATCCGCCGCCTCGACCCGGACGGGACAAGGGACAGGGAAATGCCTTGATCCGCACTCCGCTGACCGAACTGCTTGGCATCCGCTACCCCGTCGTGGCAAGCGCCATGGGCTACGTGTCAGGTCCGAGACTGGTCACCGCGGTATCCAACGCGGGCGGTCTCGGCATTCTCGCCTCAGCCACCATGAGCCTCGGCGAGCTGCGGGTGGCGATCAAGGAGACGGCGACGGGAACCAGCGGTCCGTTCGGCGTAAATATACGAGCCGATGCCCCGGATGCCGGAGAGCGGGTCTCGGCGGTCATCGGCGCGGGTGTTCCCATTGTTTCCTTTGCTCTTGCCCCGAGGCCGGAGCTCATCGCCGCGCTCAAGGACGCCGGGGTGGTCACGATCGCGTCGGTGGGAGCGCGCAGGCACGCGGAGAAGGTCGCGGCGTGGGGCATCGACGCGGTGATCGCGACCGGCGGCGAGGGCGGCGGGCACACCGGCGCGGTGCCGACCAGCCTGCTGATCCCCCAGGTCGTGGACGCGGTGGACATCCCGGTGATCGCGGCTGGCGGGTTCTTCGACGGCCGCGGCCTGGTCGCGGCGCTCGGCTACGGCGCGGCGGGGATCGCGATGGGCACCAGGTTCCTGCTGACGAGCGACAGTCTGGTGGCGGACGCGGTCAAACGGGTGTACCTGGCTGCGGGGCTCGACGGCACGGTGGTGACCAGGCGGGTGGACGGCGTGCCGCACCGCGTGCTCCGGACGCCGCTTGTGGACCGGCTTGAGCGAGGCGGCCGGGCGGGGACGCTGCTGCGGTCGGTGCGCAACGCGCTGCGATTCCGCGATATCTCGGGCCTGTCGCCGGCTGAGCTGTGGCGGGAGGGACTCGCGATGCGACGGGGCAGCGGCCTGTCCTGGGCGCAGGTGCTGATGGCCGCGAACACGCCGATGCTGCTGCGCGCCGCGATGGTCGACGGGCGGCCCGACCTCGGGCTCATGTCCTCGGGCCAGGTAGCGGGCCTGATCGAGGACCTGCCGTCCTGCGCGGAGCTGATCGCCCGCGTGATGAGCGACGCCGAGGCGGGCCTGGCCACGCTCGCCGCCCACGGCTAGCGAACGGGAGGTTCGCGGTAGCTAAAGGCGCTCAATGATCGTGACGTTGGCCTGGCCGCCGCCCTCGCACATCGTGAGCAGGCCCAGCCTGCCGCCGGTTCGCTCCAGCGCGTACAGCAGCGTGGTGAGCAGCCGCGCGCCGGTCGCTCCCAGGGGGTGGCCGAGGGCGATCGCGCCGCCGCTGGTGTTGACCCGGGTGAGGTCCGCGCCGGTCTCGCGCTGCCAGGCAAGCACGACCGAGGCGAACGCCTCGTTGATCTCGATCAGGTCGATCTGGTCAAGCGTCAGCCCGGCCCGGCTCAGCGCGTGCGCGGTCGCCGCGATCGGCGCGGTGAGCATCAGCACCGGGTCGTCGCCGCGGGCGGAGATGTGGATAATCCGGGCACGAGGTTGTAGGCCGCCGACGCGGACCGCGTGATCAGAGGCGATCAGCAGCGCGGCGGCACCGTCCGCGATCTGGCTGGACAGCGCGGCGGTGATCCTGCCGTTCTCGCGCAGCGGGCGAAGCGCCGCCATCTTCTCGCTGGTGGTGTCGGGTCGCGGGCACTCGTCACGCGTCACGTCGCCGTACGGCGCGATCTCGGCCGCGAAGTGGCCTGCCTCGGTAGCGGCCACCGCCTTGGCGTGGCTGGCCAGGGCGTAGGCCTCCATCTCCGCCCGGGTAATCCCCCACTTGTCCGCGATCAGATCCGCGGCGCGGAACTGGGAGATCTCCTGGCCGCCGTATCTGGCCTGCCAGCCTCGTGAGCCGCTGAACGGGTCACCGAAGGGCTCGCCCATCGCCGCCGCGATCGGGATCATGCTCATGTTCTGGACGCCGCCCGCGACGACTAGGTCGGCGGTCCCGGAGAGCACCGCCTGCGCGGCGAAGTGCACCGCCTGCTGCGACGAGCCGCACTGCCTGTCCACGGTGACGCCAGGCACCGACTCGGGGAGCCCGGCCGCCAGCCAGGCCGTGCGCGCGATGTCGCCGGCCTGCGGGCCGACCGCGTCCACGCAGCCGAACACCACGTCATCGACGTCGAACGGATCGACCTCCGCGCGGGAGAGCAGGGCCGCGATCACGTGCGCCCCGAGATCGGCCGGATGCTCGGCGGCGAGGCCGCCGCCGCGACGGCCGACGGGTGTGCGCACCGCGTCGATAATGTACGCCTCTGCCATCGTCGCCTCCCGAGGTACAATCCTAGAACACGTTCTAGTTTAGCGGGTTTTTTACTTTTAGGGGAGAGCCGATGCGCATCGCCTACACCCCCGAGCAGGAACGGCTCAAGCGGGAGCTGCGCGACTATTTCGGCCGCCTGATGACCGACGAGATCCGCGCCTCGCTCGCCGACACCGCCGAGGGCGACTTCGGCGACGGCGACGCCTACCGCGCGGTGGTACGCCAGCTCGGCACGGACGGCTGGCTGGCGCTTAGCTGGCCGCAGGAGCACGGCGGCCGCGGCGGCACCATGCTTGACCAGCTCATCTTCACCGACGAGGCCGCGATCGCGCGGGTGCCAGTGCCGTTTCTCACCATCAACACGGTGGGGCCGACGATCATGCGATTCGGTACCCAGGCACAGAAGTCGCTCTACCTGCCGAAGATCGCCGCGGGCGAGATCCATTTTTCCATCGGCTACTCGGAACCGGAGGCCGGCACGGACCTGGCGTCCCTGCGGACCACCGCGACGCGTGACGGCGGCGAGTACGTGATCAACGGCCAGAAGATGTGGACGAGCCTGATCCAGTACGCCGACTACGTGTGGCTCGCCTGCCGGACCGATCCGTCGGCGCACCGGCACAAGGGGCTGTCGATCATCATCGTGCCGGCCTCCGCCGAGGGCTTCTCCTGGACGCCGGTGCGGACGGTGGCGGACGTGATGACGAGCGCCACGTACTACTCGTCGGTGCGCGTGCCCGTCACCTCGCTGGTCGGCGAGGAGAACCAGGGCTGGCCGCTGATCACCAACCAGCTCAACCACGAGCGGGTGGCGCTCACCTCGGCGGCGCCGGTCATTTCCGCGCTCGCGTCGGTGCGGGAGTGGGCGTCCGAGACGAAGCTCGCGGACGGGCGGCGCGTGATCGACGCCGAATGGGTGCGGCTCAACCTGGCACGGGTGCACGCCAAGGCCGAGTTCCTCAAGCTCATGAACTGGCAGATCGCCTCGTCTGGCAGCACCGTCGGGCCGGCCGCGGCCTCGGCCACGAAGGTGTACGGCACCGAGTTCGCCGTCGAGGCCTACCGGCTGCTGATGGAGGTGCTCGGCGCTGGCGCCCTGGTGCGCTCCGGTTCCCCGGGGCAGGCCCTGGCTGGCCGGATCGAGCGCATGCACCGCGCCGCGCTCATCTTGACCTTCGGCGGCGGGACGAACGAGGTGCAGCGCGACATCATCGCGACGGCCGGACTCGGGCTTCCCGCCGCCCGCCGATGATCTTTGCCTTTCGTTTTTTCTCTTCTTTTTCTCTTCCTTTCGCTGGAGGATCTTATGGATTTCTCGCTCACCGAGGCGCAGACCGAGCTCGCGGGGCTGACCAGGAAGATCCTCGCCGATTGGGACACCCCTGACCGGCAGTGGACGGACCTCGCCACGGCCGGCGTGCTCGCGGCCGGGCTGCCCGAGGCGCTCGGCGGAGCGGGCCTCGGCTTCCTTGAGCAGTGTTCCGTGCTGACCGAGATCGGCCGGGCCCTGTCGCAGGTGCCCTATCTCCCGTCGGTCGTGCTCGGGGCGGGCGCGATTGCCGAGTTCGGCAGCCCGGACCAGCAGCGCCGGTGGGCCGCCCGGGCAGGGGGCGGCTCGATGGTCCTCACCGCCGCGCTGTCCGAGGAGGACGGCGACGATCCGTCATCGCCTTCGGCACGGGCGGAACGTGCCGAAGGCGGGCGCTGGCGGCTGTCCGGCGTGAAGACGGTCGTTCCCGCCACTGCTCAGGCCGGCCTCATGCTAGTTCCCGCATCCGCGGCGGATGTCGTGCTCGTGTTCCTCGTCTCGCCTTCGGACGACGGGGTGACCGTGCAGCCCCAATCGCTGACGGATGGCGCGGACGCCGGCCGGGTCCTGCTCGACGGCGTCGCCCTAGACGATGACCGGGTGCTCGGCGGACTACGGCGCGGTACGGAGATAACGGACTGGCTCGTGTCGCGGGCCACCGTGGGAGTGTGCGCGGCGCAGGCCGGCGTGCTCTCGCGGGCGCTTGAGCTGACCGTTGAGTACGCGCGGAGCCGGCAGCAGTTCGGGCGGCCGATCGGGTCGTTCCAGGCGGTGGCCCAGCGCCTGGCCGACGCCTACATCGATGTCGAGGCGGTCAGGCTCACGATGTGGCAGGCCGCCTGGCTGCTCGCCACCGGTTCGCCCGGCGACCCCGAGGTGGCCGCGGCGGTCGCCAGCGCCAAGTTCTGGGCCGCCGACGCGGGCCACCGGGTGGCGCACACCGCCGTCCACGTGCACGGCGGCATGGGCATCGACACGTCCTATCCGCTGCACCGCTACTTCACCGCGGCCAAGCGGGCCGAGTTCACGCTCGGCGGTGCCACGGCGCAACTCCGCCGACTCGGCGATGTCCTCGCCTAGGTCTCTATGGTGCGGCACGGAAGTCGCCTCGGCGGCGCCGCTCTAGGAGGTGGCGCGGCGGTAGCGGGCGACGGCCAGCGGCACGGCCAAGGCGAGCAGCACGGCGATCCAGGCGAGGGCTTCGAGCACGGGCCGGGTGGTCGGGCCGGGTGGTGGGGCCGCCCAGGCACAGGGCGCGCAGGGCGTCGACGGTGGCGGTGACCGGCTGATGGGCGGCGAAGGCCTGCAGCCATCCGGGCATGGTGGCCACCGGCACCAGGGTGGAGCTGGTGAAGACCAGGATGACGACGGGGAACAGCCCGGCCACGCCGGCCGACTCGGCGTCGCGGACGGCCAGGCCGACGAGCAGGTTCAGCCAGGAGAACGCCACCCCGACGCCCACGGCCAGGGCAACGGCCGCCAGGGCTGCGGCCGCGCCGACGTGGAAGCGGAAGCCCAGCGGCGTGGCGATGGCGATCATGAGGGAGACGACGAACAGGTTGCGGACGACGTCGGCGGCGGCGCGGCCGGCCAGGACCGCTGAACCGGCGATGGGCAGGGACCGGAAGCGGTCGGCTATTCCGCTGGCCAGGTCGTCGGCGATGGCGACCCCGGTCTGGGAGGCTCCGAACCCGATGGCCAGGACAAACAGCCCGGGCAGCAGGTAGTCGATGTAGTGGGTGGCCCCGGGGGTGTGGATCGCTCCGCCGAAGGCGTAGGTGAACAGCAGGACGAACAGCGCCGGCTGGACGGTGGCGAACGCGATCAGCGTGGGCACGCGGACCAGGCGGCGCAGATTGCGGCCGGTGACCGTGGTGATGTCCTGGGCGGCGTGACCCGCCTCGCGCAGCAGGGCCGGTGATTCCGCCCGGGCGGGGGCCATGGTGGTCATGCGATGTCCCTCTGCGGTCGCGGCGGGGCGGCCGGTCAGGGACAGGAAGACGTCGTCCAGGGTGGGGCGGCGCAGGGTCAGGTCGGCGATGGTGATGTCGGCTGCGGCCAGCCGCCGGGCGAGTTCGGGCAGCGCACGTGCCCCGCTGGCCACCGGAAGCACGACGCTGCCCTCGGCGTACTGGCGCACCGGGGGGCCGGAGCCCAGACCCGCCACGGCGTCGGCGAGCCGGTCCAGGCTGGCTCCGGGGGGCGCCCGATCATGAGCAGGTTCTCACGCCCGGTCAGGTATGGGTCCACGGCCGCGAGCTAACCCGACAAGCCGATCATCCGGCGCACCGCCGCCGACTGCCGTTCCACGTCCAGCCCCGCCACCCGCGCCCGGCCGGCGTCGGGGCGCAACAGTGTCGCCAGGATCCGCACCAGCGTCGTCTTGCCCGCACCGTTGGGCCCCAACAGCCCCAGCACCCGGCCCTCGGAGACGCTCACGTCCACCCCGGCCAGGGCCTGGACCGGCCCGAACCGCTTGCGCAGCCCCTCGGCCACGATCACCGCATCCTCGCTCACGGCAGACACCACCACCCATGTGTAGCTTTCCTACCTATGAATCGAAGAGTAGCATTACTACACATGAAGGAGGCGCAGGTCCTCAAGGGCCATCTCGACACCCTGCTGCTGGCCACGCTGGACGGCGGGCCCCGGCACGGCTATGCCGTCATCGAGGCGCTGCGCGAGGACAGCAGCGGCCGGTTCGACCTGCCCACCGGCACCGTCTACCCCGCGCTGCACCGACTGGAGCGGGCCGCATTGATCGCCAGCACCTGGTCGGTCGTCGAGGGGCGCCGTCGCCGTACCTACCAGCTCACCCCCGCCGGCCAGGCGCACCTGCACGCCGAACGTGCCACCTGGCGGGACTTCGCCGCCACCGTCACCGCCATGCTGGAGCCACCGCCGTGTCCCGCAACCAGCTGATCGACACCTACCTGCTCCAGCTGGCCCGGCAACTCCCCGCTGACGTGGTCGACGAACTCACTGATGGCCTGGACGAGACCTATCAGCGCCACCTGGCCGGCGGAGCCGCCCCGCAAAGCGCAGCTCGCGCCGCGCTCGCCGAGTTCGGCGAGTTCGGCGATGCCGCCGAGATCACCACCGCCTTCACCCTGCAGTCTCCCGGCCGCCGCACCGCACGCATGCTGCTTGCCACCGGCCCGGTCGTGGGCGCGTGCTGGGCAGCTGCCCTGATTGCCGGCCATGCATGGACCGGGCCCGTTCCGACCCTGGTCCGTCTGGGCCTGGGTCTGCTCCTGCTCACCGTGGTCGCCACCTTGGCCATAGCCGGGACATGTCGGGCCTCCTACGCCCGAACCCGCGCCACGGTCATAGCGGGCGGCCTCGCGGTACTCGCCCTCGACGCGGCCGCCCTGGCCGGGGCCACCGTAACAGCCCCGATGCCCGCCTGGCCCCTGGCCGTGGCCGCATGCGCCAGCCTCACCAGGATCGGCCTCACCCTGCGGGCACTGCCCCTCGTTATCTCCAGCTGACCGAGCACTTGATCCCTTGGAATCGATCACCCCAGGGCTTTCTCACGCAGCTTGGGTCTGGGTTTGTTGCTGGGCTTGGCGGCGTTCGGCGCGGACGCGGGCGTTAGCGAGAGCCACCCAGATGGCCATGTTGAGGTCGAGGCGTCCGCCAGAGTTCGGCGAGATGATGGTGGAGGTGGTGACAGCGGCGTGGTGGCACTGGCTGATGTCGCCGACGGGCGAGGTGAGCCCGGGGCTGGACACGATCGGGATTCCCTCGGCGGTATGGAAGGTGAATCCGCCGCCGCTGGAGGCGATGATGATGTCCTTGTCGTGGACGATCCTGTGATGCGCTTTGCAGAGGCTGATGAGGTTGCTGAGCTTGGTCTCTCCGCCGTTGGACCAGTACAGGATGTGGTGGGCGTCGGTGCGGCGGGACTCGCAGCCGGGGAACCGGCAGCGGCAGCCGTCCCGCTCGCGGACGGCGCGGCGTAGCGCGGCGGACGGCTTGCGGGTGCGGCGGCCCACGTCAAGGACGTTCCCGGCCAGGTCGTGGAGCATGGTGCTGACGGTGGCGTTGCAGCCGATGAGCCGCAGGGCGGCGGGGCTGACCGCGCCTCCGTCCTCGAAGTGGCAGCGCAGCGCGTATGCGGGGTGCGTGACCGGCAGCGGCGCCGGGGCGGGGTTCGCGGACGTTTCCGCGGAAACGTCATCCTCGGCGGTGATGGCCTCGCTGCCGGCGTGGATGATGACCTGGTAGACGTCCGCGTTGTCGGCGGAGACGATCTTGCCTCGCAGGTAGGCGGCGCAGATCTCGACCAGGGCATCGGCCAGATCCTCCGCGTGTTCCCTGCGGACAGGAGGCGGCTTCTGCCCGCCGAGATCCGCTTCGTCGTCGCGGGCGCGGTCATCCTGGTCGTGGGGGTGCTCGACGTCGTTGCGGGCGGCGCGCAGCGCCTGAAGGAGCACGGCGGCGTCGTCGGGGGGCAGCAGGCCCCTGAACGTGAGCACGTGGTCGCCGGCCCATCCCCACGTCAGCTTCCGCTCCTTCCTGGCCTGCCCGTCCTCGGCGCTGGTGACCCGGCGGTGCGCGCGGACGAACCGTTCCAGCTGGCCGGCCGTCATCGGCGTCGCCATCTCCGCCAGGTCCCCCTCGGTCTCCGGGGCCGCGATCCTGGTCAGGGCCCGGACCTTGGCGTAGGACAACCTCGCGGCGGCGAACTCCCCGCGGATGACCGGCAGGTCCGCGAGTGCCCGGGCGGTGCGGACCTGCTCGCGGGCGGTTCCCGGCGCGATCTGGCACTTCCACGAGAGCCACGCCGCGCATGACGGCATCTCCCAGGCCGCCCATCCCTTCCGCTCGTCGAAGTCCGCGACCAGCAGCAGGAACCGGCACGTCGCCGCCGTCAGGTGCCCCGCGAGCTCGCAGATCCTTGCCTCAAGCCGCTCCGTGGGCATCGCCGCCGGATCATCCACGGGGCCGGGGACAGGATCTGTGTTCCTTGATTGATCATCTTGAGGGATTACATCGCTCATGTATTTGATTCTAAGAGAAGGGCCTGACATTCCGCAGGGACACGCGGCCCCGCCATGATCATCGAACAGAATGTCGGTACCTCTTCTTAGAGTGGCCTTAGATGTCGTCCACATCAAGGAGGTACGCGCATGTGGGTATGTGATCACCCCGAAGCCAGCAGGCTCGAGCATCTTGACTACATACGCGGACAAGTCGACAAGCACTGCTGGGTTGTCATCGGCGTGCGACGGCACAGGTACCGGCCACCGTACTCGTACACGGTCGGGCTGACCAGCCACGGCAAGCCCGAGCTCGTGGTGACCGGACTGCCGCAGCAGCGCGCCGCTGACCTGCTGAGCGACGTCGCGGCGCACCGCCAGGGTGACCAGCTCCGCATCGCTCAGCTTCAGGACGGTGCCCACCGCAGGACGCCACGGCGCGAGCTGCGGCGATCCCTTCAGCAGGTCATCAGTTCTCACATAAAGTGCGGTAGCGAGGGTGTCCATGTCAGTCGTCACAACCTGATCTTGGACGCCCTCGTCCCGTCTCTTCGCAGCTATCCCTTGGAATCAGTCATCTAAAGCCAGTGCCCGCGTGTCTCGGCCATCGGCGACGGTGGGCAGTCCGCTGCGCTGGCGCAGGGGGTCGGCACCTCGTGCGAGCAGGAACGCGGTGACGTTACCCGGCGAGGAACGTAAGGCTCATCAGCGGGCGCTCGGCGTCCAGTCCGGTGAGCCGTTCCAGGCGTGCGTCACCGGCGCTTCCGGGCGCGGGAGACGGTACTTGGGGAACGCCGGTACCCGGCGCGATCCTGCCGCTGGCGAGTACCGAGACGCGCCCACCGCCCGCCTGACCGCAGGCTGCCGCATCCTCGGACAGGTATGGTCGACTATGGCTGACAAGAGTCGTTTGCTATGGCAGCCTGGCGGCATGAATGTTCACCCAGGGCCAGGGCGCGACGGCACTGCCGCGCCCGGAGGCGGACGGCGCGCAGCGGTATGGGCAGAGTTCGTCCCGCTCGCGTTCAACGACTGCCTGGGCTGGGTGCGCATCACCGTCCCCCCGCCCGGCGCGCGGGCCGCATGCCTGAGCGTCACCGCGCACATCCACCTGATGCAGCCGCGTATCCCCCTGCGGGAGCTCGACGCCCAGGCGGAGAGCGCGATCCGGGCGCTCGAGGACGGCGCCGGCACCGGCACCGTCGTTAACGAGTTCCACCGCGTCGACCGGACCGGCATGCACGCGCCCGCAGGCGAGACGGAAAGTTGACACGGTCGTCCGGCCTCGCGGTCGCGGATCAGCCCGTTTTACGCGGCTCCGGGACTGCCGCGATACAGGGTCCCGGGATGACCTTGCCCTCTTCGGCGCGGGAACCAGACGGCCCGGGGCCGCCCCCGGGCCGTCGCGCGCCTTGCCCAGCTGGCCGGTCAGGCGGCAGGTACGTGGATCCGCCAGGCCAGGACCGGGGCGTGGCCGGGCTCGAAGAGCTCGATGTCGTCGAGGGCGGCGGCCTTGTAGTGCCGCCAGTCGAGGCCGAGCTTGAGGAACACGCCGATATCGGCGCCGCACCGGGCGCAGAACGGGGCGGGATCGCCGGTGCCGTCGCCGGGGCAGCGCTCGACAGCCTCGGCTACCGCGTCGAATACGGCGGGGTCAAACCCTGCTAGCCAGAGCAGGGCGTCTTCCCGCTGCCCGGGGGTGAGCTGGCCGATGCGCTCCATGCGGTCCTCGGCGGTGATCCCGCGCGCGGGGCGCTCTTCCTGGGTGAGACTGTGTCCCATGGTCATGCCTTCCGTGTGTGGAGGGTGTGATCTCAGGGCCGTCGTGGTGTTCTAGCACCGCGGCGGCCCGCCCGGTTCCGGGAGAACCAGGCTTGCACAGCAATTATATTCGCACATGAATGCAATATCAATACTCTATAGCAGGTAGCACTCGATTCAGGGGCTGCCAGGATGCGCGGGCGGGGCTGAGAGCGGGCGGCGGGCCTCCCGGCGGCCTGTGCGGCGCTGTACAGGTCATCCATTCCAGCGTTAGTGAGCGACTCCCAGCCGGGCGAGGAGGGCGCTGCTGGTTTCGGCGAATACGGGCAGGTAAGCGGTGCCGTGGGCTGGCCGCCGGCGCGGAAGGTCGATGTCGGCGGCCTCTAGATCGCGGGTGAGGCGGTTCATGAGGCTGCGGGCCTGGCTGGCGATCAGGTACTCGGACTCTGCGGTATCGGACTTTTCGTCTAGCCATATGGCGATCTCCAGCGCCGCGGGCAGCAGGTGGAGCCAGGACACGAAGGATGGCATGTCCGCGGGGCCGGCGAGGTCGAGGAGCGGTGCCCATCTCTCCCGGTAGGCGGTGAAGTGGCGTTCGTTGCCTGCCCAGGCGGCCTTGATGACCCCGGAGTTCGCAAGGGATGTCAGGACGTCGCTGATGTTCCTCTTGGCGAACCCGGCTTCGTCGGCGATCCGTGCGGTGTCCAGTGGCCCGTCCGGGCAGGTGAGCAGCACTCGCATCGCCTCGGAGCGGCCGCCTGGCCCGAACAGGTGACGGAGCCGGAAGGACAGGTTCACCGGAAGGGCCGGGTCCGGCTCGTGTGACTTGCCGGTTCTCTTAGCGGGGGGACGGATGAAGCCGTGCTCGGCGAAGACCGGATCCGGCTGCGAGACGAATGCCAGGACATCGGGGCTGAAGACCGGCTCCCTGCCCTGGACAGCGCTGCCCTGGCCGCTGGCGAGCGGGCTTGCGGGCGCCGTCTGCCGGGTCCACGCGGTGACGGCAGCGACCAGGGCGGAAGGCAGGGGAAACCTGCGGGCCAGGTTCCGCAGCCGCTGCGTGGACAGCAGTTCGTGATTGAGCGCCATCCAGTCGAGCATCTCATCGAACAGCCGGGGATCGCGGCGGGCGATCCCGATCGTGAAGAGAATGAGGGCTTCGGGATCGACCGCCCACCGGTCGGCTCCTTCGACGGTCGCCGAGGCGCCGACCTGCGCCCACTGACGCCAGGCGAAGTCGAGGAGTCCCTGGCTGACCGTGTCCCTAATCTCCGAGATCAGCATCGTTCACTCCTAGGACGCGCAGGGCGTCCGCCAGGACCGATCTATACCCGGGTGACGGATCCTGCGTTATCGACCAGCGCGCCGCTGCGGCCAGTTCCCCTGGAGTCGGGCTGAGCGCCCGGAGATCGGCCTCATGGCGCCCTCCGCCCTGGTCGACCATGGCAAAGAGCTTGAAGTGAATCTGGTCGAGCCGGCCGGCGAAGTGGACGACGAGGGCCGTCCCGTAGGACCTGGTCACCACCCGGCTCATGAAGGACTCGGGCAGCCCCCATTTGAGCAGGTCGGTTGGCCCCGCGTTCAGCCAGTTCCCGGCCAGTCCGAAGTCGGCCGCGACAGCGGCCCGTGCGGCCAGCAGGGATGGCGGCAAGGGTTCGGCGAGGCGCAGTTCGCCATTCTCGGCTATCGCGAGGAGGTCCACGTCCCTGGTCGCGCGCCTGACGAGGCCGAGTGCGGTCAGCGCGGAACCACCGATGACCACGATCCCGGCATGACTGCCGAGCGCCTGCAACTGATCGGCCAGCGCGCCGAGCAGCAGGTCGATCGTCTCGTCAGTAATCTCCATATACCGGAGTGTAACAGAACGGGATGTTGAAAGACTTCAATCGGGATCTTCAACATCTTCATTCGGGGTCCTGAAACGCTCGTCTCGTGGGTTCGCCGACGGCTTCCGCAGGCGTACCAGCGGAGAGGGCTTAAGCGAAGCCATACCAGGATGCGCGGGACCTCGCCGCACGTGCCGACCGGAAGCGCAGAGCGACGGCACGGAATTTCTGCAATTCACGCATATCGCCGACTTTGTCCCTATTAGCCTCCGCGCCGTGGATCGTCGGCCGCATACAGATCGTCCAGTTCCGGCGCCCGCACCGTCGGTGGGTTACCGCTCTCATCGCGGCAAATGAGCACGTCTTCCGGCGGAGCGACGATGAATATTTATCTCCGGGCCGGATCGCCGGAAGGCGCGGCGCTCCGGCCCGGAGCAGTGGGGCGGAAAACAGGTACCTGCGTTCGTTCTGGATGATTCTTATTTTTGTCCGGAACGGACGCGTGGCTGTTGCATGCGGGCATCAGAAT
>Ga0209881_1000139_pt1 | contig 20546 bp, 21 predicted proteins | sample PersoiDNA2013193_FD_185804 | JGI IMG/M metagenome (GOLD analysis project Ga0209881, IMG submission 185804) | Permafrost soil microbial communities from the Arctic, to analyse light accelerated degradation of dissolved organic matter (DOM) -... | ecosystem: Environmental > Terrestrial > Soil >... | reverse complement strand
GAATGCCGGAAGACGAGCAGCTTCCCCTCCCGCACGATGTAGCACAGTACCTTTTCCTTGACGTTCTTCGGCATTTTTCTCCTGCCTGTCGGAAACCCGGACGTGGGCAACGGCGCTGCCTGCCACCCAGGGCCAGCCATTACGATGAGCGCTGCTCCTCCCGCGTATTCGGGGGAAAACGCGCTCACAGTTTAGGCGCCGGCGCGAAGGCGAGAGCGGCTGCCTCCGTAGGTTCGGAGGCTTCGGACCTGACCCTCGGTGCACGCCGCCTCGATGCCAGCGGGAGCGTCGCGGCGTTGATGTTGGCCGCGACGTGCTCCGGCGACCCGGAGCCGGGGATGACCAGGATCTGGGGCGACCTGCCGAGCAGCCATGCCAAGGCGATCTGTTCCGGTGCAGTGCCGAGTCGCCGGGCGGCCTCCGCCATGGGCGCGAGGCGGGCAGCCTCGTGCATCGGGGCCCAGGGCAGGAACACCATGCCATCGGCCTCGCACAGATCCACGATCTCCTCCGACCCGCGATCCGCCGCGTTGTACCGGTTTTGCACCGACGCCACCTCGACACCGAGTCCCCGGATGGCCCGCAGTTGCTCCTGCGACACGTTGGACACCCCGATGTGTCGGATCTTGCCCTCCCGCTGCAACTCGGCTAGCGCGCCGACCGACTCGGCAAGCGGGACGGCAGGATCTGGCCGGTGCAGCTGGTACAGGGGGATCTGTTCCAGCCTGAGCCGCCGCAGGCTGCCCTCACAGCACTCCCGCAGTCGTTCCGGCCGCCCATCTGGCACCCACTGATCTGGCCCTGGCCGGGCCAGGCCGCCCTTCGTCGCTAGGACGAGGCCATCCGGGTAAGGGAACAGGGCCTCGGCGATGATCTCCTCGCTTACGCCGGGACCGTAGGAGTCGGCCGTGTCGATGAAGTTCACCCCGGCATCGACGGCAACACGGAGCGCCATGACAGACCGGGTCCGGTCAGGCGGAGGCCCCCAGGCACCAGGCCCGGTGATGCGCATTGCCCCGAACCCCATCCGGTTCACGACCAGGCCCCCGTCCCTGCCGATCGTGACCGTTCCCGCAGCCGCGGCGCCGCCGACCCTCACGGGGGGCGGGACACGGAACGCCGCCATACTCGGATCGCCAGCTGGCATTTCGGCCTTCATTCCTCCGCACGCACCGCGCGATATCCCCGCGTTCGTCATTCAATGCCTCATGACATGCCAGGTTCTTGAGATTCCGCTCGCTGGCCTCGATAAGCGATAGTGATTCGCTGAGCTGGAAGAACTGGCTGTCCGGCACAGGGAAGAGCCTTGGCGCGCCGGGTGTGGTCATGCCAGCATTCCTCCGATCCAAGCCTCATTGTGACCGTAACACTATCAAGGTGTGACATATAGGCACAATCACCAGCCCGTTGTCTTTTATGTGTCGTTATATGAACTCCCATTCCATTCTTAATCGCCAGCCCCGCGTGCCACACCTGCGTACAAGTTCGGCATCACCATCGACGCGGCTGACTTGGCTTTCACCTGCCTAGTCGCCATGCCGACTCGAACGGGCTTGCTCGACTCGGGGGTCTTCTTCGCCGCCTGCCAGCGGACAGGTGAGCCGGTCAGCGTCGCGACGACCACCCCTGCTGCGCGTCTGGCTCCTGACTGTGACTGCGGGCGGACGTCACTTGCCCCTAAGATTCCGGGACCGGGGCGGAATGCAGGCGCAGCATCGCTGGGTCTCTGACTCGGCTGCGGCTGATGCGAGAAGGGAGCGGGTGCAGCAGCTGGACGGCTGCTGTAGGAAAGATTCGGTGGACACTGACGGCTTTGGCCCGTACCAAGCGATCCGGATCGACGCGCCAGGGGTCGTGTTCGAGGTGTTCGTCACGGAGATCCTGAGCTTGCGATTTAAGGTAGCTGCGGCGCCAGTTCCAGCTGTGTGATCGTTTCGGCACCGAGGGTCATGGCACTGGGTTCGGCTGCGGATACGCCCGTCGAAGTGGCCGCACGCCGCTGCCGGCGTTGTGATCGTCGTATGCTGATGTGCCGCCGGGCCGCTGACCTGCAGCGGGTCAGGGTCCCTGGCTGGCCGCCGCCGGGACCTTGACCGGCTTGCTGCCGCCCTTGCGGTGGACCGGCTGGCGGGGCTTGGGGCGGTTCTTGGAGCCCTTGGGGCGGCCGGGGCCGGGCTTCACCGATTTCGCCGGTTTGGCGGGGGTCCCCAGCCGGGGTCGTAGCCGGGGAAATCCCAGCCGGGTCCGGTACGGACTTAGAACCTGTCCGGCCTGCAGCTTCTTGTGCCAGGGCCGGCTGGAGTCGGGTACCAGCGGCGCGGCGAGCCGCAGCTGGGTACAGGCCGCCAGTGCCAGCGCCACCCACCGGTCGGTGGCCTGCGCCGACGCCAGGTGCGCACGGTCCATCCCCAGGTACACCTTGCCGAACCGGTGGAAATGCTCCTGGTCGAACCGGCGCAGGTACGCTTTCCACGCCAGGCCGGCCAGGCCGGCGTCCGGCTCCGACGGGCCGGCGATCCACAGCCACATGTCCTTATCGGCCTTGCGGCCGCCCGGCAGGTGCTCGACTTTCATCCGCACCACGGTGCCCTCGACGACCGGCAGGTCCTGGCCCCTGGGCCAGTCCCTGAAGGACCCGGACCGGTCCAGCTCCTGGTGCATGTGCCGCCACGCGGTGATCTGCATCTCGCCGTACCGGTCCGACTGGCGGACCAGGTGCAGGTCAGGGACGGACCGCTGACCGCCGGCCTTCAACTCGAGCCGCTCGCCGTGGCGTCGGGCCGGCCCTTGCCGACCGGGCATCCGCGGTCCTGGCCGGCCGCGGAAACTGCGGTTGGACTTCAGCCGGATCACCAGCTGCACGTCCCGGCCCTCCAGTCCGTGCGTGATGGCGGTGCTGCTGTTCCCCGAATCCAGGCAGATCAGCGGCGGCGGGTCGCCGGGCTTCCACCGCCCGGCCGCCGCCAGCCCGTCGCACAGATCGTTGACCTGCGCGACCGTCACCTGCGTGTCGTCGTCGCCGGGCTTCAGCCGCCGCGCCTCGACCGGGCTGACCCACGACGAGGAACCCCAGGACAAGCCCACCGCGATGCTGTACTTCCAGCCCGGCAGGAAAGCGTCGCCGCCCTTGCCGCGCACCTGCACCATCGTCATCTGATCGGCGTACCGGGCGTCGGGACGGGCCAGCGGCGTCTGGTCGATGGCGAACATCATCGGCTGGCCTGCCAGCGGCGGCGGCAGCACCGCGATCTGCGCAGCCCGCAGGGCGGCGAAGTCGATCCGGCCGCCGTTCAGGCAGTCGAACACCGACCCGTGGCCGCGGCCGAACTCCGGCTCCATGCACAGCTCCACAGGCGAATCCACCGGCCCCGGCTTGCACAGCATCGCGTCAGCCAGCCCCATCAGGCCATCGCCGCGCCGGGTCAGGCAGGGGTACAGCTCATCCCGGAAGCCCATCAGCTCAGCGAGGCTCGCGCCGGCCTCGTGACCGGCACCGGTCACCGTCACGCCCGCCATCCCCGGCAGCCCTGACGCTATATCCTGGGCAGGCGCGAGCTCGTGTATCTCCACGATTGTCACAGATCAGGAGTACCGGGCTCGCGTTCCTGTAGCCGCCGAACCGGCACCATCAGCCTGCAACGAAATAGTCACAATCTGCCGGCTCACTAATTGTAGCTGTAAGACCCCGCGGCACATCCCGCCCGGTACTCGACCTCACGATGCCTGGACCAGACCCGGACTGACGAAGACGAGGGCCGTCCCACCCGATGCCCGTAGCTTGCGGTATCACAGCGGTCACTCAACTGGGATAGCCGGGACGATTTCCTTAAATCGCAAGCTTAGCCAGCAGCACCCCGGATACCGACAGGGTTTCCTCGCTGATGGCGCTCATGGCCGCCAGCGACTCCTGGGTTGACCGCGACACTTGGCGGCGCCGCTCGCCGACCGTCTTGGTCAGCCAGAAGAACGCCGGCACGGTGATGACCGCCACGATGGTCAGCTGCCAGCTGATGATGATCATGGCGACGATGCTGGAGACGAAGGTGACGACGTTGGCCAGGATCGTCGAGGCGGTGGTGGTGACCGACGAAGGCGATCCCGCGTGCGTAGCACTCCTCAAGCACGGGCGTCGAGGCGCGGTCAGCCACGCTCAGCTGATTCTGCACGCAGACGATGCCGCGTCGCGGTCGCGAGGCGGTCCGAGGACACCCGGGCCGGGCAGTTGCATGGCCCAAAACCTACCCGCGAGACCGTGACCGACCCTAGGGAGTAGGAAGACATGTTAGCTGGCCTTTCTTAGGGGTGTGGGGCTAGGCCCGGCTAAGTTCGAGTACGGGAATGGTGCGGATTCCGGCGGTCTGGCGTGCGTACTGGGCAAAGCCGGGGTAGCGCCGTGCCTGCTCGGCGTAGATGCGGTCGCGTTCAGCGCCGGTCGGTTCGCGGGCGGTTACCTTGTAGGTCTCGGTTCCGCGTTCGACGCTGCCGTCGCCGGCTGCGGTCAGGTTGTGGTACCAGTCGGGGCTGGCGGGTGCTCCGGCCTTGGTCGCGAAGACGTAGATGATGTCCGGCTCGGTGTCGTGCGGGAGGTACATCACCGGGGTGACGTACTCCCGCCCGCTTTTGCGGCCGCGGTGATGCAGCAGGGCCATCGGGGCGCCCTCGAAGGTCCCGCCGACCCTGCCCTCGTTCGCCCGGAACTCCGCGATGGTCTTGGCGTTCCAGTCGAGCGTGTCGCTCATGTCGGGCTCCTGTCGTTCAAGGTCCCGGGGCATGCGCGGGGGACCGGGGGTGGAAGGCTCGGCGGCCGTTCCCGGCGATCAGGCCTTTGACCTGGTATTTCCTGGTAGCGGGGGCCGGGATTTGAGGCCGCGGCCCGCAGGCTGTGCGGACAGCGTACGTTCCGCCTGTCGCTAGGCGGTGACGCGTTCTGCGCTGGCGAGATGCGCCGACAGGAGCTGCCCGGCCCGGTCCAGTGCCGCGGCCGCTTCGTCGAGGATCGGGGAGTAGGCCTGGAAGACGTGCGGCACCTGGGGGGTGATGTCGAGGGTGACCTGGACGTCGGCGGTGGCGGCCTGTCGCGCGAGGCGGATGGCGTCGTCGAGGAGGACCTCGTGGGTTCCGGCCTGGATGATCAGGGGCGGCAGCCCGGTCAGGTCGGCGAATATGGGGCTGATGAGGCCGAGGGCGGCGTCTTGTCCCGAGGTGTAGTCGGGGACTCGGGCGGCGAGGGCCTCCCGGCTGAGCAGTGGGTCGGCCTCTCGCTTTGTCTCTATCGTCGTCCCGGACAGGGTGAGGTCGGCATAAGGCGACATAACGAACGCCGCGGCCGGCAGGGGAAGCCCGTGATCGCGGGCGTTGACCAAGGTGGCGATGGCGAGGCCGCCGCCGGCGGACTCTCCCGCGAAGGCGATGTCCGAAGGGGCTGTGCCGTTGTGCAGGAGGGCCTGGTAGGCCGCCAGGGCGTCATCGACCGCGGCCGGATACGGGTGCTCGGGGGCGAGCCGGTAGTCGACGGAGATGACCGTGGCGCGGGTCCGCCGGCCGATCTGTGAGGCCAGTCCGGCGGCCTGGAAGGCGTCCCCCAGGACGTACACGCCGCCATGGAAGTACAGGACAACATGGCGAGGCTCGATTCCGTCGACCGTGATCTCGGCGGTCGGGACGCCGCCCAGTGCGGCTGCGGTCACGGTCACGTCGGCGGGCAGCGGCTGCGCGGATATCAACTCGCGGAGCAGCCGCCGTTGCTCGCTGAGGTCGATGTCGGCGGGGAAGGCTGACTGCCGCAGGATCGCGTCGAGGTTCTCTCGCTGCTCGGTGCTCACGGAGGATCTCCCTTCGGTTGGAATTCGCCTGGCAGCACCCCAGGCGGGCCCGCCCAGGTCGTACCGCTGCTGAAACTCCGTGCCGGGAGGCGGGCCACTGCCAGGCTTGCCGCCAGGCAGGTGAGGAGGCATCACCGGATCACGGTGATTCGCGCGACCGGAGCACCACAGAACCGATCTTCCATGGACAGGCGTAAGAGCGGTGTCTCCGGTCGCGGCGCCTTGCTGGTCGTCCTTTATGTATGGGGTTGGCTTTTCTTTGGCCGTGTCCGGATTATGCCCAGGGTCACGCGGGTGCCGTCCGAGACCCGCCGGGTCACGCGCACCAGTGCCAGCTCGGGGTGATCTGCGCCCGGCGGGAAGGCCCGCACCAGCGCCTGCATGGTCTGCGCCTGCCCGTCGAGGGTCAGGCTGGTGATAGCGGAACCACGCGCGCTCGGGGTCCAGCGATTCGACGAACGCGTTGGCGTCCTCGAGGTCCAGCAGGATCCGTTCCGAGCCAGGCCGACCGGTCAGCAGGTCGGCCAGCTCGCCGGCCAGGCGCAGCTGATGCAGCCGTAGCCGCACATCGTGACGCGTGGTCAGGACCGCGTGCACGTGCAGGGGAAGGTTCGTCAGCAGCCGGGTCAGCTGAGCGAGTGCTTCTGGCGACGTCAGCTCATGGAGATCATCAATAACCAGCGTGACGCTGCTACGAGTACCGGCGAGCTCCGACAGCACCCGGTCGACCATCGCCGACGGATTGAAGTCGGGTGTCGCTGCTAGCGGTTCCGCGCAGTCGATCGTGGCCCAAAGCGTGACGGACCGCGTCGAGCAGGGCAAGCCAGAACTGCTGGGCATCTTGCTGATCGCGCTGAACCTGCAGCACGGCGAGCTGGCCCGGCTGCCCCGGACGGCCGGCCCAGGCGTGCAGCAGCGACGTCTTCGGCCGGCTGCTGACCGCCGGACGGCGGCAAGTGCGGTCACTGGACCGCGGTGTCACCGTCATGACCGGAATCGTCGGCCTTGGGGCGGCGGGAATCCGGCGGCGGGGCCGTGTGTGGCTAGGCGAGTTGCCCGAGGTCGAGGGTGGCCTCGTGCCCGTCGGCGAAGCTGACGATCATGCGGGCGGTGCCGCCGATGGCCTGGAGGTAGGAGTTGAGGGTGGACAGGAGCAGGTCGTGGGGTTGTTCCATGCGGCTGATGGCGGCCTGGGTGACGCCCATGCGGCGGGCGAGCTCGACCTGGGTGAGCTCGGCGGCCTGGCGGAGCGCTGCCAGTCCCATGGCGTAGGTGCGGTCGGCTTCGGCCATGTCGGCGCGGACCTGGGCGACGTCGGCGGCGATGTCGGGCCGCCTGGCCAGTTGGTTGATGCGGTCGTTGCCGCGGGTGAACTTAACTTCCTCGGGCATCGGGGCTTCCTTTCTGGCGCAGCCAGGCGTCGACTAGCGCCTCGCCGCGTGCTGCGGCGCTTGCGTAGAACACGTCCCCGATCGTTTTCTTGTCGAACCCGACCAGGACGATCACGACTTCCTCGTCGCTGGGGAACCAGCAGATGATCCGGACGGTGACGGCCGGGTCGAACGGGTGGGCGACCCTCCACAGCTCATGGCGGCGTGCCTGCCGGACCCGCTTGAAGGTCGCGGTCTCCTCGGCCGGCCTGGCCGGGAGGTCGTTGAGTTCCTGCAGTAGCGCGGTCGCGACCGCCAGAAGACGCCCGCCCTGCTCCTCGGCTTGAGTGAGCCAGCGGTCGAACTCGTCGGACCAGTCGATGATCACCCTTCAAGTATGAGTTCCAGTTAATACAACGTCAAGTTTGTATCGGGGCAGCGGCTGCCTCGCCTGGTTGTGACGGGTCCGCGGTGCTGGCGCTGGGGGTGCAGGGGAGCTTGCGGCTCGCCGAGCAGGGCGCCGTAAATCCCGTCGGTCATCGGGCGGGGCAGCGCCTCGACGGTCTTAACCCGCAGCACCCGGCGCTGCCTGCTCGCGTTGTCCAGCGGCGGCCGGTACCGGCCCGGGACCCGGGCCGCGCCTGGTCGGCGACCTTGACGATCGGGTTGTCCCGGCCCGCATACTCCTCACTTGCGATCAGGAACTCATAAAAAGACGACACCGCCGCCATGACCCTGTTGCACGTCTTGGGCGACAGGACGCGCCCGCCGCCACCAAAGCGTAAGCATCGAACTCGGCCTGAAACCGCCGTCGACAGCGCTGGCGCCAGCGGCCGAGTTTTGGAATCCTGCAGCACGCGGATCGTCCCGGCCGCGGCGCCTTGATGTATACTTTTGATAGCTATCAATTGAGGGGCGGTCATGGCAGACACGGCGATCGCAAGACTCTTCATGCACGGCCGGAGCCAGGCGGTCCGGCTGCCGAAGGAGTTCCGGCTGCCCGGCGACCGGGTCCGCGTCCGCCATGTGGGGGACGGCGTACTGCTCGAGCCCATCGCAACGGATGTGGACGCATGGTTCGCCGAGCTTGACCGGTTCGCGGACGTGCCGTTCCTTGAGGACGGCAGGAACCAGCCGCCGATGCCCGGCGCGGAGGACCTGTTCGGGTGAACTACCTCCTGGACACCAACGCTGTCGTCGCGTTGCTGCGGAACAAGCCGCCCGCCGCGCGGGACCGGTTCCGGGCGGCGGAGGCGGCCGGAGATTACCTCGCGGTCTCCTCGGTGGTCCTGTACGAGTTGTGGTACGGAGTGGAGAAAAGCACCCACGTTCCCGAGAACACCGAACGCCTCCGCGTTTTCCTGTCCGGTGACCTGGATGTGCTGGCCTTCGACAACGAGGACGCCAAGTCCGCGGGCCGGATCCGCGCCGCCCTGGAGAAGAGCGGAACCCCGATTGGCCCCTATGACCTGCTCATCGCCGGCCAGGCACTGGCCCGCGGGCTCACGGTCGTCACGGCCAACGCCGCCGAGTTCGCCAGGGTCCAGGGACTTGGCTGGGTGGACTGGACACGCTAGCTACTTCGCCCGAACCTTGTGGGGCTCGATTAGGGCGAGCTGATCAGGCTCGGCCACCCGATCGCGGCTTCCACGGTCTGGCAGATCCTCCCGCGACGCCAGGATCGATCCCGCACCCCGCCGTACCGGTCCGACCTGGAAGCAGTTCCTGACCGCGCAGGCCCGCGCCATCATCGCCGTCGACTTCGTCCACGTGGACACCGTGCTGCTCCGTCGCATCTACGCGCTGATCGTGATCGAGCACGGCACCCGCCGCGTGCGGGTTCTGGGTGCCACCGAGTATCCGGTCCAGGCCTGGGTGGTGGCGCAGGCCAGGAACCTGCTCATGGACCTGGAGGACGCGCCGAACGCGGGTGAGGTTCGTGCTCCCCGAAGGACTAGGCCCGAACACGCGAGCAAACATGGAGCAAACATGGGGACAAACCGGACACATAAAAAATGACCCGGAACTGTAAATCCCCAGGTCATTATGGGTGCGCCGCCAGGAACTTGAATCCCGAACCCGCGGATTAAGAGACTAGATCAGCCCTAGCTTGCTGGCCACGTAAACCGCCTCGGCGCGGCGCCTCGCGCCGAGCTTGTGCATCAGGTTCGTGACGTGGAACTTCACCGTCGTGTCGGAGATATCCAGGCGTTTGCCGATGGTGACGTTGCTCAGCCCTTGTGCGAGCATGGGGAGAATCTCCCGTTCCCGGGGCGTAATGTGCGCAGTGGCCTCCGTGCCGGGCTCGCGACGCAGCCAGCTCATCACGGCGCTCGTGCTGTGCGAGTCGAACGCGCTCTCGCCCCGGTAGATGGTGCGGATCGCCCGGATGAGCTCGCTGAGGTCCACGTCCTTCACGACGTAGCCCTGCGCTCCCTGCCTGATGGCCTCGCGGACCAGCCATTCGTCTGCGAAGGTCGTCAGGACCAGGATCCGGCTCTCGGGAAAACGGCCCGTGACCTTGGCACATAGGCCAAGGCCCTCACGGCCGCCATCGATGGTCAGCTTGAGATCGATCAACACCACATCGGGCCTGGCCTCGGCCACCATTGTGATCGCCGAGCGCTCGGTGCCGGCGTCGCCGACGACCCGCATGCCTGGCTCCAGGTCGAGCATGGCCCGCAAGCCTTGACGCAGGATGGAGTGATCGTCAACGATCCCAACCTTGATCTCATCCATCGGCATCTCCCGCAATATCAGGGACCTGCCTGACCGGCAGCTGAGCCTCCATCGCTATACCGCCCAGGTCGGCCCGGCTCACACGCAGCGTCCAGCCCATCTCCCGTGCCTGGGCCGCGATGTCAGTCAGCCCGAAGTGGTAGCCACCGCCGGTCCCCGGAACCTCGCCTGAGATGATTTTCCTGAGCGTCTTCGGCCTGCCGTGGCCATCGTCGGCGACGGACAACGCGACCGCGCCGTGGGCATAGCGCAGCCGGATGGCAGCGTGCCTGGCATCGGCATGGACTGCGGAGTTGAACAGGCACTCGCCGGCGAAACGGTAGAGCCACCAGCGGGCAGCCGGCGGCAAGGGCTCGGGCGTTCCGCGGATCTGAAGGTCAAGGCGCAGCCGGGGCGTCGCATGGGTGTCGAGCAGCCGTCGCAGCATGTCGGGCAGGTCCTCGTCGTCACCATCGGTACGCTGGGTCAGCTCCTGCAGCGACGAGCGCAGTCCCCTGCCGGCGTTGCTGGCCAGTCGTTTGGCCACCGCGAGTTGCTCGTAGACCGGGGATCCGGCAGGCACCTCCCCCATGCACCAGTCGATGGCGAGCCCGGCGGCCAATACCTGCTGAATGACGCTGTCATGCAGTTCGCGGGCTAGGCGGCGTCGTTCCAAGTCCGCGACCGAGGGCGGTGGTCCTGGGGCGGATTGCGGCGGCACGGCAGACGGTGGTGGTGCCGGGGCGGCGGTGGCGGCCATCTCGTCTCTCCTATCGGGCGCGGAGTGACAGCGTCAGCGACCGGTGGTTGGCTAACGGTAGGCCGCGGCGCGGTGGTCGGCTGACCGGCGCGCACCGCACGGCGTCAGATGCGTCGGCCGTCGCAGGGTAGCCCGCCTCGCCGACGTGGCGGTCCCACGTCACGGTTAGGGACGATCGCCGCTGGCGTAGTTCTGATGTCCGCATCATTGAGGACCCATCTCGCCGGATGCCGCGACCCGTCGTCAAGACGAGTCCCCATGAGTATCCGCTCTCGGTTGTCCGAGGGGAAGAGCTCAGGGTGCCAGACTTCCCCGATGCACGGCCCCGCTCATCGGTATGCTGGTGACATAGTGGGAAGAACGCGTTATACGGCGGGCGGCGATCTCCGCATCGCATACGAGTTGCGCGGCTCCGCGTTCACTACGAGGCCGACGCTCCTGCTCATCCAGGGTCTCGGCCTCGACGCATCGGGCTGGGGGACGGCCATCAGGCACCTGCAGCGTCGGTTCAGGCTGGTGCTCATCGATAACAGGGGCATCGGCCGCAGTGCCGTCGGCTCCGTTAGCGTGCCGGCGATGGTGGGCGATGTGTGCGCCGTCCTCGACAACATCGGGATCGGCGCCGCGCATGTCCTCGGCGCCAGCCTGGGTGGAATCATCGCGCAGGATCTCGCGATCCGGCACCCGGAGCGCGTCGACAAGCTGGTGCTCGCCTGCACCACGCCGGGCTGGCCGTTCGCATACCCTATGCCACTGACGACCGTGCGCCTGATCGCGGCGTCCAGGAGGCTTCCACGGGACGTCGCGGCCCGGCGCCACGTCGAGAACGCGCTATCGGCGATCACGCTGGAGGAGCGCCCAGACCTCGTCGAGCAGATCCTTGCCCGCCAGGAGTCCGCGGCGGCCGACCAGGCCACTTGGCACGGACAGGTCACGGCCGGGGCCAGCTATGTGGGCGGCCTGCGGCAGCGGGGCATCCGCGCCCGCACACTGATCCTGCATGGTGGGGCGGACCGCGTGGTCGACCCGCGCAACGCCCGGCTACTTGCCGCCCGTATCCCGCACGCCCGGCTCGTCACCTTTCCGGGGCTAGGTCACCTGTTTTTCTGGGAAGACCCGGCCGGTTTTGCCGACGTGGTCACGTCGTTCCTGCTGGACGACGGCGAGGACGTCCGCAGGACGTGAGGACCCGGGTTGTGCCCTGCCCGATCGGGCAGGGCACAACCCGGCATCGGTCCCTGCTTGACAGGACGTTCGGTCAGTTACGGATCGGTTTCTACCAGACGTAGCGTCGGGTGAACCCAAGCTCACCGGAGCCTCGGCCAGCATATGACCAACCTCCAAGTCTGGCCAAGGCCCAAGTCGGCGTCCGCGGGCGTAAGGAGGGCCGGTGACGCGACCACATTCCACGGCACGTCCGTACCCGGAGTCCTGCAGGGAGCCGCCGCGCAAGGCTGCACCCGCTAGCGGCACATTCTCGAGAAGGGAAGTCTGATGACAGTTCAACCAGCCCAGGCATGGCTTGGCACAGTTCAGGGGAGGGTGGCCCTGGTCACCGGCGGAACTCGCGGGATCGGCGCGGCCATCTGCCACCAACTCGCCGCCGACGGCGCCGAGATCGCGGCCGGCTACTGGCGTGACCATGAGAGCGCGGACAAGTTCGCCTCGACCATGGCCGCCGACTACCCCGGCCGTCGGATAACGCTGCACGAGGGAAACATCGGCGAGCCAGCGGACTGCCGCAGGGTGCTGCATGAGGTCATCGAGCAGCACGGCCGCCTGGACATCCTGGTGAACAACGCGGGAATCGCGATCGACCGGACCGTCGCCAAGATGACCGACGAGGACTGGAACAAGGTGATCGCGGTCAACCTGTCGGGCGCGTTCTTCATGGCCCAGGCCGCCGTAGAGCACATGATCGAGCGCGGCACCGGCCGGATCATCAGCGTGTCCTCGGTCATCGGGGAGACCGGGAACATCGGCCAGGCCAACTACGCGGCGTCCAAGTCGGGCCTGTTCGGGCTGACCAAGTCACTGGCGAAGGAGGCCGTCTTCCAGCTCAGCCGTGCGCAGCGCCCGGTCGGGGACGGGATCGGGCTGACGGTCAACGCCGTCACACCCGGCTTCATCGCCACGGACATGCTCGCCACCATTCCCGACAAGGTACTCGACAGGATTCGCGCGCAGATACCCGTGGCCCGCCTCGGCAGGCCCGAGGAGATCGCCAGGGTCGTCGGCTTCCTCGCGGCGGACGAGTCCGCCTACGTCACCGGCCAGATCTGGGCCGTCAACGGCGGCCTGGACATGTGAACACGGATCCACTGACTGGAGAAATACCATGGAAAACGCAAGCGACGTCTTCGTCTTGTCCGCCACCCGGACAGCGATAGGAAAATACAACGGCGGCCTCGCCGCGGTCCCGCCGTGCGATCTGGCCGCCACGGTAGTGCGGGAGGCGGTCAGCCGGGCGGGCGTGGACCCGGACGCGGTCGGTCACGCGGTCTTCGGCCATGTGATCCACACCGAGGTACGGGACATGTACCTGGCCCGGGTGGCCGCGATCAACGGCGGGCTCGGAGTGCAGACGCCCGCGCTCACGCTGAACCGGCTGTGCGGCAGCGGACTGCAGGCGATCGTGTCGGCCGCACAGGCTATCAGGCTCGGCGACTGCGAGGTCGCGGTCGCCGGCGGCACGGAGTCGATGAGCCGTGGGCAGTACTGGCTGCCCGCCATGCGCTGGGGGCAGCGGATGCAGGACGGCACCGTGGTGGACGCCATGGTCGGCGCGCTCACCGACCCCTTCGACGCCTGCCACATGGGCGTCACCGCTGAGAACGTCGCCACCGAGTACGGCGTCTCCCGGGCCGATCAGGACGCGCTCGCCGTGGAAAGCCACCGCCGCGCGTCCGCCGCGGCGGACGCGGGGTACTTCAAGGAGCAGATAACGCCGGTGGAGGTACCGGCCCGCAAGGGCACGGTGACCTTCGATGCCGATGAGCACATCCGGCCTGGCGTGTCGCTCGACGACCTGGCGCGGCTGCGGCCGGCCTTCGCCGGCGACGGCACCGTCACCGCGGGCAACGCCTCCGGGATCAACGACGCCGCGGCCGCCGTCGTGCTGGCCGACGGGCGGTTCACCGAGCGGCACGGGATCACCCCGCTCGGGCGGCTGGTCGCCTACAGCCACGCTGGGGTCGAGCCGCGGATCATGGGCATGGGACCGGTGCCCGCGACCCGCAGGGTCCTGGAGAGAGCAGGGCTCAAGCTTGACGACATCGACCTCTTCGAGGTCAACGAGGCGTTCGCCGCCCAGGCCCTTGCCGTCGTCCGCGAGCTCGGCCTGCCGGAGGACCGGACCAATCCGAACGGCAGCGGTGTATCGCTTGGGCATCCGCTCGGTGCCACTGGCGCCATCCTCACCGTAAAGGCGCTGTATGAGCTGCGCCGGACCGGTGGCAGGTACGCGCTCGTCACGATGTGCATAGGCGGCGGGCAGGGCATCGCCGCGATATACGAGCGGTGCTAGCGGACGGGCCAGGCGGCGGGAACCGGGCTGGCGGCAATGGCGGGGCAACGGCAAGGAACTCGGCAGACGGTATCGGGAGGTAACGGTGAGCGCACAGGAACCTGCATGGCAGAGCGGAGCGCAGGCTAGCGAGGTCCTTGCCCCTGAGATGGGCTTGCTCGCCGAGCTGGATCCGGCCGACTTCGGCACGTCCTTGCTGGCCGCGCTCGCGCGGGCCGCGGGGCGCCCGGCCGAAGCCGGCCAGGCTTGGCTCCGGTTCGGTTCCGCGATGGCCATGGCATGGCCGGTGGCGGTCGCCCGCTGGGCGGGGGCCGATGCGCCGCCGCCGGTCCCGGTCGACGAGAAGGATAAGCGGTTCGCCGACCAGGCCTGGGATGGCAATCCCGGTTACTTCGCGTTGCGGCAGGCCTACCTGGCGACCAGGCGGCTCGGCGAGGAACTGCTGGCCGCGGGGCGGGGTGATCCGCTGACGGACCAGAAGGCCCAGCTCGCCATGGGCTTCGCGTTCGACGCGCTGGCCCCGACCAATTTCCTGCCGACCAACCCGGCCGCGCTCAAGAAGGCGTTCGACACCGGTGGCGCCAGCGTGCTGGCCGGGGCGCGGAACTTCCTCGACGACCTCGAGCACAACGGCGGCCGGCCGCGCCAGGTGGACACCTCGTCGTTCGAGCTCGGCCGCAACCTCGCGGCGACACCAGGGCGGGTCGTGTTTCGCAACGACCTGATGGAGCTCATTCAGTACTCCCCGCAGACCAAGCGCGTGCGCGCCGCGCCGGTGCTGGCCAGCCCGCCGTGGATCAACAAGTACTACGTGATGGACCTGGCGCCGGGGCGGAGCTTCATCGAGTGGGCGGTCAAGCATCAGCGGACGGTGTTCGCGATTTCCTACCGCAACCCCGATGCCTCGATGCGGGGCATCACGATGGACGACTACCTGATCCACGGCCCGCGGGCCGCGCTTGACGTGATCTGCGACATTACTGGCGCGCCGACCGTCGACATCGTGGGGCTCTGCCTGGGGGGCGCGCTGACGGGAATGCTCGCCGCCTACCTCAGCAAGATCGGGGACGACAGGCTCGGCACGCTGACGCTGCTCAACACGCTGCTCGACTACAGCGAGCCGGGCGTGCTCGGTGCCTTCTCCGACGACCGCACGGTCGCCCGGCTGGCGCGGAAGCTGGAGGAGACCGGTGTGATGCCCGGCTCCCAGATGTCGGTCACGTTCGACATTCTCAGGGCCAATGACCTGGTGTTCAACTACGTGGTGTCCAGCTGGCTGATGGGCCAGAGCCCGCCGCCGTTCGACATCCTGGCCTGGAATTCCGACAGCACGCGGCTGCCGGCCGCCATGCACATCTTCTACCTTCGCTCCTTGTACGGCCGCAACGAGCTCGCCCAGGGCAAGATGGAGCTCGCCGGGCAGTTCCTGTCGCTGGCCGACGCGAAAAAGGACGCCTACATCGTCGGCGCGATCAACGACCACATCGTGCCCTGGCGGTCTTCCTACAAAGGCGCAAGCCTGCTCGGCGGCAGCGTCCGGTACGTCCTGTCCAGCGGCGGGCATATCGCGGGCATCGTGAACCCGCCCAGCCCGAAGTCCTGGTACGAGACCGCGGAAAACAACCCGCCAGACCCGGCCCAGTGGCGGAAGGACGCGCAGCGCCATGACGGCTCCTGGTGGGAGGACTGGGCGGCCTGGGCCGACGCCAGGGCCGGCGGCCTCGTCGCCCCGCCCCCGATGGGCTCGCGGCGCTACCCGGCGCTTGGCGAGGCGCCGGGCGACTACATCCGGGGATGACGCCCGGTGGTAGTGGTTGGCAAACCGACCACTGTGTATGGTATAGTTTCCATATCAGCTAGGAAAAGGAGAATCCAATGACCGATCCCCGTACCGCCACCCAGGAACTGCAGACGCAGGTCCTCGACTCAATCCGCAAGAGCCAGGAGGCCGCGCTCGACGCGCTCAAGACCTGGGCCGAGGCCGCGCACTCGGTGACGCCGGCGCTGCCGATCCCCGCCGTGCCGTTCGCCGACAAGCTGCCCAAGCCAAGCGAGATGATCGCGGACGCCTACGACTTCGCCGGGCAGTTGCTCGCCGCGCAGCGGAAGTTCGCCGAGGACGTAATCCAGATCACTGCCCCTGTGGTAGGCGGCGAGGCTCCGGCGTCGGCCGCTAAGAAGACGGCCGCAGCGAAGTAACAAGTCGAAAACCCAGCCAGCAGGCTGAAATGTCGTGCGCGGTGACCGGGTCCGAACCGGGTGCCGCGCATGCGGCTGTGCGTCAGCTATATTCGATGGACGGAGGTGCGGTTATGAGCAATCCGTGGACCGCCCAGACAGAGGCACTGGGCGCGTTCATCCGGAGCCAGCGCGAGCTAGCCCAGCTCTCCCTGCGCCAGCTAGCCGGGATGACCGAGCTTTCACATCCGTACCTGAGCCAGGTTGAGCGCGGCATGCACCAGCCCTCGGTACGGGTTCTCAAGCAGCTCTCCGAGGCGCTCAATGTGTCCGCGGAAACACTGCTCATGCAGGCTGGCCTTTTGGAGGGAGACGGCCAGGTCGTCAGTGACGTTGACATGACCGAGCGGGTGAAGGCGGCGATCCGGGCCGACCACCGGCTGAGCGATGCGCAGCAGGCGGCGCTTATCGCCGTCTACGACAGCATCCTCCGCGATTGACGACCTATGGGTGCCGAAAACGTGTGCCACCTGGCATACGAGCCTCTATCGAGCGGAATCCCCCATGAACCGTCTGTGCAGCTCCGTGGTGAGCACATGGATCTCGCGGGTCAGGTCTGTGTTGGTCTTGAGTTCCAGCTCCTGCTCGCTGAAGTCGTGATCCGCCTTGGCCTGCTGGAATGCCGCCTGCCGGTTCTGGCCGATCATGACAAACGTGGACAGGAAGATCGCCTCAAGCGACACGATCAGCGTCAGCGTCGGCCACGGACTCTTTTCGATGAACAGCATCCAGACGGCGAACAGCGCGACGTGCAGGTAGACGAAATTCATCGACCCCGCGAAGGCTGTGATCCCGTCGGCGATCCGCAGCTGAATATCCGCGGCCCGTCGCTGCTGTTCCTGCAGGACAACCGGGTGACGCTTGAGTGTGGTCGGCGGGTCAAGTTTAGCCATCCTGGTGCCTCCGTATGGGCTTAGCCCGCATCCTTCTCCCATGCCCGAGTGCCGGTCGGCCTAGTCTGGCGCAACTGGACGCCCGTCACGATCTTGGGAGACACCGTAGGCCAGCCTGAATAGGCTGAACACCGCGGGAGTGGTAGTGCCCTGTCACCGGGCCGGTCATAGCAGCGGGCTGAAGTCACCTCGGTCCGTTCAGAAGACAATTCTTTTTATCCCGAACGGACCGCGGCTCCGCCCGGTACCCGCACCCGTTCCCACGGCGAGGCGGCGTCAGTGGCACTGCGGCTCCTTACGGTCAGGCGGGCCGGATCCGCCGTCATCTGGCAGCAAGCTGTATCTATAGGTGACCGGCCGGGCCGTCGGCCGGATGCTGCTCGCGGGCCGCGGCACCTGCGCGCGGCCCCGGGCGAGTATGCCGCGCACGTTGATCTCTGCCGGATGGCCGCGGCCGGTGCTATCGACCGCGTGGCGCGGGAAGCCCGCAGGCCGTGCGCCTGATGGCATGATATGTCTGGTTGGGGGACGTGGCCCGGCCCCGGTCCGCGTCCGGCACGACGACGACGGGAACGGATCATGCGGGATGGCCCGATGCTTTCCTGTGAGGGACCGGCCGAGGAGCCAGCCTCGGCGGTAGGGGCCGTGACGGACTGCCTGCCTCCAGCATTCGTGGACTGCCTTCTCGACAGTGCCCTTGAGCCGGTGCTCGACGCCGCGGCCCAGCGGGGCGGCCAGGTCGCGAGGCGGAAGAAGAACGCCGGCGATGCCACGGAAGTCGCGAAGGCCCTGCTGGCGGTGACAGTCTGCGACCCGGCCTGCGGCTCGGGGAGCCTCCTTGTCGCGGCGGCCCGTAGGATCGCGCGACGGGTCGCGGAGGCCCGCGAGGGGAACCAGTCACCGGACGCGCTGCGGCGCGCGATGCGCGAGGTGGTGGTCAACTGCGTCTACGGCGTGGACGTAAGCGGCGAGGCGGTGGAGCGGGCGAAGGACCGCCTGCGGATCGCGGCCGACGTCCCGGGGATGACGCTGCCTTTCCTGGACGGTCATGTCAGGCAGGGCAATGCCCTGATCGGTGCGAGCCCAGAGTTGATCGAGAGCGGCGTCCCCGACGAGGCGTTCCGGCCAGCCGACGGCGACGACCGCGGATATGCCCGCTCCCTGCGTCGTGCCAACGCCAAGCCGGACCCGGGGCAGGCCACCCTGTTCAGCCAGCATGGCGGCTACTCCCACTCCAACGAGGCACTGGCGAAGTCCCTGGCGAAGATCGGGCGGCTGCCCGGCGGGGCGTCGGCCGATGACCGCCGCCAGGCGGCCGAGTACCGGAAGTGGCGCGACTCGGCTGCCTTCCGCGCGAAACGCCTGGTCGCCGATGCCTGGTGCGCAGCCTTCGCCTGGGCCAAGACGCCGGACGCGCCGCCCGCGATCGTCAACCGGGTCCTGCTGGACCTGGAGGAACGGGAGGCCGAAGGGATCCTCCCCGAATCCCTCGCGGAGATCTACCGGCTGCGCGGCGAGCACCGGTTCTTCCACTGGCACCTGGAGTTCCCTGACGTCTTCCGGGTTTGCGAGGGCGAGACCCGGTGGCGGGGCGGCTTCAGCTGCGTGCTGTCCGCCCCGTCACGGGAAAAGATCGACCGCCGCGAGGGGAGCACAGTCTTCGGGTTCGCCACCTGTTCGGGTGCGTATCCCGAATGCGCGGCGGCCCTGGCCGAACCCGGCGTGTCGGCGCTGCGGGCGGATCTGCTTTTCGCGGAGCGCGTTACGGCGATCCTCGCGCCGCAGGGCCGCGCGGGCTGCGCCGTCGCCCCAGGGACCGCGGCCGCCCCCGGCGCCAGGCACCTGCTCGGTGGCCTGATGCGGCGCGGCGCGCTGGCGTCCCTGTATGACTTCGCCGGTCCCGACGTCCGGCTCTGCCTGCTCACTATCGGGGCCCCGCCCATCGTCGGCGGCGCGGCGCGCGCAGGCACGGCCCACGGCGGGGCCGCGAGATTCGCGTTCTGGCTGGACGGCCCGGCCGGACTGGGCGGCGACGGCCGGCCGTTCACGCTGACGCCGGGCGAGGCCGCCCTCATCAACCCGAATACCGGCGCGCTGCCGGCCTTCCGCGGCGCCAGGGACGCGGCGCTCGTGGTGGCGATCTACCGCCGCGTGCCGGCCCTGTGGGACGAGACGCAGGCCGGCGGGAACCCGTGGAAGATGAGGCTGGCAACGGCGTTCCCCCGAGCCGCCGCCGACACCGGGCTGCTCCGCGCCGAGCGGGAACTGCGAGACGAAGGCTGGGAGCTGGCAGGGAGCACCTTTACCCGCGACGGCCAGCGCATGCTCCCGGTCTATGAGCCCCCGATGACAGACCTGTTCGACCACGAAGTCGCGAAGCCAAGGTACTGGATCGCCGAGCACGGCCCGGTCGCCGTCCAGCGTAAAGGCGAGGCCGCCGAGCGTCTCGGCGTAGTGGACCGCCTCGCGGAACTTTGCTGGAACTGGGAATGGCTGTGCGCCTGGCGCGCGCCCGTGCATGAGCGGACAGCCGTCGCGGTGTTCCTGCCACGCGCGGCGGCTGCCGACTCCCTGCCCTTGATGCTGCCGCGCGTCGTCCCGCCGTTCGCCGCTGCCCTGATCGCCGCGCAGAGCTCGCTGGTCTTCGAATACGTCGCCCGGCAGAAGATCGACGGCCCCGTTGTGCGTGCCATCCACTGGAAGCAGCTTCCCGTGCCGACCCCCGACATGCTGGAGCCGCACCTGCCGTTCATCGTCCCCCGGGTGCTTGAGCTCGTGTACACCTCGACCGACATGGGCCCGTTCTCCCGGGACCTAGACGATACAGGGGATCCGTTCGCCTGGGACCCTGACCGCCGGGCCAGCCTGCGAGCGGAACTGGACGCGTTCTTCTTCTGCGTGTACGGGATCGACGGCCGCGACGACGTGGAGTACATCATCGACACGCTCCAGGCAGGTGCCGACGGCCTCGAACGGGGCGAGAGCCAGGGCGGCGACAGTCGGCGCGCCAGGGAGCTGGCCCTGGCCGCCTACGACCGCATGGCCGAAGCCGACGCCGCTGGAGCCGAGTACGAGACCCGGATCTTCCCGCCTCCCGGCCACGGGCCCCGGCGGCAGCTCTCCTGACGGCGGTTCCCGTCCCAGCCCCCGGAACACGGCCCTGGCGAAGAGCTCCGCATGCCGCGCGGCGCGCTTCCTGGCAGCCGTGATCTCCTGGCG